>Ga0137409_10005128_pt1 | contig 13698 bp, 8 predicted proteins | sample CZODoug1_16funga_FD_122059 | JGI IMG/M metagenome (GOLD analysis project Ga0137409, IMG submission 122059) | Vadose zone soil fungal communities from Angelo Coast Range Reserve, California, USA - CZODoug1_16fungal (Hybrid Assembly) | ecosystem: Environmental > Terrestrial > Soil > Vadose zone... | reverse complement strand
ACTTCTTTCATCGGCGGTGATCCCATCCACATCGCATTCAATCAGCCCCATGACGAATCCCCCCTTGACGCTCCGGCCTGTGGCTCTTAATCTGGCCTTCGAAGCCGGCTTCCGTATTGGGCAAAATAGTTTTGATTGCATGATGAAAGAGTCGTCTATCCAGAATGACGATCTGCTTGCGCCTTGGCTTCAGACATTGCGGACGCTGGGCGACGAGGCGGCGGAAGCGGCGCTGGCGCAACTGATCGAGGCGCACATCGAACCGGTGATCAGAGGTGTCATTCGTTTCAAGCTGCGCCTCGACCCGGTCGCCCGGCCTGGCGCTTGGGAGGATGCGGCGGATCTCGCGCAGGAGGCGCTGGCGCAATGGCTGGGCGAGTTACGGAAGTTGAGCTCCCGGCCTGACTGCCGCCCGATCAGTGACGCGCGCGGGCTGGCCGCGACCATCGCTTATCGTGTCTGCTACGGCTGGTTGCGCCGGCAATCGCCGCGTCGTCACTCGCTGAGGAATCGTTTGCAGTACGCGCTGACACGGCAGGCGGGGCTGGCGCTCTGGACCGACCGCGGGAATCTTTCGATCGCGGGCTTCACGGCCTGGCGCGACCGGCCGTTGTCGCCTTCCGAGAAGCTGCGCCAATTGGCGGACGACGAAAAGTTTCTGGCGCGAGCCTGGCGGCCAGGCGACAAGGGGCATGGAGCGAAGCTCAACGATCTGCTGGCCGCGATCTTCGACTATGCAGGCGGGCCGGTGGCGTTCGATGATCTGGTAAGCGTCGTGGCGGCGCTGTTGCAGGTCAAGGATGAGCCGCCAACTTCGACCGAAGAGGAGACGGGCGGCGCCGAGATCGCGTCCGACGAAGACGTGGCGTGGCAGGTCGAAAAGCGCATCTTTCTTGAACGGCTCTGGCAGGAAGTGCGCGAACTGCCGCGCGGGCAGCGGGCGGCATTGCTCCTCAATTTACGCGAAGCTGACGGGCGAGGCTGCCTGGCGCTCTTTCCGGCGACCGGCGTCGCCACGTTGCGGCAGATTGCAGACGCGCTTGAACTCCCCGCCGAAAGATTCGCCGAATTGTGGACACAATTGCCGCTCGACGACGCGACGATCGCCGGGCTGCTCGAACTGACGCGGCAACAGGTCATCAACTTGCGCAAATCGGCGCGCGAACGGCTGGCGCGCCGGCTGAAAGGATTTTTTTGAAAGCTTGCATCCGCCGCCGGTAATAAGCCGCCGGCTTCGACAACTTATCAGGCAGGACCATCTCCGATTCGTTTCAATCGAGGCGAGAAGAAAGTGACCGAACATCTTTCACCAGCGCAGGTAGTAAACTTTCAGCGGCAGAAGATCGCGCCCGCGGAATTGCTGAGCGTGGACGATCATCTGGCCGAATGCGCGGAGTGTCGCCGCCTCATCGAATCGGCGCTGAATAACGAGGCGATAGGACTTTACGCCGATTTGACGGCGGAAGCGGCCGTCGCGCCGCACCTGACCTTCGATCAGAGCGCCGCTTATGTTGATGGCCTGCTGACCGGCAAGGAACGGCGGATGATCGAAGACCATCTCACGTCCTGCGCCAGGTGCGCGCCGCTTACAGACGACCTGCGCGCCTTCAGAAACGAGATCGCGCCGGAACTCGACCGCGAATATCATCCGCAAGAAGCGCCGCCAGGGGCGGCGGAACAGGGGCCGCGGACGGGTTGGCGAGATCGCATCGCGGCCGCGCTGCCCGCGCCTTTCCTCAAAATCCCCTTGTGGATTTACGCGACGCCGGCCTTGTTGCTGTTGGCGGTGGCGGCGTGGATAGCGACATCGCAGCGGACGCCGCCAAAGCTCGCTCACACATCTCCGACGCCTCATCCGTCGCCTTCCACCAAATTCGCTTTGCCCACGCCGGAGATTGCGACGGCGATCATCAGGCTCAACGACGGCGGATCGTCGCTGGCGCTCGACGCTCAGGGCCGGTTGACGGGAGTCGATCAATGGCCGCCCGAATATCGCCGAATGGCGGAGGACGCGCTGTCGAATCAGAGGGCGCCTAAATCACCATTGCTTGCCGGCTTGAGCCGGCGCGGGAGTTCGCTGATGGGAGGCGATGATGAAGGCCGGCTCTTTGCAGTCATCGAACCCGCCGGCAAAGTCATGCTCACCGACCGCCCGGCCTTCAAATGGACACGGCTCGGCGGCGCCGACGGCTATGTCGTGGAAATCTACGATGCGCAATTCAAGCTGGTCTCATCCAGCCCATTGCTCAGGGACGTCAACTGGACACTGCCACACCTCGCGCGCGGGCAGGTCTATTCGTGGCAGGTCAAGGCGATCAGTGGCGGACAGGAATTAATCGCGCCTCGCCCGACCGCGCCGCAAGCCAAATTCAGAATCCTCGATCAAGCCACAGCCGCCGAGATAGCCCGCGCCCGGCGCGACTACGCTTCGTCGCATCTGCTGCTGGGGCTGTTGTACGCGCGGGCCGGTCTGCTCGCCGAAGCCGAACAGGAATTCCGCGCCCTTCAAAAGGCCAATCCGGATTCTGGCGCCGCGCGTAAGTTGATGGCGAGCGTATCCGGGCCGCGCCACTGATTGTTTTTACAGTAAAAAAATTTCGGGCAGGGTGGTAATACGGCGCATTGTTCAGCAACTTTCCCTTACGGAGTTCAATCGTGGAGCGCGTGATCAGCCTGCGCGCTCCGGCCGATGGTTAGGACCCCGTATGCGATTGCGTCGCTCAGCCGGGATGTGGCGCCATGCCGGGCGCCCTCAGCGCCGTTCACTCTGTTCCCGCCCGATGGCCGGTCGCCGACCGAGCCTCCGGCGGGAGAGTGGCGGACGCGGGTGAGCGTTTCGATCGGCGATCGTCCCGCCTTCATTATCGGCTCCGCCTTTGCGGGCCGCTATCTTAATAATCCTCCGCCCAAAGTTGGCAAAGTATAGACTCTATTGTTAAGATGCCGAACCGCATCCTGATTCATTATTTACAATGGCGTTGATCATCGTTTCGGCCATCGGACGGAAAGATGGGGGGTGGAGGATCCTTTCCCTATTCCCCATTCTCTATTTGTTTCTCCGGCGGCTCTGATCGGTATTTGCGCCGGGAGAAAAGATTATGGCTCAAACTCAACAAGCCGCCGAAGAATTATTGGTTCAGCCGCTGACTGTTTTGTCTGAAGAAGAGAGACTGTTCCGGGCGAGCGTCCGAGAATTCGCGGAGGCTGAGATCAAACCTTACGTCCGCGAGATGGACGATAAGCAGAAGATTCGCCCCGAGATCATTCAGAAATGTTTTGAACTCGGGCTGATGGGCATAGAGCCGGGCGAAGAGTACGGCGGCTCGGGCGGGTCGTTTTTCATGGCCTGTCTGGCCATCGAAGAGCTTGCCCGCGTCGACCCTTCGATCAGCGTCTGCGTCGACGTGAACAACACGCTGACGATCAACGCGTTTTTGAATTACGGCACGGAAGCTCAGAAGAAGAAATACGTCACGCGGCTGGCGACCGACACGGTCGGCGCCTACTGCTTGAGCGAGGCGGGTTCCGGCTCCGACGCCTTCGCAATGCAAACCAGGGCCGAAGACAAAGGCGATCATTATCTGATCAACGGCCGCAAGATGTGGATCACGAACGGCAATGAGGCCGGCGTCTTCATCGTCTTCGCCAACGCCGATCCGGGCAAAGGCTATAAGGGCATCACCGCCTTCATCGTCGAAAGAGATTTTCCCGGTTTTTCGGTGGGCAAGAAGGAAGACAAGCTTGGCATCCGCGCCTCGTCAACCTGCGAATTGCTCTTCGACAATTGCCGCGCGCCCAAAGAGAACGTGCTCGGCGAATTCGGCAAAGGATACAAGATCGCGATCGAGACGTTGAACGAAGGGCGCATCGGCATCGGAGCGCAGATGATCGGGCTGGCGCAGGGCGCGTATGAGGCGGCGCTGGCCTATACGAAAGAGCGCAAACAGTTCGGCCAGGCGATCAGCGAATTCCAGGGCGTGCAGTTTCAGATAGCCGAAATGGCCACAAAGATCGAAGCCGCGCGGCTGATGGTTTACAACGCCGCCCGGCTGAAAGACGCCAAACTTCCCTTCATCAAACAGGCGGCGATGGCCAAACTCTTCGCTTCGGAAGTCGCCGAAGAAGTGTCCTCGCTGGCCGTCAATCTCTACGGCGGCTACGGTTACGTGAAGGATTATCCGGTCGAGAAATTCTTCCGCGACTCGAAGATCGGCCAGATTTACGAAGGCACGTCCAATATGCAGAAAGTGACGATCGCCAAGATGCTGCTGGCTGAATGAGGGACAGGGGGGACAAGGAGATAGGAAGAGGGGGAGCAAGGAGATTTGAATTCTTTCTCTCCTTGTCTCCCCCTCTCCTTGTCCCCTTGTCTTCTTAAGCAGTAGCGGGATTGCTGCCCGTGATCGGAGGCAGGATCGGTTTCAGAACCGGTTCCTTGTCCGCGGGCTTGCCGTTATCGGGTTCGGTTCTCGGCGACGGGCCGTCATCGTCAAGCGGCAGGCCGGCGACGACACGGCGAATCTGAACCGAATCGAGCGTTTCGCGTCCGAGCAGTTCCTGAGCCAGACGGTCCAGGGCGTCGCGGTGCTCGATGATGATCTGGCGCGCGCGTTCGTATTGCTCCATCACGATGCGCTTGACTTCCTTATCGATATTGATCGCGGTGTCTTCGCTGTAATCCTGGTGCTGAGCGATTTCACGGCCGAGGAAGATCTGCTCTTCCTTCTTGCCGAAAGTCAGCGGGCCAAGATTCGACATGCCGAACTCGCAAACCATCTTGCGCGCGAGATCGGTCGCGCGCTCGATGTCGTTCGACGCGCCGGTCGTGATCGTGCCGAGGAAGATATCCTCGGCCAAACGCCCGCCCATCAGAATCGCGATCGAGCCTTCGATGTAGTCGCGGCTGTGAGTGTAGCGGTCGCCTTCGGGCAACTGCTGGGTCAATCCCAGAGCCATTCCGCGCGGGATGATCGTGACCTTGTGAACCGGGTCGGCGTTGGGGACTTTCAGCCCGACGATGGTGTGCCCGGCTTCGTGATAGGCCGTCGTCCTCTTCTCCTCTTCGGACATCACGGCCGATTTGCGCTCCGACCCCATCAACACCTTGTCTTTGGCCCATTCGAAATCGTGCATCGCGACGACCTTCTTGTTGTAGCGGGCGGCGTTGAGCGCGGCCTCGTTCACAAGGTTGGCCAGGTCGGCGCCGGTGAATCCGGGCGTGCCGCGGGCGATGACTGAGATATCGACGTCTTCGCCGAGCGGAATCTTGCGAGTGTGAACGGCCAGGATGCCTTCGCGCCCCTTCACGTCAGGACGATTGACGATCACGCGACGGTCGAAGCGTCCGGGACGAAGCAACGCCGGATCGAGCACGTCGGGCCGGTTGGTCGAGGCGATCAGGATCACGCCGTCGTTCGATTCGAAACCGTCCATCTCGACCAGCAACTGGTTGAGCGTCTGTTCGCGCTCGTCGTGCCCGCCGCCGAGTCCCGCGCCGCGATGGCGTCCGACGGCGTCGATTTCGTCAATGAAAATGATGCAAGGCGCGTTCTTCTTGCCCTGCTCGAACAGATCGCGCACGCGGCTGGCGCCCACGCCCACGAACATCTCGACGAAATCCGAGCCCGAGATCGAGAAGAAGGGAACGTTGGCTTCGCCCGCGATTGCGCGCGCGAGCAACGTCTTACCCGTGCCCGGAGGGCCCATCATCAAAACGCCTTTCGGAATGCGCCCGCCGAGTTTCTGGAACTTCTGCGGCTCTTTCAGGAATTCGATGATCTCCTGCAGCTCTTCTTTCGCCTCTTCGACGCCGGCGACGTCTTTAAAGGTCACACGCTTCTGCTGATTCGACAGGAGTTTCGCCCGGCTCTTGCCGAACGAGAGCGCCTTGTTGCCGCCCGATTGCATCTGGCGGATCATGAATATCCAGAATGCGATGATCAGGATGAAGGGCGCGTAAAAAACCACCATCTGCAGCACCATTCCGCTGCTCGATGAGTTCTTAAATTCGACCTTCACATTGTTCTTCCGCATCAAATCGGCCAGCTTGTCGGCGGTGAAATCATTGGTCAGGTCCGTCGTAAAAGCCTGGTTATTGCTGAATTTGCCAGTGACTTTTTCCTTTTCGATGACGGCCGATTGTATCTCCCTGGCCGGGGATTCAACTTTCGATGCGAGATCAGAGTAGCTTAACTGTACCGGTTGATTGGTTGTGGGATTATGGAAGTACCGGTAGAGCAGAATCGCGCCTCCGATAATCACCACCCAAAAGACCACTTGTCTGATTGTTGAGTTCAATACCATTTACCTCCGTTAAAGACTCAGCGCCATTCTAGCCCATTTCCCCGAATTTCGCTCAGCATTTTTCCCTATCTGACCTATCTAATCAAGAAGACGGGAGACTGTATTTTGTAGTTTCACATCATTACGAGAATCGCCAATCAATCCGATGTTTTGCCCGATGTTTTGCCCGATCTTTCAGCGACGATTAAGGCGCATTTCTCATCTTCGGCGTCTGGCGCAAACTCACGCGCCACTGGCAATCCGGGCGCCCAAACGATGCGATTATCCGCCATCACCAGAATAGGATATCGATCGCGCTGTGTTAATGGGATTTTGCGCCTGATCATGAGCGTCTTGAGCTTGACCGCGCGCCGCGCGTCAGCGGGGATATAGGCCGCGCCCGGAAAACGCGTTCGCAAACGCAGCCTGTCCAATTCCTCAGATTCACGCAGGAACGCCGTAAACCCTTCCCGGCCTCCATCGTTGTCGAGTCCCAGGCTCGCCCGCGCCATCCCGCGCTTCAGCATGAACGTGAATCCTCCGAAATTTCGCGGCTCATCCTCTCTCAGTTCGACAGGCTCAAGCGGTTTCTCAATCGCCCCGATATGAATGAATCTCAAACAATCGAACTCGCGCGCGACGACGCCGCCATCCGGCAATTCGACGCGTCGCCCGCTAGGGCCGCTGACAAGATTTTCGATCGCCGCGATGTGAGTGGCATTAATGCGGCGCAAGTCTCCGCGTTCCTCGCGCAACCACAATCGCAACACTCGACGCCTGATCGCGGCGGGGGCGCGCTCTAAGGCTTTAACATTAAGGCCCGATTCCTCGCACGATCCGGCCAGATATTCCGCCGCCGCGCCGCGCAGATAGTCCTCATCCCGGACGAGAGATTCGGACGCGCGAGCGAGCGACTCTTTGACGCGCGGGTTGAACGTTTCCAACAACGGCAGGAGTTCCAGACGAACTCGATTGCGCGTGAAATCGACGAGAAAATTCGAACTGTCCCTGCGGAACGCGAGTTGGTAATGTTCGCAGTGCTCGATCACTTCGGCGCGCATGATTCCGAGCATCGGGCGAATGAGCTTCACCCTATCGTTTAAAGTGACGATCTGATGAATTCCTCGCAGCCCTTCCGCGCCGCTGCCGCGAATCAATCGCATCAGAATCGTCTCGGCCTGATCGTCCAGTGTGTGCGCGGTGAAAACGACATTTGCCCCGCGCGATTCGGCGACCTTCAACAGAAATTCATAGCGCAAGCTTCGCGCCACAGCCTCCAGGTTCTTTCTCTCCACTTTAGCGCGTTCGGCGCCGGCGATCCTTTCCGTGAAAACCGGAAGTCTCAACCGACCCGCCAGATCGCGCACGAACGCTTCGTCTTCATCCGATTCTTCGCCGCGCAATTGATGATTGAGGTGAGCCACGATAATTGAGCCGGGTCGCCCCTCGCTTCGTTGAAATCGGGCGAGAGCGTCGAGCAAGGCCGCCGAATCCGCTCCGCCGGAGACAGCCGCTATGATCGAGTCCTGCTCGCCGATCCCGAATCGCCGCAAAGCCGTCCGTAATTTTTTCTCAAGCTGTGTCATCCGTTGAAATTTTGAGATACGCTACGCGCGGCGCGTAATTATAGATTTCGAGAAAAAGAATTTCGGCCACGAATGAACACGAATATTCACGAATAAGAGCAAGAAGTGGAAAACTAACGGGTCATCAAAACAAGAAAGAAATTGGTGTTCATTCGTGTTCATTCGTGGCCGAAATTCTTTTTCTCGAGCGCCAAAGAATCAACTAGCGAGTCTTCAATATGAAGTCGAGTTCGGCCCTATTTCTTGCGCTCTGCCTATCGCTTCAGGCATCCGCGCAAAATCGCATCACGCAAAATCGTCCCGGCCAAAATCACCCCGGTCAAAACTCGGCGCGCAAAAACAACGAATCAGTCCGCTGGCGCCCGCGCATTGATTCGCGCGCCGAATTCGACTCCCTCTCTCGCATTTACTATCAGGGGCGATTCTACGCGCTGCCGCATCTGATGTTCGTCATCGATCGCGCCGCGAAAGAGGGCGCGGGGAATCGGGTCTATTACGTCAATTCGAAGCGATACTCGTTTCACGGCGAATTCGCGAACGCGAATTATCTCACGCTCGAGCGTGGCCGCGAATTCTTCCGGCGCAATTATCTCGAAGCCAATCGCCGCTTCGTTCTCGGCACGATCGCCTGGCAGACCAAAGCCGGCAAATTCACTTTTGAATTCTGGGAGGGCGACCTGGCGACGGCGGAGATACTACGGGAGACCTATCGAACCCTCGGCAAGAGCTTCTTCGCGCCGCTTTATTTCAAGCCGAATTCGGCCCGGCAGGAAGAGGTCTCGGCGCAAATCGCCGGCGACGTCCCGTCATTGCCGCCGTCGGAGATCAATCAGCTTGGGTCGCCAGGGGATTACCTGGCGTTGAACGCGGCGACGGCCGTGGGCGTGTTGCGGATCATTGATCGAATGACCGATGAGACGATCATTGACCGCAACGAGATCGCCATCTTCCGCGAGCCGCCGATCTCGCTGACGCCGCTCCAGGGCGTGATTACGACGACTTTTTCGACGCCGCTCGCGCACGCCAACCTGCTCGCCAAAGGATGGGGCGCGCCGAACGCTTACATCAAGGACGCCGACCGGCTGTTCAAACCGCTCGAAGGCAGGTTCGTTTATTTCGAGACGCGCGAAGACCGCTACACGCTCCGGCCCGCCGAGACGAACGAAACGTTGGAAGCGGGGCGGCGTCTGGCCAAACGCTCCGACCTGCTCACGCCCGAGGCCGATCTCGAATTCGGACAACTGACCGAGCTGAAAGACCAGCGCAAACGCGACGCGAAGCGCTTCGGCGCGAAATCGGCCAATCTCGGCGAGGTCATGCGCGCCGTCCGCGCCGGCGCGGTCCGAAACGTCATTGTGCCGCCGGGATTCGCCATTCCGTTCTTCCACTACACGCGGTTCATCGAAGAGAATAATCTGGAAGAACCGATCGTCGAAATGCTCGGCAATGACCGTTTCAACCACGACCCGGCCTATCGCAAACAGCGGCTAGCCGAATTGCGCGCGAAGATCCAAAACGGCAGGCTGAACGAAGAGTTCACCCGCGCCGTAACCGCCAGGCGTCACGAACTGCTCGGCGACAAAGGCGTCTTTGTTCGCAGTTCGACCAATTCGGAAGACCTGCCTAATTTCAGCGGCGCCGGTTTATACACCACCGTGCCGAACGTTCGCGATGACAACGCGCTCGCGGAAGCGATCAAAACCGTCTGGGCCTCGCTGTGGAATTACGAAGCGTACGAAGCGCGCGAGAGCTTCGGCATCAATCATTCGGCGGTCTACCCGGCGGTGTTGATTCAGGAGGGCATCAACGCCGAAGCCGCGGGCGTCCTGATCACGACCAACCCCTTCGACAGAGAAGACCGCGGCTCGGTATACATTAACGCCAAACGCGGGCTCGGAATTCGAGTCGTCGAGGGACGCCGCACGCCTGAGCAGTTGATCTTCAACCCGCGGACGGGCGCGGCCCGCGTTCTTACGAGATCAGGCGACGACACGATGCTGACTTTCGACGAACGCGGCGGCGTGCGGGAGATCAAAATTGATACGGAGCGCAGAGTGTTGACCGACGCGGTCGCGCGGCGATTGGCTCGCGCCGCGCTGCAAATTGAACGCGCCTTCGGCGGACGCGATCAGGACATAGAATGGATCACAATCGGCAATCAGATTTACATCGTACAATCGCGCCCCTACGTCGAAAAATAGACAAGGGGACAAGGAGAGGGGGAGACAAGGAGACAAGGGGACAAGAGAAATGAAAGTAGTGAGTGGGGAAAGCCGTGGATTCTTTTCATATTTCCATCTCCTTGTCTCCTTGTCTCCCCCTCTCCTTGTCCCCTTGTCTCCTTGTCTCCTTGTCTTCCTGTCCCTCTGCCTAGCGGGCTGTTCGCGCACTGTCACTGAAGCGGAGAAGAGTGCGGCCGTTGATGAATTCTTCGCCCGCGCGAGATCATGTTGGCCGTCCGGTGGAAGTGATGGCGAAGACGCTGGTAATCCGAAATTGGCTATTGAATCAGTCGTGAGCGATGGGAACGCGACGCGCGTTCGACTGGTAGCTTACGCGCCCGACGAAGCAGTGGACTTTTATCTGCCTATTTACCTCCTGAGCGCCGGACGATGGTCGATCAACGAAAAAGGGCGCGTTTACCTGCTCGATGAGCAGTGCCGCGAGTTTAGGTTGAATGAAAGTAAACCGTCCTCAAGATCTGCTTTGATCTTTTGGGGAGGAGGGCAGATTCCGAAGGGCGGGCGAATACGATTGAAGCCGGGACAGGCGTTTGTAACGACGCTGGCCTTTCCGCCATTTCCGGATCGGACGCGGGTCGGCGCGCTGGTTTACGACGGACGCGTTTTGCCTTTCGCACTGCGCGCCGAAACAGAGCGCCATTGACTCCCCCCAGTCTTGAGTTGAACTCAGAATGAAGTCTAACCACGGGGAATACGGGGAGCACGGGGATGAACTTGCTAAGAAGACGCGTCGAACCTTTCTTCCATAAAGCCTTTTCCCCGTGTTCCCCGTGGTTCTTTTGCTTAACCCGAGACTGGGGTTTATTCATCGTGGATGGAACATGGGAAATCACTTCAATCTGTTCTATCAAAAATTGCGGGCGCGGGATATCGGCGCCGATGATCAATTGCACCTGCTGAATGACCGGGAGATCAAACACATCCGCCAGAGCCAGCGCCTGGTGACGGCGATTGCGGCTCTGCTTTCGGTCATCGGCTTTCTGATCTATTACCTGCCGGTTTACCGTTTTCCGCACCTCTTTCCATCAACCAAACTGGCGATCCCGTTGATTCGCGCCGCGATCAGGCTGCCGTGGGCCGAACTTCTCTGGTGCATGTTGCTCACGTCAATCGAACTTTACCTGCTGACGCTGCTGAACATCTTCGGAGCGCACGAGATCGCCATCGCTACAGGGTTCATCACCGTCGCCACGAAACCCGAAAGAGCCGATGCGGTTCTTCAGATCGGTCTCGAAAAGAAGACCACGGAAGTCAATCGGTACGGCATAGACCCATTTCAAGATTTGGATAGGCGGCTGCTCTTTCTTTTCAACGGCGTTCTCAGGCTTAAAGGCTGGTTTGCAAATCAGGTCGTACGGTTTCTGGTCAGGCTATTGTTGGGGCGTTATGCGGTGCGCGCATTGCTCGATTTCGCCGGAATGCCGATCTACATGGCGATCAACGCTTATTCGGTTCACGTGGTGATGCGCGAGGCGCGCGTGATCATTATGGGCCAGACGCTGATCAACCTTCTGATCGCCCGCCTCCCGCGACGCGAATTATCAGCGGCGGAGAAGGAATTGCTCTACGATACGCTGCAATACATCGCCATCTGTAAACGCGACTTTCATCAAAACCACTACATGCTTACGAAGGCATTGCTCGAATTCTTTCACATCCCGAGTGAGAAATATCATCGATTGCCGGACGATTACGCCGAGAGGCTTAAACAAGCGCCCGTCGCCACAGCCGCGCTCTGCCAGTTGATAATCATGCTGGGCTTCATGCTCGACGGGCGCATCTCCTGGCGCGAACGACTAAGGCTTCGACAAATGAACCGGCACGGCGTTCTGAAAGAAAGCCACGCGGATTTGAAGCGTTATGCCCGCGATTTTTTGAACGGCGCCGGCGTGGACTTGTGGAGCGATGCGTATCTGAAGCTCATGTGACTTCCCCGTCTCACGCTTTCTTCACGATCTTATCCACCGCGGTTTGCGCGATCGGGTGATAACCGGGCCGCGCTTTCACGTAAATTTTCAACGCCCGCTCCTTGCCTGCCGGCGTCTTCATCAATTCCTCGTACAATGGCTTGATCAATTTTTGCCTGCCGATCGATGTCAGGTACTCTTCAAGGCGCGGATAGGCCGTCTCGTAGTTGTTGCGAATCGAAATCAGCAGCCACTGATGCGCGATCTCGGCGTTGCCGATCTTTGTCAGACCGAAAGCCTGATCCAGTTCTTTCAATTGATTTGCGGTCAATTGTTTCGGCAGGAACTGCAGGAAATGGAGCCACTCCTGGGTTGACCACTGCTTCGTCGAGAGCTTCGCCGCCGGAGTCTTTCCTTCGAGCCACTCTTTTGCCTGCGCTTCGACTTTGGCGAAGGCGTTCGATTGGGGCTTCGGCGCGCTTGCTGGCAATCCGGGTTTGTTTATCCACTCATCCAGCGGTATTTTCGCCGCGAGTTGTGGATTCGGATCGAGCAGATTCTTTTTCAGATGCGCGATGAAATCGCCGGTCGTGATGCTTTGAAAAGCGAATCGCTCGAAATAGCCTTTCAAGAATTGATCGAAGCGTTCGCGTCCGAAGGTTTCTTCCAGGAGCCGCAAAAAGAGCGCGCCTTTCTCGTAAGGCACAAGCGTGAAGCCGTCATCAGGATCGCGCCCGGTGAGATCGACGTGCAAAATCTCGTCCGCGTCCGGCAAATCGTCCATCTCCTTTTTCAGGTTTTGAAGCGCGAGCGCCGCTTCCATCTCTTCGCGCTCGCGCCCGTAGATCGCCTCGGTGACGCGGCGTTCCAGATAAGTCGTGAAGCCTTCATTGAGCCAGAAGTCGCGCCACGTCGCGTTGGTCACCAGATTGCCTGACCACGAATGTGACAACTCGTGCGCGATCAACGAGACCAGGCTCTTGTCTCCGGCCAGAACGGTCGGCGTGGCGAAAGTCAGCCGCGGATTCTCCATCCCTCCGATCGGGAAACTCGGCGGCAAGACCAGGATGTCGTAACGATCCCAGCGGTATGGGCCGTAAAGCTTCTCGGTCGCGACGACCATCTTTTCCGTGTCTTCAAATTCGCGCGCCGCTCTATCCAGCATCGCGGGTTCGGTGTAAACGCCGGTGCGAAGGCCAAGCGATTTGAACGCGATGTCGCCCGCCGCGAGCGCAATCAGGTATGGCGGGATCGCCTGCGGCATATTGAATCTGTAGCCCGGAAGCGTCTCGTCGGTGTTCGTGTCTAGCGCGGCGCTCATAACTGCGCGCAACTCCTTCGGTGTGCGAATGGTGGCCGAATAAGTCACGCGCACGCCCGGCGAATCCTGCAGCGGAATCCAACTTCGCGCATGAATCGCCTCTGATTGAGTGAAAACGTAAGGATACTTTTTGCCGGCCGTCTGCTCCGGTTCCAGCCACTGCACGCCCGAAGCGTTCGGACTGGTTTCATATTCGATGCGAACTTTTGTCGCTTGCGGAGGCAGTTGGATGGTGAGCGGCGCGCCGAGTATCTTGTCCGCCGCGCCGAGCGTGAATTGCGCCGGCGCGAAGTAGGTTCCGTCGCGCGACGCTAATACGCTGATGATCTTCAAGTCTTGCGTATCCAGTTTGAGCGTAT
>Ga0137409_10005126_pt1 | contig 13701 bp, 13 predicted proteins | sample CZODoug1_16funga_FD_122059 | JGI IMG/M metagenome (GOLD analysis project Ga0137409, IMG submission 122059) | Vadose zone soil fungal communities from Angelo Coast Range Reserve, California, USA - CZODoug1_16fungal (Hybrid Assembly) | ecosystem: Environmental > Terrestrial > Soil > Vadose zone... | reverse complement strand
CGGTCTCGAGATGCCCGACGCGCCCGCAACGCTGGCGGCGAACGAGGTCGAGCGGCTGGCCGACTTTCTGTTCGCCAAGGTGGTCGGCAAGGGGCCGATCGACCATGCGTCGTGCGTCGAGTTCTGGGGCTCCGAGGTGGAGACTTGTAAGGAGCTCAAGAAATAGCGGCAGGCGCGCCGTCAATATCCCCGCGTTCAAGCCTCTCGGCCTTACCTCGTAGGGTGGGTTAGCGTCGGCCCGAGTCCTGAGAGAGAATCGAAGGATCGATCCGACGCGTAACCCACCAGCCAACCTCAGCCACATGGTGGGTTACGTGTGGATCAACGCCCTGCGCTCCATCAGCACCGTGGCCACACTAACCCACCCTACAAGATCGCGTGTCGCTCAGGCTCGTAGGGTGGGTTAGCGTCGGCCCGAGTCTCGAGAGAGAATCGAAGGATCGATCCGACGCGTAACCCACCATCACCAGCCAACCTCAGCCACATGGTGGGTTACGTGTGGATCAACGCGCTACGCTCCATCAGCACCGTGGCCACACTAACCCACCCTACAAAGATCGCGCGTCCTCAGTTCAGCGCGAACACGAACAGGTAGCTTGAGTGCTGGAGCCTGTCGTACTTCACTGGATGCAGGTGGCGGCCGCTGCTCTGCACCGCGAGGTACTGCTTGGGGCCGATGGAATAAGTGACCGGCGCGCCTTTGAGCGGGGTGCCGACGTTGAAGCGCCACAGCTCTTCGAGCTTCTCGTCGTCGTAGGCGACGATCCAGCCGTCCTGCAGTGCGGTGAAGACGACGCCGCCGGCAGTCACGAGCGCGCCTGAGCGGTTCTCGATGTCGGTCACTGCTTTGGCGACGATCTTGTGGCTGACCGTGTCGTAGGCCGTCATCGAGCCGTAGTAGAGGTCGCTGGTATAGGTGCGTTTGCTGAACTTCTCGCGGTCGAGACCGCCATCGGGCCCCTTGAACGCCGCCGTTGAGCCGTTCTGCGTGAAGCAGCCTTCCGCGCCGACGCCGTAGGCGATGTGCTTGACTGGATTGTAAGCGGTCGGCTGATGCGCCACGCCGCCATGCCAGGTCGGGCAGGTCCGCTTCATCACGTTGGCGTCGGCACGCAGTTGGCGCGCCGCGGGCAGATATTTCTGCACATCGAGCTTCGGATCGTACTCGACCGGCATGCCGGTCTTGGGATCGAGGCCCTTGGTCCAGTTCAGCTCGTTCGTGTATTGAGTGCCCTTGATGAAGCTGCCATTGCCGCGATCGATCGAGTAGAAGAAGCCGTTGCGGGCGAAATGGCTGACCACCTTGCGCTTCTCGCCATTGATCACCTCGTCATAGAGCATGTGGATGCCGATCTCGTCATAGTCCCACGAGTCGTTCGGCGTGTACTGGAAGTGCCAGGCGAGCTTGCCGGTGTTGATGTCGAGCGCGACTGCCGAGTTGGTGTAGAGGTTGTCGCCCGGCCGCGCTTCTGGATCGTAGAGCGGATAGGGATTGCCGGTACCCCAGATGGTGAGCTTGGTGTCCGGATCATAGGAGCCGGTCTGCCACAGCCCGCCGCCGCCGGTCTTCCAGGCGTTGGTCTTGTCCTTCCAGGTCTCGCTGCCCGGCTCGCCCGGCTTTGGCACGGCGTACCAGCGCCAGAGCTCGTTGCCGTTGTTGACATCGAGGGCTGCGACCCAGCCACGCGTGCCGGCGTCACCGGCGCCGTTCGCCACGATCACCTTGCCCTCGGCGATCAGCGGAGCGGCATGGAAGCGCTCCTTGTTGCCGAACTCGTTCGGCTGCGCGACCTTCTTGTCCCAGACGATCTCGCCGGTGTCGCGGTTGAGCGCGATCACGCGGCCGTCCGGCAGGTTGGCGATGACCTTGTCTTCCCACAGCGCGATGCCGCGGCTCTGCGAGCGATTGCCCTCGTGGCGCACGCCGGAGTCGCTGGTCCAGACGTACTCGCCCTTGTTCGGACTGCGGGCGTCGATCTTGTAGATCGTGCCCCAGCCATCGCTCGTGTACATGAAGCCGTTGTCGATCAGCGGATTGACCTCGGCCTCGGGGCCATTCTGTCCGACATCCTGCATACCGCCGAGCGCGAGCGCCCACACCATGCGCAGGTTCTTGACGTTCTCGCGGTTGATCTGGGTGAGCTTGGAGTAGCGCTGCGAGCTATAGTCGCCGTTCATCATGAGCCAGTTCTGCGGCTCGTTCTGGGCGTTGAGCAGGCGCTCCCGGTTGACTGTCAGCTTGTATTGCGCCTGTGGTTGCGAGGTCGAGAGCGTCGCAAGCGAGACGCCGGCCAGGATGGCGCAGGAAAAACGGACCAGAGCTCGGGCGTTGTGGGGCATGAGATTCTTCTCCCTTGAGGGGCGCCTCTTGTCCGGGCGCTCCATGGCACTGACAGCGATAGGCAACTCTATCTGCGAACATCCAGGCCGACAATGGGAGGTTGCGCCGCAGCTAGTGCCCCGTTTCCGAAGTTCGTGATACACCTCAGCATACTCTGACACGAACTTCGGAAACAAAGGGGCACTAGCCAACGCCATGATTCTAGTGCCGCTTTTCGATTTGAAGTTCCTAGCAAAGTTTGCTGCAGGTGGTGTAGGAACTTCAAATCGGCGGCACTAGTCCGCCATGGTTACGGCGCTGTTGCCGGTCGCCTTGTGATACCTATTTGCCGGTTATTTCCCTGCGGCCTTCCGCAGCGCGGCGTTGATCCGGTCCTGCCAGCCCGGGCCGTCCTTCTGGAAAAAGTCCAGCACGTCGCTGTCGATCCGCAGCGTCACCTGCTCCTTGGCGAGCGGGATCGATGGCTTGGCTTTGGGCAACTCGGCCGGCTTGGTCGTCGCCGCCTTGAAGGCGGCCTCGGCGGCATCACGTGGATCGCCCGGTCGGCGCGGTCGGTAGGCCATGTCGTCACCCCTGCTGCTTGTGCTCGCGCTGCGCGCCGCGATAGGCCAAATGGCTGCCGTCGCAGAACGGCGGTTGTTTGGTCTGCTTGCAGCCGCAGAGCGCAACGGTGAGATTATGCGGGACAGTATAGCGCATTGGCCTGAACGACGTGCCGCGATGCGAGCCGTCGCAATAGGGTTGGCGCTCGCTGCGGCCGCAGGCGCACCACACTACAGTATCGCCCGCTGCGAGCTGCGCCCGAAATGGCCTATCGGGTGGCATCGTCTGCGCTCCCGTCTGCGCTTTTGGGCTTGGCGCTATTAGGCTTGGCGGGATCGCCGGCGGTGGCTTCGAGCCCGTTCTCGAAGGTGCCGCGTCCCTTCGGCCGGATCAGCGCGACACGGCAGGCCTCTTCGCCGGTCGAATACCAGTATTCCTCGTGGGCGGGGACGAAGATCAAGCTGCCGGTCTCGCACCAGCGGCCATTGAACAGCATGCGGCCCTTCACGACCACCATCACCTCGTCCTCGCTGTGCGAGTGCACCTGAGCGTAGTGGTGAGGGGCCGACTCGAGGAAGGTGATATAGGGCGCGCCCTCATTGACGTGCATGACCGTGAGACCCTTGATGTTGCCGCGCGTGCCAGGCCGCATCTCGATCTGGTCGGGTGTCACGATCATGGTTTCGGCCATCGTGGTCTCCTCCCGCGTCACGTTTGTCGCTAGTGTCTATCGTCGGCCTCGATCTCCGATGCGCAAAAGCTTAGCAGTCAAAGGGACAGGGGACCATATGAGTGAGCGCCAACTTGCCGGCCGCGTCGCGCTGGTGACCGGCTCGTCGCGCCGGATCGGGCGCGAGATCGTGCTGACGCTGGCGCGTGCCGGCGCGGACGTGATCGTGCATGGGCGCAGCAATCGCGACGCCGCGGAGGCGGTGCGTCGCGAGGCCGAGGCAATGGGCGTCAAGACCACGGTCGCGCTATGCGATGTGTCGCAGCAGGAGGACGTGCGGCAGATGATCGATGCGGCGGTCACGACGCACGGCCGCCTCGACATCCTGGTGAACAACGCCTCGGTTCGCCGCCGCCGCGCGCTCGGCGACGTCACGCTCGCGGAATGGCGCGAGGTGCTCGGCATCACGCTCGATGGCGCCTTCTTCTGCGCCCAGGCGGCAGCGCCGCATCTCGTACGGGGAGGGGTCGGGCGCATCATCAATATCGGCGGCGACAGTGCCTTCACGGGCGCGACTGACCACGCACATGTGATCGCCGCCAAGGCGGGACTGCAGGGCCTGACGCGCGCACTCGCCGCTGACCTCGCGCCGCAGCAGGTGACGGTGAACATGGTCTCGCCCGGCTATATCGAGGCGAGCGAGGACGATCCGAAGCGCACCGCCGAGCGGCGGCAGCACTACGCCATCGATCGCATTCCGCTCGGCCATCCGGGCGCGCCCGGCAACATCGCGGAGGTGGTGACGGCGCTCGCCGGCGACGGCTTCGGCTATGTCACCGGCCAGACGCTGCACGTGAACGGCGGGTTCCTGATGGCGTGATGCCAGTTTGGAGCAGCTGATTTGGTTCATCGCCCCTTGCTGGACGGACGCACCGGCCCGCAATGGACGGTGCAGGGGTTTCCGCCGGACACTGGGCGAACATACTTCGGATTAGTTGGAGTAAGAGGGACCGCCTGTAGATTGTTGATGCTGCTTCCGCCATACTTTGGATTAGTTGGAGTAAGAGGGACCGCCTGTGGATTGTTGATGCCGCTTCCGCTGTACTTGGGCGGCGTGACCACTAGCTTCCCGCCGACCTCGATCTTTCCCGGCTTCCCTCCCGATGTCGCTTTATTCGCGCATATCTTGCGGCCGCTTTCGCACCTGATGAAGCAGGATTTTCTAAAGGATAGATCGCTCTTACCGGCGCAATATAGCTGGCAAGCTTCGTACTCGGAACCGCATTGCGCAAGGCTCTTAGCTGCCGAAGCTACGTCAGCGCCGAGGACCGCAGGCGCGAGGATCGCCAACAAAGCCAATGACTTTCGCATGATGTCTCCTTGGTCACGAAAACGCGCCCGACACTCGGGAAGTTCGCCCGAACGTCGACGCCGGCACACGCTAAGGGCCTGGCAGTCCGCAACAAGTCTGTTTTTCGAACTCGCCGACGGATCGGAAACGGAAAGGCCGAGCGCTGTAGGGTGGGCAAAGGCGCTGGCACAGCTTCCGACGCAAATAGGAGGCTCTCGTACGCCGTGCCCACCAAGGGCAACGCGGCTCACTTCAACGCTGCTGGTGGGCACGGCGCGCGATGGATCGTGCCGCTCCGAAAGGCACTGCCTTGTGCCCATAGCCCGTCGAAGACGGGCGTAAACGCCCTTATGGCCCACCCTACGAAGTCATACCTAATCCACCAGCGCCTTGCGCACCTTCTGCACGATGGCGTCGGGCTGCGCGTAGGCGTCGGCCACGATGCGCTCCATCTCCTCGCCCGACGTCGGATCGATGTTGATCTGCAGCTTGCCGATCTCGGCCAGGAATTCCGGGTCTTTCATGGTGGCCATGAAGGCATCGCGCAGCGCCTTGACCCGGTCGGCCGGGATGCCGGGCGGAGCAATATAGGGCCGCGCCAGGATGGTGCTCACGAAGATGACATCCAGCACCTTCTTGTCGTCCTCGCTGGCCACGAAGTCCTTGACCAGCGGAACGCTCGCCGGCACTTCCGGCATCTTCTTGGGCGCGAGCTGCGCCACGATGTTGATGGTGCCATCGCGGATCCAGTCCGCGCGTGCAGCCTTCAGCCCTTCCATGTCCCAGACCCGGCCGGTGAGCTCGCCGCGCTCAAGCGCAATCGCGATCTCGCGCGTGCCCGGATAGCCGGTAATGATCCTGAGATTGTCGAGGCCCAGCGTATTCTTGATCGACAGCGGCAAGAGATAAGTGTCGCCGCTGCGCGAAACCGCCCCGATCACCAGCGGCTTCTGGCGCAAATCGTTGATGGTCTTGATCCCGGTGGTGTGCCAGGCGATCAACACCGCCGCCGAGCTCACCGCATTGCCGAGCATGGTCATCTCGGGGCCATTGAACTGGGCCTTCGACTCGGTGCCCGCGAACAGCGTGTCGAACAACAGCGCCGAGTTCACCGCCCCGATCGCGGTGCCGTCGCGCGGCGCCCGCTTGGCGAGATGATTGCCCAGCACCAGGCTGCTGGCGCCCGGCATGTTGACCGGCAGGATCGTCGGGTTGCCCGGGATGTGCCGCGACATGTGGCGGCTGATGGTGCGGGCGAACAGGTCGTAGCCGCCGCCGACGCCGTAGCCGATGAAGCAGGTGATGGTCTTGCCGCGATAGAAATCCGCGACGCTCTGTGCCGCGGCCGGCAGGCTCGACAGCGCAACGCATAGCGTTCCTAAAGCAAGCACGGCAACCGACGTGATGGCGTGCATGGCGAGACCTCCCAGTATTCGCAAGCAGTGTTCACGTCCGCGACGCATGCGTCAATCGCGACAGGATGTCGTAGCACTCGACCCCAGACTCGGCCGCAACACAACCAGGCCGTCGAGCGCGAAGGCGCCGCGCTCGCAGACCATGAACGGGTTGATGTCGATCGCCTCGATCACGTCAGGCAGCTCATGGGCCAGGCGACCGAGATTGACCAGTGCATCGAGCAGGGCGTCGCGATCGCCCGGCTTGCTGCCGCGAAAGCCCTCGAGCAGACGGCCGGCGCGGGTCGCCTTGACCATGGCGAGGGCCTCGTCGCGGTCGAGGCCGGGCGCCCCAAAGCTCACGTCCTTGATCAGCTCGACAAAGATGCCGCCGAGACCGAACATCACCACCGTGCCCATTTCCGGATCGCGGCTGACGCCGAGCACACATTCGATGCCACCCGCGATCTGCTGCGCGACCAGGACGCCGTCGAGCGTTGCCCCGAGCTTGCCGGCCTGCGCCACCAGCTCGGCGTAGGCGGTTGCCACCGACTTGTCGTCGCGGTTGTTAAGCCGCACCAGGCCGGCATCGCTCTTGTGCGGGATCGCGGCCGAGACACCCTTGAGCACGACTGGGAAGCCGACGCGGTGCGCGGCCTCGATCGCTTCGGCGGACGAGCCGACGAGATACTCCTGCGGGAGTGGAATGCCATAGGCGCGCACCAGCGCCTTCGATTCAACCTCGTTGAGGGCGGTCGGGCGCTCGAGCCCCGCCGCTCGCTGGCGCAGGATGCGGGCGACGTCGCTCTCGGGGGCCGGCGGACGCTCGGGGCGAACGCGCTGCGACTGCGCCAGTGCGCGCAGCACGCGCAGCGTGCGTTCGAGGTCGCGCATCATTGGCACGCTCGGGATCTGCGCACGCACCATGCGGCCGTATTCGGTGGCCCCGGTGATGAACGGCGTGAAGGCCGCGACTGGCTTGCCCAGGACGGCGGCGCGCTGCGCTATCGTTTCGAGCGCGCGCAGATTGGCGACGCGGCGCTCGGCGCCCTCGTCGCGCGGCAGCTCCTCGGCGGTGAGCACGATGTCGACCTCAGGCGCATTCACCAGCGCGTCGAGGCAGGCGACATACTGGCTGGTCGCAATCGTGCGCTTGGTGTCGAGCGGGTTGGTGATGTCGGACTGCTTGAGCGCCTCCTGCAACGCCGCGCGTGTCCCGTCAGAGAGTGCTGCGAGCGGCGTGCCGGTCCGCTCGGCGGCCTCCGCGATCAAATTGCGCAGCGCGCCCGAATTGGTCACCGCCGCAACGCGCGGACCGCGGGGAGGGCGGCAACGCGCGACGAGCTCAATGGCCTCGATGGCGTCCTCGATCGAGGCGAGCCGGACGACGCCGGCGGTCGCCGCCACCGCCTCGAACGCTTCCGTGCTTCCTGCCAGCGATCCGGTATGCGCAAGCGCAAACGCGCGCGCGGATTCGGAGGCACCGATCTTGATGGCGAGCACGGTCTTGCCGTTGGCGTGAGCGCGGCGTGCGGCAGCGAGAAAGTGCGCTGCATCGGGCACGCCCTCGATGTAGCAGAGGATCACTTTAAGTTCCGGCTGAACCGCAAAGTAGTCAACGAAATCGCTGACCGTACAGCCGATCTGGCCGCCGCAGGAGGCGAAGTAGCCGACCTTGAGCCCGAGCTCGTTGATAGATCGGTTGAGCGAGGCGCAGATCGCTCCGCTCTGGGCCGCGATCGCAACCGGGCTTTCAGCGAGCTCCTGCAGGGTCTCGTCCGGGATGCTGCAGAAATTGGATCTGCCGCAGGCAATGCCCATGCAATTGGGCCCCACGATGGTGAGGCCCGTATCAGCGAGCACGGCGCGGAGCTTTGCGGCGAGCGCCAACCCTTCCGGGTCGCCGCCTTCACCGAACCCCGCCGCATAAAGCGTGGCGCTTTGCGCGCCAGCAGCTGCGCCGTCACGCAGCACCAGCAGCGACGTCTCGGCCGGCGTGAACAGAACAAGATGATCTGGAGTTTCCGGCAAGGCTTTCAGATCAGGGAAGCACGGCGTTTCCCAGATCTCGCTCCGGTTCGGATTGACCGGGAACACGCGCCCGGCAAAGGCGAACCGCCTGAGATTGTCGTAGACGCGCCGCGACCAGTGGTCGGGGCGATCCGACGCCCCGACCAGCACGACGTTGCGCGGGTGGAACAGGCGCTCAATGTGCGTTTGTTCCATGCGCGTATCCGCCCGCGATCTGCCGCGAACGCGTCAGGTGTTCTCGACTCGCTTGAACGGTCCAAGCCCCGGGCGATACGACTTGTCGTCCAGGAACTGTTTCATGCCGTGCTGCTCGCGGATCTCCTTGTCGTTGCGCGAGAGCGAATCCTGCTTCGACTTGAGATAGTCCCGCGCCTGCTTGTCGGTCATGGAGCGCACCGCGCGGATCGCCTCCTTGGTGTAGCGCACGACGTTCGGATTGAGCTTGACCAGCTTCTGAGCGAGCTTGACCGTCTCCTCGCGCAGCTTTGCCTTCGGCACCGCAAAGTTGACCAGCCCGATCTCGACCGCGCGCTTGCCGTCGAGCGTGTCGCCGGTGACCGCGTAATAGAGCGCGTGGCGCGGCAGCAGCATGTCGGACAGGTTCCAGCTCACCAGGCCGCCCGGGATGATGCCCCAGTTCACCTCCGAAAGCCCGAACGTGGCGTCTTCCGCCGCGATCGCGAAATCGCAGGCGCAGAGCTGCGTGAACGCGCCGCCGAAGGCGTAGCCGTGGACCATCGCGATGGTCGGCTTCGGGAACTGCGAGAGCAGCTCCCAGCGCCAGTTGTGGCTGGCGTTGTTCGCCTTGTAGCGCATCTCGGGATTATCCTGGGTGCCGCGGAAATAGAGCCGCAGGTCCTGACCGGCGCACCAGGCTTCGCCCTTGCCGCCGATGATGAGCACCTTGGTCTCCTTGTCGGTGGCGAGCCAGGTGAGCGCATCCTCCATGTCGAAATGCAGATCCGGACTCATGGCGTTGCGCTTGTCGGGCCGGTTGAGCCACAGGAACGTGATGTTGCCCTCCCGCTCGATCAGAATGTTCTTGTACTCTTTGTCAGCCATTTCACTCTCCTTGGTGGTCATCCGAATGTATTGAGCACGTGGCGTGCGAGCGCCATGCGCATGATCTCGGGCGTGCCTTCCGTGATCATATGACTGCGCTGGTCGCGCCAGAGGCGCTCGACCGGCAGATCGGTGGTGAGCCCGATGCCGCCATGCACTTGCAGGCACATGTCGGCGGCCTCCCAGGCCATCTCGGTGCAATAAAGCTTCACCAGATAGGCCTCGTTGCGATCCTCGTCGCCGCGATCGCAGCGCGCGGCCGCGCGATGCACCAGGAGCGTCGCGGCTTCAAGCTTCACGTAGGTGTCGACGAGCCGCCACTGAATGGCCTGGCGGTTTGCGATCGGCTCGCCAAACGTTTTGCGCTGCTTGGCGTAGGACGAGGCAAGCTCTAGGCATCGCCGGGTGGCGCCGAGCGCGCGGGCGCCTTGCTTGACGCGGCCCGCGCCGAGCCAGCGCTGCCCAAGACTGAAGCCGCCGCCTTCCTTGCCGACGAGATGGCTCTTGTGGATGCGCACGTTGTCGAACACGATCTCCCACGGCGTCTCGCCGGTGAGCGTGTTGAAGCAGGTCGTGAGCTTGACGCCCGGCGTGTCCTTGTCGAACACGAAGCAGGAGATGCCGCCGCGCGAGCCTTTGCTGCGGTCGGTCGCCGCCATCAGGATGACGATGTCGGACACGTCGGCGCCGGTGATGAAACGCTTGGTGCCGTTGATCACGTAGTGGTCGCCGTCGCGCACCGCGGTGGTGCGCATGGCGCCCGGGTCGGAGCCGGCATCCGGCTCGGTCTGGGCGAAGCAGCTTTCGCGCTCGCCGCGCACGGCCGGCATCAGGTAGCGCTCGCGCATCTCGCCTTCGAGTGCATAGAGCGGCGCGCGGATGTCAGGCCCGAGAATGCGAACCACGCGTGTGGGCAACGCGACAGTGCGGCCAAGCTCTGACCACACGATGGAGCGACCGAGCACGCCAAGCCCCTGGCCGCCGAGCTCCTTGGGCACGTCGATCTGCCAGAGCCCCAGCTCCTTGCAGCGCGCGGTGAGGCGCGCCCCGATCTCGGGCTTGAGCTTCTGGCCGTCGAGCGACTTGCCTTCGATCGGGATCAGCTCTTCATCGACAAACCGCCGCACCATGTCGCGCAGCATGCTCAGCTCGTCGGGAAGCTCGATCTCCACAGTCGCACTCGTCGGTTACAGGAACGCCGGAGCCGTCACTTGCTTCTTATTGGAGGTGCTGGGCGGCGCGGTCAAGCGTCAGGCCCGCATGGCTGCAACAGGGCTGCCTGGAAGGCGCTGGCGATGGCGGGCTTGCTCTTGCCGGGACGCGCCGCGTCCCCGATCACGACGACACGTTGGCCAGGCCGGGCGAGCGCCCGGAAGCGCTCGGCCGTCGGCAGGCGCGCCCGGTGATAGAGCCAGTCGCGCATGTTCGCGCGCATCAGAAAGGCTCCAAGCCCCGGCCAGCGGCCGATGCCGAAGGACAGCGCGCCGCGCACGATCGGGCCAAGCCCGAGGCGATAGCGGCTGCCGGTCGCGATCACGATGCGATCGAACGGCGCCAGCAGCTGCGGGCTGGCCGTGACATCGGCGCTGTATTTGATGTTGACGCCCTTGTGCAGGCAGGCGGCGACGAGACTGTCGATATACTGCGCAAGGCTTATCTCATCGGCCTCGACGCCCTGGAACAAAGGCGCTTTGCCGGCGAGCCGGAAGCTGCCGCCGGCCTGCTGGTCTTTTTCGAACACGGTCACGCTGTTGCGGTCAGCCACGAGCGAGGCATAGGTGAGGCCTGCGGGACCCGCGCCGACCACCGCGATGCGCTCGTCCTGCGGCGGCTTGGCATCGGCGAAAAGAAGCTCGCGGCCCGCGGCGCCGTTGACTACGCAGCCGATGCCGGCGCCGCCGCGCATCTCGTCGACACAGGTGTTGCAGGCGAGGCAGCGCCGGGCTGGCTCGCCACGGGCGAGCTTCTCCACCCACTGTGGCTCGGCGATCAGTGTGCGCCCCAGCGCCACAAAATCGGCCTTGCCGTCTCCGACTGCGGCGGTGGCGATCGCCGGGTCGCCGAGCCGCCCGACTGCGATCACCGGCACGCGCACCGCTTTCTTCACGTCGCTCGCGAAGTCGAGAAACGGCGCATCCGGCATGGCCATCGGCGGGATCATGACATGCGCGGTCGGCAGCGAGCGATAGTGGCCAGCACTGATATGCAAGGCGTCGGCGCCCGCGTCAGCCGCCCAGATCGCGATCTGCTTGCCTTCGTTCCATGGCAAGCCGCCCGCGAAATAGTCCTCGACCGACAGCCGATAGATCACCGGCATGTCGCCGATCGCCGTCTTGACGGCGCGCAGCACCTCAAGCCCAAAGCGAGCCCGGTTTTCAAGGCTGCCGCCGTATTCATCGATGCGCCTGTTCTCGAACGGCGCGTGGAACTGAGAGATCAGATAGCCATGCGCAGCGTGGATCTCGACGCAATCGAAGCCGGCGCGCCTGGCGCGCCAGGCGGCTGCTGCGAATGCCGCCGTCGTTTCGGCGATGCGCGCATGCGACATCTCCTGCGGCACAATGGTCTCGAACGTGACCTCATAGACCGGGTGCGGAATGGGTGAAGGCGCAATCGGCATCTCGCCGCAGATGTCGACCCGCGTGTGGCCGCCACCATGCCCGAGCTGGATCGAGGCCTTGGCGCCGTGGCGTTGGATCTCGGCGGTGAGCCGTGTCAGGCCGGGCAGGAAGCGATCATCGTAGATGCCGAGCTCGCGCCTGCGATGCCGGCCGGCGCGCTCGGGCGCTGCCATCTCGACCGTGATCAGGCCGGTGCCGCCGCGGGCGCGTGCAGCGTAATAGGCGAGCGAGGCATCCGTGACCAGGCCCTCGGAGTCGGCCGTACGCGTCGTCATCGACGGCATGACGATGCGGTTCTTGATCTCCACCGTTCCGATGCGTGCTGGTGTGAGAAGGATGCTCATGGGGCCTCACAACACCGCGATCTCGCCGCCGTCGAGATCGATGGTGGCGCCGTGCATCCAGGTCGCGCGCGCCGACACCAGGAACGCGACGAGGTCGGCCACGTCCTCGACCTTGCCGAAACGCGTGATGCCGGCCTCGCGCACGATCCGCAGGCGCACCTTGTCCTCGTTGTCGCCGCTGCGCTCCATCTCGGCCTTGATGCGCCGCCACTGCCGGTTGGTCTCGACAAAGCTTGGATGGATGCAATTGACCTGCACGCCGTCGTCCTTGCCGCGATGCGCCATCGCCTTGCTGAAGGCCGCGCAGGCGGCATTGACCGAGCTGCCGATGGTGAAGGCGGCCTCCGGCTTGCGTCCGCTGGTCCCTCCGATGGTGATGAGCGAGCCGCGCCGTGCCTGCAGCCAGGCTGGGATAGCAATTCGGTGGTGGTGGTTCGTTCTGACTCACCCAGCCATCGAGGTGCATCAGGACAGCCCGTAACAGCGGGGTATAATCGACGCTATTCAGAGGATATTGGCCACGTGCTCCCTCGGCCGTGCTGGTCAGGGGAAGCCGGCCTGGGCCATGCTGCGTACCGGCAAAGTGATACAGACGCACGGCCTCTGGTAAAGCGACGTCCGTGGTGCCATCAACGCTGATATGGCTCAACGAGGCATCACCGCGCCAGTACTCCGCGGAGGTGTTGGCGTAGACAATCTTGGGGCAGTGACCCGGACGCCTGAGGCGACGCAGCAGGCCATCACCCTGCCCAGTGACGGGATCGACCTGCTCGTCGTCCGTGAAGGGAAACAGGGTGCCGGGTCCCTGCAGGGTGGCGGCCGACGGTTGGGCAAAACGGTGGTTGAACTCCCCGCGCCTGGCGCCAGCAATGTGCGGCATAACCCCGTCGAAGACCATTCTGTCAGCTTCGTCAGTATTGAGGCCGAGATAGAGGAAATGACGCAGGAAACGGCCGCTTTGCGAAGCCCCAAACCCGTAGGCATAATCAATGTACCCGGCACACGGGTTGTGCTGTTGGTCCGGCACATACTTTAAGTGCGAGACCATATCCCGCACCCCCAGTAAGCCCAGTCCCGCCACCGGGGCATGCTGGGTGCGGTAGACACACTCGTAGATCTTGCCAGCCTGAAACCCCGTCTCCAGCCAAATAGAGGTGGTAGCTGGCACCGGCGTGCCTCTGTCCAAACGGGCGAAGCGCCATTGGGCGCGGGGAATCACCTGCCTGGGGCCGTTTTCATGCTCACGCACAGTCAGCACGGCCTCAGGGTCTGCCACATCAGCCGTAGGGTAGGGCTGATGCATGCGGTCGGCCAGGAGCAAGGTAGGCGTCGTCGCATTGGGCC
>Ga0137409_10003477_pt1 | contig 13703 bp, 12 predicted proteins | sample CZODoug1_16funga_FD_122059 | JGI IMG/M metagenome (GOLD analysis project Ga0137409, IMG submission 122059) | Vadose zone soil fungal communities from Angelo Coast Range Reserve, California, USA - CZODoug1_16fungal (Hybrid Assembly) | ecosystem: Environmental > Terrestrial > Soil > Vadose zone... | reverse complement strand
CTCCCGGTAGCCAGGCGCAACCCCCAGTCAAACTCGTCATTGACCGTACCGCGCATCTGTAAACGCGCCCGCAGTCGCATCCTATGTCGCGGACTCAGTTCGTTGCCAAGGACTGCGGGATTGTCGCCATTTGCCAGGCTGTTAGACAGCCCGAAAAACGATTCCGCCCGCAAGCGGATGTCACCGCTGAATTTGATTGCCCCAATCTCCGATACGCGAGTCTCAACCTTTTTCAGACGGTCCTCGATTCCAGGCGACTGGGCGCCTTGTGATTCCAGCGGCGCGCTTACAACTGTCGTCGCTGACGCCGCAGCTGGTTGGGCGTCGGCCAGCTTTCCGGTAAGCAATTGGATAGTCTGTTGCTGGTCGAGAATTGTCCTTTGCAGTTGATCAAGTTTTACGTTTTGCTGCTTGAGCGCTTGTTCGAGGACGTCAAGACGTTCTTCGGCGGAAAGCGGCTTTTCGTTGGCAGCAGCAGGCACAGGACTTTTGCGGGGAGATGCATCGTCGTTGGAAGGCGCAAGCCCGGCGTGTTCCGAATTAGATCGAACAATTCCTTGAGCGGCCGTTGGATGTATTGTCGGCGAAAGAAACAGCAAAGCTGATCCTACAAGTGACAGGATGAGCGTCCGGAACTCGAAGCTTTTGGCATTCAGCATGATGATATTCACTCCAATTATCTTGAAGAGAGATGCACGAGTGTGTGTCTGAGAATGAGCGCGCGGTCTTAAGGCCGCATTAACGATAACTTAAATCTGTGTTAACCCAGCGGATGTCTGGTCTAGTCGAGCAGTACACGTGTGTGCAACGCTTCCGCGCGCTCGATTGCTGCGAGCAAGCGCAGAAACTGTGAATAGTTCCTGCTGCGCTCGGTAAGGCGCGTAACCTCCGACAGACTTAAATCATTACGCAGAATGAGATCGAGAAAGTCGTAGTAGTCGCCCGTGGCTTGAAACGGAAACTCGCGAACGTAGGTAGTCTGCTCGTGGTCATCGGAACGGAATCCGGCAAGCAGATCGAAAACGTTGTCGGTCGTTAGCCGCATTGCTGCTCGCGATAAGCGGATCGGCACGCGCAGCTCAAAAAAGCGCAAGCCCTCCGGAGTGGTGACGCGACGGAGCTCCTTCGTTGCCTCACCGTCAAAAGGAGACTCTGCGTCGATGAGGATGCGCAGGAGCCGAGGTTGATCTTCGCTGTCGACGGTGTCGAGCACCAACTGCACGCGGTCCGCCAGAAACTTTTCAAACTGAGCTTCGATCGGATACGTAATCCGTCCCAGGCAACCCACGGCTTCGCCTTCGTTCGCTAACTGGTCTTCACCAACCGGCAAACACGCTGGACAACTTAAACAGATCGCCGTCTCGGACTGCATCAGTTCGATTTCTTCCCGAGCGTTTTCTACCCATTCGAGTTTCTCCTGAGACGGGGCGCCCGTATCACCTGTTGTCAGGCGGGCGTGGAGGTGGCTGAGGCGTCCCCACTCGCGCAGGTGCTTTTCTGCGTAGCGCGCGCGCAACGTGCAAGGATATTGAACTGCGAATTCGAGTGACATTCTATTAACTATTAGTTTGACGCTCAGGCTGATTTCATTTCAAATCACTAACACAGTGGCTATCAAGGAGCAAGCACCATCGAGCCCGCGTTATCCGCCCGGTCCGCGCCGGATCGTTCCGCTTTCGGGTTTGTTCGCGTATCGCAAGGGCCCGCTCCCATTCTTTCAAAATCTCGCCCAACAGTACGGCGACATCTCCTATTTCCGCCTCGGACCCCAGGAAGCGTTTTTCCTAAACCATCCCGACCATATCAAAGATGTTCTGGTCACCAATCACCAGCGTTATCACAAAGGCCTCGCTTTGCAACGAGCCAAGCGGTTGCTCGGCGAAGGGCTGCTCACGAGCGAAGGTGAATTCCACCGGCGACAAAGACGGCTCGCGCAGCCCGCGTTTCATCGAGCCCGAATCGCTTCTTATGCAGAGGTGATGGTCGACTACGCCTCGCAAACACGCGAACGCTGGCGCGATGGCGACACACTCGATATGTCTGAAGAAATGATGCGCCTGACACTCGGAATCGTTGGCAAGACGCTCTTCGACGCCGATGTCGTTTCTGACGCTCGGGAAGTCGGGGAAGCAATGACCGTCGTAATGGATCTGTTCAACACGATCACTATTCCTTTTTTCGAGTTATTGCAGAAACTTCCCCTGCCTCAACTGCGCCGGTTTGATAATGCGAAGGCTAAACTTGATGCGATCATCTATCGATTGATTGAAGAGCGGCGCCGCAGTGGCGAAGACCGTGGCGATCTGCTTTCGATGTTGCTGCTGGCTCAGGACATTGAGGGCGATGGTGGTCAAATGACTGACGCACAGTTACGCGATGAAGTGATGACGATTTTTCTTGCGGGCCATGAGACAACAGCGAACGCGTTAACCTGGACCTGGTATCTGCTGTCGCAGAATCCTGAAGCCGAGGCAAAGCTGCACAGAGAGATTGATAGTGTGTTGAACGGACGATTACCAACCTTTGAAGATGTACCGCAACTACCGTATACCGAGATGGTGCTGGCGGAATCGATGCGACTCTATCCACCAGCCTGGGCTTTGGGCCGGTTGGCGATGACTAAATGTGAGATTGGCGGTTATGTCGTTCCCCCCAGAGCGCTGGTGTTAATGAGCCAATTCGTGATGCACCGCGACTCTCGTTATTTTATAGACCCGTTGCGATTCGATCCCAATCGTTGGACCGTGGAGGCACGCGAGTCTCGACCGCAGTTTTCCTATTTTCCATTTGGAGGCGGACCGCGGCGCTGCATCGGCGAAAGCTTCGCCTGGATGGAAGGAGTGTTACTGATCGCCGCACTCGCGCAGGGATGGCAAATGCGATTGGTGCCGAATCACCCAGTGGCGCTTAAGCCCGTGATCACCCTGAGACCAAAGCATGGAATGCGGATGAAGGTAATCAGTAGGCAGTAGGCAGTCGGCAGTCGGCAGGAGCAGATAGATTTTTCATTTCTTATTTACCATCGGTCATTTTTCATTGTTGACTTAAAACTGACTGACCTCTCAGTTTCCGTCGGTGATTCTCTTCTCTGAAAAACGACGAATGAGAACTGATTGATGACAAATTGAAAATCTGTCTTGCTCCTGCCGCCTGCCGTCTGCCTCCTGCTCCTCCTCCTCCTGCCTTTGTGATAAGCTGCCCTTTCCAAGAGGCCTCGTTCAGGCGCTGCTTTGCAAACCCGGAAACTGCAAAACGTGAGGTTATGCTTATGGCAATCAGTCAGGATTTACTGGAGATACTCGCCTGTCCCGCCTGCAAGGCGAAGGTCGAATTGAAGGCGGATGGCAGCGCTCTGAAATGCGTCGAATGCCGGCGCGTTTATCCGATCCGGGACGACATTCCAGTTATGCTCGTCGACGAAGCAAAGATTGAAGACGACGCTACCAGCAAGACCGAAGAACAACTTTGAACAGCCTGCGCGACATAGTTGAATCGTCTCCGCAGCTGCGCGGCCTCCGGATGCACGGTTTGCCCGGTGAAGACTCACCCCAGCCGCTCGCTCCGGCAAAATGGGATTGGCAAACGGTGCGGCGGGTATTGGTGGTAAGGCTGCGTTCGATCGGCGACACGGTGTTGTCGACGCCATCGCTATTCGCGCTGAAGAGATTTCTACCGCAGGTTTCTGTCGATATTCTTTTGGAGGATTGGGTGGCGCCCATACTCGATGGCTTTCCCCACGTGGACAACGTCATCACAATCGAACGGAAAAGCGCTACTTCGCGCGCCCGCCTGGCTCGTCAACTCCGCGCGAATCGTTACGACGTCGTTTACAATTTGCACGGTGGAACAACATCAACCTTGCTGACGCGAGCGACTGGCGCCCGACACCGTGTTGGTTATGACACCTATCAATATGCACGCTTGCATAACCACCTGTCGCCGTCATCGTCATCGCTGTGGGAACGAGACAAGACACATTCCGTTGAGCAGCAACTTGCGCTGCTGGGGTGGACTGGCGTGCCCGTCAGCGATCGACCACCAACAATACTTGCTGTCACCGAAGAGGCCTCCGCAACCATAGCGGCGCGACTTGAAGTTGCGGGATTGATGGGTGTTCCTTTTGCCGTTATTCATCCGGCGGCTGCGTTTGCAACGAAGCAGTGGGCGGCTTCTAATTTTGGCCGGGTGGCAGACGGGCTGTCAGCGCAGGGTCTGGGAATAGTTGCTATAACCACGCCGGGGGAAAAGTCGATCATCGACGAGATGAATAGCGACATCGCGGCGGCTTTCACCGATCTCTCGTTACCGGAGATTACGGCGCTGCTTGCTCGGGCCCGCATGTTTGTCGGGAACGATAGCGGCATTGCCCACATTGCAGCTGCCGTTGAAACACCCTCGGTGGTGATTTTTGGTTCGTCGAACCGGGCCCATTGGCGTCCCTGGACGTCAGGCGCAGCTGAAGTTGTTTTTGAAGAGATGGAATGCCAGCCTTGTCATGGCTACTTCTGCGAAAAGTTTGACGAGCCGGAATGCATTAAGCGCGTTCCGGTCGAACGAGTGATAGCGGCAGCTGAACGTGTGTTGAGAGAAAGCGCCTGACCATTGCGGCTCTGCCGCCGTGCAGTGCGGAAAGGCTTCGCCTTTCCGCTGGTTACTTTTCTAATGCTGAGGCTATGCCTCGGAACCTGTATAGACCGAAGGCGCAGCCTCAAAATATTTTGAGAACGCCTACGGAAAGGCCGAGCCTATCCGCGCTGTGCGGCGGCAGAGCCGCAACCACCAGAAGATTGTTCAGTTGTGGTGAGCGAACTAACCAAAGAGCGGGCTAGAGAGTTGCTGCAGACAATGCGCGATCGGAAGATCGTGGTGCTTGGCGACGTAATGCTCGATGAGTTTGTCTGGGGCGACGTTACGCGCATCTCACCTGAAGCGCCCGTACCGGTTGTAGACATTCGTCGCGAGTCAGTCCATCTGGGTGGCGCTGCAAACGTACTGGCCAACGCCGTAGCGCTAGGCGCGAAGGCCTGCGTGGTTGGCGTGGTGGGCGATGATTCCGCTGGCGAGCGTTTGCGGGCGAGTCTTAAGGAGACCAGCCCACTGCAGACCAGCGATTACCTGGTGGTTGATAAAGATCGTCCCTCAACAACGAAAACGCGCATCATCGCCCATAACCAACTCGTGGTACGCGCCGATCGTGAGCAACGCACTCCGGTCAATGGTCAAACCGAGAAACGGATCATTGAGTTTCTGAAGCAAGCTATTGAAGAGACTGACGCGTTTGTAGTTTCTGATTACGACAAGGGCGTTGTGACGCCACACATACTTCGAGAAATCCTTCCCTCGGCCTATCGGCGCGTGCCCGTTCTGGTAGATCCGAAGATCCGCAACTTTTCCCATTACCGGCCCGCATCTCTGATTACGCCGAATCATCACGAAGCTCTGAGAATGACGGGTCTCGAATCAGATTCAGATGACGGCCTGCATCAGGCGGCGCAAGTGATCCGAGAAAAACTTGGTTGCGATGCCGTGCTGATCACACGCGGCGATCGCGGGATCATGCTACTGGAAGGCGACCACGATCCGGTATTCGTGGAAACGGCAGCGCGCGAAGTCTATGATGTCACCGGGGCGGGCGACACGGTCATCGCCACGCTGGCGGCGGCAATGGCGGCTGGGGCAACAATGTTGGAAGCGGCGACTTTGGCCAATCACGCAGCCGGTGTTGTGGTCGGCAAGGTAGGTACCGCAACCGCAAGCGCCGAAGAATTGTTGGCCACTTTTGACTAAGGCAAACTTTAGCTTGCGAACGGACCCGCCTGAACTCTGCGCAAGGCAACGCAAACTAACAGTTTGCGCTACCAAAGTTCGCGGTACCAAGAAATCATGATCGGAAAGTCTCTACGCAATTATAAGATTCTCGAAAAGCTTGGCGTGGGCGGTCAAGGAACGGTCTACAAAGCTACCGATGGAAAACTTGGCCGCACGGTTGTTGTCAAAGTTCTGCCGGCCGAGTTAACTGCCAAGCAAGCGAATCTCGTTCGCTTTGAGCGCGAAGCGCGGCTGGCCTCATCTCTCGATCATCCCAACATCTGCACTATCTTTGATCTCGACGAGGCAGAGGGCCACCACTTCATAGCCATGCAGTACGTTGAAGGCCGCAACGTGCGGCAACTCGTGAATGGCCATCCGCTCGAGTTGAAAAGTACGCTGCTGATCGCCATTCAGGTCGCCGATGCGCTTGCGGCTGCACACTCCCGAGACATCATTCACCGAGACATTAAGTCGGGCAACGTGATGGTCACGCCCTCGGGACAGGTGAAGATATTGGATTTTGGTCTGGCAAAGTTGCTTGACGACACTGACGACAGTTCCAGGTCGACTATTCATCGTACTGACTTAACGGAAATTGGCGTGCCGTACGGTACGGCCACCTACGCAGCTCCGGAACAAGCGCGCGGCGATCGAGTCGACAAGCGAGCCGATATTTTTTCAACCGGCGTGTTGCTTTACGAGATGCTTACCGGCACCTGGCCATTTCGCGGCAAGACGACCATCGATGTCCGACACGCTGTGCTTCACGATCAACCGGTCCCGGTAGCTGAACTTCGCAAGGAACCGATTCCGGCCCGGCTGCAACAGATTCTGGATCGTTGCCTGGCGAAAGAGCCGCGCGACCGTTATCAGAAGATGGACGAGGTGCGCGACGATCTTCGCGGTGTGTTGCGCGAAATGTCGTCGGGCGAAACTGCCGGCGTCACGCCGGAACCCGCCCGGCACCTCGCCGGAGCGAGTCCGGTATCGAGAGCAATGAAATGGTTAACGGGCAGGAGCAAATCGGAGTCGACTTCAGCACCCGGCATGACGACCCCGACGAAACCTACCATTCACGAAACTCCCTTCACTACGATTGCCGATCCCGAGAAGAAGAGTCTGGCCATCCTGTGCTTCCGAAATTTGAGCAACGATCCGGCATCGAGCTTCTACGAATTCTCCCTCGCCGATGCTGTCATAACTGAGCTGGCGCGCGTGCGTTCATTGGTAGTGAGACCTTCCTCCGTGATTGCGAAGTATCAAGGGCAGCAAATCGACCCACGCGAGATTGGGCAGGAATTGCGCGTCAGCGCCGTGCTGACGGCGGGTTTCATTCATGCCAGCGGACGTTTCCGCGTCACGGCACAGCTCCTGGACGTTGGCTCCGGCGACATACTTTGGAGCGATCGGATAGACACCTCCAGCGAAGACATCATCGCAGTGCAGGACGAGATCGCTCAACGCATCGTCGAGGGCTTGCGTCTTGAGCTTAGCCCCGCGGAGCAGGACGGAATCGCCAAGCCATCGACGCTAAACGCCGCTGCTTACGAGCAATACCTGCGCGGGCGCGACCTGTTCGCGCGTTTCATTTTCCGCACCATCGCCCCAGAAGATTGCGACGCCGCTATCGAACATTTTCAGCGTGCGATTGAACTCGATCCCAACTTCGCCCTCGCGCTTGACGGTCTGGGAGCCTCTTACGTCAATCGCGTCTTCAAGGGCTTTGGCGGAGCAGAGGATTATGAGCGAGCCGAAGTGGCTTTTGCGAAGGCGCTGTCTATTGATCCAAAGCTGGTAGAAGCGCGCATGCTGCGAGTTTTCATTTATCTCTGGCGCGGCGAGAAGCAGAAGGCGCGCGAAGAAGTTGCACAGGCCCGTCGCGAGGCCCCTGACGAACCGGTTGTTCACTTTGTCAAAGCTACGCTGCACCGGCTTGACGGCGAGTATGGCCGGGCTCTTCGCAGTTACGACCGGCTGATGCGTCTTGATCCGGCGGCGCACGTTGTTGCGAGCTACAATCGCGCTCTGGTCTACATGTACATGGGAAACTTTGAAGAGACGGCGAAGCAATTAGACCAGGCTGGTGACCCGGATAATCCACTAGTCAAAACTTTTCGCGCCCTTTCCCTGTATTACACCGGCAAGACCGACGCCGCTGCCGAGATGATGCAGGAAAACGTGGCGCAGCATCCGAACATGCACGGCATTCGCCCGTTCATGGCCATGTTTTTGAGCGCACAGGGAAAACATGACGAGGCCCTGGCACAATTAAACAGCTCCGTCATCAGAAACGCGGAAGTGGATCCGGACATTGCTTACTCCGTCGGTTCAGTCTATGCACTTGAAGGAAGACGAGAAGAGGCGCTCGAGTGGTTGGCGCGCTCCATCGCATTGGGAAATGAAAATCAACCCTGCTTTGAAAGTGATCCAAACTGGGCTTCACTACGAAGTGATGAGGGGTTCCAAAATCTCATGGCGAAAGTGCGTGCCAGTCACGCACAACAGATCAAGGCAGCACCATCCAGTTAAGCTCACCTCGAACACACAATGATGCTTACCAGACCCCGGGTACTTACCCTTTCTTATTTCCTCAGCCTTACCCTGATGGTTTCGCTTTTTCAGGCTTCCACTCCGATGGTGTTGGTTGCACAGCAGCAGCCGCATCGTGAACGAAGAGTTGCATCACAAGGTGTAAAAGGCACCGCAACGCCGACTCCGCTTCCAACAGCAAGCCCGAGTCCTGTTGTCAGCACCGTTGAGACGCTACAACCTTCTCCCACCCCGACGCCTGATGTTGTCCCAACCCGAGGCGCCTTCACCACGCGAACGCTTGGTGAGTTGCAGGCGCGCATTTCTGCAGTGCTGCGAAAGACTGAGTTGGCGCCGGCAATGGTTGGGATCAAAGTCGCCTCGCTCGAGTCCGGCAAAGTGCTCTTCGAGGAGAACGCCAATAAGCTTTTGCGTCCCGCCTCAAACATGAAACTCTACACTGTGGCCGCGGCGCTTGACCGACTCTCGCCTGACTTTCGCTTTGTCACTTCAGTTTATGCGCGAGCGAAGCCGAATGCGGACCCATCAAACCAACCGGCGGTGTGAATTCGCTGCAGGAATGTCCCCAGCCGAATTCGGGATCCGAGATATTACCCTGCAGGCAATACGGTGCGCCGAAGTGCTCGCCGACTTTTGTCACGCGGTTGAGTTCGTCCTCGGGAACGTCTTCCGACATCCAGTCGCGCCCGTTGTCGGTGAAATAGAGTTGCTTGGTTTCCGGATTCCAGTCGAAACCGACGGTATTGCGAACGCCACGCGCCACCACTTCCACGCCGCTGCCGTCGAGATTCATCCGCCTGATCTGACCGTGTGCATCGTCATGCAGGACGTTGTTGCCGGGCTGGCCGACCGGGACATAAAGCTTGTTGTCGGGTCCGATAGCGATGAACTTCCAGCCGTGGGCTTCGTCCTTCGGCAGATTGTCGTAGATCATCGTGAGCTTGGGCGGACTGTCGAGACTGTCTTCGACCTTGTCGATCTTCGAGACCTTCGAGAGTTCGGCGATGTAGAGCGTGCCGTTGCGGAACGCGACGCCGTTGGGCCGATGAAGGCCCGAGGCAAGAACCTTGACCGAACGCTTGCCGTCCTTGTTGGCGACGGCATAGACATTGCCGACGAGGCGGCTGCCGACAAACACCGTGCCCTTGTCGCCTTCGGCCAGCGAACGCGCGTTCGCCATGCCGGCCGCATAGACCTCGATGTTGAAACCGGCCGGAACTTTAAGCTTTGCGGTCGGCAATTTGTCTAGTGCCGCTGCAATCGGAGGCGGTGCCACCGGCGCCAGCTTGGCCGCGGCTTCGCTGTCCGCGGGCCGCCCGATCAAAGGCGAACCCGGCGGAAGCGCCGGCGCGGCAGGCTGTGCTGCCGCAGCGGGCGGATTGGCCGGCTGTTGCGCGACAGCACCGAACGTAAATATCCCAATAAGCGCGCCCGCGAGCACTAGGCTGCGCGGCGCGAACGAGCAGATCGTCATGACGTCCTCCCCTGAGCGGAAGCCTTATGTCCTTGCGCCGCTAACGATGCCGGCGCTGGTGGCTCTCCCGAGAGGAAGTCTCCGACATTTTTCCGTCGGTACGCAATCGGAAATTTTGTGGAAAGACGTCTGGCGTCAGTGCTTTGTGACCGGCTCGTCTGACATGTCGAGGATCGCTTCGGCAAAGGGGAACTCGAGCACGACCTCGCCCTCATCGTCCGTCACCTCGAGGACCGCACTCAAGAGGCTACGCTCGGCGCCTTCGGTCTTCAGCAGTTCCCGGATCATCGCCCGCGCGACTTCCCATGCACGATCGAGATCCCGCAGCTCCTCGCCTTCGGGATCGGAGACCAGCTCATCGCCGATATGCGTGTTGAAAAAAAATCGAGGCATTGCTCAAAACCACTTCCATTGAGGGATCCAGTCTGAACCGGGGCGAGATCTCACGGGTTCTTTATCCTAGGTTCGCCGCAGCACGTCGAGCCGAAGTCTGCATTCGGGTTGATGAGAGCCACTCTGAACGTTTTGATCCGCCTTTGTTTTGACGCTCGCCCGCACAAAAATGTGAGTTCCTTTCGCGCTGCAACATAAAAACATAAGGGTTCACGGGAAGATTTAACTGGCGAACTTTTCGTATGTCACTAGTTTATCTGAAGGGCGGAATGCGTCCCGTTTGCAAGGAGAGCCAAAATGGCCTGGAAAACCCCGAAGATCGTCGAAGTGCCGGTTGGCATGGAAATCAATATGTACGCCTGCGCCGCCCGCAAGTAAGCGGCTGCGACAGCTTCACGTTTTGACGCAGGTGGACTTCCCGGCGTGACAAGCTCCTAATCGCTGGAGCGGGTTCATGCCCGGTGTCCACCTTTGAAGCGTTAGTACCTCCAGGAGACGGATCATGCTTCGCGTCGTCGTCCTGGGCGCCGCGGCGGGCGGTGGCGTTCCGCAATGGAATTGCGGATGTCCGGTGTGCCGGATGGCGCGAACCGAGCACCCCGAACTTCAAAGCACCCAAGCCTCGATTGCGATCAGCGCCGATGGCGATCACTGGTTCCTGGTCAATGCGTCTCCCGATCTGCGCCAGCAACTGATCGCGACGCCGCAGCTTCATCCCAAAGCCGGTCAGTTGCGTCACAGTCCGATATCAGGCGTGATCCTGACCAACGGCGAGATCGACGCGGTCGCCGGACTTTTGTCGATGCGCGAAGGATGGCCATTCACGATCTATGCGCACACGAGGGTGCTCTCGATCCTGAAGACCAACAGCATCTTCAACGTGCTAAATGAGAAGAACGTGCAGCGCCGGCCGATCGAGGTGGACCAGACGTTCGAGCCGACCTTGCCGGATGGCTCGCCCTCCGGCATCGAGATCTTGCCGTTCGCCGTTCCCGGCAAGAGCGCGTGGTATCTGGAAGGCAAGGTTCACCCTGCGGGAGATGATGGCGCGGGCGATACGCTCGGACTTCGTATCGGCGACCGGGCGACCGGCAAACATCTCTATTTTCTCGCTGCCTGCGCCGAGGTGACGGAAGAACTCAAGTCCCGGCTTGCCGGTGCTGCTCTGATATTCTTCGATGGCACGGTGTGGCGCGATGACGAGTTGATCGCGGCCGGCCTCGGCAACAAGACAGGGCAAGGCATGGGACATATTGCAATGTCAGGCGACACCGGCGCTATCCAGGCCCTGGCCGACCTCGGCATCGACCGGAAGATCTTTCTGCATATCAACAATTCCAACCCGGCGCTGCTGCGCGATTCCGCCGAGCGCGGAATAGCCGAGCGCGCCGGCTGGCAAATTCCCGCTGACGGAACGGAGATTACGCTGTGAACGCGATGACGGCATTTTCACTCGGCAAGGGCGTAGCGCTCAACAGCGCCGAGGAACTGGAAGCGGCGCTGCGCCAGATCGGGGCTACGCGTTATCACAATTTGCATCCGTTTCACCGGCTGCTGCATGGCGGCAAGCTGAACAAGGGACAGGTGCAGGCCTGGGCGCTGAATCGCTACTACTACCAGAGCACAATTCCGATCAAGGACGCCGTGGTGATCTCGCGCTTCCGCGACCGCGGCATCCGGCTCGAATGGCGGCACCGGATCGAAGACCATGATGGCGATCTCGGCACCGAAGGCGGTATCGAACGCTGGCTGAAGCTGACCGAAGGGCTCGGGCTGGATAGCGCTTACGTCGAATCCACCGAAGGCATCCTTCCCGCGACGCGCTTTGCGGTCGACGCCTATGTGCACTTCGTCCGCGACAAGACACCGCTCGAGGCCATCGCCTCCTCGCTGACCGAGCTGTTCGCGCCGAACCTGCACGAAGAACGCATCTCGGGAATGCTGGCGCATTACGATTTCGTCAACCCCGATATCATGAGCTATTTCAGCCGGCGCATGCAGCAAGCGCCGCGCGACGCCAATTTCGCGCTCGACTACGTCAAGACCCATGCCAGGACGCCGGAAGAACGCGAAGCGGTCTGCAATGCGCTGATCTTCAAGACCAATGTGCTTTGGGTTCAGCTCGACGCGCTGTATCATGCCTATGTCGACGGCCACGTGCCGCCGGGCGCGTTTGTTCCGAAAGCAAACTAGCAAACCAGAGGCGAACCGATGGCAGCCCTGCGCAGCCGCAACATCAGTGTCAGCGAGACCAGCCGGCCGCTTCTGCCGCGGCATGCCAAGCTGAAATTCGATGAAACACGGCAGCGCTGGGTCATTCTGGCGCCGGAGCGCGTGCTGGCGCCGGACGACATCGCGGTGGAAGTCCTTCAGCTCTGCGACGGCGTCCGCAGCGTCGAGCAGATGATCGATCAACTCGCCGAGAAATATACCGCCGACCGCGGCGCGATCGGTGCCGACGTCATCGCCATGCTGCAGGACCTTGCTGACAAGGGATTTCTTACCGAAGCGCGCGAGAAGACGACATGAGTCCAACGTTGACAGATGCCGGCATGGCGGCCAGCGATCCCTCTGACGGGCTCGCGGTTCTGGAGCAGCGTGGCTCGAAGGCTGAAACCTTCGGCATCCCGCTCGCCGTACTCGCCGAACTGACGCATCGCTGCCCCCTGCAATGCCCCTATTGCTCCAATCCGGTCGAGCTCGAGCGTGGCAGCAGCGAGTTGACAACCGAGGAATGGAAGAAGGTCCTCACCGAGCTTGCGGAAATTGGCGTGCTGCAGATCCATTTCTCCGGCGGCGAACCCACCGCGCGCAAGGATCTGGTCGAACTCGTACAGCACGCCAGCGATGTCGGGCTGTACTCCAACCTCATCACATCAGCGGTGCTCCTGACCAAGGAGAAGCTTGTCGCGCTGGCGGACGCCGGGCTGTGTCACGTGCAGATCAGTTTCCAGGGCAATGAGCCCGTGGTCGCCGACCGGGTCGCCGGTTTGAAAAACGCCCATGGGAAGAAGATCGAGGTCGCGAAGTGGACGCGCGAACTGGATCTGCCGCTGACCGTCAATGCGGTGATGCACCGGCAGAACCTGCATCAGCTTTCGGACATCATCCAGATGGCGGTCGATCTCGACGCCGACCGGCTGGAGGTCGCGAACGTTCAATATTACGGCTGGGCGCTGAAGAACCGCGCGGCGCTGATGCCGACCATGGAACAGATCGAGGAAACCAGCCGCATTGTCGAGGAAGCCGAAGCACGGCTGAAGGGCATTCTGGCGATCGACTATGTGGTGCCGGATTATTACGCGCTGCGGCCGAAAAAATGCATGGGCGGCTGGGGCCGGCAGTTCTTCAACATTTCACCGGCGGGAAAGATTCTGCCCTGCCACGCCGCCGAAACCATCACCGGGCTCGAATTCGAATCGGTGCGATCAAATCATTCGATCGCCTGGATCTGGCAGAACTCCGAAGCCTTCAA
>Ga0137409_10005125_pt1 | contig 13704 bp, 10 predicted proteins | sample CZODoug1_16funga_FD_122059 | JGI IMG/M metagenome (GOLD analysis project Ga0137409, IMG submission 122059) | Vadose zone soil fungal communities from Angelo Coast Range Reserve, California, USA - CZODoug1_16fungal (Hybrid Assembly) | ecosystem: Environmental > Terrestrial > Soil > Vadose zone... | reverse complement strand
TAGTGCCACTGCGCGTACGGCATCGAGCCCGAATCGAACCAGGCGTCGATGACTTCGTTCACGCGCCGCATCGTTCCGCCGCACTCGCGGCACGGCCACGTGTACGCATCGATGTACGGCTTGTGCGGATCGAAATCGGCCGGGAGCGCCTTCCCCCAGCGCTGCGCGAGTTCTTCGTACGATCCGATCACCTCACGATGCTCGCGGTCGGGGTCGCATTCCCACACGTTGAGCGGCGTGCCCCAGTAGCGGTCGCGCGACAGCGCCCAGTCGACGTTGTTCTCGAGCCATTCGCCAAAGCGCCCGCTGCCCACTTCGGGCGGATGCCAGTCGACTTCGGCATTGACCTCCAGCATCCGCGTTTTCACGGCGGTGGTGCGGACGAACCAGGAGCTGCGGGCGTAGTAGATGAGCGGCGAATCGCACCGCCAGCAATGGGGATAGCTGTGGGTATAGGGCCTGGTCTCGAGCCAGCGGCCGTCCTGCTTCAGCCGCTCGATGATCAGACGGTTCGTTTCCTTGTCGGTGACGAGCTTGCCTTCGATCTCGGGCCAATTCGTGCCCCTGAACGTGCCATCGGGGGCGACGGGGTTCACGAATGCGAGGCCATTCTGCTGGCCCGCGGCATAGTCATCGGCGCCGAACGCCGGCGCCATGTGCACGAGTCCGGTACCCTCGTCCGCAGTCACGAAACCGCCGGCCACCACCACGGCGCGCTGCCCTTCCGGGGGCAGCGGTACCACGTCGAGCGGACGCGCGTATTTCTTGCCGATCAGCTCGCGGCCCGGGAAGGTCTTGATCCGCTCGCCCTGCACGAGCGGACGTCCGTGGATGTGGACGTCGGCGGCGCGCGCCACCGCGACGATGTAGTTGGTGACCTTGCCGGCCGCGTCGGCGACCGCGTACTCCCCGTATTCCAGATCGGGATGCACGGCGACCGCGACGTTGGCCAGCAGCGTCCATGGCGTGGTCGTCCAGATCACGAGCTCGCGCGCCGGATCGCCTTTCCGCGCCAGCAGCGGGAACGCGACGTAGACCGAGTTTGTCTGCACGGTCTCGTAGCCCTGCGCGACTTCATGCGACGACAGCGCCGTGCCGCAGCGCGGGCAGTACGGCAGGACCTTGTGTCCCCGATACAGCAGCGATTTCTCGTGCAGCCGCTTCAGCAACCACCACACCGTCTCGATGTAGTTGTTGCTGTAGGTGATGTACGGATGCTCGTAGTCGAGCCAGTAGCCGATGCGGTCCGACAACGACTCCCAATCGGCCTTGTACTTGAACACGCTCTCGCGGCACAGCTTGTTGAAACGCTCGATGCCGTACGCCTCGATCTCGCGCTTCCCGTTGATGTGGAGCGCCTTCTCGACTTCGATCTCCACGGGCAGGCCGTGGGTGTCCCACCCCGCGATCCGCGTCACCCCCTGCCCCAGCATCGCATGAAAGCGGCAGATCAAATCTTTGAGCGTGCGGGAGAAGACGTGGTGGATGCCCGGCCGGCCGTTGGCGGTCGGCGGTCCTTCATAGAAGATGAACGGCGGCCCGTAGCGCGTCACCTCGCTCACGCGCGTGAACAGGCGCTCGTGTTTCCACGTCGCCAGCAGCTGCTTTTCCAGCTCGTCGATCGATTGCGTCGGGTCGGACGGCGGGTATGGCATCGGCTAGAGCTGCTCCACCACGCCGCGCACGACGGCCGCGAGCCGGGGCTCGGCGGCACGCGCGACGGAGATGATTTTCTCGACGGACGTCGGCTCGAGCGCGTCGGGGAGACAGTTGTCGGTGATGATCGAAAGCCCGAGGACGCGCATGCCCTGGTGGACCGCGGTGATCACCTCGGGCACCGTACTCATGCCGACGACGTCGGCGCCCAGCGCCCGCAGCATGCGGTATTCGGCACGCGTCTCGAGGTTCGGGCCCGGCACGGCGACATACACCCCCTCACGCAACACGATCTTGTGCTGGAGCGCGACGTCGCGCGCGAGTTTGCGCAGTCCGGGATCGTAGGCGGCCGACATATCCGGGAAGCGCGGGCCTTCCGCATCGTTGTTCGGCCCGGCCAGCGGATTGTCACCGAGCAGGTTGATGTGGTCCGAGATGAGCACGAGATCCCCTGTCGACCAGAGCGGATGCATGCCGCCGGAGACGTTGGAGACGATCAGCGTCTTCGCGCCCAGCGCGCGCAACACGCGCACCGGGAACGCGACCTGCTGCAGCGAGTAGCCCTCGTAGCGATGAAAGCGGCCCTGCATCATCGCCACAGGCGTGCGACCGAGCGTGCCGAACAACAGGCGGCCCGCATGCGTCTCCACGGTCGGCCGGGGGAAGCCGGGAATCTCGGCGTACGGGATCGTGACATCGGCCTTCAACTCGTCGGCCAACGCCCCGAGTCCGGTCCCGAGAATGACCGCGACGTCCGGAACGATTGCGGTCCGCGTCTTCACGGCGCGGACCGCGTCTGCGACGGAAACCTCGCTCACGCCTTCTGGCTCCCTCCATCCAGCGCGCGCAGCTCGGCAAGCTGGCGCTCGAGCAGCGCGCGAAAGCCGCCCATGTATTGCTGAAACTGCCGCTCCGTCGCCGCCATCTTGACCTTCACCGCGTTCTCGGCGTTGCGCGCTTCGTCGAGGAGTCGTCTCGCTTCCGCTTCCGCCTCGCGCACGATCACCTGCCCCTCGCGCTCGGCGGCGGCGCGCGAGTCCTGGCGCAGCTGCTGCGCCGCGACCAGCGCTTCGTTCATCGCTTTCTCGCGTTCCCGGAAGACGCGCAGTTGCTCGGTCAACGCGGAAACGCGCTCCTCCAGAACCTGCCGTTCGCGCATCGCGCGCTCCAGGGCGTCGGCGACGCGCATCTGGAAATCTTCCACGCCCAGCGTGTCGTAGCCCCGCAGGGTCTTCCGGAATTCCTGCTTGCGGATATCGAGCGGCGTCAGGTTGAAGGCGTCGTCGTTCACGGCGTCTCCTCCCTCGGACCGAAGAGGGCGGTACCCAATCGGATCACCGTTGCTCCCTCTTGAACCGCTGAAGCGTAATCGCTTGACATCCCCATCGAGAGGGTCGGTAGCCATACTCCTTCTTCCTCCTTGATCCTATCGCGCAGGAGGCGCAGCTCCCGGAACGTCCGGCGCTGCACGTCCTCGTCATCCGTCAATGGTGCCAACGTCATCAACCCTTCCAACCGCAGAGCTCCGAGTGCCGCGATCTGTCGCGCCAGCACCGGAGCGCCCTCCGGCGCGCATCCGCTCTTCTGTGCTTCGCCCGCCACGTTCACTTGTAATAGAACTCGCAAACCAGCAGCCCGTTTGTCGAGCTCGTTGGCGAGCTCCAGCGAATCCACCGAATGCACCATTTCGAACCGGCCGGGAATGATACGTGCTTTGTTGCGCTGCAGGTGCCCGATGAGGTGCCAACGAATCCCCAGCCCCTTACCCCCAGCCCCTAACTCGTCCTGTTTCTGTACTGCTTCCTGGACGCGGTTCTCACCGATGTCCGTGAGGCCGGCGGCGATTGCCGCCCGAATCGCGTCCGTCCCGAAGCCCTTGGTCACCGCGACGATCGTGACCGTTCCAGGATCCGCGGCACGTCGCGCGAGCTCTGCCCGCACCTGCGCCAAACGCTCGGGGAGAGCCTCGAAACCCATAGCCATTCAATTTAACGGGTAAAGAGGCTCTGTACGCCCTCGGTTTCGATGCGGCGGAGCACGGCGGCAAGCGTCTTACTGGGATTCAAGTGGTAGCTGCGGCGCAGATAATAGAGGGCCCTGGGTTGATCTCGGCGGGCGACCGCGGCGTTGCCCAGCTCCAGGAAGGCTGCCGAGAACGACGTCGCGACCTGCTGGGCGGCGGGCTCGAGCTCGAGCGAGTCCTGCCCCGACAACTTGCCAAACAGGAATACGGAATCGACGAGGACCCGCGTCCGGGTCGAATCCACCATCGTCCCCTGAACGCCGCGCAGGAATCGGTGCACCGTATCAGCGTGCGGGACGACCTTGAAGACCAGCCCTTGGAATGCGAGATGCGGATCGAGGCCGAGCCAGGAGCCCCGCCCTGACGATACGCCGAATGTGACCGGCCTGGCCGCGGGCAAGTACTGCGCGATCGTGTACAGGATGACCAGGTCGTTGGTCCGAAGAATCTGTCCCTTGCGCACGGGCAGCTCGAAATTGCCCGCGCGGAACATCCCGTCGTCGCTCATCCGCACCGGTTGCATCCCCGCGATCTCCTGCGGCGTCAGCCGCACTGCCGGACCCGGCGGCGTCTGCGGCGGCGCGAGCGTCCGGTACATCGCCGGCGCGCGCGCGGGATCGAACGGCCTGGTCGGCCGAGATGCGAGCTGGCTCAAGTACCAGTCGAGCTGGGCGAGAGAGAGGTTGATGAGCGTGACGTCCTGGCGCACGCCCTCCACTTCCTGGAGATACCACACGGGGAACGTGTCGTTGTCACCATAAGTGAACAGCACGCCGTACGGCTCCACCGATTGCAGCAGGTTGAACGCGAAATCGCGCGCCACCGTCGCATCGGTGCCGCGGCGCGTGGCCGCGTTGAAGTTCGCGGCAAACGGGAGCACGACGATCAGCGCCGCGACCGCGGTGGCCACGCGTAACACCATCGGCCGGGATACCATGCGCAGCAATCCCACGAGCCCGAATGCCGCAAACATGCCCCACACCTGGAAGCTCACCACGAAGAAATAGTCGCGTTCACGCACCTCATGCTGATCCATCGAGGGATAGAGATTCCAGAGTATCGAGAAGCCGGCCTTGAAGTTCATGTACACGACGAGGCCGATGCCTGTGACGAGCCACAGCATGCCAAGCAGCCAGACGATGCCCCGGTCACGCTGGCTCGTAAACCAGAATCCAAGGCTTCCCAGCGTCGCGAAGATCAGCGCGACCGAGACCATGACGACCGGAGGCAACGCACGGGCCCACTGCCACGAGTAGTAAATGGAATAGCTCAGCAACTGCTGCCCGAACATCACCAGGGTGCGGCCGGGATTGTCCGGGCCCGGGAAAAACATCGGGTTGTCGAGCAGGCCACGGCTCCCGAACTGCTCGCGACGGATCACCGCGAGGAGATTCTTCCACGTCTCGGGATCGGCCTCGTTGAGTACCGGGTGCAAGCCGGCGCGGATATACAGGAACCCGTAGATCGAAACGCCGACGGCGGCCGCGCCGATCGCCACGAGCGGGAAAGCGCGGGACCCGGTGACCAGGCACCACGCCGCCGTCGCGGCGAGGGCCACGCCGCCCAGAATCAGTAGTGTCGTGCTGCCGAGACCAACGGCGACGAGCATGAACCACAATGCGGTCAGGGCAGCCCACTCCGCCCATTCCATCTGTCGCTCGGACGGCTCGGCCGCCGGCTGCGTGCGCAGCGTGTGCAGCATAAAGAGCGACACAGCCGGGCCGGCGAGCAGTGCCAGGAGATGGTTCCCGACCGACAGCGCTGCGATGTAGACGATGAGCAGCAGGATGTGCGGCGCGCGCGCGGTGGCACGCACATCACGCCACCGGAGGCAGAGCCAGCAGATCGCGGCGATGCTGAACGTCGCGAAGGTGTAAACCTCGGTCTCGTTGCTGTTCTGCCAGCCCGTGAACGTGAACGCCGACAGAATCGCGGCCGCCGCCGCGCCGCCGAGCCGCAGCCACGGGGCCTCGTCCTGCAGCAAGCGATGTGCGACGAGAAAGAGACAGCCCGCACCGGCGGCTGAGAAGCACGCGCTCATCAGATTGAGCCGCCAGGCGTAGCTCCCGATCGGCATCACTGCGCCCCACACGTGACCCACGAGCACGAACAAGGGCGTGCCCGGTGGATGCGGCACGCCCAGTACTTTGGCGGCGGTGATGAATTCGCCCGCATCCCACAGCGTGACGGTGGGCGCGAGGGTGATCACATAGCCGATGAGGACCAGGAACGCGACAGCCGCCGCCTCCCGGTAGGGCGGTTTAGGTGGCAGGCTGAGTCACGCGCTCGCCGCCCTCGAGATGCGAGACGGCGCCGGAGAGCAAATCGCGCACCTGCTGTGGTGTGAGATGCCGATACAAGAGCCCGTGGCTGGCGACCGAGATCGTCGATGTCTCTTCCGACACGACGAGCACCGTGGCGTCCGTTTCCTCGGACAGACCCAGCGCGGCGCGGTGGCGGGTGCCGAGGGACTTGTCGGCGACCTTGAACTGCGTGAGCGGGAGCACGCACCCCGCGCCGATGATGCGATCGCCGCGGATCAGGATCGCGCCGTCGTGCAGCGGGGAGTACGGCGTGAAGATGGTCGTCAGGAGGTCGGCCGAGACCTTCGCTTCCACGGGCACACCGGTCGTGATGAACTCCTCCAGCCCGATGTCGCCCTCGACGGCGATGATTGCGCCGGTGCCGGCGCGCGACAGCCGGTCCAGCGCTTCCGCAATCTCCTCCGCCACCGATTGCCGGTCGCTGCGGGAGAAGGCGCGCATGAAGCGGGACTGCCCGAGCCGCGCCAGCGCGTTGCGCAGCTCCGGCTGGAAGACGACGATCGCCGCGAACGCGCCATAGGTGAACACCACGCCCAGCAACGTATAGATGATCGTGAACTTCGCGAACACGGCGACGAAGTACGTCAGCGAGAGGATCACGAGCCCGATCACGATTTGCATCGCGCGGGTCCCGACGAGGAACAACAGGAAGCGGTAGATGACGAACGAGACCAACAGGATCTCGAACACATCCGGCCAGAGCCGCGGCGACAGGAACTTGAACGCGTCTACATTCATGGTGGATTGGTCGTAGCGCCTGCCAGTGCAAGGGCTTCGCGTGTCAGTGCGACGTCGTGAACCCGGAACAGCCGCGCCCCACGCTCCGCGGCGAGGGCACAGGCGACAGCCGTGGCGCGATCGCGTTCTTCGACTGGCCGTCCCGTCGCCGCGCCTAAAAACCGCTTCCGCGACAGGCCGACTGCTACAGGATAGCCCAGGGCGACGATCGTTGCCAGTTCGTCGAGCAGCCGAAAATTCTGGGCGGCTGTTTTGGCGAAGCCAAATCCTGGGTCGACGACGATGCGCTCGCGGGCAATCCCGGCCCGCTCGGCCTTGTCTGCCGTCGTGGCGAGCTCCGCCGCTACCTCAGGGGCCACGTGGGCGTATTTCGCCAGGTCGTCCATCGTGTCCGGCGTCCCCCGCATGTGCATGAGGATCAGCCCAACCTCGGCCTGCGCCACGACCGCGGCCAGCGCGGGATCGAAATGCAACCCGGAAACGTCGTTCACGATCGCGGCCCCGGCGTCGAGCGCCGCGCGCGCGACCTCCGCCTTGCGCGTATCGACCGAGACCGCGCCAAAGCCCCGCTTGACCAGCCCGGAGATCACCGGCACGACCCGCGCGATCTCCTCGTCGGCCGGGACCGGCGTTGCGCCCGGGCGCGTGGACTCACCACCGACGTCCAACAGCCTACAGCCGTCTGCGATCAGCCGACTCGCGTGTTCGATCGCGGCGTCGGCTGACGGCAGACGGCCACCATCGGAAAACGAGTCAGGTGTCACGTTCACGATGCCCATGATCACGGGCTTTTCCAGCGACAGTTCCCCCCCTCGGATCGCCCAGGAGCGCGGCGGCTCGGCTCGAGCGGCGAGGAGCCGGCCCAGTGCCGGAGCGAGCCGCGCCAGCTCGGCGGGGGCACGATCGTAGCGCGCGAGCGGCGCGACTCGGCTCGCAGTGCCGGCGACGAGCGCCCACCCGTCGCCCGTCAGAACGTCAGCGCCGGACTTGGTGCCCCAATGCACGAGCGCCTCCCGTTCGGCTTCGCTGATGGCTTCGATGAGCACGACGAAAGGCTGGATGCCGACGGCGGCGAACCAGGCCGGCTGTGCTTCCCATCCTCGCGCCGCGAGCGCCGCGCGCACCGCTTCGGGTGTGTGCGCGGCGAGCGCGGTGACTTTCATCGCGCGCTAGGACGCGCGCAGCGCGTTGACAATGTTCAGGCGCGCGGCCTGGACCGCCGGAAGGAAGCCACCGACCACGCCCATCACCAGCGCGAACACGAAGGCGCTCTTGACGACGCCGGGCGTCAGCGCGAATCCGAACCCGATCTCCGAGAAGCTCCCGAAGTTGAGCGTCGACACGCGGGCGAAGGAGAGCAGCGACGCGAGACCGACGCCCACTGCGCCGCCCGCGATCGCGAGTACGATCGACTCGGCGAGGAACGCCGTCAGGACGCTGCGGCGGTGAAACCCGAGCGCCCGCATCGTCCCCACCTCGACGACCCGGTTCGCAACGGCCGCGTACATCGTGATCATGGCGCCGATCATCGCCCCGATACTGAAGATGATCGTCACGACGAGGCCGAGGATCTTGATGAACTTCGCCATCGCCTGTGACTGCTCGCGGTAGAACTCCTGCTCGCGCTTGATTTCCAGCGACTGCGAGCGCGGATCGGCCTGCAAGCGCGTTTTGATGGCGTCAAACTGGTTTGCGTCCCGCAGCCGGAACGTCGCGGACGAGTAGATGGGCCGGCCGAACGCCTGCATCAGCTGATCGGCATCCCCCCAGATCTCGGAGTCGAACCCCGTCCCGCCGGCATCGGCGATCCCGACCACGGTCCATTTGTCCCCGCCGAACCCCAGGTCTGCGCCGAGCGCGACGCCGCGGAACCGGTCCGCGATGTTCTTGCCCACGACGATCTCGTGAGTGCCGAACTGGAAGGGCTTGCCCTGGACGATGTGGAACCCGGGGCGCAGCTCGAACGCCTGCGGTGAGACGCCGCGCACCGAGACGTTGCTCATGCCGTTCGTCGTCTTCTTGTAGAGGTTGATCACGACGAGTACTTCGCGCGACAGCAGCGGCCGTCCATCATGGGCGGCGGCGACCTCGGGTTGCGTCTCGAGGACACTCGCACTTCCGCGGTCGATCTGACTCACCAGCTCCGAACCGGCCGAGCGCCGCAACACGATGGCGTTATCGCGGGAACCGGTGTCGACGAGCGTCGCCTCGAGACCCTGGGCGAGCATCAAGACCCCCGCGAACACGAACACGACCAGCGCCAGACCGCCCAGCGTGAGACTGGTTGTGAGTCGACGCGCCCAGAGGCTCCGCCAGATGTAGGAGAACGGAACAGGCACGAAGAGCCGGCGAATGAACTGACGCATGGACTATCCTACTGTGCGCAGGCCGGCAACGATCGGCGTGCGCACCACACGGGTTGCGGGGAAAAATGCCGCGACGGCGCCGGCGATGAGGGCAGCGCCAAGCGCCAGGACGATCGTCAGCGGCGCGACGTTGATGATCGGGAAGAACGTGGGCAACGCTTTGCCGAACCCGGCGACCATCGGGAACGTGAGCGCGAGGCCGATCAGGCCGCCGCAGATCGCGATCAGCAGCGACTCCCCAAAGATCAGGACAAACAGATGCCGCGCCGAAAACCCGAGCGTCTTGAGCACGGCGTATTCGCGGGTCCGTTCGCGGACCGCCATCAGGATCGTGTTGGCGAGGACCAACAGGATGATCCCGACGATCACGACGGAGATGACCTGCAGCGACGTGATGATGGCGCTCGACATTGCGACGAAGCTCTGCTGGAATGCCTTCTCGCTTTCGGTCTTGGTCGGCGCGCGCGAATTCACGAATTGCTCGTCGATCGTGGTCGCGACCCGGGGCATCGCCTCGGCGGGCTGCACGCGCAGGATGTACCACCCCGCGTCCACGGGCCGGCCCGGTTCCCGCGCCTGCACCTGCTCGAACAGGTAATTCCACTGGAAGAACATCTGCGTCTCGTCCACCGTCTGATCGCGGCCCGTGTAAATCCCCCGCACCACCCACTCCCAGCGGCCCGGGAAGATGTCGCCCTCCATCGTGATCACGTCGCCGAGCTTGAAGCCGTGCTGCGCCGCCAGCTTGCGACCGATCACGGCGGAGTTACGCTCCTTCTTGAACGCGGCGAGCTGGTCCGGCGCGAGCTGAAACTCGGGATATAGGTCGAAGTACGTGTCCGGATCCACCGCCAGGCGCGGCCAGAAGTTCTTGAAGTCGTTCGGATCGCCGTAGACGCCGCCGAACCAGTTGGCCCACGAGACCGCTGCGACGTTCGGGACGCGCGCCAGCGTCTGACGGTACGGCAGCGGCACCGGGAAGATGAAGGACACGCTGTGCCGCGTGATCATCCGGTTCGCCGACGAGGCAGCGACGCCGGCGTTCCAGGCGCCCACGATCGTGCGGATCAGACCGAACGCCATCACGGCCGTCGCGATTCCCAGCATCGTCAGGATCGTGCGCAGCCGGTGCCGGAACAGGTTCTTGAGGACGATCTTGAAGAGTTTCATTGCAGTTCGCCCTTATCGAGGTGACGGACGATGTGCGCGCGCTCCGCGGCGTGCGGATCGTGCGTCACCATGACGATGGTCTTCTTGAATTCCTTGTTCAGCCGCTCCAGCAGCGTCAGGACTTCTTCGGCCGACTTGCGATCGAGATCGCCGGTCGGCTCGTCGGCGACGAGGATCGTGGGGTCGGTCGCGAGCGCGCGCGCGATCGCGACGCGCTGTTCCTGCCCGCCCGAGAGCTGGCGCGGGTAGTGGTGCAGGCGATCCTGCAGACCCACCAGGGTCAGCGCCGTCTCCACGTGCTTGCGCCGGTCGGCCTTCGACAGGGGCGTGAGCAGCAGGGGTAACTCGACGTTCTCGTACGCCGTGAGTACGGGGATCAGGTTATAGAACTGAAACACGAATCCGATGTGCCGTGCGCGCCAGCGGGCCAGCTCCGACTCGCTGAGTTTCGTGACGTCGGTGCCCGCGACCGAGACCGCACCTTTGTCGGGACGATCGATTCCCGCGATCAGGTTGAGGAGCGTGGTCTTCCCGGACCCGGACGGGCCCATCAGGCCGAGGAACTCTCCCTCGGGGACGTCGAGCGAGATGTCGTGCAGCACCGGAATCGCCATGCTGTCGCGCCGATAGGACTTGGACACACCGCGAACCTGAACGATCGGATTGGGCATGATCTCCTCTTACTGCACGGTGACTTTGGCGCCGCCACGCAGGCTGGCGCTGACGCTGTCGACGACTTGAACGCGCGGACGTAACCCTTCGCGGATCGCGACGGACGATCCGAGCTGCCGGCCCACCAGCACCGGCACCTCTACGGCACGGCCCCCCTCGACCACGAAGACGACGCTGCGCCCGTTCCGCTCCACGACGGCTGTGCCTGGTACGACGAGGACCGGCTGCGTATCCACCGCCACGCGCGACGGACGTGGGAGAAAATGGACCTTGGCGCTCATCTCCGGCAGCACGCGCGCATCGTAGGAACGAAACGCGACTTTCACCTGGACGGTCGCCTTCGCGCGATCGGCGGTCGGCACGATCTTGGCGACATAGCCGGGATACCGCACGTCGGGATATGCGTCGAGCACGATCTCGCTCGGCTGGTCGGCGCTGATCGTCTCCAGGTTCGACTCGGCGACGTCGGCCTCGACTTGCAGCGAGCGGAGATCGGCGATCGTGACGACGGCACTCTTCGAGAAGGCGCCCCCGGCGAGCGGGGCGACCACTTCACCCACATCGGCGTTCTTCGTCAGGACGGTACCGTCGAACGGCGCGCGGATCACCGTATTCTCCAGCGCAACCTCCGCCGACTGGAGCGCGGCCTGCGCAACGGCAATCCCAGCCTTCACCCGCTCCAAGCGCGTGTCCGCGGCATCGTACGTCGCCTGCGAGCTGAAGTTGCTGTCCAGCAGCGTCTTTTCCCGCACCAACGAGCGCTCGGCGTCGCGCAGCTCGGCGCGGCTCAACGCGAGGTTCGCCTGCGCCTGCGCCAGTTGCGCCCGGACATCGGCATCCTCGATCCGGGCAAGCACCTGCCCCGTCCGCACCCGGTCGCCCTCGACGACACCGAGATACACCAGACGGCCGGTGCCCTTGGATGCCACGGCGGCCTTCCGCTGCGCGACGACATAGCCGCTGGCGATCATGACCGCCCCGGAACGCATCGGCGACACCATCGTCGCGGGCGTGAGGCGCACGGGGATGGCGGAACGGAAGGCGCCGCCGGTCAGCAACAGCGTGCCCACGAGCAGGATGGCGCCGGCGCCGCCCACACCGATCAGGACCCAGAGCCGGCGATCCGTCGCGGGCGGCGCGCCGTCGGCGGCGCGGTTGATCCGCAGGGCGGAGAGGTCCGCGTTCTTAGCTTCCATGCCGCTCAATCGTAACACCTCCGGCCAGGGTCCGAGTGTCCAGACTCGGCCTGAGGCCTACCGACCTTGAGAATATGGAGGCGCGGGTCGGGCGCCCGGCGTCAGGCGCCAGCAGGCTCGGGCGGTGGATTCCGGAGAATACCTCCGGACGTCCGCTGCGACGGCTTCTCTTTCTCCTGCTCGCCGCTTTCGACGCGCGGCAGCGGAGCCGGCGGCACGTACGGCGGCAACGGCTGGCCGGCGATCACCATCTCGACCTGTTCGCGCTCCAGCGTCTCGCGCTCCAGCAGCGCCGCGGCCAGGCGATCGAGCGCAGCACGCCGCTCGAGCACGATACGCGCCGCCTCGGCGTAGGCGCGCGTGAGGATGTTCTTCACTTCTTCGTCCACGATCTGGGCGGTGCGATCGGAAATCTCCCGACGCTGGACGACTTCGCGGCCGAGGAAGATCTCCTGCTCGCGGTCGCCCACGGCAATCGGACCGATCACCGCGCTCATCCCGAACTGCGTCACCATGCGGCGCGCGATGTTGGTCGCCTGCTGGATATCCTGCGCGGCGCCCGTCGTCACCTTCTCCGGCCCGAACACCAGCTCCTCGGCGACGCGGCCGCCGTACGCCATCGCGAGCCGCGATTCGATCGAGCGCTTGGTGTACTTGTGCAGCTCTTCCTCCGGCAGATAGGCCGTGAGGCCGAGTGCGCGGCCGCGTGGAATGATCGTCACCTTGTGCAGTGGATCGGCGTCTGGCACGGTGAGCCCGACGAGGGCGTGGCCGGCTTCATGATACGCGACGAGACGCCGCTCCTCGTCCGAGAGCACGCGACTCTTGCGCTCGAGGCCCAGCATCACTTTGTCCTTCGCGTCCTCGAAGTCCTGGCCGTCCACCTGCGCCTTGTTGCGGCGCGCGGCGAGCAGCGCGGCTTCGTTGACGATGTTCGCGAGCTCGGCGCCGGCGAGACCCGGCGTGCCGCGCGCGATCCGCTCGAGGTTCACCCCGGGCGCCATCGGGATCTTGCGCACGTGCACGCGCAGGATCTGCTCGCGGCCCTTCAGATCGGGCATGTCGACCACGATCTGCCGGTCGAAACGGCCCGGCCGCAGCAGCGCGGGATCGAGGATGTCCGGCCGGTTGGTCGCTGCCAGCAGGATCACGCCTTCATTCGATTCGAACCCGTCCATCTCGACGAGCAGCTGATTGAGCGTCTGCTCGCGCTCGTCGTGCCCGCCGCCCAGTCCGGCGCCGCGATGGCGCCCGACGGCATCGATTTCGTCGATGAAGATGATACAGGGCGCGTGCGCCTTGCCCTGCTCGAACAGGTCACGCACGCGCGAGGCGCCGACGCCGACGAACATCTCGACGAAATCCGAGCCCGACATCGAGAAGAACGGCCGGCCCGCTTCGCCTGCGACCGCTTTGGCGAGCAGCGTCTTGCCGGTCCCCGGCGGCCCCACGAGCAGCGCGCCCTTGGGCAGCCGGCCGCCAAGCCGCTGGAATTTCTGCGGGTCCTTCAGGAAGTCGATGATCTCCTCGAGCTCCTGCTTCGCCTCGTCGCAGCCGGC
>Ga0137409_10005124_pt1 | contig 13706 bp, 16 predicted proteins | sample CZODoug1_16funga_FD_122059 | JGI IMG/M metagenome (GOLD analysis project Ga0137409, IMG submission 122059) | Vadose zone soil fungal communities from Angelo Coast Range Reserve, California, USA - CZODoug1_16fungal (Hybrid Assembly) | ecosystem: Environmental > Terrestrial > Soil > Vadose zone... | reverse complement strand
CGACCGCTTCCACGGCGCGAGCGGCATGACGACTCGCGAGCGCCTCTCGATCCTGATCCTGGTGCGCTGCGAGGGAAGCGACGCTTACCTGAACCTCAATCTGCGCGCGGGTTCCGAGGTGCCGATCTCGACCAGCGCGTCGGGCTGGACGTACCTGGCCGCGCTGGGCGCCGAAAGGCAGGACGCACTGATCGCCGAGATCCGCAAACGCCAGCCCGATGCATGGCGGCGCGCCGAGAAACCGTTCCGCAAGGCCATCGACGGGTACGCCAGGACCGGCTACGTAGTGAACGTCGATACGTTCTTCAACGGCCTGACCACGGTGGCGGTGCCGCTGGGCGGCCCGGACGAGAATCGCCTGTACATCTTGTATTGCAGCTGCCTGACCACGGTGCTCGGCACGGAAAAGCTGCGCCGTGCGCTCGGACGTGAGCTGCTCGACACCGCGCAGAAGCTGTTGCCCGTCATCGCGAGGAAGAAATGAGGACGCAAGCGATGCTCGTGCGGAAGTACGGCGGGCCCGAAGTGCTGGAGCACGCCGAAATCGAAGTGCCGGCGCCGGGCGCCGGAGAGGTGCTGCTGCGCCACCTGGCGATCGGCGTCAACTTCGTCGACATCTATTACCGCGCCGGCCAGTTTGGGCAGGACTCGCCGCCGCTGCCGGCGATCGTCGGCGTGCAGGGCGCCGGCATCGTGGAAGCCGTGGGACCCGCATCGAAATCCTCTTCGAGCCTGGCCGTGGGCGATCTCGTCGGGTACGCGGGGCAGCCCGGCGCCTATGTGGAGCACCGTGTGCTGGCGGCCGACCGTCTTATCAAGCTGCCCGCCGGAATGTCTGCCGAGCTCGCCGCCGCATCCCTGGTGCGCGGTCTCACGGCGGAATACCTGCTGCGCCGGCTGTACAAGGTGCAACCCGGTGACACCATCCTGTTCCACGCCGCAGCCGGTGGCGTCGGCAGGATCGCCTGCCAATGGGCCAAGGCGCTGGGCGCAACGGTTATCGGCACGGTCGGCAGCGACGAGAAAGCCCGCATCGCCGCAGCGCACGGCTGCGACCATCCGATTGTCTACACGCGCGAAGATTTCGTCGCGAAGGTGATGGAAATCACCTCTGGCCGCGGCGTCCCGGTGGTCTACGACTCGGTCGGCCGCGATACCTTCATGCGCTCCCTCGACTGCCTGCGTCCGATGGGCATGGCCGTCAACTTTGGCACCGCCTCGGGCCAGGTCGAGAACTTTCCCCTGCAGCGCCTGCTCAAGAAGTCGTTGATCGTCACGCGGCCCACGCTCACTACCTGGATCGCCGACCGGGATGACTACGTCAGAGCGGCCGCTGCTTTCTTCGAAGTCGTGGCGAGCGGCGCGGTGCGGGTCGAGGTCGGCACGCGCTATCCGCTGCGCGAGGCCGCGCGCGCACACATCGATCTCGAAAGCCGCCGCGCGAGCGGCATGCCGGTGCTCATTCCATGAGAAAGCTGACATTTAGCCTCCCAGATTTGCCGCTTGATGTGGGCGCTCCGTGTAAGTTCTTGCATAGCACTCCGACTGATGCAGCATTGACCGGGAAGGATGTGAATATGTTGAGTGCAATCAAGAACCAGGCGTTGAAGATCCTAAGCGCGCTACCGATGATCGGATTGGCGGCCTGTATGTCGTCTAGCGTGGCTGGCCCTTTGCCGGATCCCGCGGTCGATATGCCGCTCGCGAAGACTAGCAGCACCGAAACCGCTGTGTTCGCAGGTGGCTGCTTCTGGGGCGTGGAAGCGGTGTTTGAAAACGTCAAAGGCGTTACAAAATCTGTTTCGGGTTATTCCGGCGGCGCGGCGACGACGGCGACCTACGACCAGGTCAGTTCCGGCCGGACCGGCCACGCGGAATCGGTCAGCGTGACCTACGACCCGTCGGAAGTTACCTACGGCCAGTTGCTCAAGGTGTTCTTCGCCGTCGCGCACAATCCGACCGAACTCAACCGGCAAGGCCCGGACACGGGAACGCAGTACCGCTCGGCGATTTTTTACGTGAACCCGGAGCAGCAGCGCGTGGCGCGCACCTACATCGCGCAGATCCAGGCTGCGAAAGCGTTTCCACGGCCGATCGTGACGGAACTCGTGCCGCTGAAGGCGTTCTATGCCGCCGAGGCGTATCACCAGGATTATCTGGTGCGCAATCCGCACCAGCCCTACATCGTGATCAACGATTTGCCCAAGCTCGCCGCGCTCAAGCGGGATTTGCCCGCGCTCTATTCAGGCAAGTAGCGCCCTTAGGCTGTCAGTAATTGACCTCGCGTCCGACATAGCAGCAGTGGCGGCACCCGCCGCTGCACATCGAAAAGGAATGCCAACTTGAAACGCACGACCCTCATTGCTGCCGCCCTTTGGCTGGTTGCGGGCGCTTCGAACTCGATCGCCCAGGACAAGATGGAAAACGCCCCGAAAGACGCGATGGCGCACGATTCCATGAGCAAGCCGGCCAAGCACGACAAGATGGACAAGATGGGCAAGGCCGACAAGGCGGACAAGATGGGCAAGGCCGACGCCATGGAAAAGCCCGGCACGATGGGCAAGATGGACAAAACGGACAAGATGGAGAAGCCGGGCGGGGCGATGCAGTAGCGCTCTTCGACCGCAAGGACACTCGCCGGGAGAATCGGATGCTGCAGATGCTTCTTGCCTTTTCGGCGGGTGTCCTCACCATTGCCGCGCCTTGCGTGTTGCCTATGGCGCCGATCGTCCTGGGGGCGTCGGTGGCGCAGTCCAGCCGATCGAGGCCGCTGTTCATCGCCCTGGGGTTTGCCGCCGCGTTCTCCAGCGCTGCGCTTCTGCTCGGCGCGTTCTCCGATGCACTGCCGCTTTCTCCCTCGCGAGTGCGTGATTTTGCTGCGTTGGCGCTTCTCGCGTTTGGGGTACTGATGCTTTGGACGCGCCCGATGCATGTAATCGGCGAGCGGATGGGAGGATTCCTCACCCGCGCGCACGACTTGTCGCGACGCGCAGGATCGGGCAACTGGGGCGGCTTCGTGCTGGGGAGCACGCTCGGTATTCTCTGGACGCCGTGCGCCGGGCCCGTTCTTGCGTCGATTCTGACGCTGGTTGCGACTGCCCGGAATCTCGGCTGGTCCGCGCTCCTTCTCGCCTGCTATGCACTCGGCGCAGCGATTCCGATGCTTGGCATCGCGTATGGAGGGCGGTACGCGACGACGAGGATCCGGCGCATCGCGCCGCACGCGCGCAGCATTCAGCAGGCGTTCGGCGTGCTCACCATCGCCATCGCGGTCGCAATGGCGCTCGAACTCGATGCCCTGGCGACTGCATGGCTTTCCAAATTCCTTCCCGAACCTCTTCTGACCCTATGAGACCTCCATACCTGCCTGCAAGACGTCGGGCGCTTGCCGCCCTGTCGGTTGCCTTCCTCGCGCCGCTTACCCGCGCCGCGGGCCAGGCGGATGCAACGAGCATTCTCTCCCGCTACGGCGCGGCACCCGAGTTCCAGGGTATCGATACCTGGCTTAACTCGCGCCCGCTCACGATTGCCGCCTTGCGCGGAAACGTGGTCATGGTGCACGTCTGGACGCACGGATGCATCAATTGCATCCATACGCTGCCGCACGTTGTGCAATGGCACGAAAAGTACAGGGACCGCGGCTTGACCGTCGTCGGCATCCATACGCCCGAGTTCGCTTTCGAGCGGGAGACCGGCAACGTCAAGCGGGCCATCGAGCGGCACGGCATCCGCTACGCGGTCGGCCAGGACAACAAATTCGCCACTTGGAACGCGTACCGAAACCGGTATTGGCCGACCGCCTACCTCGTCGATCGTAGCGGCGAGCTCGTCTTCAAGCATGCCGGAGAAGGCTTGTATGAAGAGACGGAACGTGCCATCCAGCTGCTCCTTGCTTGAGCGCACGGAGGGTTGGGCGACGTTTCCCTTCCAGCCATATCATCAGGTCGGCGTTTACACGGTGCGCATTCTGAACGGAGCTAAGCTGGCCGACTTGCCGCGAAGAATCTCGGCCTGAATTATCTCGCCTGACTTTCGGTCGAAAGCGGACTGTTTACGATCAGGGACTTTTGCAGGGACTCGACAGTGCTAGACAGAGCAAAACGGCGCAAAAGCATCGGAACGGGCGGCGCCGAGATACATTTGCATCAATGAGTTGCGCTTAGCGGATTGCCTACGAACCAGGGGGTCGTGGGTTCAAATCCTGCCGGGCGCGCCAAATTCCTACTGCAACTTCAACGGCCTGAGACGCTGAGCGTTTCGGGCCGTTTCACTTCAGTGGGGGACTTTGGCCTCGCGATGATCGAGGCGAGCGACACGTTGTTCGCGTTCCGCTCGTTCGTTAAGCGTCTTATTTAAGACACATGGGAACGCAAAAACTCGCGCGTCTTATGTAAGATGCCGGCGCGCAAGTTGCGTTTCGGTCGGCGAGCCGAGGTGATCGGGCGGGCGCACGCCACGCGCAGCGCGACCACGCCGCGCGCAGAATCCCCCAAGCTTCCTGAGTGCCTCGAGAAGTACGCGGTTGTCGTTTCCGTACACGCTCGCCTGCACGAGGACGCAGCGCCCTACGCCCAGATAGTCCCGCACGGGCAGGTAGTCGCGTAGCAGGCAGTCCGGCGGCGTGTACACCCGATCTTGCGCATACGGAAAGCTTCGCGCGGGGCCTAGCACGTGCAAATGGCTGTCGCAGGCGTGCTTGGGAACTCGAAAGCGCGGAGCTCTTAGCTCCTCGAGCGGCGGCGCGCACACAGGGGCGCACCCGGCTGCTCCGCTTCAGCTTGCATTGCGCATCAGTTTATCGAGCACCCCGTAGTCTATGCGCATGAGCCGCTCGAACTCCACAGGCGTCATTGGCAGCGGCTCGGCCCCCGCCTTTACGAGTTTCTCGCGTACGGTGGGAAGCTCGGCAATTCTGCGAATCTCATCGCTCAATGTCTGCACGATGTCTTTGGGTGTCTTCGCCGGCGCGAGCAGTCCGACCCAGATGTTGCACTCGGCAGCCGGGTACCCCGCCTCGGCGATCGTTGGTACATCGGGCAACTGGGGCGATCGCGTCCGGGCGCTGATGGCAAGCGCGGTAAGTTTCCCGGCCTTGATCGTGCCGATGCTCGCGCCAAGGGGAGCCCAGCCGAACTGGCAGCGGCCAGCGAGCGTTTCGGTGACGATTTCGCTTGCCCCCTTTAACGGGATGTGGACAACGGACATGCCGGTTGCGGCAATGAGCATCTGCATGTTGATGTGGGCAGCGCTTCCAACGCCTGCGCTGGCGTAATTCAGGCGGCCCGGAGAGGCCTTTGCCAAGGCCACGAGACGCTTAACCGAAGAGATCGATCCATCCGGTGGTGCAATGAGAACGTTCGGAAAGGTGCCCAAGGGACTGATGGCCGCGAAGTCTCCCAGCGTGTCATACGGCAGGGACTTGTAGAGGACCGGATTCGCGAGATGTCCCATGCCAACCACTGCAAGGGTCCTTCCATCGGGCTGGGCTTTGGCGACCGATGCGGCAGCGATCGTGCCGCCGGCGCCGGGCCGGTTGATGACCACGAAGGGCTGCGACAGAGCGGCCGAAAGCCCTTCGCCGAAGACGCGCGCAAGGAAATCGGATCCGCTCCCCGGCGTAAAGGGCGCGATGAGCTGCACGGGACCACCGGGGTAGGTCTTCGCTATCGCTCGCGGGGCCAAGGCAAGGCCTGCGAGGCCCGCTGCGTAGATGAGCGACGCCCTTCTCATGCGTCCGTGCTCACTAAGGCCAGTAAGGATCGATTCGGCTTTGGCGAATTTCACGATGTCCTCTCAGAGCGGTCCGGTCTTCAAGCCGCGCTTTGCGCACCGGCGGCTGCGGCAGGGACGGCATTGCCCGAATCAGGCTCAATGGATACAAGGTGCTTAGAATCGTAGCCAGCAGTCTTTGGCCGCAGAAGCTGGATATTCAGGTACCCCTATAGGAAAGCCCGATGGCCCGGAGCCAGCCTGGCTGGGATGAGCGTATCGGCAGACGCTTGAAGTTGCGCGATCTTCACGTGCTTGCTGAAGTGGTGAAGTGCGGGAGCATGGCCAAGGCCGCCTCGCACCTCGCCATGTCGCAGCCAGCCGTTTCCGAGGCGATCGCGAGCCTCGAGCGAGCGGTTGGCGTTCGGCTGCTCGATCGCCATGCGCAAGGCGTGGGACCCACCCCGTATGCCGACGTTCTAATCAGTCGGATGCGTACTGTATTCGACGAGCTCCGTCAGGGAATCCGAGAGATCGAATTCCTTTCGAATCCGAAGGTCGGGGAGGTGCGCGTCGCATGCCCGGAGTTTGTCGCCGCGGGACTCTTGCCGAAGGCGATCGGCACTTTTCTGGAAAAATATCCTGGTGTGACCTTTCATGTCGTGAACAAGGACACGACCAACCTTCAAAACCAGGAACTCCACGACCGGGTCGTCGACCTCGTCCTTAGCAGGGTGCCTAGCGGGTTTCAGGATGACGATTTCAACGTCGACACGCTGTTCGACGATCCCCATTGGATCATCGCCGGGGTGACAAGCCCATGGGCGAGGATGCGCAAGATCTCGCTGGAAGACCTCTGCGACGCCCCTTGGATCCTGCCGCCGTCCCCGGTCATTTTCAATCTGTTGAACTCCGCGTTCGACGCTCGGGGCTCGCGCCTGTCGAAAGTCAGTATCACTTCGGCTTCACTCCTGCTTCGAAGCGAGCTCCTGGCCACAGGGCGATTCATTTCGGTGATGCATGCCTCGATCCTCGTGAAGAATGCGAAGGCCTGGGGCCTGAAGCGGCTGAACGTGGACGTGGAGCTGCGTTCACCGCCGATCGCGCTCATGACGCTGAAAAAGCGCACCCCGAGCCCGGTTGTGCAGCGGTTCATTGATCATTTGCGTTCGATCGCGGCTGCCCGCAGATAGGGGGCCTGCAGCGCACAAGGCGGAGCGCTCGCGTCCGAGTCAATCCGCCAATCAGAGATGGCAATTGTGACCGGCCAGTTGTTGGCTGCGCTTCAGACTCTGCTGCGGCAGCTGCTGACTTGAGGTCGGTGAGATCCAGCGCGTATTTGCTCTACATCGGTAGAAGCTTCACGCCAGACGATCCCGCGGCGAAGCCAACGGATCAGCCCGTATTCGCGACGCCTGCTTCGGCAAGATAACGCAGGACGCCGGCGTGGATCTGCTCGCGCTTCGGAGAAGCAGCAAGCGTGTTCTCTGGAAGCGTTTCGGCCGCCTGTGCGACTTGGCGCATCAGTTTTTCCCGCCCGAGAGCGAGAGCGCGTGCAAAGCGATAGGCAACGTCTTCATCCAGGTCGGGACGGCCAAGGATGTAGCTCCACGATCCTACCGCCCGGATCGGCTCTTTCTGGCCGGGATAGGATCCGGCGGGAACCGAAATGGGCTTAAGGAAGTTATGCTTGTTACGAACTTTCTCGATCTCCTCGGGCAACAAACCGATCAGGCGTCCGCCGGCTTTCGTGATCGCCGTGAAAGCCGGCCAGCCAATTCCGGCTCCCCATTGCGCAGCCGCGCATCCCTCGTTGACCAGGAGCGGACCGTCCGCAGCTTTTTCGAGATACAGCGGTTGGAAATCCGTGTCCCTCTCCAATCCGAGGCCGTTCATGACGTATTTGCCAAGCAGTGTGATTCCTGAGGCACGCGTTCCCCACACGATCGGCTTGCCGATCAGGTCGCGTACGGACGTGGCGGCGCTGTCTTTTCTGACCCCAAACATTCCCGGACTTGAATAGATGGCGGCAATGATCTTCAGGTTGCTCTTGGGTCTACCGATGCCCGCGAAGGCTTCATAGGCGGGCTCGCCGGCGACGAGCGCCATGTCGAGCCGCCCACCTTCGAGCAGTTGAATGTTCTCGGCGCTTCCCGCGGTATTCTGGGTCTGCACGGAGAGCGACGGATCAGTCTCGTTGACATTGGCTGCGGCCGCATCCCCGTAGAACGGAAAGCCGCCCCCGGGCGTCGCAGTCCCTAGCAGCACTTGCGTGGACGAAGTATCCATGGCGATTCGGTGTAGTCGGGTTCGTAGCGGCGCAGGTGAGTTGCGATGCCCGATAGTTCACTCAGGATGCAGTTGCTATGGCGCCCGCCTGACCCGGCTGTCGGTTCTGCAAATAAGCAACCGTGCTCAACGCCCAAGCCAGTAACCAGGTGACGGGCCCAAGGATCCCGGGCCAAGGCGGGAGGTATCCGGGCATCAGGACGAAGAAAATGAAGCCGAGATCGACCAATCCGACCAGGCTGGCATTGATCCAGTAGCCATCGCGGCGGTTGCGCCAATTCATGGCCACCGCGACAGCTATAGCGACGACCGACGCAAAGAGCAGGTTCCAGGCGTTCTGGAACATTCGCCCCTGTAGCATGCCGGGGGCGAGACTCGCGCCAAGCTTGTACACAAAGAAGGCGGCCTGCAGGTGCAGAAGCCCCCATAGGACGTAGACGACCGCGGAGATTTGCGCAACGACACTTCTCTTCACTTTGGACCTCCTTAGGCGATTTAGTGGCTCACTCGGTTCATGGTCTTTTTGGAGAATGCGATCACAGTTGTATCCAAGGCTTCCTGCCCGCTAGCTTTCGTATTGCAGGATGTGTAATCCGGCGTTGGGGTCCGTGAGGTAGATCAGGCCATGGCTGTCCACGAAGAGATCTCCGGACTGGACGACGTTTGGCGAGTTCGGACGCGTGTCGATCATGCGAGCCGGGGCTGGGGGCACATAGTGGGCGACCTCGGAGGGGTGGAAGGGATCGCGAATGTCGTACACCCTGACGCCAGCATTGAGATAAGTCGCGAAGATCAGGTCGGAACTTTGGAAGGAGCCAGGCCGGTTCTCGTGCAAGTTGTGCGGCCCGAACTTCCCGCCCTTTTTGCAGTAGTCGACTTCGTTCGGTATTGGCAGGGTGGAAATCGGAACCGGATTTGCGGGATGACGTACGTCGACGATCCAGACGCGCGGGATGCCATTTCCGCAGTTGACGGTGGTCGCCTCGTCCGCGACGACCAGAAGCTTCCGGTCGGCAAGGGGCAGGGCGGTGTGCGTCCCGCCCGCGAATGGCGGGCACCAGTTCAAGTGACTCACCATGGTCGGGCGTGCGAGATCGCTGATGTCGTGGATCGTCACTCCGCCGTCGCGCCAGGCAGCGTAGGCTAGATCGCCTGCCACGATTGCATGATGGGCAGCATGTCGTCTGCCCTTTGGCAGCTCGGATTTCTCGCCGCCCGCGGCCCACTGCCCAGGCAGCCACCATCTGCTGACAATCGCGGGTCGCTCGGGAACGGACAAATCGATCACGGCCATGATGTGATCGGTGTATCCCTCTTCGTGCACCGCTACATAGGCGTAACGTCCGCCGGTCCACCAAATTCGATTGACGCCGAGGCCCGGTATTTCAAAGAACCCAATCTCCCGGGGCGCAGACGGAACGCTGATGTCGTAGATGCGCACCCCCGCAGAGAATGTAAGGTCACGGCCCTTGAATGAGGCCGTTAGCGTGTTCGCGAAATAGTTGCTCTGATCCTGAAACTGCGCGAGGGTCCAGATGCTCGGGCCATTGATCGCCAACAATAAGTCGTCGGCCACCTGGATGTGATGCGACCGCGTGTTCTTCGGCATTGGGACGAAGGCGACCGCCTCGGGTTTCCGCGGACTCCTGACGTCCAGCACGCTGAAACCGTCGCTGAACATGTGGCCAACGTAGGCGAAGCCCCGGTGCACAATGACTTGAACGCCATCAGGCCGGCTACCCTGATCACTGTAGCCGACGAGGGAAATGTTTCGTGCGCTGACCATGATCGTCGCTCTCTACCGGCGCTCAGGCTTCCGCGGCCTCGCGCACCCGGGCTGCACCCCGAATGAGCTCGATCAACTCCATTGGATTGGTCGGTACCGAATTGCCTCGCCATGCGACATATTGGTCGGGCCGCACAAGCGTCAGCCCCATCGCGTACTGGCCGTTCGCTTCGGAGGGTTTTAGATCCAAGACCTTGACTGGAACGGCGCGCTTGTGCGCCGCCTGAACAAGCGGCCCGATGGTGATGCGCGGATCGATACGGACAATCGTGTAGTACGGACCGAGCTCGTCATACAGCGAGCGGCCTCCGTCTAGCCACACATGTGGCGCCCGGCACCCTGGTACGGTGGACGGCTCATACTCGTTCATCGAATACGCCGGCTGCTTCGCCGCGTCATACGCGATGATGGGAGACTCCGCGTAGTAGTAGCCATAGTTGAGGCCGGCGGAGCATTGCTGGTTGCGCCAGATTCCGCCGCTTCGACCTGGACCAGCCCAAGGAGCAGTTCGCGCGGCTGCCAGACCTCAAGGACTGCGCGGACGCGCTCCTGCCCGCCTCCGGACACGCGGACTGCGCCGTACCGCGCGATCCCGACCGCATCGCGCGCGTGCAGATCGCCTGGGAGGATTCCAAGGCGGGCGGAGAGATCGTCGCGCTGCGCCTGCTGTTCGATCCGCAGCTCGCGCCGGCGCTGACCGATCTGGAGTGGCAGCTGACCCGCGGCTGGGGCGCGCCCGTCCTGGAGCAGCTGCGGCGCGAGAAGGACCAGAAGCTGTTCACCCTGCAGTGGGAGGACGCCGAGCACCGCTCGACCGTCGAGGCGCAGGGCGCGCTCGCGCAGCCCTCGCGTGCGGTGGCCGTCGTGCTCGAGCGGCGGCCCGCGCCGCTGCCCGCCGAGCTGGCCGGTCTGCACCCCCGCCCCTTCGCGGGCGTCCGGCTCAAGCTGGTCCGGCGGGTCGATTGGGACGGGCAGGCGCACGCGGTGGTCTGGGGCACCTCGCTGAGCCCGGGCCAGGAGGCGGTGGGCGAGGCGGGCCCCGCGTGGGCGACGCAGCGCGGATACGTCGGCCTGTGGAAGCTGGAGCTGGCGACCGCCCAGCGCGCGCGCAGGTGGCGGGCGATCTGGGAGCGGGTCACCGGCGACGAGGACGAGGAGAACGAGCGCATCTCCCGCGTCGACACCCGGGACATCACCGGCGACGGATCGCCGGACGTGGAGGTGGAGCTCTCCTGCGAGACCTGCGGCCGCACCGCCAGCGAGGTGCTGGTGAAGACCGTCCGGGCGGGAAAGCTGGTCGACCTGTTCAACAAGCGGGACCTGTTCCGGGCCCAGGTGGACTTCGAGCCGGGACGCGTGCGCATCCGCCAACCGGACGGCGACGAAGACTCCAGCCTGACCGTCAGCACCTATTCCTACGACCGCGGCAAGGGCGCCTTCGTCCTGGCCCGCGAAGAACGAATCTCCCGCTCCCCCCCTCCAGACCGTTAGGAAAAAACTACAAGCGTTCACGCAGAGCGCGCAGAGGACGCAGAGGTTCTGCTGGCCGTCGCTCGGGCACTCGTGCGCGATCTCGGTAAGCGAAATTTTCCTCTGCGCTCTCTGCGCTCTCTGCGTGAACCGCTTTTGGGCCCAGAGTGTCGTGCTAGCGTGCGGGGATGGGGAAGAAGCCGCCGTTGCCGCCGTGGATCGAGCATGCGGTCGCCGTGCGCAAGAAGCTGAAGGAGCGGGGGTTCAAGCCGGCCGACCGTGTGCAGATCTGCGAGAAGTGCGAGGAGTACGCGGAGGAGGCCTGGTCCTTGAAGGGGACCCAGGGGATGGGCGGACGGGACCTCGTCTACTGCATGAGCTGCGGGCGCTCGCGCTCGTGGCGCGGTCAGGGCAGCCCGCGCGCCGTCGAGGAGCCGTTCGACCTGATCGCCTTCCTCGGCCTGCGCGCCTGACCCTCCACCTCGGCGACGGGGAAGTCCCGGAAGGCGCGCACCTCCGGCCGCGCGGCGTTCGCCGGCGGACAGACCAGGAAGTAGTGGTACCGCTTTCACGCAGAGCCCGCTGAGGGCGCGGAGAACTGCGTCTCTTGTTTTCACGAGCGGGCGCTGACGCACGATCGCGAAAAAACCCGACCCCCTCTGCGGTCTCTGCGGGCTCTGCGTGAAACAAGGCGAGCGCGGCAGGTGATCAGCGGATCGCTTTGCGGAGGTCGGCGGCGCGGCGGCGGAGGGCCGGCAGTCCGGATTCGATCTCGACGCTGGCGAGCCGCTGCGAGAGCGCGGGCGGAACCTTCAGCGTGCCCGCCCGGTGCAGCTCCTCGAGGCGCGTCAAGGCGCGATCGACCACCTCGTCGTCGGGGTGGCCGAGCAGCCGGTCCAGCACGCGCGGATCGTCCGGCAGCGGATACTTCCGCAGGAACTCGGTCGCGGCGGCGTGGAACGCCTTGGGGTCCTCGATCGCGTACAGCTTCTTGCGCGCCTCGTCGCGCTCGACGTCCTCCTCGCCTCCGCCGAGCTTCTCGCGCACCTCGTCGGGCAGCGCGCCCGAGGCCACGCCCTGCGAGAAGAGCCGCTCGAGGTTCGTCTTGTATTGGGTGTACTTGGTCGAGCTCTGGAACCGCTCCGATTCGCGGTCCGACCTGCGCGACGAGCCACCGCGGTCGCGCTGCTTGTCGATCTCGCGCCAGCTCCGGGTGCGCTTGGGCTTCTCGTCGTCGGGCATGGGCAGGAACTCTAACGCCGCCCACAGGCAAAGTCGCGCGGCCCTCCACAGGCTGTGGACAACGCTGCGAATCGCCGGTACCGCGCGGCACGCAGGCGGTGCGGGTTGTGGGTCACTTGTGGACGGTTCCGGTGACACGGTTTGCGCGTTGACGCCTACACGCCGGGGCGGCGTACAAGCATCCGCCAGCGCTTTTCAGGGACGGTGGGATGACTCGTCGAGAGATGGAGCGCAAGGCGATCTGGGTGCCTCGGTATTACGAGCCGCACTTCGGGCACGAGGTCGAGGTCCGGTACGACGAGGAGTACTGGTACCAGATCGCGCCCGAGATGAACCTCTTCCGGCGCGTGCGGCGGTTCGACCCGTTCACCTCGCCGATCCCGGAGTCCGGCGGCCTCGAACGGCTCGAGGGCTAGGATGTCGGAGACCCCCGCTAAGGTGGCGGCGTGAGCGCGAGCGCCTCGCTCGAGGCCGTCCGTCCGGCGCCGATCGCGGTGCCGGGCGGGCGGATCCCGCCGCAGAACCTGGACGCCGAGCGGAGCGTCCTGGGCGGAGTGCTGCTCGACAACGCCGCGCTCAACGAGATCCTCGAGCTGCTCAAGCCCGCGGACTTCTACCGGGACGCGCACCGCAAGGTGTTCGAGGCCATGTGCGCGCTCTCTTCCCGGAGCGAGCCCATCGACCGCGTCACGCTCAAGGACGAGCTGACTGCCCTGGGCGCGTACGAGGCGGTCGGCGGCGAGGACTTCATCGACCTGCTCGACAAGCTGGTCCCCTCGGCCGCGAACCTCATCTATTACGCGACCATCGTGCACGAGAAGGCGCTCGCGCGCCGCGTGATCGAGGCCGCGCACGCCATCGCCACCCAGGGCTACGAACAGGCGGGCGAGGTGGGCGAGTTCCTCGACGACGCGGAGAGGCGCATCTTCGCCATCACCGAGGAGAAGGCGCAGTCCGCCTTCATGCACGTCCGCGAGATCGTCAAGTCCACCTTCAAGACCATCGAGCAGCTCTACGAGCGGCAGGAGGAGATCACCGGCATCTCCACCGGCTTCGCCGACCTCGACCGGCTGACCAGCGGCTTCCAGCCGGGCGACCTGGTCATCCTCGCGGCCAGGCCGAGCATGGGAAAAACGGCGTACTGCCTCAACGTCGCGACGCACGTCGGCTGCCGCGCCAAGTACAACGGCAAGCGCATCGGGGTGGGCAT
>Ga0137409_10005121_pt1 | contig 13711 bp, 13 predicted proteins | sample CZODoug1_16funga_FD_122059 | JGI IMG/M metagenome (GOLD analysis project Ga0137409, IMG submission 122059) | Vadose zone soil fungal communities from Angelo Coast Range Reserve, California, USA - CZODoug1_16fungal (Hybrid Assembly) | ecosystem: Environmental > Terrestrial > Soil > Vadose zone... | reverse complement strand
CCGGGCAAGCCGGTCCGCATCATCGTCGGCTACTCCGCCGGCGGCGGCAACGATCTGATCGTGCGGGTGATGGCGCCGCGGCTGTCGGAGGGGCTGGGGCAGCCGGTCATCATAGAAAACAAGCCCGGCGCGCAGGCGATCATCGCCTGCGAGTACGTGGCGAAGGCGTCGCCCGACGGCTACACCCTGCTCATGGGGCCGACCGGCCCGATGGCCATGAACCCCGCGACCTACTCGAAGCTGCCCTACTCGCCGCAGCGCGATTTCGCGCCGATTTCGCAGATCGGCCAGTTCCCGCTGATCGTCGCGGTCGGCGCGTCCCTGCCGGTGCGCTCGGTGAAGGAGCTGATCGAGTACGCGAAGGCGAATCCGGCGAAGGTGAACTACGCGGCCAGCGCGGCCGCGTTCCAGATCGCCACCGAGCTGTTCAAGCAGAAGACCGGCACCGACTTCGTGCATATCCCCTACAAGGGAAGCGGCGAATCGGTGCAGGCGGTGATCGCCGGCCAGGTGACGATGACGATCGTCGATCCGCCGCCGGTCTCGGGTCCGCTGCGGGCCGGCACCGCGCGCGGGCTGGCGATCACCTCGGCGCAGCGCCATCCCTCCTGGCCCGATCTGCCGACCCTCGCCGAGCAGGGAATCGACGTCGAAGTCGGGTTGTGGACCGCCTTCTTCGCTCCCGCGCGCACGCCGCCGGCGATCGTGGCGCGGCTGCAGAAGGAGGTCGCGCGCGTCGTGCGCCTGCCCGATGTGCGCGAAGGCCTGGCTCGGCTGGGCGTCGATCCGGTCGGCGGCAGCCCGGAGGAGCTCGGCCGCGTCCTCGCGCGCGACATCGAGAAATGGACCGCGGTCGCCAAAGCGGCCAACATCAAGAACGACTAGATCGCCCGGTCTCCCCAAAGATCAGTTTTTGCACAAACCCCCGGGCGTCCAGTCATGCGCCGGAGTCGTCGCAGGTTGCGATGAGTCGTGAAGTATGAGTACCAGTGCCCGGCGGGTTTCGGTTCCGGTGGCAGTCAGGTGCATAGGCGGACCGCCCGGGATAATGACGTTTTGGCCGCCCGCGCGGCCAATCATCTTGCCTTCAGGCGTTTCCAAACACGTTTCGCCCGTCATCGTGTACCAGGCCTCGGGGCCCGCATGCCGATGTGAGGGTGCTGTCATGCCCGGCGTGAAGATCGCCTCCATGTATTGCGCTGTGTAGTTTGCGTCCGCGTTGACCGGAAGCGGACCGATTTCTGCGATACGGATGCCGCCAGTAGGACGCCAGCCGCGCTCAGCGATGGTGAACAGCCAGATCTTCCCAAGCGACTGCACGACGGCGCCACCGGCTGACTTGGCTGCCTCCGCTGCGGCATGCGTCGAGTATGTGTCCAAATGCCAGAATATCGGCGCCTGCGGAAGTTTCCCTAGCGGCGCACTGACCGTAATCCAGCATCCCAACTCTCCGGTGCGCTGACTAACCGGTCGGCAGATTTGCCCAAATGCTGACTCGGACATTGATAGCGCCGCCATCAGCGACGCGACGCTCGTCACAAATCCATATCTATTTCGCCACGTAGTCATAAACCATCCAGTGCGTCAGTCGATGAGGACGAACGCGATCCGGCATGCCCGGGTGCTTGCCGGCGCGCTGGTCGTGTCCGATGTTCGATAGTGAGTTCAAATCGAGTACCTCGTGATGCGCAGGCGCGTGGCGCGCATGTCGTCGCCGCGCAGCTCGCGCAGCGCGTAGCCGACGAAATCGGCGGTGACTTCCTTGCGCCAGTAAAGATCGAGGTCGGCATTGTCCATGGGCTTCGCGCGCGAGGCCACCAGCCGCCCGGCCTCTTCGATCACCTCGTCGGTGAGCTTTTTGCCCTTCAGAAACTCATTCGCCTGGTTGACCAGAAACGGCCTTGAGGCAACCGCGCCAAGCGCAATCCGGACGTCTCCATCGGACCGGATTGCCGCCGCGACGCCCAATACCGGAAAGTCGAACGCTCCCCGGCGGCGCAATTTCCAATAACAGGATGGACTATTCTCGATCTTTATCTCGGTAAGGATTTCATCGGGCCGGCGTTTCAGGTAGTCGATCCCGTCGTTGTTGTAGAAATCCTGCAGCGCGACTTCGCGCTCGCCCGCCGCCGAGACGAGCTTCACCTTGGCGCCGAGCGCGAGCAGCGCTGGCGCGCAGTCGGTGGACGACATGGCCACGCAGCGCTTGCTCGCCGTGGCGACCCAGCAGATCGCGCCGTCCTTCTTCAGGCAGAAGTCGATCGCCTTGCGCCATTCGTAGTTCTGGTTGTAGTAATTGCAGCGCGTATCGAGGCACAGGTTGCCGCCGAGGGTTCCCATGTTTCGCAGGTGCACCGTCGCCACCTGGTGCGCCGCTTGACGCAATCCAAGCGGGAGCTCGGCCTTTTTCACAATCTCCGTGAGCGTCGTGCCGGCGCCGATCGCATGCCCGTTGAGCTTCATTTCTGGAATGTGGCGCAGAGAGACCAGGGTCTTGGGCGCCATCTGGCGGCGTTTCATGTTCGGCAGCAGGTCCGTGCCGCCTGCGATAAGCATCGCGTCCGGCCCTTCGCCGGCGAGAATGCGCGCCGCCTCGCCTATGGAGCGCGGCGCCCGGTATTCAAACCACGGCAGCCGCATCATTCTTCTTGATCTCCTTGCCGTCGCCGCCTTCCCAGGGCGGCGGCACGATGAGCGGTTCCGGGTAGGGCACCGCCGGAAAGTGTTCGGGACCTACTCGTGCTTCTTCTCCCTTCCGTTTCTTTTCTAACGCCCTCAAAATCTTGTCCGGCGTAATGGGAAGCTCATCGATGCGCACGCCGATGGCGTCGTAAATCGCGTTCGCCACCGCCGGCATGACCGGCAGCAGCGGGCCCTGCCCGGCTTCCTTCGCGCCGAACGGGCAGTTGGGATCCGGATCCTCGATCAGCACGGTGTCGACTTCCGGCATGTCGAGCGAGGTCAGGCTCTTGTATTCGAGCAGCGACGGGATCTTGTGCACGAGCGCGCTCGAGAGCTTGGGCGGCAGCCTGCGAAAGACCTGCTCTTCCATCAGCGCTTCGGACAGGCCCATGTACACGCTGCCCTCGACCTGTCCGCGCGCCAGCACAGGGTTGATGGTGCGGCCGATATCGTGCGCGATCCAGATCTTTGGCACCGTGATCCAGCCGGTCTTCGGATCGACTTCGGCCTCGACCACACAGGCGGTGTACGAATAGGCGGGCGACGGGCCTACGCCGGCGCCCTTGTAGCGTCCCGGCGAGCGCGGCGGCTTGTAGGAGCCAACGGCCCCGAGCGTGCCGAACTTCTCCTCGGCGAAGCCGACCGCCTCCGCGAAGCTCAGGCTCCTGCTTTCGAAAAACACTTTCCCATTGGAAAACGTGAGCCGGTCCGGCGGAACCTCGAGCTGCTCTGCAGCCGCAGTCGCAATCAGGTCTTTCAACTTCTGAGAGGCTTGAATGGCTGCATTGCCCATCATCACGGTCACCCGGCTCGAGTAGGAGCCGAGGTCGACCGGCGTGATGCCGGTATCTCCGGTCACGCAGCGCACGTCGAAGGGATCGACGCCCAGTACCTCCGCCACGATGGCGACGAGCACGTCGTCGGAGCCCTGCCCGATCTCGGTAGCGCCGCAGAACACGGTGACCTGGCCGCTGCGGTCGAGCAGCAGCTGCACGCCGCATTGCGGCATCTTGTTCCAGTAGATCGGCAGCCCGGCGCCGCAGAGGTACGAGCCGCAGGCCAGGCCTACGCCGCGACCGGAGGGAAGTTTTTTGAATTTACTTTTCCAATCCGAGCGTGCGACGACCTGTCGAATGCATTCGGCGAGGCCGATCGAGCCGATCTTCAGCCAGTTCGCCGTGAGCGAATCCGGCTTGGCGACGATGCCCAGACGCAGCTCGGCCGGGTCCATGCCGAGCTTCTCCGCGATCTTGTCGAGCTGCACTTCCTGGCCGAAGCGCGGCTGCGGCGTGCCGTGGCCGCGCTTGGGGCCGCAGGGCGGCTTGTTGGTAAAGACGCGCGCCGCATCGAACTTGTAGCGCGGCAGCTCGTAGGTCACGGTCTGCAGCGCTCCGGTGTAGAAAGTGCTCGCGACGCCGTACGAGCCGTAGCCGCCGCCGTCCACCAGCGTCTGCACGTGCATGCCGGTGAGCTTGCCGTCGCGCGTCACTCCGGTGCGCATCTTCATCAGGACCGGGTGCCGGCCGCGGTGCATGTAAAACACTTCCTCGCGGTTCAGGCAGATCTTCACCGGCCGCCCGAGCAGCATCGCCGCCTTGGCGACCACCATCTCGTGATTGCAGACGTCGCACTTGCCGCCGAAGCCGCCGCCGTTCGGGCAGGCGATGACGCGGATCTGCGCAGCGGGCACGCGCAGCACGCGCGCGAGGCAGCGATGCACGTAGTGCGGCACCTGGGTCGAGGACCACAGCGTGAGCTTGCCTTCGCCGTCGAGCGCGGCGACCGCCGCGTGCTGCTCGATCGGCAGGTGGGTGTTGCCTTCGTAGAAGAACAGGTCCTCGAAGACGTGATCCGATCTCGCGAACGCTTCTTCGACATCTCCAAACTCGAAGGCCTGCAGCCGGTGGATGTTGCCGCGCTCGCTGTAGGCATGGATGCGGGGTTCCGGGTTCTCGAGAGCCTCCTGCGGATTTGAAATGGTCTTCAGCTGATGGTATTTCACCTCAATCAAATCCAGGGCCTGGGTTGCTGTCTGCTCGTCCTTCGCGACGACCGCGGCGACCGGGTCGCCGACATAGCGCACATGCTCCGGTGCGAGCGGATATTCGTCCTGAGTCACCGGCAGGATGCCGAAGGTAACCGGAAAGTCGTTGCCGGTCAGTACGAGATGCACTCCAGACAGAGAAACTGCCTTTGAAAAATCGATCGATTCGATCATCGCGTGCGCGTGGGGAGATCGCAGCAATTTCATGTGCAGCATGCGCGGCAGCACGATGTCGTCGGCGAAGCGCGTCTGGCCGGTGACCTTGGCGCGGCCGTCGACGCGGCGGCGCGGCTTACCGATGACTTTCATGTTCCAGCCTGCGCGCGGCTTCCTCGATCGCCTCGAAAATCTGCTGATACCCGGTGCAGCGGCAAAGGTTGCCTGAAATGGCTTCCTTGATTCTTTCCCGGTCGGGCATCCTTTCGTTGTCGAGGAGCGCTTTCGCGGTCATCAGGATCCCCGGGGTGCAGTAGCCGCATTGCGCGGCGCCGAGGTCGGCGAAAGCCGCCTGCAAGGGATGCAGCTCCGCGCCGCGGCTGAGGCCTTCGACCGTTTCCACCGCGCGGCCCTCGCACTCGGCGGCCAGCAGCAGGCAGGAAAGCTGCGGCGCGCCGTCGATCAGCACCGCGCAGGCGCCGCACTCGCCCAGCTCGCAGCCGTGCTTGGTGCCGGTGAGTCCGAGGTCCTCGCGCAGCACCTCGAGCAGCGTCTTGTACCCGGCGCACGACAGCTCGACGGCTTCGCCGTTGACGCTCAGGCCCAGCTGCAGAGTGCGCGGCATATTGTTTGGGTACCAAACAAATTGCGCCTACTGTACTGCAAAGTCCCGGTGGCGGGAAGGGTTGGCACGGCGTAGAATTTTTTGCTTACCCGCAAGGAGAATCCCATGGCATTGCGTATCGGCGACGAGGCACCCAATTTCCAGGCGCAGACCACCGAAGGCCCGATCGACTTCCACAAATGGATCGGCGACAAGTGGGCGATCCTGTTCTCGCATCCCAAGGACTTCACCCCGGTCTGCACCACCGAGCTCGGCGCCATGGCCAAATTGAAATCCGAGTTCGACAAGCGCAACACCAGGATCATCGGCCTGTCGGCCGACCCGGTGGAGGACCACAAGAGGTGGGCCAAGGACATCGAGGAAACCCAGGGCGCGGCGATCAACTACCCCATGATCGGCGATCCCGACCTGAAGGTGGCGAAGCTCTACGACATGCTTCCCGCCACCGAGTCGAGCGAAGGCAAGCGCACCGCGGCGAACAACGCCACCGTGCGCACCGTCTTCGTGATCGGCCCCGACAAGAAAATCAAGCTGATGCTGTTCTACCCGATGACCACCGGCCGCAATTTCGACGAGCTGCTGCGCGTGCTCGATTCCATGCAGCTCACCTCGAAGCACAAAGTCGCCACCCCGGCGAACTGGAAGCAGGGCCAGGACGTCATCATCGCCGGCTCGGTGAGCGACGAGGACGCGAAAAAGCAGTACCCGGCGGGCTGGAAAGCCCCCAAACCTTACCTGCGGATTGTCCCTCAGCCCAAGCCGTGAGATACATGCTGTAACAATCCGTTACCCCTTCGCCGGAGAGGGGCGTGTAGGCTGCTGTCCAAGGAGACGGAGGTTTTATGAGAAAACCGTCGAGATTAATAGCGGGCCTGGCGCTGGTCGCCGGAGCGATGACTGCCACGTCGGCATTTGCGTGGCACCATCGCTCGCACGTGTTCGTCGGTTTCAACTTTGGCTTCCCGGTCTGGGGGGCGCCGTATTACGCGCCCCCGTATTACTACCCCGCCCCGGTGTACTACCCGGTCCCGGTCGCCGTCGCACCGGCTGCGCCGCCGGTCTATGTCGAGCGCAGCGACCCCGCCCCCCAGCAGCAAGGCATGTGGTACTACTGCGAGCAGACGCGCGGTTACTACCCCTACGTGACGCAATGTCCAGGCGGCTGGAGAGCAGTACCGCCAGCGCCTGCTCCTGCGCGATGAAAAAGGAACTGATTTCTGGCGGCACGGCGTTGCTCCTGCTGGCCGCTTGCGCTTCGGTGCCCACCGGCCCGAGCGTGATGGTGCTGCCCGGCAGCAACAAGAGCTTCGACCAGTTCCGTTTCGATGACTACGAATGCCGCCAGTACGCCTCCGAATACTCCGGCGGCAAGACGGCCGAGCAGGCCAGCGCCGATGCCGGCATAAGAAGCGCGGCAGCGGGCGCAGCCATCGGCGCGCTCGCCGGAGCGGCGATCGGCGGCAGCGGGAATTCAGCGGCCGCAGGCGCAGGCCTGGGCGCCGCCGGCGGCGCGATCGCCGGCACCGGCGCCGGAGCGCAGAGCGCGCACACAGTGCAGGGCCGCTACGACATCGGCTACCAGCAGTGCATGTACGCCAAGGGTCATCAGATCCCGATGTCTGCGAGCCGCTATGATCGGCCGTATCGGCCTTCGCGGCCGATGGCGCCGCCGCCTCCGCCGCCTCCCGGCACGCCGCCGCCTCCCCCGCCGCAAAGCTAGTTCTTGAAGTGCGGCATCACCTTCTGAGCGAAAAGCTCGAGGGTGCGGAACGCCTCCTGGTCGGTCGAGCCGCCGAAATTGATCTGCATCGACGGCTCGATCGGGCCGAAGGCATCGACGCAGCCGCGGATCTGACCGATGACATCGTCCGGCGTGCCGACGAAGGCGCCGCCGCCGGCGACGATCTTGTCCGGCGTGGTCGCGAGGATGCTGGCCACCATCTTGTCATAGCCCGGATACTGGTCCGACGACTTTCCCTGCCAGGCCTGCACCGCGTCGGCGAATGTTTCTAGGTACCGCCTGCAGATGCGCCCGAATCCGCTCTGTGCTTCGGCGCGCTTCTCGGCGACGTAGGCGAACTGCGCCACCTGCACCTGCTCGGCGCCCGGCTTGCGGCCCGACTCGGCCCATACCTTGCGGTACATCCGGACGAGCTCCTGCAGCTGGCCCGACTTCCCGGCGTACGGCACGATCATCAGGTTGAAGCCGCTGCGCCCCGCGTAGACGAACGACTCCTCGGTCGAGATGGCGGCGATCCAGATTGGCGGATGCGGCTTCTGCACCACGCGGGGCATGAGCCTGACGTCTTCCAGTGACCAGAAACGGCCTTTTTGAGAAACCCGTTCTTCGGTCCACATCCGCCTGATCATGCCGATGGCTTCCTCGAAGCGCTCGCGGCTCTCCGACATCGGCACGCCGTAGACCTCGAACTCCTTCGGCAGGAAAGCGCGGCCGAAGCCGGCGTCCAGGCGACCCTGGCTCATGTTATCGAGCATCGCGAGGTCGCCGCCGAGGTGCGCCGGGTGGTGAAACGCCGGGATCACCGCGCCGGTGATGAGGCGGATGCGCCTGGTGCGCGCCGCCACCGCCGACAGGAACACGCAGGGATTCGGCGAATGCCCGCCGTAGTCGTAGAACGAGTGCTCGACCGTCTTGATCGAGCTGTAGCCGAGCGCATCGGCGCGCTCGGCGATGCGCAGGCACTGCTGGTAATAGTCCGCCGTGGTGCTGTCCTCCGGGCGGAAGGAGGGGAAAAAGTTAAGCCCGAATCGCATCGCGAGCGCTCTCCAGCAACGAGGCGCGCATCAGGAACGCCTTGTGCCGCGCCGGGTCCTCCGCGGTGCGGCGCAGCTCCTCGAAGCGCTTCTCCCGCTGCGCGGGATCGCGCTCCTCGAGCTGCTTCTTGTTCGCCACGGTCTGCTCCTGCACGTATTTGATGTTCAGAGGCCTTCGTCTTCGTTCATACGAATCCAGCTTCGATTCATCGCCGCCGAGCAAATTCGCCAGATCCCAAGCCTCGTGGATGCCGCAGTTGAGCCCGAGCCCGCCGATCGGGTTGTTGACGTGCGCGGCATCGCCGCACAGGAACACCCTGCCCTTGCGGAAGTTCTTCGCCACCCGCTGATGCACGCTGTACAGGTTCAGATGCAGCCAGTCCGCATTCGGAGCGTAGCAACGCGCAAGGCGGGCACGAACTGAATCCTCTGACAAAGCCTCCTCATCGGTCTCGTCGGGCCGGGTGTTGTACACCGCGCGCCAGCGGCCCTGGAGGTCGTCTCCGGCCACCTTGAAGAGATTGGTCCACTCGTCGGGATCGGCCATGTAGGTGCGAAAGCAGCAGCCCAGCGCCGCCTGGAAATCGAATTGCGTCGTGATGACGAGGAACCGCTCGGGCCAGGTATAGCCCTCGAATTCGATGTCGAGGCATTTGCGCACCGTGCTGCGTCCGCCGTCGCAGCCGATGACGTAGTCGGCAGTGAATTGCCTTTCACCGGCTGTTACCGTGACCTGCCTTTGGTCCTGGGAAATTCCGGAAACGGCACAGCCGAGCAAAACCTCGGCGTTCGGCATGCAGCGCAGGCGCTCGATCGCCATGTTGGCGAGCTTGTGCTGTTCGGTCTGCACGACGAAGGGATACGCGGTCTCGCCGCGCAGCCGTCCGAAGTCGAATTCGGCGATGAGCCGGCGCGTAGGCCGGTCCCAGAACTGGAACGTGCGCGCGACGAGGCCCTGCGCGATGTACTCGTCGATGAGGCCGAGCTCGGCGAGGATCTCGAGCGTCGGCGGCTGCGTGGTCGAGGCGCGCGGGCTGTCGTCGATTCTCTCCTGCGCCTCGAGCAGCGTCACGCGGTGACCGAAGCGCGCGCAGGCCAGCGCAGCGACAGAGCCGACCGGTCCCGCGCCGACCACCAGGATGTTGCGCCGTTGCATTTTGTGCGGCGATTATACTGAGCCGGTGCGCGCGCTGATTTTCATCGCCGTTGTCTTCGCTACCCAGGCCCTGGCGCAGCAATGGCCGCAGAAGCCGGTGCGAGTGATCGTGCCGTTTCCGCCCGGCGGCGTCACCGACAGCATCGCGCGCATCACGGTCGACTGGCTCGCGCAGCGGCTCGGGCAGCCGGTGATCGCCGAGAACAAGCCCGGCGCGAGCGGCGCGATCGCCGCGGAATTCGTCGCGCGCTCGGCGCCCGACGGCTACACGCTTTTCATGGCGGCCTCGCCGCAGCTTGCCATCGTCCCCCACGTGCAGAAGGTCGCGTACGACCCAGTCAAGGATTTCGCTCCCGTATCGATCGTCGGCGCGAGCGCCTTCGGCCTCGGCGTGAACGACAGGCTGCCGCCGAAGTCGCTGGCCGAGTTCGTCGATTACGTGAAAGCCCGTCCCGGGCAGCTGAACTTCGCCTCTCCCGGCGCCGGGACCGTAGGCCACCTCACGATGGCGCTGTTCCTGGCTCGCGCCGGCCTCCGGATGGAGGCGGTGCTGTACAAGGGCGGCGGGCCTGCGATGGTGGACGTGCTCTCCGGGCAGGTGCCGGTCTACTTCGGCAACCTCAACGAGCTGATTCCCCACCTGGCAAGCGGCCGCATCCGCGTGCTCGCCGTGTCGGGCGGCAAGCGCGCGTCGCAGCTTCCCGATGTGCCGACGGTCGCCGAGCAGGGTTATCCCGGCTTCCGCACCGAGACCTGGAACGGCGTGGCGGCGCCCGCCGGCACAGCGCTGGAGATCGTCGAGCGCCTGGCGCGCGAGATCGCGCTCGGGTGCAAGGACGCCGGCTTCGTCGGCCGGCTCGACCGGATCGGCGTCGACGCGGTCTGCAGCACGCCGGCTGAATTCGCGGGCGCGATCCGGCAGGACCTCGAGCTGTGGAAGGAGGCGGTGCGCGCCGCCGGTATCCAATGAGCCTGCGCCTCGCGATTCCCGACCTGATTTCGCCATCCTACTTCCCCGTCATCGCCGCGGTCGAGATGGGATTCTTCGAGAAGGAAGGCTTCGCGGCGAAGCTCGAGCTGCTCTACCCGGTCACCAGGACCTACGAGGAGCTGCGCGAGGGCCGGCTGGATTTCGTCGGCGGCGCTGCTCATGCCGCCCTCTATGCGTTCAAGGATTGGAAAGGCGGGAAGCTGCTCTGTGCGCTCGCGCAACATATGTACTGGTTTTTGGTATTAAGAAAAGACCTCAACCCCCGGCGTGGAGATTTAACGGCAGTAAAAGGCCTGCGCATCGGCGCCGCGCCCGGGCCGGTGGACGGCCTGAAGCGCATGCTGCAACGCGCAGGCATCGACCCGGCGCGCGACGTGAGCATCGGACCGGTGCCGGGCGCTGCTGGAGAAAAGGCGTCCTTCGGGCTGATGGCTGCCCAGGCGCTCGAGGAAGGCAAGATCGACGGCTTCTGGGCCAATGGCATGGGCGCGGAAGTGGCGGTGCGCAACGGCATCGGTACGCTCGTGCTCGACGCCCGACGCGATGGCAGCGAGGAATTCCGGGGCTACACCTTTCCTGCGCTGGTTACCACCGAGAAACAAGATCCGAAGGCCGCTGCGGCGGCGGTACGGGCCGTCGTCGCTGCGCAAAATGCGCTGAAAGAAGACCCGGGCCGGGCTACCGCGGTCGGCAGGAGGCTTTTCCCGCCGGCCGAGGCCGGGCTGATCGCCGAGCTGATCCGGCGCGATGTTCCCTTCTATGATCCGACGATCAGCAAAAGCGCAGTCGAGTCGATGAATCGTTTCGCGCAGGATATCGGCCTGCTCTCCGGCCCGGTTGCCTATGAAAACGTAGTGTGGAAACCATGAGGCTCGGCGGGAAGGTCGCGATCGTCACCGGCGCGGGCAGCGGCATCGGCAAGGCGCTGGCGACGCGCCTCGCGAAAGACGGCGCGACCGTCGTCATCGCCGATCTTCGCAATCACGACGTCGCGGCTGCCGAGATCGCCAAGGTGACCAGCGCGAAGACGCTGGGCTTGAAGGTGGATGTTTCGGTCGAAAGCGATGTCGAGCGGATGGCGGCCGAAACCGTGAAAGCGTTCGGCCGCATCGACATCCTGGTCAACAACGCCGCGCTCTTCAGCGCGCTCGAGCTGCGTCCGTTCGAGAGAATCGACGCCGACGAGTGGCGCAGGGTGATGGAGGTCAACACGCTCGGCGTGTTCCTCTGCTGCCGGGCTTGCGTGCCCTATATGCGAGCCGCCGGCAGCGGCCGCATCATCAACCTGGCTTCCGGCGCGCCGCTGAAGGGCGTGCCGCTGTTCCTGCACTACGTCGCCAGCAAGGGCGCGGTGATCGCGATGACGCGCGGGCTCGCGCGCGAGCTCGGCAAGGACGGCATCACCGTGAACGCGCTGGCTCCGGGGTTCACCCTCTCCGAGGGAGTCATGAAGCACTCCGCCCATCTCAAGCAGGGAGAGGTCTCGAAGAGGACGCGCGCGATCCAGCGCGATGGAAGGCCCGAAGACCTGGTGGGCGCGGTGAGCTTCCTCGCCAGCGACGACGCCGCTTTCATGACCGGCCAGACGATGGTGGTCGACGGCGGCTCGGCGATGCTCTGAAAATCGGGCTCTGACCCCGATTTATCCCTACGCAATCTCGGCCGCCCGCCGCACGCTCCAGATCATCGAGGAGCGGATCAGGAAGTCCCTCGCCAGCTCGCGGTCGGCAGCGATGCGGCGCAGCTCGGCGAAGGTCTCCTCGCGCGCCGCCGGATCGCTTTCCTCGAGCATCTTCTTGTTGCCGATCGACTGCGTCTGCACGAATTCCACGTTGGCCGTGCGGCGCTGTCGGACGTACAGATCGAGCAGGCTCGCGTCGGCTTCGCCGCGCCAGACGCGGCCTAGGTACTCGGCAAGCAGCACCGCGTCGTGCAGGCCGCCGTTCAGGCCGAAGGCGCCGAGCGGGTTGTTGAGGTGCGCGGCGTCGCCGGCGAGGAGGATGCGCCCGACGCGCCAGTCCTTCGCCACGCGCTGGTGCACGCGGTAGATGCTCGCGTACGGGATGTCGTAGGGCTCTGGCCGCGCGACGAAGCGCTGCATGCGCGCCTCGACCGCCTCGTCCGCGAGCACGTCGGCCTCGTTCTCTTCGGGATGCACCGGGAATGCGAGGCGCCAGAGGCCGGGCATGTGGAACACCGCCGCCCACTCGCGCGGGTCGGCGACGTAGGCGTTCGAGGTGAAGCCGTGCTGCGCGAAGTCGGCGAGCGTGCTGATGACAACGAAGCGCTCGGGCCAGGTGAAGCCGTCGAACGCCATGCCAAGGTGCTTGCGCACCGTGCTGCGCCCGCCGTCGCAGCCGACCAGCCAGGGCGTCGTCAGCTCCCCCGACGTCGTGCTTACGGTCACGGTGTCGCCGCTCTGCCTGGCATCGACGAAGCCGGTCGAGAAACGCACCTGCGCATGCGGGAACGCCTTCAGCTTCTCGTAGAGGATCGGCGTCAGGCGGTGCTGCTCGAGATGAAAGCGGTACGGGTAGGGAGTGAGGTCGGCGATCAGGCCGAGATCCCACTCGACGATCACGCCTTTCCTGCGGTCGCGGATCTGCCAGCGCGGCACCTTGATGCCGACCTGGTGCATCGCCTCGGTGACGCCGAAGGGCGCGAGCATCTCGAGCGTCGGCGGATGGAACGACCCGGCGCGCTGATCCAGCGTCAGCGCCGGCTCGGCCTCGATCACCTGCACCGGCACGCCCTGGTGCGCGAGCGAGAGCGCCGTGGCGAGGCCGACGGGACCGGCGCCGACAACCAGGACCGGTTTCATGTCCGGAAGAAACCGCGTGGCGCCGCGTGCAGGCGCTCGAAGCCGTCGCGTGTCACGCGGATCAGCTCGCCGACCTGCACGCCGGCCGGCTGCTCGCGGCTGATCACGTTCGGCTGCACGACGACCGTCATGTTCTCCTCCAGCGTCATGTCGGGCAGCGGGCCCGCCGGGCGGCTCTTCGTGCCGACGATGGGCTGGAAGTAGCCGCCGCCGAAGCCGTGCATCAGGTCGTCGCACACCGTGAAGCCGCGCTCCTCGATGACGCCTGCGGCGTCGACGATCTCCTGCATCGTCGTGCCGTGGCGCACCGCGGCGCTCACCGCATCGAACGCCGCCTCGGCGGCCGCGTGCAGGTCGCGGTAAAGCGGCGTCGGGTCCGCCTCCACCGTGAAGCTGCGCAGCACCTGCCCGGCGTAATCCCACCACACGCCCGACAGCTCGCAGAACACCACGTCGCCGCG
>Ga0137409_10005120_pt1 | contig 13712 bp, 9 predicted proteins | sample CZODoug1_16funga_FD_122059 | JGI IMG/M metagenome (GOLD analysis project Ga0137409, IMG submission 122059) | Vadose zone soil fungal communities from Angelo Coast Range Reserve, California, USA - CZODoug1_16fungal (Hybrid Assembly) | ecosystem: Environmental > Terrestrial > Soil > Vadose zone... | reverse complement strand
CACAACCGGCTTGCCGAAACGCTCAAGTCCGCGCTCAACCGCATTCTCGAAACCGGATGCCTCATCAAGGACCTCGACGTTGGCCTCCTTGACTTTCCCGCCGTCATCAATCAGCAGGAAGTCTGTCTCTGCTGGAAGCTTGGCGAGGACCGCATCCGCTTTTACCATCGCCAGGATGAAGGATTCGCGAACCGCAAACCGCTCGATCCCCGCGACCTCGGCCCCGGCGACACGATTCAGTAGATTTGGTCCTAACGCGTTTGTGTAGAGGCCGGGCTTTAGCCCGGCGCTTTCCTTTCGGTGTCATCCTGAGCGAAGCGAAGGACCTCAACTGCTCCTTCTTCGTATGCGCAAACTGTGAGCGACCTTGACCGACCATCCTGAAAACCGCCTGAAAGACTCCGCCAGCCCCTACCTGCGCTCCGCCGCGCACCAGCCCATCGATTGGCACGAATGGGGCGAAGCCGCTTTCGCCCGCGCGAAATCCGAGGACAAGCCCATCCTCCTCGACATCGGCGCCGTCTGGTGCCACTGGTGCCACGTCATCGACCGCGAAAGCTACGAGAACGCCGAAATCGCCAAAATCATCAACGAACATTTTGTCGCCGTAAAAGTGGACCGCGACGAGCGCCCCGACGTCGATTCCCGCTATCAGTCTGCCATCAGCCAGCTTTCCGGTCAGGGCGGTTGGCCGCTCACGGGCTTTCTGCTCTCTGATGGCAAACCTTTTTGGGGCGGCACCTATTTTCCGCCCGAAGACCAGATGGGCCGCCCCGGTTTCCGCCGCGTTCTGCTGGCCGTCGCCGATTCCTATCGCAACAAGCGCACCGAACTCGAGCGCGCCGCCAACTCCCTAGCCGATGCCGTTTCGCAAGCCGAAGTCTTCACCGGCGCCCGCGCCGATTTCGACCTAGGCGTTGTCGACGCGCAGATCAAGTCCATCACCCAGCTTTTCGACATCAAGAACGGCGGTTTCGGCCACGCCCCAAAATTCCCACATTCCTCTGCCATTGATCTCATCCTCGAGCGCTATCAACAGACAAAAGAAAAACATCTCCTCGCCATGGCCGAAACCACCCTCGAAAAAATGGCCTGCGGCGGCGTCTACGACCAGCTCGCCGGCGGTTTCCATCGCTATTCCGTAGAGGAACGCTGGCTCGTCCCCCATTTCGAAAAAATGTCCTACGACAATTCCGAACTCCTTAAAAACTATCTCCACGGCTGGCAAGTCACGCAGAACCCGTTTCTTCGCGAGACCGCCGAAGGCATCATCGATTGGGTGAACGAGGTTCTTTCAGACCAGGAAAATGGCGGCTTCTACGCTAGCCAGGATGCCGACTACTCTCTCGATGATGACGGAGACTATTTCACCTGGAGCCTCGACGAACTCCGCTCCGCGCTACTCTCTGACGAAGCTCGCATCATGGAGGTTTACTACGACGTCGAGGCCCACGGCGAGATGCACCACAATCCTGCAAAAAATGTTCTGTGGATCGCGCGTGACGCCACGGATATCGCAAAGCAGCTCGGCCTCGATGAAACTGCTGTCCGCCTGACCATCGCCAAATCAAAAGCAAAGCTGCTCGCCGCGCGCCTTCCGCGCCCCACACCGTTCATCGATAAAACGATGTACGTCTCCTGGAACGCGATGTTTGTCTCTGCTTATCTCGATGCCGCGCGCGTTCTCGGCGGCTCACTCGGCTCAAGCTCCCGCACCTTCGCCCTGAAAACCCTCGACCGCTTACTGAAAGAAGTCTGGAGCGAAACCCGCGGCTTCGGCCACCGCATCGGCGGCCCTGGTCTCGAAGGCTCGCTCGACGATCAAGTCTTCAGCGTCCTCGCGCTTCTCGACGCTTACGAAACGACGCTTGATCCTCGCTATTTCACCGCCGCGCAAAAAACGATGGATCTCGCCATCGCCCGCTACGGCGACGCCGAAGGTGGAGGCTTCTTCGATCGCCCTTCCGACGCTGCACCCATGGGCGGCCTCGACGTCCGCCGCAAGCCCTTCCAGGATTCGCCGACCCCCAGCGCCAATTCCGTCGCCGCTATCGCCCTTATTCGAATGCATGCCTTCACCGGCGACGACCGTTACCACAACTTCGCCAAAAAAACTCTGGAAGCCTTCGCCGGCATCGTCCCCCAGTACGGTCTTTTCGCCGCCACATATGGCCTGGCCGCCACTCTCTTCGCCCATCATCCGCTTCAAGTCATCATCACTGGCGATTCGAACGATCCCACTGCCCAAGCCCTCGAGGCTGCCGCCCACCGCCTCTATCGCTTCGGCAAATCCGTTCTGCGTTTCAGTTCCGATAAAGGCGTCTTCCTAAACCATTTGTCCGGCACGCTTAAAGAAACGGTGCCTCACCTATCAGCCGACAAACCTCTCGCCGTAGTCTGCTCCGGCCAAACCTGCCTTCCCCCCACCAGCGACCCCGAGCAACTCATCGCCCTCCTGAAGGACGCTGGGCACTCCATCGCCGCAGCCTGATGTACCTCTTTCATTTTCATGATTCACGGATTCGAATCAGCCGGAGGTTTTTCGAATGGCCCGACGCGATGGAAAGTCAATACCGTCGAAAACGCGTCCGGATCTTCCGCATACTGACGTACAAATTCCGCTAGCTTGTCGCTTTCTGCGGTCAGAAGGTGAAGGGAATCATTATCCTCGTGATGTTCGATGGAAGGCAATGTCACCTTTCCGCTCGAAATCATTTGCTTTAACCAATCATAATTTAGGAGTCCCAAACGCAAAGTATCTCCTTCAACCCAACCCTCCCGATGAAATGGATCGGCAGCGCTCCCATGTCGTGGACACTCCTGTGTTCCTGGCCGCTCTCGGTTTCGTCGAACGCTACATCCAGGAACGTGTAGCTGCCCACTTGCACCAGAGAAACCTCGTACACGTCTCTTAACTTTTCGTTCGGCTTTAGACTGCTGACGACATAGACGTCAGCGCTCGCGCTGTCGACCAGGAAATACTCCTGCTGGTTGCTGCTGTCATCCGTGCTCACCCATTTCCCTCTCAGGTTGGCCGATTCCAAGAGAGGCTCGCCCGATTCAAGCGGTCGAAGCGAGCCAGCGCAGCTGCATCCCCCGAGCCACGCGATTACAGGCACCAACAGTAGAATCTTCAACTTCGCCCAGTTTCGCAGCGAGATCATTGCCGGAGCCCTTTGGGAACCTCGCCCGAAATGCTGGTAAAAACCACGATCCAAAATATCCAGATCAGTCGCCGCATGGTGCACCTCCGGCAGGTTTCCAGGGTTGGTACCCCTGGTCACCTTCCATCCTCAGGTCTACGGTCAACCTGCGGCATTATCAAGCGACAAGGTGCGCCAGTCCGCCGCTGACATCGGATGTCGTATCCTTCGGAGGGTTCCGAGACGACCGTGGCTTTTGAGTAGTATCTAAGTGGTTTTATTACAGTTAGTTACAAGTATTCAGATTTGGCTGCTACAAATGCTACCAAGAAGTTGAGGGCACGGTGCAGAGATCCGTACCCTCCTTATCGTTCGAAGAGCGAAACGAAATCATCTACTTCTTCGGCCTCGACTCCGGCGGCACCATCCCATTGGTCCGGTAATACACCACCAGGTTGCCGTAGTGCTCTCCGGAGTGTTCGATCAACCCGTAAGCCAGGTCATACAGCCGGTCCAAGTGGGGGCCACCGTCATTCACCGCTTCATTCAGTCCCTTGTCGCCCTTTGCTTTGATCGCGTCCGCGCCGTCGCTCACGCATTGCTTCACAAACGTCACCAAGTCCGCCTTATTGTTGATCTTCAAGTCGGCTGGCTTGGGATCATCTGGATAACGCGGCTTTTTCCCCAGCGCGCTGTCCGTAAAGTAATACATGGACGCGGAAACATGCAGCAGCACCCCTCGAAACGTTCTCGAATCCGGGTTCGGCTTGTAGTCGTACTTATCCTCCGGCAAATCCTCCGCGATGATGATCAATTTCCGCCCAATCTCGTTCCACTGTTCCAGCACCGCCTGCGAAGGGCTCGGCGCCGGCTTCGGCGGTTCCTTCTTTGCCGCCTCCTGCGCCACCCCTGGAAGCACCACCAACCCCATGGCCAACGCCAACCCCGCCACCCACTTGAGCTTCTTCATTTTTCTCTCCTCCGTTACGCCCCGAACGGGCCGGAGCGTTCTTTTCTTCAGACGCGCCGCTCCGGCAGGCGTTTCCCCAAATCTAGTTCATTGGTACAGTCCACCTGGTCTTCCGCGGGGGTTTATCTTACGCAGTCAAGGCGCCTTCGTCATGCAAAATTCCCTGGCCCCGCATGGTAAGCTTATATTTTGCGCTGGGGGCGCCGTTGCCGTGAATTGGAACTTTTTGCTGCTGCGCATCGCTATTGCTTTGAGCATCCTGACGATGCTGTATCTTTCGCAGCGCTTCTGGTACCGCGCTCTCTGGCGCGTCACCTCGCATTGGGGTCGTCTTCCACTTCGCGTCGCCGCCCGTCTGGTCTATGTTGTTCTTCTCCTCCTGGTCATTGTCACGATGGCTCAGGGTTTGATCTTCGGCCGCGGCGGCTTCGCCCGGCAAAGCTCGGGAATGACCGTGCTTACCGGTCTGTGGTTTTTCAGCGCACTCTTCGCTTTTCTCGCCGTTAAGACGGTTCATGCGTTGGAGCGCCTCTGGCGTTGGCTGCATGCCGCAACGGCGAAAAAACTCGTCACCGGGCCTGCCGCGCAGTCCTCGCCGGCCGCTGCCGAGATCGTTGCCGATCCCGGCCGCCGCTACTTCTTCCGCGCCGCGACTGCTGCCGCGGGTGCCGCTCCTTTCCTCGGCGCCATGTACGGCTTTGCCGCCGAGCGCCTCAACTACCAGGTCCGCCGCGTCGAGATTCCCTTGCCCAATTTGCCGGCCGCTCTCGATGGCATGAAGATTGTGCAGATCAGCGACATTCACCTCAGCGGTTATATGTCCCGCGCACAAGTGCGCCGCGCCGTGGATATGGCCAACGATCTCGGCGCTGACCTTGCCGTCGTCACTGGCGATCTCATCACCGGCTCGGGCGATCCCATCGCCGATTGCGTGGAAGAAGTTCGCCGCCTCTACGCTCCCCTTGGCACGTGGGGCTGCAACGGCAACCATGAAATTTACGCGCGCGCGGAAGATGAAGCCGCATATCTCTACTCCCAGGCGGGCATGAAAATGCTGCGCCACGAAAACGCGCAAATTCGTTTCAAGGGCGCCTCATTCAATCTCCTCGGCGTTGATTACCAGCGCGAGCGCACTCCCCGCGGACAGCGCCAACAGACCCTAGCTGGCGTCGAACCCCTCGTTCGGCGCGACATGCCCAACATTCTCCTTTCGCACAATCCCAATACGTTCAATCGCGCTGCTGAACTCGGTATCGAGCTTTCTCTCGCCGGTCATACGCATGGCGGGCAGATCCAGGTCGAAATCCTTGATCATCGCCTCAGCCCTGCGCGCTTCATCACCGACTACATCGCCGGCCTTTACCAGCGTCCGTTCTTTGCGCCTGCCCCCACTGACCGTGCGGCTTCGAACGCGTCTGCCACTCGCGCGTTTAGCCCTTCGCTCTTCGCCTCCGCTTCGGGCCCAATGGCTCATATCTACGTGAATCGCGGCCTGGGCACCGTGGGCGCTCCAGTACGCCTGGGCGTCCCTCCCGAAATCAGCCTGATTGTCCTTCGTACCGCTTAAACAGCTTTCCCACTCGCTTGCAGTATTCGTCTCTGCCGCCATTCGAATCGTGGAATAAATCCGTCCAAAGTTCAGTATGTACTCCGGTGCATTGATTCAGATTTTTGGAGCTTGACCATTTGCGTCGCACATCTTTTTCTCGCAAGTTCCTTGCTCTCAATCTCCGTAATTCCAGAATCTCCATCTAACCTTGGAATGCGGCTTGCATCCAATGCTTCGGAGTCCACAAGCCGGAAGTTCGTCTGCGAGCACTGGGACGTGTTTCGCATCGAAAATCTCGCTTTGGAAGGATTCTCAAATGCTGTCCACAAGTAAGCCCTGGAAGTCTCTTCCAGTAGTGGCTCTTTCGCTTTTCTTGCTCCCTGCAGTTACGCAAGCGCAACACTACAAACAAACGAACCTCGTCTCCGACATCGCGGGCATGGCCCCGACCACCGACCCCAACCTGAAGAATCCTTGGGGTCTCACCCGCTCCTCCACTACTCCCACGCGTCCCGGAAGCCCTTGGTGGGTCGGCAACAACAACTCCGGCACTTCCACTCTCTACACGGGAGCTGGCGCCATTATTCCAATTAACGGCACTGGCACCGTCACCGTTCCACCGCCGAACAGTTCACCGGCGGGAACGCTGTCGACCCCTACAGGCGTAGTCTTCAATGGCAGTCCCACTGATTTCCTGATCGCTCCCGGCAAATCCGCTATCTTCATTTTCGCGACAGAAGATGGAACGATCTCCGGATGGGCCGGCGGACAGAACGCCGTTCTCGTAGTTGACAACTCCGATAAAGGTTCCGCGAACGGTGCCGTCTACAAAGGCGCGACCTCCGGCGAAATCAACGGCAACAAATTTCTCTACGTCACGAATTTCCGTTCCGCTAAAGTGGAAGTTTACGACACCAATTTCAAGCGCGTCCATCTCGGCGAAGATGCTTTCGATCCCGACAGCGATGGCGATCACGACCGTGACACTGAAAGAATCCCGCGCGGGTTCGCGCCGTTCAACATTCAAAACATCGGTGGCACGCTCTTCGTTACCTACGCCAAGCAGGACGGGCCTCGGCACGATCCCGTGGGGGGCGCCGGCTTCGGCTTCGTCGAACTCTTCACTCCGGCCGGCAAGCACATCGGCAACCTCGAGCACGGCGATTGGTTCAATGCCCCCTGGGGCGTTGTGTGGACCACTCGCGATTTCGGCGAGTTCAGCAACGCCATCCTCGTCGGCAATTTCCGCAGCGGCTGGATCGCCGCGTTCAACGGCTTCACCCACAAATTCATCGGCTGGGTGAGGAACCCCGACGACTCGCTCGTGACCATCGACGGCTTGTGGTCGCTGACCTTCGGCAATGACGCGACTGCCGGACCGGCCAACACTTTGTTTTTCACCGCCGGTATCAACAACGAACAGGACGGCCTCTTCGGCACCCTCACGCCGACAGACGGCCTAGACGGCGACGAAGAATAGCTCGCACAAGTTCTACAAAAGAAGAAAGTCCAGACATGGAGACGGCAGCCTCGCCTTTATTCGCTGCCGTCTCTTTTTTTGTCCATCCCAATGACTGTTTTCCAACCACTCCTCAATGCTAGAATCTTTCCGCGCCAATTCATTCCATGTCCATTCAAGAGGAAAATTTCTGGGCGGCTACTGTCGATTCGCCTCCCGTCGCCGCCTCGTCCGAACTCCCCGATTCCGTTGAGGTCGCTGTGGTCGGCGGCGGCTACTGCGGCCTCTCCGCGGCGCGCACGCTCGCAAAACGCGGAGTGAACGTCGCCGTATTCGAAGCCGAAACATTCGGTTGGGGCGCCAGCTCCCGTAACGGCGGCATGGTCCTTACCGGCATGAAGCTGCCGGTGCCGACACCGATCAAACGCTATGGCATCGAAGTCGTCCGCAAAATGTATTCGGCGTCGCTTGAGTCGATCGATTGCGTCGAGACAATCACTCGCGAAGAAAACATCGACTGTAACTTCTCGCGCTGCGGCCACCTGGAAGTGGCCTGCAAGCAGGCGCACTTCGATGGCTACGAAGAATCCGCCGCGCTCATCCAGCGAGAATTCAATCACGAGCTGCGCATTATTCCAAAAAAAGAGCTGCGAAATGAGATCGGCTCGGACATCTATTTCGGCGGCATGGTCGACGATGCCAGCGCCGGCTTAAATCCCGCGCGCTACGTTGCCGGCCTTGCCCGCGCGGCGCAGCGTGCTGGTGCATGCCTCTATGACCACACGCGGGTGGAAAGAGTCGAAGCCACCTCCATCAACGGCGCGCGCAAATTCCGCGTGTATACTTCAAGAGGCGACCTCACTGCACGCGAAGTAATTCTCGCTAGCGGCGCGTACACGACCGAAGCAACGCCCGCGCTGCAAAAAAAAATCATTCCCATCGGTTCGTACATCATCGCCACGGAAATTCTGCCCGCCGACCTGGCGCGCGAACTCAGCCCCCGCAACCGTATGATCTACGACTCGAAACATTTTCTCTACTACTACCGCCTCACGCCGGACAATCGCATGCTCTTCGGAGGCCGCGCCGCGTTTTTCCCCGAAACGGAAAACACCGTGCGCCAGAGCGCCGAAATTCTCCGCCGTGGCATGATCGGCGTGTACCCGCAACTTCGCGATACCAAAATTGAATTCGTCTGGGGAGGCACGCTCGATTTCACCCTGGACGTTATGCCACACGCGGGAAAACTCGACGGCATGTATTTCGCCGCAGGCTTTGCCGGCCACGGCGTCGCTGCCGCAACGTGGTTCGGCGCGAAACTTGCCGACCTCATCTGCGGCGATCCCAATGACATTCCCTTCGACAGCATCAAGTTTCCCGCTGCTCCATTTGGTTTGCGCAGCGGCAACACCTGGGCGCTTCCCCTCGCCGGCGCGTGGTACAGAATTCTCGATTTCCTCACGTAGTCTGCGGGCCCGCGTTGATTTTTTCCGCCCGTAATTTTCGAAGCACAAAATACATGGCCGGCCCGAGCAGCACCGGCACAGGTCCCCATTTCCGCGCGAATGGGTCGCTGGCCACCAGCGCGACGACGCTCATCGCCAGCGGCGCAATGATCACATAGAGCAGTCCGGCGCGGCCCCAGGGGATACGAAAAGGCCGCGTCAAATCCGGCTGCGTTTCGCGCAGGCGCCACGAAGCCAGCACTGTCAAGACCGTTACGCCGATGCGCAACCAAACGTAGACGGTCAGAAGCTGCACCATCGTTTTCTGCGCCAGCAGCGCGTAAATAATCGAGGACACGACGATGGCGATCCAGGGCGTACCGTAGCGCGGATGCTGCGCTGAAAATGCTACTGGCAGGTAACCGTCTTCCGCCATGGTGGAAGGCATGCGCGTGCTGGTCAGCACCGTGGCGTTCAGCAGCGAAACGTTCGTTACCATGGCCGCGATGGTCATCGCAAATCCGAGCCACGGCCCTCCAATCAGCGCCGCCGCGCCGGAAAAATATCCGGTGTGCCACTTCTGCCAATCGCCGAGCGCGGCAAGCGAGAACATCGTAGGCAGAAAATACGTCGCCATCGAAAGCGGCACGACGATTGCCAGCGCGATCGGATAATTCCGCTGCGGATTTTCCACTTCCTCCGCCACGCTGGACACCTGCTCGTAGCCGGAATAGAGCCACAAACCGAGCGCCAGTCCGGCGCCGAAAACCTGAAATGACGGAACATGCGGAGGCACCAGCGGAGTGAACGGATTGTGCTGCCACTTTGTTGCCGCGATCACGCATAGCGCCGCGACCACCAGAAGCACGAACAGTTCCAGCACCGTGGAAACTGCGCCAACCAGCTGAATGCCGCGCACGTTGATCCAGGCGATCACCGCAATGATGAGCAAGCTCACCAGGTAGTGCTTCCATCCCACAATCGCCGGGAAAAAAAAGCTCAGGTAGTCCGTGGTCAGCACAGCGTAGGCGGCTGCCAGCAGGAACGAAGCGCTCCAGTTCCACCAGCCAGCCTGAAATCCCCAGAAATCGCCGAAAGCCGAGCGCACCCAGCGGTAGAATCCGCCCTCGACGGGAATCGCGGTGGTCAGCTCCGCGGCAACGAGCGAAACGGGAATGCACCAGAAAAACGGAATGAAGAGGTGATAGAGCAGCGTCAACCCGGGCCCACTGGTGGTGACCATGTCTTCCAGGCCGAAGGGGCCGCCAGTCGCGTAGGCGTACATCACAAAGACGAACGGCAGCAGCGTGGCTTTGCGCAGGGCCGCGCGCGTAGAGTTGGGCTTGCTGGCATTGGCGAAAATGTTCGCTGGCCTCGTTTAAATCCAAATAGCGGATTGTCGGGCAGAGGGTAGCGCATTCTGCCCGCCGGTGGATAGTGAAGAGCGGAGTGACGCGGGCGGGCCGCGACAGGGCCGGATAAGTAGTTTCCATTGAAACGCAGAAATCAAGCATTGAACGGTCGCGCTGGGGATTGAATGGCGACGCATGCTGAACGAAGAAGGTCCCAAAAATCTACTTTGCCGGTCTGATCGCCGAATCAAGCCACCTTCGATGTTTCGGTGCGGAGGCGAGCTATGACGAGGCGGATTTCTTCGTAGGGGATTTCGGGCGGAAGGGCTCCCTTAAGGGGCTTCAGGCGGTCCGTTCCGAACTGTTGGCAGGCGTCGGCGATCTGGTTGTAACGCTCGGCAGGTAGCCAATCGAGTTGGTACTCCACGTCGCCTCTTTCGATCAACTTTGCCACCATTTCAATGACGGCTTGTACCCGGCGTCCGCGGATTTGGGCGATTTCAGTGAAGGTGCGGCCTTCTTCGAGCAACCGCTGAGTCTCCTTGGCCGGCGAAGATGCCTCCGGCTTCCCTTCGTTGCTGGCGCGCTCACCCTGTCGGAAGCGGCGCAGAGCGTCCAGAATTTCTTTGCCGTACATTTCGACTTTCTTGTCGCCGAAGCCGGAGACGCGGCGGAGCTCCTGGAGAGTCGAGGGCTTGGCGAGGCACAAATCCACTAAGGCGGAATCGTGGAGGACGACGAAGGCTGCGACTCCCTTTTCTCTGGCCGTAATGCGCCGCCATTCGCGGAGGTACTCCTTCAATTCCCCATCGACAGAGTTCAATTCAGGAGACGCAGCAGAAAGTGGGACGACCGAGCGTGTTGACTCCGGTTTTCGTGTGACGCCGCGCCTACTTCGTGGAGTTTGCAGCTCAATTTCCAGCCAGTCCGGCGCGGCCGCGCAGGCGTCGCAATTGCCGCAGGAGTCCCACTTGGGAGATTCGCCGAAGTGACGGCAGACGTGGTGCTGGCGGCACTCTTTGGATTGAACGAAACGGTCGACTTCGTGGTAGCGCTGCCAGGCACGTTCCTTTTCGCCGGGATCTTCGATTTTGCCGATGAAGAAGGCGTGCAGGCCAGTGTCTTTCTTTTGCCAAAAGAGAAAGCAATCGGCGGGGAGAGCATCGCGGCCGGCGCGGCCCGCCTCCTGGTAATACTGCTCGACGCTCTTCGGGAGCGAGAGATGAATCACCGCGCGCACAGCAGCTTTATTAATGCCGAGGCCGAAGGCCATGGTGCCGACCATGACGCGCACTTCATCAGCCATCCATTTTTCCTGGTTCTCGCGGCGGGCGGCGCTTTCCATCTGGCCGTGATAGCCGATGGCGGCGATGCCGTTTTCCTCAAGGAAATCGACGGTGTCTCCAACGCGGGCGACGGTGGGGGCGTACACGATGAGGCTGCCGTCCGTGACTTGCTTGACAGCGCGGAGCAGCAATTCATTTTGTGTTCTGGCGTCGCACTGGCGAACAATGTACCGCAGATTGGGGCGGCGAAAGCTGGCGATGTGCTTGAAGGGATCGCGGAGGCGGAGCTGCTCGATGATGTCGTGGCGGACGCGCTGCGTGGCGCTAGCGGTGAAAGCGGCGATCGGACGGTCGGGAAAAAGTTCGCGCAACCGGCTAAGCTGGCGATACTCGGGGCGGAAATCGTGTCCCCATTCGGAGATGCAATGGGCTTCGTCAATGGCGAAGAAAGAGACGGGCACGCGGCCGAGCCACGCGGGCGTGCCGTCGAGGGCGATGCGTTCGGGCGAGAGATAGAGGAGGCGGTATTCACCCTGGCTGGCGCTGCGAAGGATCACGCCGCGAGCGTCGCCGGAAAGCGAGCTATTGAGAAAGCCGGCGGGGATGCCCATTTGTTCGAGCTGGGCGACTTGGTCCTGCATGAGAGCGATCAGGGGGGAGACCACAACGACCGTGCGTTTGGCGTCGAGCACGGCAGGCAATTGGTAGCAGAGCGATTTGCCGCCGCCGGTGGGCATGACGACGCAGGCGTCGCGCCCTGAGGCGATGCTGCGTACGATGTTTTCCTGGCCGGGGCGGAAGGAATCGTAGCCCCAATAGTGGTGCAAAGCCTCGGAAAAGCAGCCAGCCGCTTGCTGCGGGAAGTTTTGCTTGGGGACCGGTGGCGCCAAAGTTGCCATAGTTCTCGTTCCTGGCCGAAATTGCTAGCGCTCGGGATGGAAAAGGCGCACGCGATGCGGTTTGCAGTATTCGCTTTTATTTCGCCAACTGTCAAGTACTATCTTTGCTACGCCAAGCGTGGGTTTCCAATCGCAAGTTCCCGCCCATGTATAATCGCGCCTCGATATGGGCGAATCGAAAAAGCCGAGTGCGTTGCCGACAGGTCCGGAGCGCGAACTGGAGATTTACGCGCTGGGGCTCGGCGGCGGGAAACCGTCAGTGCCAGTGCCGCTGGAATTGTTGGAGCAGAAGGCGAAGGAGATTCTTTTGCCCCGGGCGTACGACTACGTGGCGGGCGGAGCGGGCGGCGGAGACACCATGCGCGCAAACCGCGAAGCGTTCTACCGCTGCCGGATCGTGCCGCGGATGCTGCGCGATGTTGCGAAGCGCGATTTGAGCGTGGAAGTACTTGGCGCGCGATTGCCTGCGCCGATTTTTCTGGGGCCCGTCGGCGTTCAGGAAATTGTTCATAAGGACGCGGATGGGGCGAGCGCGCGAGCCGCGGCGTCGCTGGGATTGCCGTTTGTGCTGAGCACGATGTCGAGCCGGACGATCGAAGAGGTTGCGCAAGAGGCGGGGAAGGTAGCGGAGTCACCGCGGTGGTTCCAATTGTATTGGGGAAAGAATCCCGACCTGATGGCCAGCATGGTCCAACGCGCGGAACGCGCGGGATATTCGGGTCTGGTCGTGACGCTGGATACGCATTCGCTGGGCTGGCGTGAACGCGACCTGCACCATGGCTATTTGCCGTTTATGCAAGGACAGGGGCTGGCGAATTATTTCAGCGATCTGGTCTTTCGCAGTCTGTTGGCGCAAACGCCGGAACAGAATCCGATGGCGGCGATTCAATTGTGGGGCAGCTTGTTTTCGAATCCGGCGCTCACGTGGAAGGACATAGGATTCTTGCGGCAGCACACGCGCGTACCGATCATTCTGAAGGGGATTCTGCATGCAAACGATGCGGCGCTGGCGCTGGACGCGGGGGTGGACGCAATCATCGTTTCGAATCACGGCGGGCGCCAAGTGGACGGCGGGGTCGGGGCGCTGGATGCACTTCCAAGCGTGGTGCGCGAAGTGAACGGGCGTGTGCCGGTGCTGTTTGACAGCGGGATTCGCCGCGGCGCGGACGTTTTCAAAGCGCTCGCGCTGGGCGCAAGAGCCGTGCTGCTTGGCCGGCCTTATATGTGGGGGCTTGCCGTGGCTGGCGAAGAAGGCGTCCGCGAGGTTTTGCTGAATCTGGTGGCGGATCTGGACTTGACGATGGCGCTCAGCGGCTACACGTGCTGCCGCGAATTGGATTCTTCCGCGTTGTGCAGGAGTGATCCGGCAGTGACGTTGGACCTGGGACAGTTTTAGTCGCCAATGCGCGAAGTTGCCGCCACCATCCCCAGGTGCCATAATTCGAGTTCAAGCTGCAGGGCCGCGATTTGAGACGATTTTTTGCCACCAGGCGCGGGCTACGGTTTCTGAGGGGGTTTTATGGGAGTGCGCGAACGCTGGATTGAAAAACGGGAAGCGGCCGTGGCCGCAACGAACGGCAACCGGAACGTTTCGCAAATGCATTTTGCG
>Ga0137409_10005119_pt1 | contig 13713 bp, 13 predicted proteins | sample CZODoug1_16funga_FD_122059 | JGI IMG/M metagenome (GOLD analysis project Ga0137409, IMG submission 122059) | Vadose zone soil fungal communities from Angelo Coast Range Reserve, California, USA - CZODoug1_16fungal (Hybrid Assembly) | ecosystem: Environmental > Terrestrial > Soil > Vadose zone... | reverse complement strand
CCTTCAGGCTAGTACCCTCTCCGCCAAGACCGAGCATTGTGAAGTCGAGGTAATCGAATTCGATGTCACCGATAGTCCGTTCAATGTGTCCGCGCCCAACGAAGTAACGTTGGAGGCGATAAGTGCTTTCGTCGAAGCAAAGCTAAACCGTGTTAACAAGGAACTGATGATTATCTTTTCCCCCGGAAAGCGCGCATTGGTTGCCCTAGTTGAAAGCGCCCGACCCGATGCGGTCCTGAAGGGCATATATCGCCAGCTTCGCGAAGCAGCCAAGGCGCAGTTCACCAGGTCGCGTCCCGGCATATTGTCTATTCAGTTCCAAGACTTAACCGCCGACCAAATGGAAGGCATTGCTATGTCAGATACCACCGAGCGCTCGAAGGCAACGGGACTTCAGCTAATGACTAGCAGTTTTCTGGCAAGCGAGAATAGGCGCCACATCCACAGTGTTTCGTATCGCTCTCACGGCAGGCTTTTGGCTCAGGATCGGGCTCTAGCGAACACGATCCAGGAATCGGGGCTTGGATATTTCATTCGGAATCCTTTTAGCCCCTACCATCAAGATCCCCGCGCAGGGGTATTCGGAGGACTCGACTAGTTGTTGTTCGCAGACCGATAGACCCTATCGGCACCGTTCGGCGCGAAGCCAATCCTGCAACTCATTGGCGCCACTCTGCTGTGCTTCGATTAGCGCGTCGAGCCGCGGGTCGATCAACATGAACCACAGCGGAGGCACGAGCGCCACGCAGAACATGGTGAAGTAGCTCGCGGGCAGCCGCGGCGAACCGTGCATGGCATGTAGTGCGTAGTAGGGAGTCCTCGGCCGCAGATGATGGTCGCTGTGGAACGTGTTGTTGAACGTGAGGCAGTTCGTTATCCAGCAGTGGTGCGCCCAGGCGTGCTGAGGACCAGACTCTTCGCCTTCTTCCCGCACCAAGCCGTAGTGGTGCAGATAGGTGATGACCTCGAAGACGAATACGGCGAACACCGCTTGGCCGAGAAAGAAAATGCCGCCTATGCTGCCCCAAATCCCTAAGAACACCGTGAACAAGCCGAGCGCGAGCGAGTAGCCGCGAACAACTTGGTTGTGCCACCAGGACTGTCCGGATCGCCGCAGCCGCGACCTCTCGACCCTCCACGCGTTCCTGAACCCCTGCACGAAGTCCAACACCGCGAACCCGTAGACCGACATTCCGCGCCGCGCGGTCGCGCCGTACTCCGGCTCGCCAACCGTAGCGTGGTGGTGGAAGTGCTCTACCACCATGTGACCGTAGCAGCACAGCGCCGTCATGAGCCGTGCAAGCCGTTCGTCGAATCCGGACCGCCGGTGCAGCAGCTCATGTGCCGTAGGCAGAGCCACCGCGCTCCCGATGCCCACGCTCACGATGAGCCCGGCCAAGGTCCCTGGACTCAGATTGGATCGAGCGGCGTAGTCGACAGCCCATATCAGGGTTCCAATCCACACTGCCGCATAGATTCGGGGAAGGTTGTCCAAATAGCCGACGAGCAGGCGAGACCGGCGTAGCCCCACCATGGGCAGCGAGTGATCCTCGCCCATCAGAACGCCCAGAATCGGAAACAGACCGAATACAACGAGTGCCGCAAGCCAGGGCGACCCCTCGCAGATTCCCAACGGCGCAAGCAGGGGCATGCCCAGGCACAGCGCGAAGCCCGCCACCTTGAGCACGGGGCTCCGCATCATGACGTCGGCTTGATCACGCCGAGCTCCACGGCCCTCTCCACCGCGTACTTCTTGCTCGGCGCTTCGAGTTTTCTGTTCAATCGCTCATAACGCGACTCCGCGCGCGAGACCGTGATGCCCGACACTGTGGCTCCGGTGAGCGTCGCCACGCCATCGCCATCCGCCAATGCGAACGGATGGAACTCGGGCGGCGTCACGCTGACATTCAACGCAAGCGACAACCCGGGCGGTTGGGGCGTGGCGCTCGTGAATTACGCGCTCGCAGGCGCGCAGGCCGGGACCGGCAGCGTGCCCCCCGGTGGCACGCTCGCCATCGCGTCCGAGGGTGTGACGACGATCACCTATTTCGCGACCGACATCGCGGGCAATTCCGAAGCGCCGCATTCCCTCCTCGGATAGCACGCGGGCTGGAGGCCATTCGCGCAAATCGCGGACCTGCCGCGTAAGGCTCCACGGAAAATCCCGATGCCAACTCGTGAAGTACAAATCCATATAACAATAGGCCAGGTCGATCTGCCGCGGCGTCATACGGTTGGCCTCCGGATCGGCGATTACCCGATCGATAGCCGAAAGATAATCGGCCAGCGTTGTTGGACTCTCGGTGAAGCCCTTGCGATTGTAGTGATGATTGGGATTACCCGAGATCACGGGGATACCTTGCAGTGCCATTTCCATGCCCGTCGTCGACGCATCGGATTTCTCGCTCGATTCTCACCGTCGCATCTTCCAAGCGATGGCAGACCTGGCTGAAGCCGGCAAGCCGTTTGAGATCCGCGAATATCCGGTCCCCGATCCAGAGCCCGGTGCTGCGCTCGTCCGCATCACGCTCTCAAATGTCTGCGGGTCGGACCTGCACATCTGGCGAGGCGAGATGAAGGAGATCTACGGGGCGAGCCCGCAGGATCTCACCTTCGGACACGAGATGTGCGGGCGCGTCGACAAGCTGGGCGCGGGGGTGACCACGGACTCCATGGGCCAGCCGCTGCGCGAGGGCGACCGCGTGACGTATCTCTACTTCTTCCCGTGCGGGCGCTGCCCCGTGTGCCTGCACGACGAGATGGGAAGCTGCCCGCGCAAGGCCCGCCCCAACCGGGTGGCGGGCACGCCCCCCTACTTCAACAACGCGTACGGCGAGTACTACTACCTGCGGCCCGGTCACTTCGTCTTCAAGATTCCCGACGAGATCTCGGACGACATCGCCACGCCCACCAACTGCGCGCTCTCCCAGGTGCTCTATGGGCTGCGGCGCGCGGGGCTGCGTGCGGGGCACGCGGTGGTGATCCAGGGCGCGGGCGGGCTCGGCATCAACGCGGTGGCGGTGGCGCGCGACCTCGGCGCGGACAAGATCATCGTCATCGACCGGCTACCCGAGCGGCTGGAGCTGGCCCGCGCCTTCGGCGCCGACCACACGCTGAGCGCCACCGAGCTTCCCACGGCGGACCGACGCGTGGAGGCGGTCAAGGAGCTGACGGGTGGGTTCGGCGCCGACGTGGTTGCCGACCTGGTCGGCTATCCAGAGGTCATCCCCGAAGGGCTACGGATGCTGCGGGGCGGCGGCTGCTATCTCGAGGTGGGCAGCATCGCGCCCGGCAACATCTTCAGCTACGACGCCACCGCCCTCGTCCGCGGCAACTCGCGGCTCGTGGCCACCTCCAACTACTCCCCGTGGGCGCTCGAGCAGTCGCTCGCGTTCCTCCGGCGCAACCTCACGCGCTTCCCCTTCGAGCGGCTCATCTCCCACGTCTTCCCGCTCGAGCGCATCTCGGAAGGCTTCCAGCAGGCGGACTGGATGCAGCGCCAGGGCGCGCCGCACGAGAAGATCTCCCGCGCGGCCATCGCGATGTGAGCCTCAGCGCCCCTCGAACTGCGGGCGCCGCTTCTCGGCGAAGGCCTTGACACCTTCCTGGTAGTCCTGGCTGTTGAAACAGTCGGCGATCAGCTTGTCGAGCAGGGCGAGATCGCGCTGCGCCGCCGGCTTCACGAGCTGCTCCACGGTGGCCTTGGCGGAGCGGATGGTGAGGGGCGCATTGCGCGAGATCTTGACGGCATAGTCCCGCGTGAAGGTCTCCAGCTCCGTCTTGGGCACCACGTGATTCACCAGCCCCATGCGGAGGGCGTCCTGGGCGCTCCAGTCCGTCCGCGCCGTGAAGAAGATCTCTTTCGTGTACGACGGCCCGATCAGGCTCATCAGCTTTTCCATGCCGTGGTAGTGGTAGCCCAGGCCCAGCCGGGCCGCGGGAATCCCGAAGCGCGCCTCGTCCGAGGCGATCCGCATGTCGCAGTTGAGGGCGATGCCGACGCCACCGCCCACGCAGTAGCCGTGGATCATGGCCAGGAGGGGCTTGGACAGGGTGGCGAGCGCGTCCTGTCCGCGCGCGTTGATCTTCCGGTATTCCTCCTCGTCCTCCATGTTCTTTCGCCGGTCCTTGAACTGCGAGATGTCGGCGCCCGCCACGAAGGCCTGATCGCCGGCCCCGCGCAGGATGACCACGCGGATGGCATCGTCGGCGGCCAGATCCTTGACGTAGTCGGGCATGAGCTGCCACGTCTCGAAGCCCACGGCGTTTCGCTTCTCCGGCCGGTTGAAGATGATCCAGCCGATGGGTCCGTCTTTCTCGACGAGGAGGGGCGCTTCCTGGCTCATGGTTGTCTCCAGGTGATGCGGGGTCATGTCCTACGCCGTATGGCCGTAGGGTAGCGGGACGAGCGACAAAGCACAAGCCTGCGAGAGGTTCGCGCGCTCGAGCGCCCCTCGGCCAGCGCGAGCAGGGTCGTGGCGATGCGCAGCGCTGTGACCCGCTGCCTGACCACGCCCTGCCGCATGGGCAGCGTGCGTGCTAGTGTCCCAGCCATGGCGAATACCGAGCTGAGCGGCTCCGACCGCCTGGCTGGGCCATGAGCGACGAGACGCCGCTCGGCGTCCTGATCGGAAGGCTCGCGCAGGCGGATCCGAACCGTCCGGCCGTCTCGTGCGCGGGGGAGTCGGTCTCGCGAGCCGAGCTCGAATCGCGCACGAACCGTCTGGCCCGCGCCTACCGCGATCTCGGCGTGATCCGCGACTCGTTCGTCACGATCGGTCTTCCGAACGGGATCGGCTTCTTCGAGGCGACGATCGCCGCCTGGAAGCTTGGCGCGACTCCCCAGCCGATCTCGTCCCGGCTGCCCGCCGCGGAGCGGAGCGCGATCATCGATCTCGCGAACCCTTCCCTCGTCGTCGGGGTCGACCCGTCGGAGGCATCCGGCCGGACCACCGTCCCCGCGGGGTTCGCGCCCGACTCGTCCCTGCCGTCGGACCCGCTGCCCGCGGTGATCGGCGCGTCATTCAAGGCACCGACCTCCGGCGGGAGCACGGGGCGGCCGAAGCTTATCGTCGCCACACAGCCGGCCACGTGGGAAGGCATCGTGGGGTTCGCCATGGTGCTGCGGATACCGCAGGACGGCGTGCACCTGGTCACCGGGCCCCTCTACCACAATGGTCCTTTCGTGACATCCGTGCTCGCCCTGCTGAGCGGCAACCATGTCGTTGTCATGCCGCGATTCGATCCATCCGTCGCCCTCGCTCTCGTCGAGCAGCACCGGATCGACTGGATGTACGCGGTGCCGACGATGATGCACCGTATCTGGCGGCTGCCCGACGACGAGCGCACCCGACACGACCTGTCGAGCCTGCGCGTGGTGTTTCACATGGCCGCCCCGTGCCCCATCTGGCTCAAGGAATCCTGGATCGACTGGCTCGGTGGCGACCGCATCCTCGAGCTCTACGGGGGGACCGAGGCGCAGTCCTTCACGGTCATCAGCGGCAGCGAATGGCTCGAGCACCGGGGCTCGGTCGGCCGCCCCGCTTTTGGCGAGATGCGGGTCCTCGACACCGACGGGAACGAGCTGCCGCCAGGCCAGATCGGTGAGATCTGGATGCGCCGCGGCGAGGGTGCGCCGCCGTCCTACCGGTACGTCGGGGCCTCTGCGAAGTCGCGTCCGGGCGGCTGGGAGTCGCTCGGCGACATGGGTCGCGTGGACGAGGACGGTTACATCTATCTCAGCGACCGCGACACCGACATGATCCTGGTCGGTGGCGCGAACGTGTATCCCGCCGAAGTCGAGGCTGCGCTCGACGAGCACCCCAACGTGACGTCCTCGTGCGTGGTCGGGCTGCCCGACGACGACTACGGCAACGCGGTGCACGCGATCGTGCAGGCACTCGAACCGGTCACCGGCCCGGAGCTCGACGAGTTCCTGCTTCCGCGGCTGGTGAAGTACAAGCGGCCACGCACCTACGAGTTCGTGACGGCGCCCCTGCGCGGGGACGATGGAAAGGTCCGTCGCACCGCGCTGCGCGCCGAGCGCCTCCCCAGGCGCGAGGCGCCACCCGGGCGGTAGGCGACCATGACGAGGGGACGGGGCTGTGGCATCGCGCTCACGAGCGTGCGACGGGAAGCACCGCGGTAGACCATCACCCCGGACCCGCAAGCTCCAGGAACGCCCCCGCGATGCGGTCGGGAAGTGTGGCGTCCCCGCGGTTTCGGCTCCAGCCGAGATCGTGCCCGCCGCTCACGGGCAGCAGCGCCGTCCGTCCAGGAATCAAAGCTCGTGCCCTGTCCAGCTCGGCCGGCGAGCCGAACGGATCAGCCGTCCCGTGGACGAAGAGCGTGGGCACGCGGAGGTCTGGAAGGTGCGCGGTGCGGAGATTCTGGGGGCGGCCGGGCGGGTGCAGCGGGTAGGACTGGAGCAGGAGCGCACTCGCCAGCGCGGGCTCGGCGGCGAGGAGCATGGAGGCCTGGCGGCCGCCGTAGGAGTGGCCGCCGAGGAAGAGGCGGCCGCCGACGCGCGCGCGGAGCGCACGGAGCGCGGCACGCAGCCCTGCGCGATCGCGCGCGGCGCCTGCTGGCGAGGGCCCACCACGCGGCCGGGCCTGGCGGTACGGTAGATCACAGCGCAGGACGGCGACGCCGCGCGCGGCGAAAGCCTCGGCCACCGCCACCAGGAGCGGCGCGTCGGCGTTGCCGCCGGCGCCGTGGGTGAGCACGAGGCCAGCGGCGCCGGTAGACGCGGCCGGGTGCAGGACGCCGCGGACGGGCGGGTCGCCCGCGACGTCGATGCGCTCGACGCTCACGGCGGCGCCATCGCCGACGCTACCGCCGGCGACATCCAGGACTCAAAGATGTACGCAGTGAGATGCCGGAGGTTGGTCAAATCAGCGGCGACGAGGCTATGCGTCGGGCTGGCGGGTCGATTGCCAGGCGATCATGCGCCAGCGCTCGCCCGCCTTCGCGTACACGGCCAGGTAGCGGACGGTGAAGCGCTGCTCCTTGCCCGCGTTCTCCACGTGCATCTCGGACACGCCATTGACGACGCCGATGCCGCCGTGCACTCGCGCGCGCCGCTCACGGGGCGCGATGCCGCGGTAGTGCGGCTTGCCGGCGCGGAGGTTCGCGATGTGCTCGGCCTTGGACTCGAGCCGGGCGGTCGAGTGCACGTAGGTCAGATCGTCGGCCAGCGCGGCATCCAGTGCCGTCCAGTCACCACGCCGCATGGCGTCGAATCGCTGGTCGTCCGCGCGCAGGACGTCGGCCTCGACCGTGGTCGGCTCGGTACCTGTCGATGTCATGTTGCCTCCTCGTCGGGGATGAGCAGCGTGGTGATCCTACCGCAAAACCACGCGCTCCAACGAGGTGATGCACTTGCCGCACGCAACATCCTCGGCTTGACGTCGAGAGGCGAGAGCGCTACCGTCGGCCCCACGTGACCGGCTCTGTTCACGAGCTTCGAACGCAGGCAGGCGGGAAGGAGAGGGCATGCACTACAACCGGATCTCGGCGGACTGTCATCTCGATCTGATCTGGCTGCCCCCGGACCTGTTCGTGTCCGAGGCGCCTGCGGCCCTGAAAGACCGCATGCCGTATGTCGCGGAGGGGCCGGATGGCCCGCGGTGGGTCGCCAACAACGGAGCGACCTTCGGGCTGGCGGGCGGGGTGGGCGCGTCGGGCACCAAGCATGAGCCGGGCAAGCAGCTGCGGGTCGACGTGATGGCGGCGACCGGGCTGTACGAGGACGGGAAGAAGGGCATTCGCCGGCCGGGCGACCCCCATCTGCGCGTCAAGGAGATGGATCGTGACGGTGTCGACGCCGAGGTCATCTACGGTATTCTCGCGGCGGCGGCCAAGCTGAACGACCGTGAGGCCTCCAACGAGATGCTGCGGATCTACAACACCTGGCTGAACGACTTCTGCAGCCACTATCCCGACCGCCACATCGGCCTCGCCTGCCTCCCCTACGGCGACATCGAGGCTGCCGTGGCCGAGGTCCATCGGGTGGCCAAGCTGGGCTTCAAGGGCATCGAGCTGTCGTGCTCCTGGGACATGGAGCCGATGTGGCACCCGACCTGGGAGCCGCTGTGGGAGGCGATCAACGACGTCCGGGTGCCCCTGCACTTTCACACCTTCCCGTCGGTGTCGCCGAAGCTGCGCGAGCAATACACCGGGCTCACGCTGCGGGCGCTGTCCTACAGCAGCCTCTGCCTGTTCCAGATGACGCTGGCGAACATCCTGACCGCGCTGATGGGCCGGGCCGTCTTCGAGCGCTATCCGAACATGCGCATCGCCTTCGGCGAGAGCGGGATCGGCTGGATCCCCTACGTGCTCGACCGCATGGATTTCGAGTACGAGGACCAGTACAAGGATCTCCCCCTCAAGCTCCGGCCCAGCGAGTACTGGCGCCGGCAGTGCAAGGCGACGTTCCAGTACGATCGGGTCGGCACCAAGCTCATCGACGAGATGGGTGTCGAAACGCTCATGTGGGGCTCGGACTACCCGCACCCGGATGGCGTGTGGCCGGAGTCGGAGAAATACATCACCGAGCAGTTCGCGAATCTGCCGGCCCACGTCACGCGGAAGATGACCTGCGAGAACGCGGGGAAGTTCTACGGCCTGATCAGCTGAGCGCGCCGCCGGAGAGCGGGCCGATCCTGACCCCTCAGTAGTAGACCGCCTTGCCGGCGCCACCGGTTGCCACGACGAGCTCGCCGGTGACGGCCCAGGCTCTGTCCGAGGCCAGGAAGACCGCCACGTCGGCGATCTCCGCCGCGTCCACCATGCGGCCGATGGCGTTGCCCCGGGGGGAATCGTCGGCATAGTCGCGTCGCTCGACTTCTTCGGGGGCGATGCGCAGCTCGGCGGCCCGGGCGGCGAGCAGGCGCGGGGTACGCTCCGTGCGCGTGATGCCCGGGTGGATGCAGTTGACGGTGATCCCGAAGCGGCCCAGCTGGACGGCCAGGGTCTTGGTGAAGTGCACCAGCGAGGTGTTGCGAGCGCCGCCGCTCAGATTGCCGGCGTTGCGCGCGTTGGTCCCGCTGATGTTGATGATGCGGCCCCACTTCTGCGCCTTCAGGTGGGGGATGGCGGCGCGGGCGCAGCGCAACGCTCCCACGTACTTCACGTTGAAATCGTGTAGCAGGTCCTCGTCGACGATGGTCTCGATGGGGCCGGTGGCCGTGGCGGAGCCTCCCGGCGGCGACCCGCTGTTGACCAGGATATGCAGCCCGCCCAGCTGCCTGACCGCCTGGGCCACCATCTCGTCCACCTGCTCTTTGCTCGTGACGTCGGCGGCCAGCGGAATGATGCGCTGCCCGGTCTCGGCGGCCAGCTCCCGCGCCGCCGCATCCAGTTGCGTCTTCGTGCGGGCCACGATCGCGACGTCCACTCCCTCGCGAGCGAGCTCCCGCGCGATGGCTTTCCCGATGCCCAGACTCCCCCCGGTCACGATCGCATGCTTGCCTCGAAGCCCCAGATCCATCGTCCGACCTCCTGGCAGTGGTATGGGAAGAGCAGCGTTCAGTGCCGCGCCCGTAGAGTCAACCGATCCGCGTGCTCATCCCTGGAACCGCCGACGATCAACACGCGCATCAGCAGACAGCACGCCACGCCGTTGAGAGTGTGCCACAGGAAGTGAGTGCCGATCGGCAACGACCGGCACATGGCCAGATCAATCGTCCGAAAAAACAGCCCCAGACAAAAAACTCCTGCCACTGCAAACACGAGGAAGCGCTCGCGGCGACTGCGGAGATAGTGATCGATCCCAACCACCACCGAGAGCACCAGAGTGGGCGTGTAGATCAGGACCCCGTTGAGCCACTCTCGATGCTGCCGGCCCAACAGGGCGGCGCCGACATAGAGAGCGAGCAGCGGCGCGATCACCTGCGGGCGCAGGCCGATGAATCTGCGACCGTACAGCCAAAGAAAGCAGAGCTGGAACAGAAGGATCGGGATGACATCGAGCAGCTGGGCCCATGGAGTTGCGAGCGTATGCCACAAGGTGCTGCCGATGCCGACAGCCGTCGCCAAACCCATCAGCACCCAAAGTCCTGTCGAAAGTGCCTCGTCACGCTTGGCAAAACGCCAGGTCAGCCAGACCGCGATGAAAAAGGAAACATTTGTCACTGCATTGAGGGGCTCGTCGAACAGCCCAGGGCCGCCGCGCTCGCAGTAGCGGATGTGCATTCTTGTGTGGGGAGGGTCTCAGTGCGCCAGGCCCAGGAGGATCTGGGCGTTGTGGTTGAGGATCTTGTCGACGTCCTCGGCGGGCAGGCCGCACTCGCGGATGTAGTGGAATGTCTGCCGATACGTCTCGAAGGCGAGGAGGACCGGGTAGTCGCTCCCCGCCACGAGGTGGTCCGCGCCGAACGCCTTCCAGGCGCAGAGCAGGGCCGCCTGCGAGCCGTGGCCAACGGTGTCGTAGTAGAAGCGGCGGGCGGTCACGCTCGGGGGCTCCGGCAGATCCGGGTACTGGCGCGGGGCCTGGTTGTCGAGTCGCTGGAGCAGCATCGGGATGATCCCGCCCAGGTGGGGGACGACGTACTTGATGTTCGGGTAGCGCTCCGGCACCCGCCGCGCAATCAGGTGGAGCACGATGGCGCTATCCTCCAGCGAGGCGCCGACCGAGACCGTGAACCGGTAGTCGTTGATCATGGGCGAGCAGATGCCGTTCTGGATCGGGTGATAGTTCAGCACCGTGCCCCGCCGGTTCATCTCCTGGTAGAGCGGCTCGAACTCCGCTTCGGCGGTGGAGCGGTCGAAGCATGAGCAGGTCATCGACACGCCAAGCATGCCGAGCTGGTCCAGCCCCCGCTCCATCTCGCGCAGCGCGGCGTCGATGTGGGGCAGGGGCAGCGACACGAAGGCGGCCAGCCGGTCCGGGTACGTCTTGGCGAGCTCGGCGTAGCTGTCGTTGATGAGCCGCGCCGCCTCCACGGCATCGGCCTCCTTCTCGGCATAGGGCGGGCTCGCGGCCGGGGAGAGCACCTGCAGCTGCACGCCGGCCTCGTCCATCAGCGCGAGGCGTGTCGCGATGCCCCCCGGATCGTCCTCGCGCATCGGTCGCGCCGTGATCGGCCGCGCCGCCTCGGGCAGGCTGCGTCCGCCAATGCGCAGGAGGATGGCGTTGTAGTCCTTCGGAAAGTAATGGGCGTGCAGGTCGACGATCATGGGCTATCCCAGGTGGGCGACACGAGGCGCCACCTGCTCCATCAAGAGACGCAAGCTCTCCTGGTCCCAGCCGGCATCGTCCGAGTCGGTGGTGATCGACAGCAGCGCGCCGAAGCCGCCGCTCTCTTCGTAGAGCTGGTGGATCTTCTCCACGCATTGCGAAGGGTCGCCGATGATCCACAGATTGTCCATCAGGTAGTCGACCGTCACCGCCTCATCGGGCATGGACGGCTCCAGCTTGGTGGACGTCATCTGTATCGTGCCCACGCGATTGGGATGCTGATGCTGCACGTAGTTCCGTCCGAGGACTGCCCGCGCCCGCTCGCGGGCGGCCGCCGAAGTTGGCGCGACCAGCACGTCGCGGGCAACGCGCCACTGACTCCGGTCCGCTCCCCGCCCGGCACTGGCGGCGCCGGCCTCGACCAGGCGCCAGTGATCGCGAAGATACGCTCGGGACAGGAGCGAGCTCGTCATGGGGATCCAGCCGCGCTCCCCCGCCATCCGCATGGAGCCCGAGTTCGGGGTGCTGGCCGCCACCGCGATGGGGGGATGGGGCTGCTGGTAGGGTTTCATGTAGTAGCCGCGCGCCTTCACGGGGTCGAACACGGGAGTCTCGATGTCGAAGAACTTGCCGTGATACGTGAACTGGCCGTCCGACGCCCAGAGCTTGAGCACGACATCCAGCACCTCGGCCGAGCGGGCCCGCACGGCGGCGGGATCCGTGTAGTCCAGACCGAGCAGCGAGAGATCGGTCGGGATGCCGCCCCCGCCGATCCCCCACTGGAAACGGCCGCGGGCCAGGTGGTCGAGCATGGCCAGTCGATGCGCCAGGTAGACGGGGTGGTGGAGCGCCAGGAGGGTGACGCCGGTCCCGAGCCTCACCGTCTTGGTCAGCTTCAGGGCCTGGGCGATCAGCAGGTCGGGCGCGGGGGCATTCTCCCAGCGCTCCGTCAGATGCTCACCGATCCAGGCCTCACGAAACCCGAGCTGGTCGGCCAGGACGATCTGGTCGACGTCTCGCTCGTAGCCATCGGCGAATGCGCGATGAGGCGGGTGGAGGGGCATCATGAACAGCCCGAACTGCATGCGGGGACTCCTCAGGGGTGGATGACGGTCTCGGTACGGCTGATCACGAACGCCTCGTGGCGCTCGAGGAAATCCTCCACCACCTCGGCGAACGCCTCCGGTCGCTCGGTACTGATGGCGTGCCCGGCATCGTAGACGAACACGAGCTGACAGCCGGGCATCAGCTCCTTGTAGACGCGACCCATGGCCGGCGAAATGACGCGGTCCAGGGTGCCGAAGAGCACGAGGGTCGGAGTCACGAGGGTGGGCAGCCGGCGCTCGAGATCCGCGTCACGGTCGGGTCCGCGCAGCCGCTGCACCAGGGGCTGCGTCTTCGCGCGCATCGCCGGGTCGGGCAACGGGATGGTGCCGAGCCGCTCGGGATGAGCGTACAAGCGCCGCGCGATCTCCTCGGGGGAGCCGGAGGGCGATTCGGCGCCTTCCTGCCGGATCGCCGCCGGGGCTTCGAGCACCAGGGCGAGCACACGCTCCGGCACCTGGAGCGCCAACCACAGCGCGGTCTTGCCGCCAAACGAGGTGCCCAGGAGATTGAAGCTTTCGAGACCGAGGCGCGAGACCGCCTGGGCCATGGTCGATGCGAGCTCGGGCATGCTCCGCGTCCGGGTGTTCTCCGGCGACTGACCGAACCCGGGCATCTCGAAAGCCACCACTCGGAAGGTGCGAGCCAGGAGGTCGTGCGCGGGCGTGAGGCGTAGCCCGCCCGCACCGTGGAAATGCACCAGCGGGGCACCCTGCCCGGCTTCCATGTACCGGATCCGAAAGCCGTCCGCCTCGACGTAGCCTTCGCTGAACACTACTCCGGCCCCCTCAGATGTCGCGAATGCGCGGCAGCACCTTCTTCCCGAACAGCTCGAGCGCGTACATGAGTGGCTCCAGATCGCCCGACCCGGGCGGGTGCAGGGACAGGTCGAGCACGCCCGCTCCGACCACGTCGCGACAGCGCCGGACCTGCTCCACGATCGTGTCGGGGCTGCCGATGAATGTCGTCGGGAGCGCGCCGCTCACGATCGGTGCCCGCGCTTCTCCGGCGATGTTGCGGGAATCGAGCTTCATGAGGGCGGCGCTGACGCCCGGCCGCATGGAGAACGGCCTTTGGTTCGGTTGCTCGCGTAGCAACGCCTGGGCTTCCTCGTCGGTCTCGGCCAGGAGCATGTTCGCCCGATAGATGATCTGCTCCGGCGCCGGCTGCCAGCCGTAGCGCGCGCACTGCTCGCGGTAGTACCGCGTGGCCTTGCCGACGGCCTCGAACGAGCCGTAGGAGACGCCGCAGCCGAGGTGGTTGCGCGCGGCGAACTCGCAGGATTCGCGACTCGTGCCGAGGGCGTAGGTCGGCGGATGAGGCTGCTGCAGCGGGCGCGGCCAGATGGACACGGTGCGGTACTGGAAGTGGCGGCCCTGCCAGCCGAACGGCTGCGGCTCCGTCCACGCTCGGAGGATGAGCTCCATGCC
>Ga0137409_10005118_pt1 | contig 13713 bp, 14 predicted proteins | sample CZODoug1_16funga_FD_122059 | JGI IMG/M metagenome (GOLD analysis project Ga0137409, IMG submission 122059) | Vadose zone soil fungal communities from Angelo Coast Range Reserve, California, USA - CZODoug1_16fungal (Hybrid Assembly) | ecosystem: Environmental > Terrestrial > Soil > Vadose zone... | reverse complement strand
ATGGCCTGCTTGTCGAATCCGGCGATGCGCCTGGCCATGGCGTCCACGAATGGGTCCAGCTCGGCGTCGGGCAGCGCGCGGTTGACGTAGCCGTAGCGCTCCGCCAGATCGCCGGAGATGTCCTCGCCGGTGAGCAGCATTTCCAGGGCGCGGCCGCGCCCGATAAGGCGTGGCATGCGGGCCATGGGGCCGCCACCAGGCACCAACCCCCCGCCGATTTCCCACTGCGAAATGACCGCCTTCTCTCGGCTGGCAAAGCGCATGTCACTCGCCAGGGACAGCTCGCCGCCGACGCCGGTGGTTCGGCCGCGGATCGACACGATCGACACGACCGGCGCGCGGCTCAGACGCACCAGTATGTCCGGCAGCGCCGGCAGGCCGGCCACGCCCGGCGGAATGTCGGTTGTTGCCGAGAGCGGTGGAACGAAGTCGTAATGCGTGAGAAAAAAACCGGGTACGGCGCTTTGGAACACCACAACCTTGACGTGAGAATCGCGCTCCATCTGCGTGATGACGCTGTTCAGCTGAGGAATGGTTTCGGGGCCGAAAAGGTTGAACGGTGGGTTGTCCAGCGTGACGCGCCAGTATTCCGGCGTAACGCGCTCGAGCCGGATCTCCTGCTTCGGTGCGGCGCCGTTCCTAATGCCGGGTGCTTCCGCCGGTTCACCGGCGTGAGCTGGATTGATGCCCGCCATTGCCGCAGCTACGACTGTTGCGGCAAGGATGTGCGTTTTCATTCTGGATACCTCGGGTGATTCATGTAGGCATGCAGCCAATCGTCGCGGCCATAGTCGCCTTACTTAGTCCAAGACTCTTGTAGATTCGGAGCCCCATCAACAGCATTCCGATACACGAATTGATCGAGGCAAAAATAGGATGATCGCAGCGCCTTTCAGACTCGGACTAGCAGCAGATGTGCCTACTGCGCGGCGTGGGTTCGATGAGGTGTCAGTCCTTCGGAGTGGATGCCAGGCCCAGTGTCGCAGCCATATTCACTAGGTCGGCGAGAGAATCCGCCTTCATCTTCCGCATCACATTGCCTCGGTGTACTTTTACTGTTATCTCGGTGATGAAGAGCTCACTACCGACGTGCCGGTTTACCAGGCCGCGAACGACCAACGCCATGACCTGACGCTCACGAGGGCTGAGTGATGCGTAACGGTCGCGGATCGATCGCATGTCTGCCTCACGACGCAGTGCAGCGTCGCTGCATTCGATAGCCTCCTGGATCGCGCTCAGCAACATCTCATCACTGTACGGCTTGTTCAAAAACTCCACTGCTCCCGCCTTCATCGCGCGCACCGCCATTGGCACATCGCCGTGGCCCGTGATAAATATGATCGGCATAGTGACCCGATCAGTAGCGAGGCGCTTCTGCAGGTCGAGACCATTGAGGTCCGGAAGCATGACGTCTAACACCAGGCAACTTGGTACGAGGGCGGGTGGGCGAGGGAGGAATTCCTGCGCGGAAGCGAATATCTGCGGCTGCCACCCCGCGAAGCGAATCAGGGATTCGAGTGATTCGCGCACCGAGATGTCGTCGTCAACCACGAACACGATTGGTGTGCCGCGCGACGTGAGCGACGGCGGTGATTGATGGGACGCTGTGCTTGCTGAATTCATTTCATATCTCCCTGGCGTTACATTGCTCAGCTCACTCCAAATGCGGCATTGAGCGCCTCACATAGAGCCGTGTCGCTGAACGGCTTAAACAAGCAATCGACAGCGCCTTGTGCTAGCAAGCGTGTACGGACGGTCTCATCAGATTGAGCGGTTACGAAGATGATCGGAATCTCTTGGCCGCGATCCATCAATTCCTGTTGCAGATCGGGTCCGGTCATGCCTGGCATGACGATATCTAGGATCAGACATCTGGTCTCCCCGACGCAATCGGACGCGAGGAACTCTTCTGCCGAGGAGAACGCCCGTACCGAATAGCCTAACTCTCTCAACAGGTCGGGCAGCGACTCACGAACCGATTCGCTGTCATCGACCACTGACACGAGCGGACGCTTGGCCATCACAGTCACAGATTCCTCACGTGACGTTGCTCTGCAGCCGTCGCAGTGGACGGCCGAATAGCACCCAAAGTACCGGCGCCGGTGATAGCGGCCGTCATGGGTCCGCTCGGGATGGAAAAAGAGAACGTGGCTCCCGGACCATCGTTCGGTGTTGCCCATAGACGGCCTCTGTGACTTTCGATAATGGAGCGACTGACGGATAGGCCGATTCCCATACCGTTGCTCTTTGTGGTGTAAAACGCATCGAATAGTCTGTCCGCCCCTTGAGGTCCGAAGCCTACGCCCGTATCACGCACGCTCAATTGCACACGATTCTCCTCGTCTCGTTCGGTTCTGATTAGTATCTGCCTCGGACGATCATCAATGCCGCCCATCGCATCTGAAGCATTCAGCAACAGGTTTAAGATGACCTGTTGCAGCTGAACGCGATCGCCCTGGACTGGTGGTAGCTCACCTGTGAGTTCGGTCCTTACCATTACCTTATTTCTTTCAAGTTCACTGAGCGAGAGTGCAACGACCTCCCGTGTTGCCTCGTTCAGGTCCAGTGATTCGCACGTGACGCCTTTCTTGCAGAAAAGTGCGCGCAACCGCTTAATCACCTCGGAGGCTCGCTCTGCATCGCGAATCGTGCGGCTCGCGCTTTCCCGCGCTCTCTCGATGTCTGGAGGATCTACCCCGAGCATGCGCCGACACATGCTGGCGTTCGTAACGATGCCCGCCAAGGGCTGGTTGACCTCGTGCGCAATCGCTGCCGTGAGTACTCCAAGGCTTGCAACCTTCGCCGCTCGCGCGAGTTCGGCTCGCAGTTTGGCGACTGCCTCTTCCGCGTGTCGGCGATGTGTCACATCCTGAACAGCACCGATATATTCCAATTCGCCCTCTTGATCGCGAGTTCGGTGCGCAACGACGTGCAGATACTTGACCGAGTTGTCCGGCAGCAGTAGCCGATGCTCGAACTCGAAGTCGCTCACCCCGCTTCGGGCCCGTTCGATCATTTCATTGAATGACGGTAGGTCCTCGGGATGGATGCGAGTGCCGATCAGCCCAAGTGTCACCGGCACTTCTGCCGCGTCGAGTTCGAAGAGCTGACCGAGTTCTTTTGACCAGCTGATCTCGCCTGTCTTCGCGCGCCAGGAAAAACAGCACGTTGAACTAAGTTGTTGCGTTCTTTCGAGAAGCGCGGCACTTCGGTTGAGCGCTTCGTCGCCTCGCATTCGCTCAATGGCGGCGCTCGCGAGGGTCGTGAACTGCGCGATGTGTGCGGATTGAAAACGGGGATAGTCGGTCTTGCTCTCGCGCTGATAGATGGCAAAGATTCCGAGCGGTTCCCCAGTTACCGATAAAATCGGCGAAACCTTGCACAATCTGAAGCCACGCGCCGCGGCGGGGGCCGCCTCCTCGCGTAGGGTATCGGAAACGGGGTGTAATACGATCACCGGTGTCTTCTCATTGATCGTGGCGCCAAAGGGAGTCTCGACCCACCTGACCCGCTTGCCCTCGAGCTGCTTCATGTAACTGGCGGGCAAACCAGATCCGGCGGAGCTTCGGACTCTCGTACCAGCGCGGTCAAGAAGAAGGACGCTGCTGGAGCATCCGTGGACGGTGGCGTCGAAGTGCTGACACAGGGTGGTAAGAACGACGGGTAGTGGAAATCCCTGCCGAATCAGTCCGCCGACTTTTGACGCGACTTCGGCAAAGCCGAGCCCCACCCACATTGCTGCCTGGTCTTTTGCCGCCGCGCCTTTTCTGTCGCGATGAGGTGGGGGTAGCAACCCAATATGCCCCTCCGATGAACAGCCATTGTCGACGACTTCATCGCAGATTAGCCGATCCAGGTTCAAATTTGCCTCGCGTCCAGTGTGATTTCGGCCCAAAGCAGCCTCGAATCCGGGCGATTCTGCTCGGCGTCATGTGCCAAAGGGAGGCATTGGCTGGCGGCACCGATACCCTGAGAGGCTCCCGTCGTAATGATGGCCTTTCGTTTCGTAGTCATATGAGTCTTCGGTCTTCTGCTGTGGTTGACGGTCCCGCGTTCTAATCACCCATCCTGCACAACACATTCTCGGGCTGCGCGGTACCGATGATTAGATGGGAAACTCTGGAATCTAAATTCCAAAAATGGCAGAGTGCCCCCATGGCGAACCTCGACGACGTCCTAATATTCGTCAAAGTGGCCCAATTCGAGAGCATCAGCCGGGCAGCCCGCTCGTTGGGTATGCCCATCTCGACGGTGAGCCGGCGGTTATCGGTGCTGGAGTCGAAGCTCGGTGTGTCGCTGCTGAGGCGCACAACGCGACGGGTGACCCTGACTGCGCAGGGACGTGAATACTTCAATCAGTGCAGGGAGCCGCTGACCCTCATGGAAGAGGCTGAGCGAGTTTTGACCCTGGGACAGAAGACGCCCGAGGGTATGTTGAGGATGTCCGTTCCGGTCATTCTGAGTCAGGAGCCCTTCTTGGACTTTCTCTCGGGGTTCCTGAAAGTTCAGCCGCGGATCCGGATCGATCTGTTCATCACGAATCTCTTCCTCGATCTGGTTGCGGAAAATATTGATGTCGCGATCCGCTTCGGAGAGTTGGAGGACTCGAGCGTGGTCGCCACCCGGATCGGTAAGAGCATTCGCTATGTTGTAGCCGCACCCGAATATCTGAAAAGCCGAAAGCTTCCTGTTGAGCCTGCGGACCTCAAAGTGCACGACTGTGTGATGCTCAATGCCAGGAATAACGAGACCGGCTGGGACCTGGTCAGCGGTCGGAAAAAGGCGCGCATCCATGTCTCGGGGCCGATATCGAGTCACGACTTCAATTCCGTCAGTACCTTCGTATACCGGGGTCACGGGATCGGACTACTCCCGTCGACCTATTGTGACGCAGCAATCGCGAGCGGTGCGCTCGTACGTCTTTTACCGAAATGGTCGTCCGCGGAAATCCCCGTTTTCGCTGTCTACTCGAATCGGAAATTCCTGCCTTCGAGGTTGAGCGTCTTCTTGAATGCGCTAGCGGCCTGGCGGAGTCCACTGTGGATCAAGGATTGAAGGGAAGGGCGAGGCTCGCCCGTTGCCGGAACACTAGCAACTGATCGAGTGGCAGTCCCGGGAAAAGACGGGCACCCAACCGACCAAAACGGTCTAGCGAGAATCAGCTTGAGATGCCTCCCGATGGCGAGTAGCAGGCCCAGCGGACCGTCACCTAGGTAGCTTCGTTCTGTTCAAATTCGCCTTGACGCGACCCGGGAGTCAGGGAGAGAGTGGCTCGGTGATTATTCCAAGGAGGGAATGAAAGTGGCCGACCACGTTCAAATTTCCTGCATTAATAAGCGACAGCATTACAACCCGCACGAACGCATCGAAAGTGTCGGCGGAACGCATGCAGGTAAGCGGTGGAAGCTCACCGAAACCCAGGCGATCGCGGGCATCAGAGAAGGGAAGTGGAAGTTCTACACCTCCGTGAATGGCCGATCGGTCTGGGTCATCATCGCAATCCACAAGGGGCGTGAATATTTGAAGACCGAAGCGGACGGCTATGAGCCGAATAATCTATTAAGTCTTCCGGAGTGCCCTTAAAGTCTCTCGAGCGACGTGCCGTGGATGGCTGGAGCGAATGTAATTCGGATCGACCTTCGACGTCGGCTACGCAAATTTCGAGCGAAAGATATAACGGGGTGCATCGTCCACTGATGTGCGATAACAGCCACCTTTTTGGTGGGGCCTCGAGTGGGGCCTCCTGTTGCATCGGCGGAATTGTGTATATTAAAAACAAGGTCTTACGAATTTAATTCGGTAGCTACACGGCCCACCATTTACCCACTTCCGCAGACTTCCAGTACCATCCTGCACGACGTCAAAAGTCGTGAAAAATCCCTATAAATCCAGGGTTTGATCGTCCAGAGATGTCCTGAAGCTCTCATTGACAGCCACCCCCTGGTGGGGTCATTAGCAGTATGTTCTCAAGAACATCGTGCGCCAGACCGTCAGTAGGCTTGGGACGCCTATGGATATTGCAGCCGCGGTTTGCTTCCTAGCCAGCCCGCTAACCGACTTCATGACCGGCACGACTTTCCGCATCGATGGCGGCTCGACACCCACCGTGTAGAGCGCTGAAACCAAAGGAAAAAGACTACAAAGTGACCGACCGCGACGGGATGTATGTCCACGTCACGGCAAAGGGCGCGATGTCCTTTCGGATGGACTTTTGAATGGCAAACGAAGTGGCGAACCGGATTGCGGGCGTGCATGCGGATGACTTGCAGCCTAAATCTGCTCGACAGAGTCAAACACAGAGGGCGATCCGCAGCGCGACTCTGCTTGCAGTCCGCCTTAGCCCGGGTACACCACTTCCGCCGTCCACTTGTCGATTGGCTGAGAATGCAGGTGCCAAAAACACTCGGCCACAGCTTCGGCCGCCTCGGAGTCGGGGGCAACGGCGGTTGAAACTGTCACGGTGGCGACGTGGATGCCTTTCCGCTTGAGACTCTCAAAAGTGCCGAGCGTCAGCGCTCGGATACCCGCCTTGCCGATGCTGAGGGAGATGAACTCCGAATTTGGCGCGAGCGAGAGACCTCCTCCTGTCAAGAGGATTGTCCCTGAGCGGCGTTCGCTCATTTGCTGAGTCACTGCTTGTGTCGCTACAAGTGCTCCGCCAACATTAACGGCCAGGTCTTGGACAATTGTGGCTCTTGGCTGCTCCGAAAGTGTCGCCTTCCGTATCGAAGCCGCGTTGTAGTGAAGTACATCGATGGACCCGAACTGCTTCTCTACTTCGGCAATCAGGGCGGCGACACTGTCCGGATCAGCCGAATTGACGGTACGCACCTCGGCACGGTAACCCTTCGCTTTCAGCCGATCGGCTAACTCCCGCGTGTTTGTCGGATTGCGAGCGCTCAGTACGATCTGGAAGCCCTCCCTGGCGAAGCGTGCCGCGGTGGCGTAACCCATTCCAGGTCCGGAGCCAATGCTGAGAAATGTCTTCATCGTCTTACCTCTTGATTGTCAGTGTTCATTCCGCTCTGGTCGAAATTCGTGAAGGACGTCAGACGAGGGTCTGGAGCATGTTGAGGCTGTAGGGGACGAGGGGAGTGCCGTTTCGGACGCGATGCGGCCAATCGGGGTTGGCGATCAGCGCTCTTCCCACCGCGACAAGGTCAAAATCTCCGCGTTCCAACCCCGCGAGGAGTGGGGCGAGGTTGTTTTCGGGCAAGCTGCCCTCGCCGCGCATCATCTCGGCCACCGAGTTGTCGAGCGTGATCGAGCCGACGGTAATGGTCGGCTTTCCCGTCAGCTTCTTCGTCCAAGTCGCGAGATTTGCTTCCGTGCCGAGCTCACCTTGCCAATACCTACGTTGGGACAGATGGAATGCATCGACGCCAGCCCCCGCGAGGGGGCGGACGATAGCAGCCCATTCTTCCGGGTTGGCCGCGAGCCGCGCGCTGTAGTCCTGCTGCTTCCAAGTCGACAATCGGATCATCACCGGGAAATCCGGCCCAACATTCGCGCGGACTTCCTGAATGACCTCGGTGGCGAAGCGGGTCCGACGGCCGATGTCGCCGCCATACTCGTCCTCGCGTAGGTTGGTTTGATCCCATAGAAACTGATCTATGAGGTAGCCATGCGCTCCGTGGATTTCGACGCCGTCAAAGCCCAGTGACTTTGCGGTGCGCGCTGCGGCGCCATAAGCCTCTACCGCGCCGCGAATTTCCTCGAGCGTCGCTGGCCGACCGATCCGTTCGAGAGGCAGACCGTTCCCTCCGATGATGCCGGAAGGGCTGAAGCGGTCGTCGCTGGTAGGACGATTCTCATAGAGAAGCCCCACGCCGTCGACCTGAGGCTTGCGGATGAGCCCGACATGCCAGAGCTGCGCGAAGATCCGGGCTCCTGCGTCGTGCACTTGCTCAACGACTCGACGCCATCCCGAGAGCGCGTCATCGCCGTAGATGCGGGGGGCATTGTCATCGTGTCCGGCGCTCGGATGAGGGATGAAGGTGCCTTCAGTAATGATGAGGCCGACGCCGCCCTCGGCTCGCCGCTTGTAATAACGGGCGACATTCTCACCCGGCACGCCTCCGGGCGACATGGCGCGGGTCATTGGGGCCATCACGATGCGGTTGCGCAGATCCATGCCACCGATCCGAGTCGGCTTGAACAGGATTTCGATAGGGTCAGAGATTTTGATTTGGACAGCGGACACGTTGCGCTCCTGCTGGGCTGGGCTGGCCACGCCCCCTTTTAACTGCATCCATGTATAATACATTTTGTACTTTGAATGCAAGTATGTCAGATACCTTTTAACGGAGACGTGCGTGCTTCGCGTGCTAGTCCTGAGGTAGGGCAATGATTGATTTACGCTTTTCGACCGCGCTACAGATGGTGCTGAGCGTGGCGCTCGCGGATAAGGATGACTTCCGCTGCACCAGTCGAACTTTGGCGGAGGGCCTGGGCACAAACGCGAGTTTTATTCGCAAATTGCTGATCCCGTTGACCCGTGAGGGCATGATCGTGGCAGCGATCGGCAAGGGGGGCGGTCTTCACCTCGGCCGGCCGGCCGAGCAGATAACATTGCGGGACCTCTATCTTGCAACGATGGAGGACAAGAGAATTCTTGTCGCCCGGCAGGATATTCCGTCCAGGTGCAGGATCAGCTCCAACATCAACGAGTTCTTTGCGGAGGTCGCGACGGACGCGGAGACTGCACTGTTAGACACTCTCGCCCGTCGCACCGTCGCAGACAGCCTTACCGAGCTTCTGCGTCTGGATGGCATTCGTACGAAGCGACTGACGATAGCAGCGACCACCCGCCGCTCTAAATTGCTAGCCAACGGAGTGAAGCGGACGTAGCCTCATGGCTTATACCTGCGCGTCTATGGCTACGCTGTCTGGCGATTTCGAGCCCGGCCGCGTCGTACGGGATTAACAGTCGTACGGGATTAACAGTAGCGCGTCGGATCGACTCGCTGATCTGATGCGCGTGTTTCGCGTACTCGATGGCAAACCCGAGGCGGACTATCGACAGGGCTGCTACGTGCAGCTGGGGGCGGTCTTTCGCACCCAGACCGAATGGCCCAAGAGCGATCGGAACGATTACTTCGAGCTGCGCCTGTTTCGAAACGGCAATGGACATCTCTGCTTTAAACGTCTGGAACTCGTCATGAACGCCATCATCGCGCGGCACCCTTCGCGAGCCGCTAAATTGCGGTCGCCGAATGGGTCAGGAAGCATCAACCTGCCATGGTGGAAGCACGAAAGATATTTGATGCAGCCGGTATCGCCAAACCCAGCCATCGGCGTGAACCGCGGCGCGGGCCCGCCATACTAACGAAATCGCGCATCTCTGCACGTTGACTGCGGGTTCTGGCGCTCTAAAGCGTTTGGAAGATTGGATCTTCTTGTATCAGCTCGCTGACCCAGTCGACAAAGATGCGCAGCTTCGCCGAAAGGTGACGGCTTTGCGCATACATTACTGATATCGGAAATTGCTCTGCCCTCCAATCAGTGAGCACTTGCACAAGCTGCCCTGACTCCAAGTACGGGCGCGCCATGTAGTTCGCAACCTTGGCGATTCCAATACCCATGAGACCGGCGATGATATTTCCGTCCTGATCGTTCACCGCGAGGACGCCATCGAGCGTGAGCTGGATCCTTTGCCCCGCTCTCTCGAATTCCCAGTCCATGACTCGTCCGGTGCGACCTGAAACATAAGTGATGCATTGGTGAGCGGACAGCTCCTCAGGGTGGCGCGGAGCTGCGTGTTCCCGCAAGTATGTAGGGCTCGCGCAGCAGATGTGGCTCATCGTGCCGACCCGTCGTGCAACGAGGCTCGAATCAGACTGCGCGCCGAAGCGAACAACACAATCGATGCCCTCGTCTAGCAGATGCACGGGCCTGAGCCCCATTCCCAACTCCAATCGCAGATCGGGATAGCGGGCAAGGAACGGCGCCAGCCGTGGAATGACGAATAGTCTCGCAAGCCCACTGGGCATATCGACGCGTAGTCGCCCCTTCGGCGCGACGCGAGCCTGCATTACTGACGCTTCTGCCTCATCAAGATCCGCGAGAATGTGTGTGCAGCGCTCGTAGAAGGCTGCGCCCTCCGCAGTCGCGGTCACGCGCCGCGTTGTGCGCTGGAGCAATCGCACCCCAAGGTGCTTCTCCAGACTCTGCACCAGGTCACTCACGCTTGTCTTCGATAATTGCAGGGAATCTGCCGCGTTCGTGAAGCCACCAAGTTCCACCACGCGGGAAAATGCTCGCAGTGCCATCAGTCGGTCCATTGTCCGCCCTCCCGGACAGTGATTCCGCTTTCTGCCCGTTTATCCCTATACCGCTGCCAATGATACTGCAACCGGCGATGAATAAATGCTTCGCCCCAAGGAGTGAACCAAATGAACAGATCAATATTGGCCGTCGCGACAATCGTGCTGCTAATGTTGACCCCGCATGCCGGCGACGCCGCAGAGCCGATCCAGGATCTCGCGACCCCCGAAGCTGCAGCAAGCGCAAGTCTCATTGCGCGGGCGGGTCGCGCGCTGCGCGAATATGTCGCCGCCTGCTCGACCGACGATGAGGCGCTAGCGCACATTGTTACTGGCGATGCGATGGTCGAGTACGCGCTCGCTAAGCCCGGAACGTACTTGCAAGTAGAAGCAGCCGCGCTGTGCGCCAATCGTCCAGACGGGACACTACAAACTCGATCCGAGACGCATATCTCGAGTCTGTGGATTTATCCGACTCGCGATTCAAACACGGTATTCGTCAACTACACGATCGACTTCGACGTTCGGTCGCCGTCGGAACTCCCTGATTCCGAACATCTGGCTCTGCTCGAAATGCGGGGCGACGAGATAGCGAAGCTACGCCATTTCGGCACTCTCTCGACATCCGAGGCGTTCTTATTGGCTCGAGCGATCGCTTCAGCGCGCGCCAGTACGCACGACTAGAAAATCGCGCAGACAAGATCGTTCGCTCAACTCTGCTTGAAGGAGATGAACATGAAAGACTCGAGAGCACTGCTGTTGGACTATCTCGCCGCTATCCGGGATCCCGAACGCGCCGCATCGCTTTTTGCGAACGACGGGGCGTTCGAACTGCCATTCTTGCGGTCGCTCGGAGTTGAGCCTCGCTACAGTGGCCGCGGCGAGATCATCACGCTCCTCGCCCAGTTACTCAAACTCTATCCGAACTTTGCATTCGCGCCGGACGATATACATATCCTCATCGAGACGCCGGAAAAGACGTTCGCCGAGTATGTTGCGCACGCACGCGCCGCCGCTACCGGGCGAACGGTACATCATCTTTTTACTGGATACCTGGTGGCAAAGGCTGGTGAGATCAAATTGCTGCGCGAGACCTTCAATCCGCTGGCAATGGCCCAGGCGCAGCTGCCGAACGGAGTCGCGGATGTCGGACCACCCGGCGAAGACGTGCACTCCTTTTGATTGCGTACGAGATCTGTCGCGGTCCACTGAGGGGTGAAATCAAATGAGCAACGCTTTTAACACAGGAGAACAGCATGAGTGATTCTTTCTCGAGGGCCAAGGCGCTCAAGGCATCCCCGCGCTTCAATCTAGACCGGTCGACTCCGTCGCTATGGCGGGTAACCTTTGACAACCCGCCGATCAATCTCATCGATCCCGCGATGATCGTCGCCCTGGATGAACTGCTCACCGAAATCGAGCACGACAACCGGGTGGCCGTCGTGGTGTTCGACAGCGCAGATCCGGACTTCTTTCTGGCCCACTACGACATCGCCGCCGATCAGTCCGCCTTTGACGGGTTGCCGGTGGCACCCACCGCTTTCCACCATTGGGCGAACTTCCTGATCAGGCTCAGTAAGTCTCCGGCGGTGACAATCAGCGCTCTGCGCGGCAGGGCTCGCGGTGCCGGCAGCGAGTTCGCCCTCGCCACCGATATTCGCTTCGCCAGTCGGGAGCGTGCCGTGCTCGGGCAGTTCGAGGTCGGGTTCGCCGCCGTTCCGGGGGGCGGGCCCTCAACCCGGCTGCCCGGTATCGTCGGTCGAGGGCGCGCATTCGAAATCCTGGTCGGTGGTGAGGACTTCAACGGGGAGCGCGCTGAGCGGTACGGATACGTCAACCGCGCGGTTCCCGACGCGGAGTTCGTCGGATTCGTCAATGCCTTCGCAGAGCGAGTATCGCATTTCGACTTGCTCGCGCTGGCCGACATCAAGCGCTTCGTCAATGCTGCGTCGCTTCCTGCCGATGCCGCGCTTACCGCAGAGATGGACGCCTTCGCGCAGGCGGTTGCCCGCCCGGCCACGCCTACTATCATAGGGCATGCGCTGAAGCAGGGCTTCCAGAAGCGCAGCGACATAGAGTTGAACCTAGGCACCTACGTAGGCGACGTCGTCCATCAGCTGGCCAATGCTTCAGCCCGCCGAAGCGGCTGATGCTCTGTGCTATTTGGTTGAGTGCCGCCTCTCGGCAGTGGTCCTCACGGTCTAGCGGGCTCCATTCAACTGGACAAACGAATCGCAGATGTCGACCAGACACCATTGATTAGAGGCGATCAAGCAATGAAGAACGAACCGGTGCTTTACACTGCCAGAGCCCGCAGCACAGGTGGTAGGGACGGCGCGTCGCGAAGTTCGGATACTTTCTTAAGGTTCGCCTCAATGTGAAGGTACCGGGACTTGAGTGCGATGTCGCCCGAGTCTTGGTGGACGGTGCTCACCAAGCGTGCCCCTATTCGAAGGCCACAAGGGGAAACATAGACGTTCAGATCAACGTGGTTTGAGCCAGTACTGCATGCCGAATTACCGGCAGCGGCAAGCCCACGCAGGTAACGAGGAACGGGACGGTCCATGGTCTAGTCGTGAATACTCGTATTGCTAGCGGCATTACCAGCCAAGCGACCGGGGACTTTGAAGTCGAGACCTGGACATACGATTTTGGCCCCAACCAGCTCATGGAACGGGTCCGCATCGAGAACGGCATAGTGGTTCAAATCGATTCGTTGGGCTACGGCCATAATTCGCCGTGAGGCATTTTTAGGGGGCTTTGTAGAAGTGGCAAAAGAGAATGGGCATCCTCGCCGTTCCAGAGAGAGGCAACGTGACCGAAACAATCTCGCGACGCGAGTTCAACTTCTCATACAAGGATTTTGCGCTCGCGTTCTGTTCGCCCACGTGGAGAAACGACTGCATACCGTGGGAGCTATGCTGGGTGGGGGGCGATCAAGCAAGTGAAAGGCGAGTAGCACTCGACAGCCATTCGCCGACGCGGCCAGGCTTTGAGGACTGGGCGCCCAATGACACTCGCTCGGGCACACTCACGACGTAACACTTGGAGTGTGAAGGAGCACATCGCTACCACGCGTGCGCGCGTCTACGCCGATGCGCAGCCTACGTCGAGCGTCTTGCCGTCCGCAGCAGCAGTCTCGATCGCCGCGATGACCCGATGCAGCGCAACCGCGTCGTCGAAGCTTGGTGCCGTGCGGGTGCCTTGGCGCAGATCCGCGGCCATGCGAGCATAGGTCCGCGCCACGTTTCCAACCATCGGGTCCGCCGGCAGTTCGGTCTGGTAGTCGCCCGGGACCGTCAGCGTCTGAAAGGCCTTCTCGTTACCGCGGGCACCGCTGAGCGTGAGCGGCACGAACTGCAGGTGACCGAAGGGGCCGGTGACGCGAAGGTCGCCCTCAGTGCCGTTGATTTCCCACAGCAGACCCGCGCTGTCCCGAGGCATGCCC
>Ga0137409_10005117_pt1 | contig 13715 bp, 13 predicted proteins | sample CZODoug1_16funga_FD_122059 | JGI IMG/M metagenome (GOLD analysis project Ga0137409, IMG submission 122059) | Vadose zone soil fungal communities from Angelo Coast Range Reserve, California, USA - CZODoug1_16fungal (Hybrid Assembly) | ecosystem: Environmental > Terrestrial > Soil > Vadose zone... | reverse complement strand
GGCGCCTTTGACTTCTTCCCGCTCGACTTCGCCGCCTTTCGCGGAGCTCCGCGGACGACGCGGAGCCGCTTCGAGCCTCTCCTGGCGATTCCGGCCGCCACGAGCCCCGGAATCTCGGACGGGATCTTGGCGACCGGGACCCCCGCGCGCTCGAAGCGGGCCATCTTCTCCTGCGCCGTGCCGGCGCCGCCCGAGACGATGGCGCCGGCGTGCCCCATCCGCCTTCCCGGAGGGGCGGTCTGTCCCGCGATGAACGCCACGACCGGCTTCGAGACGTGGCGCTCGATCAGGTCGGCCGCGTCCTCCTCGTCGGTTCCGCCGATCTCGCCGATCAGGACGATGGCGTCCGTCTTCTCGTCCGCTTCGAACTGGGCGAGCGTGTCGACGAACCGCGTGCCGACGATCGGATCCCCGCCGATTCCGATGCAGGTCGACTGTCCCATTCCCGCGCGCGTGAGCTGCCAGACGACCTCGTACGTCAGGGTGCCGCTGCGGCTCACGAGCCCGATCCGTCCCGGCGTGTGGATGAACCCGGGCATGATGCCGACCTTGCACTGGCCCGGGGTGATGAGGCCGGGGCAGTTGGGGCCGATGAGGCGAGTCGAGCGACCGCGGAGGTAGGCGGCGACATCCACCATGTCGCGGACCGGGAGCCCCTCCGTGATGCAGACGACGAGCGGGATCTCGGCGTCGACCGCTTCGTAGATGGCGTCCGGGGCGAGCGCCGCCGGGACGTAGACCACGGAGACGTTCGCCCTCGTGCGCGCCACGGCCTCTTCGACCGAGTCGAAGACCGGGATACCGTCCACGCTCGCTCCGCCCTTCCCCGGCGTCACGCCGGCGACGACGCGGGTGCCGTATTCCTTCATCTGCCGCGCGTGGAACGATCCGTCACGGCCGGTGATCCCCTGGACCAGGACGCGCGAATCGCGCCCGACGAGAATGCTCACGCCGCCTCCGCCGCGCGGGCAATGACCGCGCGGACCGCCTCGTCCATGTCGCTCAACGCCGTCATCCCCCGCGCGCCAAGAAGATCCCGCGCTTCCTTCTCGTTCGTGCCCGTCAGCCGGATCACGATCGGGATCTTCACCTTCATGCGGTCGAGCGCCGCGATGAGCCCCCGCGCGACATCGTCGCCTCGCGTGATGCCGCCGAAGATGTTGAAGAGGACCGCCCGCACGCGCGCGTCCCGCGTCAGAATCTTCATCGCCCCGGTGACCTTGTCGGGGTTCGAGGAGCCGCCGATGTCGAGAAAATTCGCCGGCTTCCCCCCGTAATACTGGATCAGATCCATGGTCGCCATCGCGAGCCCGGCGCCGTTCACCACGCATCCGATCGTGCCGTCGAGCCGCACGTAGGAGAGCCCGCTGTCGCGCGCCTCGACCTCGCCCGGGTCCTCGGCGGTCAGGTCGCGCAGGGCCGCGAGGTCGGGATGCCGGTCGAGCGCGTTGTCGTCGATCACGACCTTCGCGTCGAGGGCCCAGACCTCCTTCGCCGCGGTGACGACCAGCGGGTTGATCTCGGCGAGCGAGGCGTCGTTCTCGCGGTAGACCGCGGCGAGGCGGATGAGCACCGGGGCCAGCGCCCGCTGGACTTCCCAGCGCGGATCGAGGAAGCGCGCCGCCGCGCGCGCGCGGTAGGCCGGAAGGCCGCGCCAGTCCAGGTGGATCCGCAGTATCTTCTCCGGCGCCGTCCTCGCGACCTCCTCGATGTCGATCCCTCCCGCGGGGCTCACCATCAGAACCGGCGTCTCGGCCTTACGGTCGAGGACGATCCCGGCGTAGTATTCGCGCTCGATCTCCGCGCTCGGCGTGACGAGCACGCGGTGAACCTTGTGCCCGCGGATCTCCATGCCGAGGATCCGCCCCGCTTCCCGCGCCAGCTCCTCGGGGCTCTGGACGACTTTGACGCCGCCGGCCTTTCCGCGTCCGCCGATCAAGACCTGCGCCTTCACGACCGCCGGGTAGCCCAGACGATCCGCCACGGCGACCGCTTCCGCCGCGCTGCGCGCCACCTCGCCGGGCGGAACCGGGATTCCGGCGGAGCGCAGGAGGTCCTTGCCCTGGTATTCGTGCAGGTTCACCGGCGCCTCCGCGCCCGCCGAGGAGCGGCGCCTGCCTTCCGCGCCGCCTTCCGAATGCCTCTCTTCGCGCCGCGCCGCGGCGTAACTTTCTTCACCGCCGCCGAACCGCGCCCCCGCGCGAGGCGCGCGAGCGCATCGCCGATCACGTCCTCGAGCTTCGGGCGTCCGATCTCCTCCAGCTCGTAGCCGACCCGCACGGAGGGCTTCCGGATCTTCAGAAGCCGCCTCAGATCGATCGGTGTGGCGACGACCACGACATCGCACTCGCACGCGTTGATCGTCAGCTCCATGTCGTGAATCTGCTCCTTCGAGTAGCCCATCGCCGGGAGAAGCGCGCCGATCGCCGGATATTGACGGAACGTATCGCGGATCTCTCCGACGAGCCACGGACGGGGATCGACGATCTCCCTCGCCCCGTAGCGCTTGGCGGCGATGATGCCGGCGCCGTAGCGCATCTCGCCGTGCGTGAGCGTGGGGCCGTCTTCGATCACGAGCGCCCTGCGATCCCGGATGAGCTCCGGCTTGTCGACGGAGATGGGAGAGGCGGCGTCGATCACGATCGCGTCGGGATTGACCTGCTGGATCGAGGCCCGCACGGTCTCGATGTTCGCGTAGTCGGTCGTCGTCTCCTTGTTGATGACCACGACGTGGGCCAATCGGAGATTCGTCTCGCCGGGGTGGTAGCTTCGCTCGTGACCCGGCCGGTGGGGATCGGCGACCACGATCTGGAGGTCGGGGCGGTAGAACGAGAAGTCGTTGTTCCCTCCGTCCCAGACGATCACCTCGGCCTCCTTCTCGGCGGCCGAGAGAATCTCGGCGTAGTCGACGCCCGCGTAGACGATCGTGCCGCGGTCCAGGTGCGGCTCGTACTCCTCACGCTCCTCGATCGTGCAGTGGTGCCGCTCGAGGTCGGCGTACGAGGCGAACCGCTGGACGCCCTGCCGGGAGAGCTCGCCGTACGGCATGGGATGGCGGATCACGACCACGCGCTTTCCCATCTTCTTGAGCACTTCGCACACCTTGCGCGTGGTCTGGCTCTTCCCGGAGCCGGTGCGGACGGCCGTGACCGCGACGACCGGAACCCTGCTCCTGAGCTGGGTCGATTTCGGGCCCATCAGCATGAAATCGCATCCCAGGCTGTGGACCCAGGACGCCTTGTGCATGACGTACTCGTGGGAGACGTCGCTGTAGGCGAATACGGCAAGATCGACGTCACGCTCGCGCACGATGCGGGGGAGCTCCAATTCGCTGAAAATCGGGATCCCCTTCGGGTAGAGCTTCCCGGAGAGGGAAGGTGGGTATCTGCGGTCGTCGATCCCGGGAATTTGAGCCGACGCAGTGAACGCCACGACCTCGTAACGGGGGTTGCCCTTGAAGAAGGTGTTGAAGTTGTGAAAGTCGCGCCCACCGGCGCCCAGGATCACGACACGTCTCGCGCGGCTCACTCGAGGCAAACCTCCTTCAAAGGTCGGAGTCGGTCGGCGGCCCCCGGAAGATTGCGACGCGAGCTTCGAGCCGCTCGCGGCGGCGCGGCGGGCCCCGACTGGAATTGGCGCGTTGAACGACTACTTCGCTAATTCACAACAGCTTAGCGGCCGCCGGCCGCCTCTGTCAAGCCCGGGAGGCCGTGAGGCGGGCGACGATCTCGGACGAGGAGTGGCCGGGCACCAACGGCACGATCACGACCCTCCCGCCGGCCTTCTCCACGACGTCCCGTCCGACCACACGGTCGGGAGCATAGTCCCCGCCCTTCACCAGCACGTCGGGCAGAAGCGCCCGGATCAATTCGAGCGGGGTTTCCTCATCGAAGAGCACGACCCCGTCCACGTCCGCGAGCGCGGCCAGAACCGTGGAGCGGGCCGCCTGGTCCTGCACCGGCCGGCCATCTCCCTTCAACCCGCGCACCGAGCGATCGGAGTTCAACCCGACCATCAAGTAGTGGCCGAGGCGCTTCGCCTGGCGCACGAGCTCGACGTGGCCGGGGTGGAGCACGTCGAAGCAGCCGTTCGTGAAGACGAAGGTCTGCTGGAGCGCCCGCGCCGCGGCGCGGCGGCGGAGCGCGTCGACGGTCGAGAGAACCTCACCCACGCGGGAGATCCTCCAGCGACGCGGTGAGCTCCGCCGCGGTGGCCGCGGCGGTGCCGAGCTGCGCGACGACGAGCCCCGCGGCGTGGTTGGCCAGGACGCACGCTTCGGGCAGCGTCGCCCGCGCGGCGAGCGCCGTCGCGATCGTCGCGATCACCGTGTCCCCCGCGCCGGTCACGTCGTAGACCCGGCGGGCCCTCGTCGGGAAGTGCGTGTGCCCTTCGGCGGTGAAGAGCGACATCCCCTCCTCGCCGCGTGTGATGAGAACGGCGCCCGCCTTGAGCCGGTCGCGCAGGCCGAACCCCCCTTCGATCAGATCGGCTTCGGTGCGAAACCGCTTCCCCCACGCTTCCGACGCCTCGGCCGCGTTCGGCGTGATCACGCTCACGCCGCGGTAGCGAAGGAAGTGCTCCTCTTTGGGATCCACGGCGCTCGGAATGCCGCGTCGCTCGAGCTCGGGCAAGAGATGCTCCAAGAGCTCGGGCGTCACGACGCCCTTCCCGTAATCGCTGACGAGAACCGCGTCGGCGCCGTCGAGCGCGGATTCGGCCCGCTTCCAGAGCTCGGCGTGGACGGCGGCCGGAAGCGGCTCCCTGCTCTCCTCGTCGGCGCGGAGGACCTGCTGGTGGTGGGCGAGGATCCGGGTCTTCAACGTGGTCCGCCGGGAACGGTCCCGGACGATCCCTGGCGACGACTCGACGCCGTTCGTCCCGAGGAGGCGCTCCACGTCGGCCGCCGCGCCGTCGTCGCCGAGCGCGCCGACGAGGACCGTGTGCGCGCCGAGCGCGCGAACGTTCTGCGCGACGTTGGCGGCGCCGCCCAGCCGGAGCTCTTCCCTGTCGATGTCAACGACAAGGACCGGCGCCTCGGGAGAGACCCGCGTGGCCCGGCCCCAGAGGTAGCGGTCGAGGATCACGTCGCCGATCACGACCACGCGCCGGCCGCGGAAGGAATCGACGCGCCCGGCCAGCGCCTCGCGCGTGAAACGGGGCGCCTTCATGGCGGCCGCGGCGGTCGGGTTCATCGCGTCTCGTCGTCTTCGCCGGCCGGCGGGGGCGCGCCGGCCTCCGGTCGGCCCGCGTAGAAGTCCTCGATCAGGGCGAGGGCCCGGGCCGCGTCGTTCTCCAAGACTGCGATCCGGCCCCAGTACCCCTTCCGGGCCGCCTCGATCGTTCCGAACCATGGGATCTGCGCGGAGACCGAGGTCGCCTCGATCCCCTGCTCCGCCAGGAAATCGATGAGCACCGTCGCCGCCGCCTCGTCCGGCACGCCGAAGATCGAGACGAGGCTCTCCTCGCGCGAGGCCTTTTCCTTGCTCATGCCTTGTAGCCCTCCGGGAATCGCTGCCGCCATACCCAAGCCGTTTCAATCATCGTATCGAGCTCGCCGAACTGGGGACTCCAGCCTAACACGCGGCGCGCCTCGCCCGAGGAGGCAATCAGCACGGGCGGATCGCCCGGCCGCCGGGGCGCCGGGACGGTCGGGACGCTGCGTCCCGTCACACGCTCCACGGCCCGGATCACGTCCCGGACCGAGGCGCCCCGATCGGAGCCGAGGTTCAACGTGAGGCTCTCGCCGCCCTCGGCCAGATGCCGCGCGGCGCGCAGGTGGGCCTCGGCCACGTCGACCACGTGCACGTAGTCCCGCACCGCGGTCCCGTCGGGCGTCGGATAGTCCGTCCCGTAGACCGGCACCGGGCCCCGCGCGCCGAGCGCCGCGTCGATCAGGAGGGGGATCAAGTGCGTCTCCTCGCGGTGATCCTCGCCCAGGTCGATGCTGGCGCCGGCCACGTTGAAGTAGCGCAGGGTCACGTGCCGGATCTCTCCCCGCTCCGCCCGCGCGCGGAGGATCTCTTCAAATTCGAGCTTGGTCGCTCCGTAGGGATTCGACGGCTTGACCGGCGAGCGCTCGTGGAGCGGCATCGGCGCTCCCGCGTCGTACACCGCCGCCGAGGAGGAGAAGATGATGTCCCTCACGCCGTGCTCGCGCATCGCGTCGAGGAGATGGACCGGCAGCGAGACGTTCGCGCTCCGATACCCGTCGGGATCCTTCACCGATTCCGCGACGACGGACCGCGCCGCGAGATGGATCACGCAGTCGATCTCCTTCGTCGTGAAGGCCTCGCGGAGCTTCGCGGGATCGTCGAGCCCTCCCTCGATCAGGTACGCGAGAGGGGCGACGGCGTCCCTGTGGCCGGTGGAGAGGTTGTCCAGGATGATCGCGGAGCGGCGGTTTCGAACCAGCTCCCCGACGACGACGCTTCCGATGTACCCCGCGCCGCCGACCACGAGGAAATTCACGGCCGCTCGAGGGACTCCCGGATGCGGCGGATGGCGCTCTCGGGGTCGCGGGCGCGAAAGATCGAGTGGCCCGCGACGAACGTATCGGCGCCGGCACGCGAGGCGACGGCGGCGGTCTCCTCGGTGATGCCGCCGTCCACCTGGAGGAGGCAATCCAATCGATCGCCGTCGATCGCGGCCCGGACCCGCCTGATCCTCTCCGGCGAATCCGGGAGGAACGCCTGTCCTCCCGCGCCCGGCTCCACCGTCATCACGAGGGCGGCGTCGATCGCCGGAAGCACGGCGAGGAGCCGCTCGATCGGGGTGCCCGGCTTGACGCTGAGACCGGCGCGGAGCCCGCGGGCCCGGATGGCGCGCGCCGCGGCGATCGGATCCGGCACCGCCTCCGCGTGCACGATCAGATGGCTGGCGCCGGCGTCCGCGAAGGCGTCGAGGAAGCGCAGAGGCTCGACGATCATCAGGTGCACGTCGAGGGGAAGCCGCGTGAGCCGGCGCATCGCCTCGACCAGGATCGGGCCGAACGTGAGATTGGGAACGAACTGGCCGTCCATGACGTCGACGTGGAGGAAGTCGGCGCCGGCGCGCTCGACGCGCGCGATCTCCTCGCCGAGCCGGGCGAAGTCGGCGGAGAGAATCGAGGGACAGATCCGGCGGCGCCCGGGCTTCGCCCACGGTTGGGCCGGGGCGGCCCCCGGCGTCGTACCGCTCATGGGTGGTAGTACAGCACGATCGAGTCGCGGGGAGCGACGCGGTGGCCCGCCGGCGGCTCCTGTCCCGTGACGAGCCCGCTCTTCTGCTTTCCCGACCCTTCGCGCAGGGAAACGGTGAAGCCCTCGTCGCGGAGACTTCGAGCGGCGGACGAAGCATCCCGACCCTCCAGCTCCGGCAGGACGAAGGTCCGCGGCACGGGACCAAGGCTCACCAGGAGGTCGACGGCGGTCTCCTGCTCGACGACGGTCTCCCCGGGCGGATCGGTCGCGATCACGAGGTCCTTGCTCACCTGGTCGGAATAGGCCCGCGCGTAGCGTCCGAGCTTGAGCCCCGCCCCTTCGAGCATGATCTCGGCCTGCCGCGCGGTCACGCCTTCGAGAATGGGGACGCTGGTGCCCTGCGCGCCGAGGCTCACGATGACCGAAATCCGCCTTCCCCGCTTCACGATCCCGCCCGCCGTCGGATCCTGCGCGGTGATGAACCCGCGCGGCACGTCGGGGCTCCACTGCTCCGAGATCTTGGAGAGCTTCAGATCCTCGCCGGCGAGGAGGCGCTCCGCTTCGCGCTCGCTCAGCCCGATCACCTCGGGGACGCGGACCTCGACCCCCTGCCGGGTCAGGCTCGGCATGAGGACGAGGTTCACGACCAGGTATCCCCCGAAGAGCGCGATCGAGGAGAGGATCAGCGTCCCGGTGATGAAGTTGAAGCGAGGACCCCGGCGCCGGTCACCCGACGGCGGCGCGACCGCCTCCGGCGCCAAGGAATCGAGCTCGATCGGCTCGAGCTCGGGCGTCATGGCGGCAGGGACGGCTTCGTCATCGGCCGATTCCATCACGGGGGCCGGCTCCACGTAGGGTTGCGACTCCACGGGGGGCGGCTCCACGTAGGGTGACAGCTCCACCGGGGGCGGCTCCACGTAGGGCGCCGACTCCACGGGGGGCGGCTCCTCCCCAGGCGCCGACTCCACCGGGGGCAGCTCCACGTAGGGTCGCGGCTCGGGAAGGATGATCTCCATGGGGCGGCTCTCGGCGAGGCCGCCCTCGGCCGTCTCCTCTTTCGCGGGGGCAGCGTCTCGGACTGGTTCCTCCTGCGCGGGGCGAACCTCCTCTGCGGCGGTCTCCTCGTCCGGGGTCTGTTCGGGAGGGGTGGGGGCGGATTCGTGGGTCATGGATTCGTCGAAGAGGCTCGTCGCGAGGCCCGGAGGAAGCGCGTCGGCGGATTCGCGATCCCGCCTCCGTTTCCGCCGGCTCATCGGCGGCGGAGCCTCGCCGCAAAGACGCCGTCGGTCCCGTGACGGTGGGGGAAGGCGCGGAGAACCGCCTCTTCCACCTTGAATCCAGTGGGAAGGAACGGCCGGGCGTTCTCGCGGGTGAACTCGGGATGCGTTTTCAGGAACATGTCCACGATCTCGTCGGTCTCTTCCGGTTCCAAGGAGCAGACACTATACACCAACACCCCGCCCGGTCGCGTCAGCTGGGCCGCCGCGTCGAGAAGGGATCCCTGCAACGCCGCCATTTCCGGAATGGATGCCTCTTCTTTTCGCCAGCGAGCGTCGGCGCGCCGCCTCAGAGTGCCGAGTCCGGTGCACGGCGCGTCGACGAGAACGCGGTCAAAGGCACGGCCGAACGGCGGATTCCTTCCGTCGCCGCACACGACCGAAACCCCCGGAAGTCGGAGCCGGTTTGTGAGGTTTTCCCGGAGCGCGCGGGCCCGGCTCCCGTGGCGCTCGAGCGCGACCACCCCGCCTCCCGGCGCGATCCGCTCGGCGATCTGGGAAGTCTTCCCGCCCGGCGCGGCGCAGAGGTCGAGCACGCGCTCTCCCGGCTTGGGATCGAGGAGCATCACGACCGCGGACTCGGCCTCGTCCTGAAGGGAGAGCGATCCGCCCCGAAAGAGCGGGGATCGGGAGGCCACGTAGCCGCGTTCGACGAGGAGGACCGGGCCCCCGTTGGGACCGGGCCTCGTTTCGTGTCCCTCGGCCCGAAGCGCCGCGGCGAGCGCATCCGGCCGCAGGCGGTGCGCGTTCGCGCGTACCGAGGCCGATGGCTCCACGTTGTCGGACGCGAGGAGGCGGGCCGCCTCTTCCGGCCCGTAGCGCTTCATCCAGCGCTCCACCAGCCAGCGCGGGTGTGAGTGGAGCACGGCGAGGTTCCCCGCGAGGTCCGTGGCCGCGTCCGGAAGCGGAGCTCGCTCGCCCCGCGCGAGGCGGCGGAGCACGGCGTTGACGATCCCGGCGGTCCCGGGGTGGCCGTAGGTCTTCGCGAGCTCCACGCTCTCGTCCACCGCGGCCGACCCGGGGACGCGGGTGAGAAAGAGCATCTGGAATGCCCCCAGCCGGAGCGCGGCGCGGATCGGCGACGGCAGCCCCTCGAATCCGCCGTTCGTGAACGCGGTCAGGTGGTGGTCGAGGTTCGCCCGATACCGGAGCGTCCCCTGGACCAGCGCCGTGACGAGCGCCGCGTCGCTCGAGGAGAGGGTGCCCTCCCGGAGTCGCGTCTCGAGGAGCCGGTCCGAGTACGCGCTCCGGCTCTCGGTCGACATCAAGATTTGAAGCGCGACGTCCCGTGCGCCGGCCGGTCGCCGCGCGCGCCGTCTCTGAGGACTCCCCGAAGGGCGCCCGCGCGTCACGACCGCTCTCCGGGAGGCGTCAGACGCGCGCCGGGCTTGAGCCGCGCGCCGTTCGCGTAGTCGAAGCCCGACATGTCGCGGCGGCCGCTCGGCCGGACGCGCCGGAGCCAGATCGACCCCTTCCCGAGAGCGATCCGGATTCCTTTCGCCCGGTCGAGCGCGACGACGCTTCCCGGCGGAGCACCGGCGTCCCCGTCGGCCTCGGCGGAGAGCACGGCGAGGCGCTCGGATCCCAGCGGGAGGTAGGCCCCGGGCTCGGGCGTGAACGCGCGCACGCGGCGGGCGAGATCCTCCGCGGGCCGATCGAGCGCGAGCCGCCCCGCGTCCGCGGCGATCTTCGGCGCGTAGGTCGCTCTCGCCGTGTCCTGATCCCGTCGCGTGGCGTCTCCCTGGTCGAGGCGGACGAGCGACTCCGAAAGACACTCCGCGCCAAGCAGCGCGAGCCTCGCCCCCAGCGCCCCGGCGTCCTCCTCCTCGTGGATCGGAGTGGAGCGGGACAGAAAGATCGGCCCCTCGTCGAGGCCCTCGGTCATCCACATGGTCGTAACGCCGGTCTCCGGGTCGCCCGCGAGGATCGCCGCTTGGACCGGCGATGCGCCGCGGTGGCGCGGTAGGAGGGAAAAATGGACATTGAGCGCGCCCAGTCGCGGAATCTCGAGCAGCGCCTTCGGGAGCAGTTGTCCGTAAGCGGTCACGACCAGAAGATCCGGGGCGAGGGCGCGAACGCGCTCCAACTCATCCGGGGCGCCGGCGCGCGCCGGGGTCACCACCGTCAATCCCAGCGACTCGGCCGCCTCCCGGACCGCCGATTTCCCGGTCTTCATGCCTCGGCCGCGCGGACGGTCGGCGCGGGTCACGACGAGGAGCGGCGCGCGGCCCTCCGAGACGAGGCGCGAGAGCGGCGGCACCGCGAGCGCCGGCGTGCCGTAGTAGACGAGGCGCACGGCGCCGGCTACAGGGAGGGCGTGGTCTGGGAAGCCTCGGCCGAGCCCCTGGCCGGTGGGCGGACCCGCTTCAGCCTGCCCTCGAGCAGCTTTCGCTTGATGGCGCTCAGGCGGTCGACGAACAGGACGCCGTCCAGGTGGTCGGTCTCGTGCTGGATCGCGCGCGACAGGAGCCCCTCCGCGGCGAGGCGGAACGGGCTGCCGTTCTCGTCGGCCGCTTCCACGACGATCCGGGCGGCGCGCTTCACGTCGGCGCGGATGCCGGGAATGCTCAGGCACCCTTCCTCTCCGACGGTCGTACCGGTTCGCTCGACGATCACGGGGTTCACGAACGCGCGCTTGATCCGCTCTCCGTTCCCGTTGGGCACGTCGACCACGAAAACCCGGCTCAGAACTCCGACCTGCGGCGCGGCGAGGCCCACCCCCGCCTCGAGATACATGCAGTCGAACATCGACTCGACCAGCTCCTTGATTTCAGTCTGGGGGGCGGCGATCGGATCGGCCTTCTTGTGCAGCACGGGATCGCCGTAATAGCGGAGGGAGAGTCGCTTCCTATTCACTGCGCTCCAGCACCCGCACGATCGACTGCTTGGAAAATTCCATCTTCACGTCATCCGCCACCTTCAGCACGACGACCTCTTCGCCCTTCTTGCCGACCACGGTCCCGAAGACGCCGCCGGTGGTGAGCACGCGGTCGCCTTTCGAGATCGCCTGGAGCATCGCTTCCGTTTCCTTCTGCTTCTTCTGTTGCGGCCGGATGATCATGAAATAGAAAATTCCGATCGTGATCGCCAGGATCGCGAACATGTGGAGCATCTGATCGGTCTGACTTTGCGCCGCGGCGACCGGGGCCGCCGCCTGCGCGAATGCAGCCTGCACCATGTTTTCTCCTTGGGGTTCTCGGGGTCGGTTCACCCGGCCCGGTCGCGGTAGCGCGCCCGGAAGTTGCCCGCGAAATCGTCGAACGCACCGCCTTCAATCGCCGCGCGGGCCGCGGACATGAGTGTCTGGTAAAACGTGACGTTGTGCAAGGTCAGCATTCGGTGGGCGAGGATCTCGCCCGCCTGGTGAAGGTGGCGCAAGTAGGCCCGGCTGAATTGGCGGCACGCGTCGCACGCGCACGCCGGGTCGAGCGGGCTCGGGTCCCTGGCGTGCACGGCGTTTCGAATATTGAGCGGCCCGTCCGATGTGAACGCCATGCCGTTTCGGGCGTTCCGGGTCGGCAGGACGCAGTCGAAGAGGTCGACCCCGATCGCCACGGCCTCGAGGAGATCGAGCGGGGTCCCCATGCCCATCAGGTAGCGGGGGCGCTCCGTGGGAAGGGCCGCATTCGTCTCGCGCGTCAGCGCCCAAGTCGCTTCCTTCGCCTCGCCGACCGATAGCCCGCCGATCGCGAACCCGTCGCACGGAAGCGCCGCGGTGCGCTCGGCCATCTCCCGCCGGAGCGAGAGATCGTCGGCCCCCTGGACGATCGCGAAGAGGAGCTGGGGCGCGCCGGTCGGCGTCGAGCACTCGCGCGCGCGGCCGAGGGAGCGCTCGCCCCACCGGAGGGACCGCTCCGCCGCCTCCCTCGCGCCCGCGGGGTCGATGGGGAGAAGGACCGCGTGGTCGAGTGTGACGGCGACGTCGGAGCCGATGTCGGCCTGAATCTCCATCGCCCGCTCGGGGGTCAGGAATTCCGTCCGCCCGTCGAGGTGGGACCGGAACTCCACCCCCTCCTCGCGGACCTTCACCCGCTCTCGCAGGCTCATGATCTGGTAGCCGCCGCTGTCGGTCAGGATCGGGCCGTCCCACGCCATCATGCGGTGGAGGCCGCCCAGCTCGCGGACCAGGTCCGCTCCGGGCCGGAGCATCAGATGATAGGTATTCGCGAGGAGAATCTGCGTGCCGGCGGCGCGAATCTCAGCGGGCGATAGCCCCTTCACGCTCCCGGCCGTGCCCACCGGCATGAAGGCGGGCGTGCGCACCACACCGTGGGCGGTCCGGAGAAGACCCGCCCGCGGCGCGACCGCCCCGCCGCCCTCGAGTGCGAAGGAAGGCACGATCGGGCTCAGGAGGCATGAACGGCAGGAGCCTCGATCCGGTACTCCTTGAGCTTCGTGCGGAGCGTCTGGCGCGAGATGCCGAGCGCTTCGGCGGCGCGCGTCTTGTTTCCGCTCGCCTTGGCGAGGGCCATCTCGATCGCGATCCGTTCCGCTTGGGCCAGTGTCGTCACGCCGCCCTCGGCGTGGAGCCGGGTCTCGAGGACGCGCGGCCCCGAGCCGCCCGCGCTCACGAGCTCGATCGGAAGATGCTCGGGCAGGATCGATTCGTCGCTCTCCAGGAGGATCGCGCGCTCGAGCACGTTTTTCAGCTCCCGAACGTTCCCCGGCCAGCGGTACGCCAGCATGAGCTCGAGGGCCTCCCCCGACGGGCCCTTGACGTTTCGACCGAACTCCTGGTTCCAATGCGCGATGAAGTGGTCGATCAGCGGTGGAATGTCCTCGGGTCGCTCGCGGAGAGGCGGCACGGTAACCCGGATCACGTCGAGGCGGAAGAAGAGATCCTCCCGGAATTTGCCCTGCTCCACCATCGCCTTGAGGTCGCGGTTGGTGGCCGCGACGATCCGCGTCTCCACGTGGATGTCCACCACGCCCCCGACGCGCCGGAACCGCTTCATCTCGAGCGCCCGGAGCAGCTTCGTCTGGAGCGTCTGACTCATCTCGCCGATCTCATCGAGGAAGAGCGTGCCGCCGTTCGCGAGCTCCATGAGGCCCTTCTTCATCGCCTTCGCATCGGTGAACACGCCCCGCTCGAACCCGAAGAGCTCCATTTCGAGAAGATTCTCCGGGAAGGCGCTGCAGTTCACCTCGACGAACGGTCCGCCCCGCCTCGGGCCCTGATCGTGGATCTCCCGGGCGAGGAGCTCCTTGCCCACGCCGGTCTCTCCCTGCAGCATCACCGTGGATGTCCCCGTCTGGGCGA
>Ga0137409_10005114_pt1 | contig 13716 bp, 11 predicted proteins | sample CZODoug1_16funga_FD_122059 | JGI IMG/M metagenome (GOLD analysis project Ga0137409, IMG submission 122059) | Vadose zone soil fungal communities from Angelo Coast Range Reserve, California, USA - CZODoug1_16fungal (Hybrid Assembly) | ecosystem: Environmental > Terrestrial > Soil > Vadose zone... | reverse complement strand
ATCATCGGTTTCTCGCGCTCCGCCAAGATGGGTGTGTCGGCCATCGTCGGGCTCGGCAACAAGTCCGACATCGACGAGGACGATTTGCTCACCTTCTTCGAACAGGACGAGAACACCACGATCATCGCGCAGCACTGCGAGGATCTGAAGGATGGCCGCTCTTTCGCCGAGGTCGCGAAGCGGGTCTCGAAGAAAAAGCCCATCGTGGTCTTGAAAGCCGGCCGCACCAGCATGGGGGCGCGGGCCGCAAGTTCGCATACCGGCGCGCTCGCCGGCAACGACAAGATCTACGAGGATGTGTTCAAGCAATCCGGGGTGATTCGTGCGCGAAGCTTGCGCGACCTGCTCGACTTCGCGCGGGGCATTCCCGTGCTGCCGACGCCCAAGGGCAACAACGTGGTGATCATCACGGGTGCGGGCGGCTCCGGTGTGCTGCTCTCCGATGCCTGCGTGGACAATGATCTGTCGCTGATGGCAATGCCCCCCGATCTCGACGCTGCGTTCCGCAAATTCATTCCGCCGTTCGGCGCCGCCGGCAACCCGGTGGACATCACCGGCGGCGAACCGCCGAGCACCTATCAGAATACGGTGCGCCTGGGTCTGCAGGATCCGCGGATCCACGCGCTGATCTTGGGCTACTGGCACACCATCATCACGCCTCCCATGGTGTTTGCGAAGTTGATGGTCGAGGTGGTGGCCGAAATGCGCGCGAAAGGCATCGAGAAGCCGGTGGTGGCCTCGCTTGCCGGCGACGTGGAAGTGGAGGAAGCGGCGGAGTACCTCTATCAGCACGGCATTCCCGCCTATGCCTATTCCACGGAGATTCCGGTCGCGGTTCTCGGCGCGAAGTACAAGTGGGCGCGTGGCGCACGTCTCATTTCCGCAACATAAGTGCGGACCCTAGGGTATAAGCAGGCAAAATCGTTTACCAAAATTGCTACAGTGCGCGTACCTCCGACGCAGCAGCCGTCGGGGGTGGATGAGTTCGAGTAGGAAGAGAGGGAGATTGCACATGCTGCAGGGGAATGTGCAATTGCGTCCTAAGGATCGGGAGCGGCTGGATCGGCCTCACAAGTCCGGCCGGCAAGACGTGAGGGTGGATGGCGACGACGAGAATGATTCAAACAAACGCGTTTCATGAGGAATCACATCATGCTTAAATTTAAATTGGCTAAGCCTATGCTGGTGGCGCTTGCGGCATGCGCCGCCAGTGTCGCCTTCAATGGCATCGTCTTTGCGGACGATGCGCAAACTCAGGCACTCAAGGATCAGATGCGCATCATGCAGCAGCAGATGCAAGATCTGCAGAAGCAGATTGATGCGCTGTCGAAGCAGAAAGCGGCACCGCCCGCGGCCGCGCCGCCGGCACCGCCCGCCGGCGCCGGACCGAGCGTCCCAAAGGCCGCCAAGGAAGCGCCTGCGGAACCCAAGTTCGAGAGCTTTCTCAAAGGATTCTACGGAACACTGGACGTTTCGCTGGATGACACCACGAAGGGCATCAATGGGCTGGTCGCTTATCACTATGCGCTCAAGGATCCGGCCAACCCCAATTCGGGATACCAGATCGATCCCAATAATACGGCTCCTAAGGGTGGTCCAGTGGGGCGCCTGGGATACATGCCGGCCTTCTCCACGAACAAATCCGTTATCGGGTACCGCGGTTCGCACAAAATCGCCAATTCCGGAGTGGATTTCATTTACCAGATCGAGACGCAGCCGGCGATAACCTCCGCCCCCGGCCTGAATACTTCGCAATTCCAGCAAGCGAATGTAACCAAAGCAGGTATCGGGTATGGCGACAGTTTCGTCGGTTTCTCCGGCGCCAATTGGGGAAAAGTGAAGATCGGAACTACGTATTCGCCTTACAAGAAATCTACCGACAGAATGAATCCGTTCTCCGGCATGCTGGGCGACTACTCGGTGGTGATGGGCAACAGCGGCGGCGATAACCGCGTCGAGTTCGGGACCCGTCTCGACCATTCGATCTGGTATGAGTCGCCGAAATTCGGCAATGTATTCAGCTTCGATGCCCTGATTTCCCCAGGCCAGAATCGAACCTACAACAACGTCGTCCAGTCCTCGGGTTCACCGGATTGCAACGGAGGTAACCAACCCGGCAGCGGAAACCTGCCGCTCAATTGCGATGACGGTGGATTCGATGATGCATTCAGCGTCGACATCAAGTTCGAGCGCGGGCCGATTTACGCAACGGCTGCTTACGAGATACACAAGCGGGTGAACCGCAACAGCGACGGCATCGGCTCCAATCACCCGATATACGGATACCTGCAGTCCACGAACTCGACGCTCCTCGACTTCGCGACATACAATTTTCTCGTAGGCGAATTCCCGGGCGTTGCGGCCAACAACGGATACTCGCCGCCCTATTTGACCGATATCGCGGACGAATCAGCGTTCAAGGCCGGTGTGCAATATACGTTTGATTTCGGCCTGGCGGTCAGCGGTATCTACGAATACATGAAACGCAACTTGCCCGCCGATCTGCAATTCCAGAACGAACGACAGAGAAACGGCTTGTGGTTTGCTCTGTCCCAGGACTTCTCCGCGAAAGATAACTTCAGCATTGGTTGGGCGCATGCGGGAGCGACCCCGGGCGATCCGGGCGGGCAGCACAACTACAATCCGCTGAGTCGCAATGACACGGCGGATATGTACACGATCGCGTGGAAGCACCGCTTCGACAAGAACCTCTATTGGTATCTCGATGCGGCCGACACGATCAATAAGGGTAACGCCCATTATGATCTCGGCGCCGGCGGCCGAGGGCTTACGACGGATTGTCACGATGGCACGAACACCATCGTCATCGACTACAGCAGTGCCGGGAACACGACTTGGGGCGGATGTCGCATCATCGGGGTTTCCACCGGCCTGAACTACAAGTTCTAGGCCAGGACTGCCGTCGAAGTAGCAAGGACCGCTGTGATTTGGAAGGACTCTCCGCGGAGAGACCAGGAGTGCAGGCACCCCTGGTCTCTTCCGGTGAGATTCAGTAAGGTGGGTATGATTTCTTGCGCTCCATGGGCGAACCTCATTGAAGATAGCGATCATCGGTGTCGGTGCGATTGGCGGCTACGTCGGGATCCGGCTTGCGCTGGCCGGAGAGGACGTGACCTTCATCGCGCGCGGAGCGAATCTCGAGGCGCTTCGTAACCGCGGCATTCGGCTGGTGACGGCCGATGGCAGCGAGCAGGCCGTTGCGAACGTCAAGGCGACCAACGACTACGCCGCCGCAGGCCCGCAGGATGTCGTCATCCTTGCGATGAAAGCACATCAGGTTGAAGCGGTCGCCCGCGACGTTCCGGCATTGTTTGGACCCGACACGGTCGTGGTTCCGATGCAAAACGGAATCCCTTACTGGTACTTTCACCGATATCCCGGCGCGCTCGCGGGGACGCGGGTGCAGAGCGTCGATCCGAGCGGATTGATCGGCGAACATATCCCCTGCGAGCGGGTCATCGGCTGTGTGGTGTATCCGGCCGCCGAACTGGTGTCGCCCGGAGTCGTCAAACACGTCGAAGGCAATCGGTTCCCGGTCGGCGAACCGGATGGCGCGACCAGCGAGCGTGTCACGCGCTTGTCGGAGTGCTTTGTCAGGGGCGGCTTGCAGGCTCCGGTGCTCAGCGACATCCGTGCTGAAATTTGGTTGAAGCTCTGGGGCAACTTGACGTTCAATCCCATCAGCGCGCTGTCGCGAGCGACGCTCGCCGGCATCTGTCAGTATCCGCCCAGCCGCGCCATCGCAGCGGCGATGATGACCGAGGCGCAGTGCGTCGCCAACAAACTGGGCGTCACTTTCCGGGTATCTCTCGAGAAGCGCATTGCAGGCGCCGAAAAAGTGGGCCATCACAAGACCTCGATGCTGCAGGATGTCGAGGCCGCGCGCACGCTCGAGGTCGACGCGCTGTTGGGTTCGGTGGTGGAACTTGCGCGATTGACCGACACACCGACTCCGCATATCGATACGGTGTACGCTCTGACGAAGCTCTTGGCGAAGACCCTCGATGGGGACAATAAGACATGAATGTTCACGAGTATCAGGGCAAGGAAATTCTACGCAAGTACGGGGTCGCCACGCCGCGCGGCGTGCCCTGCTTTTCAGTGACCGAGGCGGATTCCGCCGCACGCGAGCTCGGCGGAAAGGTCTGGGTCGTGAAGGCGCAGATCCATGCCGGAGGCCGCGGCAAGGGGGGCGGCGTCAAGGTTGCCAAGTCGCTCGAGGAGGTGCATGAATTCGCCTCGAAGATCCTGGGCATGACGCTCGTCACGCACCAGACCGGTCCGGAGGGCCGATTGGTAAGGCGCCTGCTCGTGGAAGAAGGCGCCGACATCCGCAAGGAGCTGTACGTAGGCATGGTGGTCGACCGCGCAACGCAGCGGGTGACCTTGATGGCGAGCTCGGAGGGCGGCATGGAAATCGAGGAAGTCGCCGCCCACACGCCGGAGAAAATCCATAAGGTCGCCATCGATCCGGTGGCGGGTTTGACCGAGCCCCAAGCCGACGACATCGCACGAAAAATCGGCGTGCCGGATGGATCGGTGGCACAGGCCCGCAACTTCATGCACGGTCTGTACCGTGCCTTCGTCGAGTGCGATGCATCGCTCGCCGAGATCAATCCGCTGATCATCACCGGCGACGGCAGAGTGCTGGCTCTCGACGCCAAGCTCAACTTCGATTCCAACGCGCTGTTCCGGCATCCGGAGATCGTCGCCATGCGCGATCTCGACGAGGAGGACCCTGCCGAAATCGAAGCGTCCAAGTTCGATCTTTCGTACATATCGCTCAGCGGGAACATCGGTTGTCTCGTCAACGGCGCGGGGCTTGCGATGGCCACCATGGACACCATCAAGCTGTTCGGCGCCGAGCCCGCGAATTTTCTCGACGTCGGCGGCGGCGCCACAGCTCAGAAAGTGACCGAAGCCTTCAAGCTGATGCTGAAGAACCCTGCGGTCAAGGGAATTCTGGTGAATATCTTCGGCGGCATCATGCGTTGCGACACGATTGCCGAGGGCGTCATCGCAGCCGCCAGGGAAGTGAAGCTCAGCGTTCCCCTGGTGGTGCGGATGAAGGGCACGAATGAGGAGTTGGGCAGACAGAAACTGCGGGAGTCGGGGCTGCCGATCATTTCCGCCGACAACATGGCGGACGCGGCGCAGAAGATCGTCGCCGCAGTCGCCGGGAAGTAGGGGCGCCTATGAGCATTCTGATCGACCGGAACACCAAGGTGATGACGCAGGGCATCACGGGCAAGACCGGCGCCTTCCATACCCGTCTATGCTGCGACTACGCCTACGGCAAGGATTGTTTCGTCGCCGGTGTCAATCCGAACAAGGCCGGGGAGACTTTCGAAGGCATCCCGATCTTCGCCACCGCCCGGGAAGCCAAGGAGCAAACCGGAGCGACCGTCTCGGTGATCTATGTGCCGCCGCCGCATGCCGCCGGCGCCATCGATGAAGCGGTCGATGCCGAGCTCGACCTGGTCATCTGCATCACCGAGGGCGTGCCGGTGCGCGACATGATCGCCACGCGCCATCGAATGCGCGGCAAGAAAACCGTGCTGGTCGGACCCAACTGCCCCGGCGTGATTACGCCGGATGAGATCAAGATCGGCATCATGCCGGGACACATCCACAAGAAGGGACGCATCGGAGTCGTCTCGCGCTCCGGCACTCTCACCTACGAAGCGGTGGGTCAGTTGATGGACCTGGGACTGGGTCAATCGACGTGCGTGGGCATCGGCGGCGATCCGGTCAACGGTTTGAAGCATGTCGACGTCATGCGGATGTTCAACGACGATCCCGAGACCGATGCCGTGATCATGGTGGGAGAAATCGGCGGCGACGACGAGGAGACCTGCGCGCGGTGGATCAAGCATCACATGAAGAAGCCGGTCGTCGGATTCATCGCCGGCGTCACGGCGCCGCCGGGAAAACGCATGGGCCACGCGGGTGCGATCATTTCCGGCGGGAAGGGCACTGCAACTGAGAAGCTGGCCGTCATGGAAGAGTGCGGGATCAAGGTCACGCGAAACCCGGCGGAAATGGCGACTCTGCTCAAGTCGGTGCTCTAGCCATGCGCGCCGGAGGCTGATCCGGTCATGACCCGCTGGGCGCGTTTTCGCTCGAACGGCGGCCAAACCGGGTACGGTATTTTTGAGGACACCCGCATCCTCGAATATGAGGGCGACTTCTTCGCCGGCGCGCGGCCGACGGGCCGCATCTTCGCGCACGATGAGTTCACGTTGCAGAGTCCATGCACGCCAAGCAAGATCGTCGCCTTGTGGAACAACTTCAACGCGCTCGCCATAAAGCTCGGCAAAGCGGCCCCGACGCATCCGCAGTTTCTCATCAAGCCGGGCACATCGGTCATCGGCCCGAACGAACCGATCCGGAGGCCGATCGGCTATGCGGGCAAAATCGCCTACGAGGGCGAGTTGGGCATTGTCATCGGGAGGCTCTGCAAGAACGTGCCGCCGAACGGCGCCGCGCCCTTCATTTTCGGGTATACCTGCGTGAACGATGTGACGGCCGCGGAGGTGCTCAATGAGAACGTCGACTTCCCGCAGTGGTGCCGCTCCAAGGGCTACGACACCTTCGGCTGCCTCGGCCCGGTGATTGCCACGGATTGGGATTGGTCACGTGCACGGGCGGTCACCCGGCTCGATGGGGTCGAACGCCAGAACTATCCGCTGTCGGACATGATCATGCCGCCGGAGGAACTGGTGAGCCGAATTTCCCACGACATGTCGTTGTTGCCGGGCGACGTGATCGCGTGCGGCACCTCGGTTGGCATCGGATCGATCAAGGATGGGGGCACCGTCGAAGTCCATATCGACGGAATCGGGTCTCTGGTGAACGCTTTGAGTCCCAGCGCTCGATGAGCGCTGCCGCAGACCCGCTCGAGCCGCGGGTGTTGCTGCGGCGCATGTTCGACGCCGCGATTGCATCGGCGCAGCCGGCGCTGTGCGTTCCGCCGCATCTGCCTGCAGCGCCGCGCGGCAGGTTCATCGTGATCGGAGCGGGCAAGGCCTCCGCAGCCATGGCGCGAGCGGTGGAGGAAAGCTGGTCCGGTCCGCTGTCTGGCCTCGTGGTCACGCGCTACGGTTACGGCGTGCCTTGTGAACGTATCGAGATCGTCGAAGCGGCGCATCCGGTGCCGGATGCCGCCGGAATGCACGCCGCGCAGCGCATGCTCGAGAAGGTGGGAGGACTCACCGAAGACGACCTGGTGCTGTGCCTGATATCGGGCGGCGGCTCGGCCTTGTTGCCGCTGCCGGCGGCGGGACTCACCCTCGATCTCAAACAGGCCGTGAGCCGGGCGCTGCTGGCCAGCGGCGCCACCATCAGCGAGATGAACTGCGTGCGTCGGCATCTTTCGGCCATCAAGGGCGGCCGGCTGGCTGCCGCGTGCCATCCGGCGCGCGTGCTCACGCTGCTGATCTCCGACGTGCCCGGCGATCGGCCGATCGACATCGCTTCCGGCCCTACCGTTGCGGACCCCACCACCTGCAACGACGCGCTCGCCATCGTGCGGCGCTACGGCATCGAGCTGCCCTCGCCGGCGCGCGACATCCTGGAGAGCGGCCGCGGCGAATCCGTGAAGCCGGGCGATCCGAGACTGGCGGATTCCACGGTGCGGATGATTGCCACGCCGCAGATGGCGCTCGAGGCGGCGGCGCGTGTCGCGCGCGCGGCAGGCGTCGAATCCTACATTCTCGGCGACGCCATCGAAGGCGAGGCGCGCGACGTGGGTAAGGTACTGGCGGCCATGGCGCTGCAGGTGGCAGAGCGCAATCAGCCCTTCGGCGCGCCCTGCGTATTGCTCTCCGGCGGCGAAACCACGGTCACCGTACGAGGCAGCGGGCGAGGGGGACGCAACGTCGAGTATTTGCTGTCGCTGGCGATCGCACTCGAGGGCCACCCGCGGATCCATGCGCTCGCCGGCGACACGGACGGCGTCGACGGGCAAGAAGAGATAGCGGGCGGATGCATCGGACCCGATTCGCTCGCCCGCGCCTGGGCTTTAGGATTGCGGCCGAAGGACATGCTGGACAACAACGACGGCCATAGCTTCTTCTCGGCGCTCGGCGACTCGGTGATCACCGGACCGACGCTGACCAACGTGAACGACTTTCGCGCCATTCTTATCGGCCGTTGAGCCTGGACGACAGCTGAATCTGCACCCTCTGCTAGAAAATCGCCGGCGTACCCACCCACAGGATCCGCAGCACGCGCTTGCCCGCGTTTGACATCTGAAAGGGATGGCGCTGATCGAAGTGCGCGCTGTCGCCCCGGCCCAATGTGAAGGTGTCCTTGCCCAGCGTCACCGTCAGCTTGCCTTCCAGCACATAGTAGAAGCCCTCGCCTTCGCGCGCCGTGGTCGGCGCCACGAAGCTGGGCGGGATAACGATGAGCAACGCCTCCATCTGACGCTCGGCATGTCCGCCCGTGAGGCGGATATGCCCAAGCTTGGTGCCGGTCTCCAAGTACTCAGGCTCCGCTGCGCGGCGCACCACGTCGCTGAACGGCGGGGGATTGATGAAGTACTGAATGCCGACGTCCATCGCTGCGGCGATCGCGATCAACGAGGTGATGGAAGGTGTCGCGTGGTTGCGCTCCACCTGCGACAGAAACGGCGCCGACAGGCCGGATTTCGCCGCCAATTCTTGCAGGGTCAGTCCCAGCCGGCGGCGGCGCGCACGGATCGCCGAGGCGATCGGCAGGGGATGGGCCGCGGCTCGCTTCTTACGTGCCATGCACGGCCGCGGCGAAATCAGCCCGACGTATGGTCGGCGGCAATGCGCCAGCCCATGGGCGTCCTGCGAAGTACCAATGAGAAAACGCCATCCCCCGCTCCACCATTTGATTCATCGCGACTCAACAAGTAACGGCCGATCGCCAGCGAATGTTCGGCGCTGAGCGCCACCACCCGCGCCAACGACATGCTGAGTACGCCGCGCCGCGCGGTGCTCACTGTAGCAAAGCGCTCGGCGTACAACTTCTCGATTTCCGCATAGCCGACCACGATCTGGTCGGAGGTCAGATAACTGGTGTGCGGCGAGTTTTCATAGCAATCGAGAAACCCCTTGAGATCCCCGGCGTTCCAGGCCGCCATGCTGCAATCCAGGACCGCCTTTACCTCCCCGGAGAGGCGCTCGGCGTCGCCGTCCTGGCTGCTGGGTCTTGTGATATTCAGGGACATCCGCTTGGGTCTCAAAAAACGCACAGCTTCCCGCGATCCTCGACATCAGTCAAATATAATTCATTTATCAAAAATTTTTGACGTTATGAAAATTCGATGACATGATCGATCGCGAATAATCTAAGGGGATGACAATGAAGCGGAACCTCGCGGCTTTTCAGCGACTCGGCATAGCGGCCACGGCAGCCACGCTATGTGCGGCAGTGCCCGGCGCCGGCCGGGCGGCGGGCGCGGAAGATGAATCCGCCGGCATTCCGGACGTTGTGGTCACGGCCCAACGGCGCAGCGAAAGCCTCCAAAGCGTACCGCTCAGCGTCACGGCTGTGGACGCCGCCGGCCTCGAGCAGATGGGTCTGACCCGCCTGTCGGATCTGGCGCGCGAAGTACCCGGCCTCAACGTGGTGTCGTCCGGTCCCGGGCAGAACATTCTGATCATCCGCGGCATCTCCTCGACCGCCGGCACCACCGGCACGGTCGGCTTCTATCTGGACGACACGCCGATGCAAGCCTCCAGCAATGCCGCGCAATTGTCGGCGCGCGGCGTGTTCGATCCGGCGCTGTTCGATCTGGCGCGTGTGGAAGTACTGCGCGGCCCGCAGGGCACGTTGTACGGATCGAGCTCGATGGGAGGGACGATCAAGTATGTGACCAATCAACCCGATACCGGACACTTCGCGGCGAGCAGCCGCTCGACGGTCTCCTACACGGACGGCGGCGGTCCGAACGTCGAGCAAATCGGCACGGTGAATCTGCCGTTGTCGGACATCGCGGCGGCACGGATCACGGCCTTCTATCGGCACAACGATGGCTTCATCAACCGCTACGGCATCGACTCCGCCAGCTATCTCAATATCAATCCGGCGCAGGTGGACCGCCGCGTCAATTCCGAAAACACCGACGGGATCCGGGCCGCGGTGAAATTCGAGGTGATCCCCGGCCTCACCGTAACGCCTTCGGTGATTTTCCAGGAGACCCGCCTCGGCGGTCCGTTCAATATCGACGAGCCGCAGGGAAATTTCCACGACCTGATCCAGGCTCGCGATACCGCGGAACCCACCACCCAGAAAACCTGGCTGGGAAACCTCACGATTCGACAGGTACTGCCGAGCTTCGAGCTGCTGTCGTCGACCTCGTACTACAACCGCGACATTCTGCTGCACGAAGACGCCTCGAACGTCCTGTACTTCTTTTTCTCCCCGGTGCCGCAGAATTCGGTGTTCCCGGTGGGCATGAGCGGCGACTATAAGAACAAGGAGTGGACGCAGGAGTTTCGCTTCACCTCCAGTTTCCAGGGACCGTGGCAGCTCACCGGCGGCCTGTTCTACCACAATGTGTCGGCGCCGCTCGAATCGCAAATTCCAGATCCGCCGGGCTATGACGCGGCCTTCGGATCGCCGTTCGGCGGCGAGACTTTCTTCCACGGCATCCGCAAGGCCGGACTGCGCGAATACGCCGCGTACGGCGAAGGGTCGTACGCCTTCGACGATGGCTGGAAGATCATCGTCGGCGCGCGCGCCTTCAAGGTGAACCAAGACTTCTACCAGGAAGGCGACGGCGTGTTCAACGGCACCACCACCTACTCGTACAGCAATTCGGCGGATCATGGCGTCAATCCGAAGGTGACGGTGTCCAAGCAATTGGACGCCGACGATCTCATCTACGCCACTGCCTCGAAGGGCTATCGCCCGGGCGGTCCCAATAATCCGGCGCCCGCCTCGGTGTGCGGCAAGGAGGTCGCGACGTTGGGATTGAGCGCCGGCGAACTGACCAAGTACGGCTCCGACAACCTGTGGAACTACGAGCTGGGCACGAAAACCCGCTGGCTGGATCGACGCCTGACCGTGAACGCCTCGGCCTATTACATCGACTGGCGCAATGTGCAGCAGCAAATCGTGCTTCAGTGCGGCTTCAACATCACCGCCAACTTCGGCGGCGCGACCAGCAAGGGAGCGGAGATCGAGGCCGAGTACATACCCGTAACGGGCCTGACCCTGTCGGCCTCCGGCGGCTATGTCGATGCGACGCTGAGCAACGCGATTCCCGGATCCAAGGCACAGAAGGGTGATCAGCTTACCGATGTGCCGCGCTGGAGCACGGCGGTGTCCGGGCAGTACGATCATCCGCTGTTCGAGCGCATCTTGGGATTCGTGCGCGCGGATTTCACCGACCGCGCCGGGGCGAATGCGCTGTATGATCGCACCAGCCCGTTCTATCACTATGACGGTTTCGCGCAGACCAATCTGCGCGTCGGCGTCGAGCAGGCGGAGAAATGGAAGGCGGCGATTTTTCTCGACAATGCGTTCAACAGGATCGGCGAAACGGCATTGCCGGTGGCCATCGCCGCCGACTTGCCGACGACGCGCCGGATCGCAATCAACACGCCGCGCACCGTCGGACTGACCTTCGACTATAGCTTCTGAGCGAATCCGACTCATCAGCCGCCGCGCCCGCCGCTCCACAGGGAGTGGTCGGCCGGGGCGGCTTTTTTGCGCTGTCCTTCGGCAGCATCGTGGGCTCAGGCTGGATCGTGCTGCTCGGCGAGTGGCTCAAGCTCGCCGCCCCCGGCGGGGCGCTGCTCGCGCTGCTGGCCGGGGGAATGCTCATGGCGGCGATCGGCCTGTGCTACGCCGAGTTGGCGGCACGCATGCCGCACGCGGGCGCGGAGTTGCGCTATGTGGCCGATACGCTGGGTCCCAAAGCCGCCTTCCCGGTCGGCTGGTTTCTCACCCTGTTCCTGGTGGCCATGTGCGCGTTTGAGGGCACGGCCCTGCCATGGCTCCTCGGTCTCTTGCTGCCCGTGCACGCGACCTCGCTGTATCGATTTTTGGGCGAGCCGGTGAGCGGTTGGGGGCTGTCCATGGGGTGTTTCGGTGCGGCGGCGATCTGCGCGCTCAACTTGGGCGGCGTGCGGGTGTCGGTGCTGTTTCAGCGCGTGATCACCTACGCCTTTCTCGCCGTGATGGTGTCGCTGATCATCGCCGGCCTGAAGTTCGGCAAGCTCGAGAATCTCCAACCGGCGTTCTCGCCGCCCGGCGGAAAATCCTGGCTGCTCGGCTTTACCTGGCTGTTCGGCACCTGCGCCATGCTGCTGTATGGCTTTCAGAGCGCCTTGTATCTCATCGAGGAGCGTGCCCCCCACGTGTCGGTGCGCGCCGCCACCGGCAGCATGGTGATCGGCATCGTGGCGGCGGCGGTCTTCTATGCGGCCGTGCTGCTGTCGGCCGGCAGCATCATTCCCTGGCGCAGCATTCTGACGGCGGAACTGCCCTCGGTCGCCGCCTTCGATGCCCTGCTGCCCGGCCGCATTGCCCCGGTGATCTTGGTGGTGGCCATCTGCTCGCTGGCGAAAACCTGGAATGCCGTGATCATGATGGCCTCGCGCCTGGTGCTCGCGCAGGCGCGGGCGGGACTGCTGCCCGCGTGGCTGGGCCGCATCGATGCGCGCCGCAAGACGCCCCGCAACGCGCTGCTGCTGGTGACCGGCGCGAGCATGATCGGAATTTTCCTCGGGCGCGGCGCCATCGTTCCCATCGTCAACATGGCCACCATCTGCGTGTCCATGACCATTGCGCTGATGCTGGCAGTGCTCATCGTGCAGCGGCGCCGGCAGCCCCGCTCGCCGGGATTTTCCGTGCCAGCGCCCAGGCTGCTCATTCCCGTGTGCGCGGTGGGCGCCGTCCTCATGGCGGGCTTCGCATTGTTTCAGCCGCTCTGGGTGCAATCGGGCATCCCCTTGGAATGGAAACTCATTGCACTATGGTCGTTGCTGGGTTTCATATTCCGTTTACTTGTGCGCAGGTGACCACGATGTTGACGCTTCTTGACCAGGGCCCGCTGACGCGCGCCGAGAGCACCGGCTACAGTCAAACCTCCACCCATGCCGACGTGCTGGCGTTCATCGAGGCGCTGCGCATCCGGGGCGACGCGCGGCTGCGCGTCACGGATTTCGGCCGCACCCCGGAAGGGCGCCTTCTGCCGCTCTTGATTCTCTCCAATCATGGCTGCTTCACACCCGAGGATGCGGTGAGTGCGGGCCTGCCCGTGGTGCTGGTTCAATGCGGCATTCACGCCGGCGAAGTGGAGGGAAAAGAGGCGGCCTTGATGCTGGTGCGCGATCTGCTCGGCGGGCGTCATGGCGCGCTTCTGGACCGCCTCACCCTGCTGGTGGCGCCCCTGTTCAACGCCGACGGCAATGACCGCATCGATCCTGAGAACCGCAAGCTGGAGATCGAACATTTCCGCGGCCAGAATGGCCCCTTGGGTGCCGGTACCCGCGAGAATGCCGCCGGGATCAACTTGAACCGCGACTACATGCGCCAACAGGGCGCGGAGATGCGCTTGATGCAAAGCCGCGTCTGCCATCCGTGGAATCCGCACCTGGTGATCGATTGTCACACCACCAACGGCTCCATTCACCGCTTCGCGATGACCTTCGACATTCCGCATGTGCCCGACAGCGGCCGCCGCGAGCCCATCGACTACATGCGCCGGCG
>Ga0137409_10005113_pt1 | contig 13717 bp, 15 predicted proteins | sample CZODoug1_16funga_FD_122059 | JGI IMG/M metagenome (GOLD analysis project Ga0137409, IMG submission 122059) | Vadose zone soil fungal communities from Angelo Coast Range Reserve, California, USA - CZODoug1_16fungal (Hybrid Assembly) | ecosystem: Environmental > Terrestrial > Soil > Vadose zone... | reverse complement strand
GGCTCTGGCGGTCGGCTCGGCTCTGGCGGTCGGCTCGGCTCTGGCGGTCGGCTCGGCTCTGGCGGTCGGCTCGGCTCCGCCCGGCTGCTCGTCGGCGGGTGGCTCCTCCCGCGCGAGCGCAGCCTCCACCTCGACCGGGCGGCGGCCCAGCTCGACGGTGGTGCTGAACGGCTTGTAGCCCGCGGCCTTGACCTCGATCCGGTGGCGGCCGGGCGGGAGCAGCCGCAGGAAGGGCGGCAGCGGGCCCGAGGACCTGCCGTCCACCGTCAGCTCGGCGGACACGGCGGGCCTCACGGTGACGATCACCTTGCCGGGCACCGGGCCGCGGCGCACCCCGAGGTACGCGACGCCCGCGAGCGCGAGCACGCCCACCGCGACGGCCACTCCGAGGAGGCGGCGGCGCGACCCGACGCGGCCCCTCCGCGGCCTGGTCAGCGGGCCTCTCCTCTCGGTCCGGCGAGCGGCGGTCAGCTCCCCCGAGCTGTCGAACCCCGGCGCGGCCCCTTCTCCCGGCCCGAGCACGCGCGTCGCCTGCGTCGCGCCGAGCTGCTCCGCCAGGAGCGCGCCGTCGACCTCGATGGTCGGGGTTTCCGATGCCCGCGTCCGCTCCGCTCCGCTGTCGGACTCCGATGCCCGCGTCCGTTCCACTCCGATGTCAGACCTGGTCCGCGCGTTCGGAGTCGGTGGACGGACCAGCGTGTCGCCGTCCGGGGCGACACGCCATTCGCGCGCCACGTCCGGGGAGGTCCGATCCGGCTCCGCGAGGCCGACCCAGCGCTGCAGCCGCGCCTGCTCCTTGTCGTGCTCGGCGCGCAGCTCCTCGCGGACGAACGCAGCCAGCTGGCGCGACCCCAGCGGCGCGCCCCCGAGCTGCGCGAACGGCAAGAGGTCGTCGTGCAGGTCGCTGCACCACTGGTACCGGTCGCGCGGCTCCGGGGCGAGCGCCGCCAGCACCACCCGCGAGAGCGCCTCGGGCACCTCGGGGTTCACGCCCGCGGGCGGAGGCACCTCGGCCTTGCGCACCTTCTCCAGGAGGGCGAAATCGCTGTCGCCGGTGAACAGCTTGCGCCCGCAGATCAGCTCCCACAGCAAAACGCCGGCGGCGAAGACGTCGCTGCGATGGTCGAGCGGGTCCCCGCGCACCTGCTCGGGGCTCATGTAGCTGAACTTCCCCTTGAGGATTCCGGATTGCGTCTCCTGCAGCCGCCGCTCCGCCTTGGCGATTCCGAAGTCGATGAGCTTCACCCCGCCGTCGAAGCTCACCAGCACGTTCTGCGGGGACACGTCGCGGTGGACGATCCCGAGCGCGTTGCCCGAGGCGTCCCGCTTGCGGTGCGCGTAGTCGAGCGCTTCGCACACCTGCGCGGCGATGGCGCAGGCCTGCGGGACGGGCAGCGGTTGCCCCCGGCGGCGGTAGCGGTCGAGCAGCTGCCGCAGGTCGCGGCCGGAGATGTACTCCATGGCGATGTAGAGGGTCTCGTCGTGCTTGCCCAGCTCGAGGACCTGGACGATGTTCGGGTGCGAGAGCTGCACCGCGATGCGCGCCTCGTCGACGAACATGGAGACGAGCTCGGGGTCCTCGCCCATGGTAGGCAGGATCTTCTTGATGGCGAGGATGCGCTCGAACCCCTCGGCCCCGAACGCCTTGGCGGCGAACACCTCGGCCATCCCGCCCACGGCGATCCGATCCAGCAGCAAGTACTTTCCGAACTGGACGGGCTGTCGCATGGAAGCGAAACGAGCGTAGTCTCATTGCGCTGCGACGAGCAAGGCGCCCGGAGGCGGATGGACAACGGGCCGGGAGGAGCCCACCGGATGCAGGCCTGCCACGCGTGCGGAAAGGAGATCGACCTCGGCATGGGCGGGACCGCCGGCCGGCGCGACGAGTGCCCGCACTGCCGCGCGCCCCTGCACGCCTGCCGCAACTGCGCCGCGTACGACGAGACCGCGCGCTACGGCTGCCGCGAGCCGCAGGCCGAGCCGCCCCACGACAAGGAGGCGGCCAACTACTGTGACTTCTTCGTCTTCCGGAAGGGCCCGGCCGCCCCGAAAGAGGAGGACCCCCGCGCGAAGGCGCTCGCCGCGCTGGACGCGCTCTTCAAGAAGAAATGACGCGCGACTCGAGCTACTTAGTCTCGCCCGCCAGCCAATCCAGGTAAGGCTGGTACCCCGCCTCGACCGGCACCGCGAGCACCTCGGGCACCTCGTACGGGTGCAGCTCGAGAATGCGCAGCTTCAGCCGCTCCAAGTGCTCGGCGCGCGTCTTGAGCAGCAACAGCACCTCGTTCTCGTCCTGCAGCTTCCCCTGCCAGCGGTAGATGGATCGGATGGCCGGCAGGAGGTTCGCGCACGCGGCCAGCCTCTCCTCGACCAGCGCCTTGGCCAGCTCCGCCGCCTTGTCGGCGCTCGGCAGGGTCGTGAAGACCAGCAGCGCGTCGGTCATGGCCGGCACTCCTAGCATGCCGGGCCGTCAACAGTCGCTCGCTGCCCGACGAGCGGAGGTTGAGTTACGTATCGTGTCCCCGGATCTCCCACCTGAACGAGGAACCCGAATCGAGATTGGCTGCCATGTTTCCCCCATTGGCGCACGAAGGGCGCTGCGCGAGAGCCGCTTACGGCACGGGATCCTGCGGGTCAAGTCGTTGCGAGCCCGCCTTGCGCGACACTACGTAGGACCCTCAGCCCTTCTTCAGCCGCGACAGCGCGGCGGCCACCGCGCTCGGGCCCTTCAGCCCCTTCTGCGCCATCCAGCCGATCACCTTGGGCCCGCCGGCCGCGAGGACACCCAGCCAGCCCCGCATGGTGAGCCGCAAGAGCCCGCTGTGCAGCTTGACGCGGATCTTCTTCTGCTCGTCCTTCGCGACGATGTGCTGGAAGAACAGGACGCCCAGGTCCCCGACGTCCGCCTGCGGCTGCGCCGTGATCGCCTCCACGGCGCCGGGCGCCAGCGTCAGCTCGAAATCCGGGTCCATCGCCTTCCCGGCCTCGAACGCGGGCTTCCCCTCGACCGAGTGGAAGCGGAAGTCCCCCGGCACGTCGGTGAACCGGACCCCCACCTCCGCGGCCTTCTTCAGCGACGACGCCGCGCGCCGCGAGGCCTCGCTCGTCTCGAAAAACCGCCTCAGCTTGACCTCGGATCCGCCGGAAGCGGGCGCGACGCTCTCTCCCATGGACCGCAAGCTAGGTCGCCCGCCAGGCGGGAGCAACGGCCATCTGCTGCGCCGGGCCCACGAGAAGCCTACACTGCGGCTTCAATGACACCGCGCGAGGTGGCACAGACGCTGCGGGAGATCTCCCAGCTCCTGCAGATCAAGGGCGAAAATGCGTTCAAGGTCCGGGCGTACGACCTGGGCGCCGACGCCTTCGACACGCTTCCCGGCGACCCAGGCGCGCCGGGCGGACTGTACGAGCGCGTCAAGAAGGGAACCCTGACCGAGCTCGGAGGCGTCGGCAAGGCGATCTCCGACAAGGTGACCGAGCTGGTGAACACCGGCCGGCTGCGCTACCTGGACGACCTGCGCAAGGAGCTCCCGCTCGGAGCGCTCGACCTGATGCGCATCCCGGGGCTGGGCCCGCGCAAGGCCGCGATCCTCATCAAGGAGCTGGACGTCGGAAACCTGGCCGACCTGGAGCGGGCCTGCCGCGAGCACCGCGTGCGCGGCTTGAAGGGATTCGGCGAGAAGACCGAGCAGCAGATCCTGGAGGGCCTCGACGCGCTCAAAGCCACGCAGTCGCGCCAGCCGCTGTACGAAACGCGACGGGTGGCCGAGAAGCTGCTCGAGCGGGTGCGCGCAGCGCCTGGGGTGACGCGCGCGGAGATCGCCGGCAGCGTGCGCCGGTACAAGGAAACGAACGCGGACGTCGACCTGGTGGCCGCGGCCGCCGATGCCGCGCCGGTGATGGAGCAGTTCGCCAGCACGTCGGACGCGCTCGAGGTGCTGGCGCGCGGACCGACCAAGTGCTCCATCAAGCTGCGCGACGGGCTGCAAGCCGACCTGCGCGTGGTGACCGACGCGCAGTTCGCCAGCGCCCTCCACCACTTCACCGGCAGCAAGCAGCACCACGTCAAGCTGCGCGGCATCGCCCGGGACAAGGGGCTCTCGATCTCCGAGTACGGCCTGGCGCGCCTCGACCCGACGCAGGGCCCCGCGCCCGAGGTGCGCGACGAAGCGGACCTGTACCGCATCCTGGGCCTGGCTCCGGTGCCGCCCGAGATGCGCGAGGACTGGGGAGAGATCGAGCTGGCCGCGGAATCGAAGCTGCCCGAGCTGATCGCCCAGCAGGACATCCAGGGTTTCGTGCACTGCCACACCACCTGGTCGGACGGGAACGCCTCGGTGGAGGCGATGGCGCGCGGCGCGCAGGCGCTGGGGGCGAAGTTCATCACCATCAGCGACCACTCGCAGGCGGCGCACTACGCGGGCGGGCTCACCGTGGAACGCCTGAAGCAGCAGTGGGACGAGATCGCCGCCGTGCAGGAGCGGCTGCCCGGCATCCGCATCCTGCGCGGCAGCGAGGTGGACATCCTGGAGGACGGCCGCCTCGACCTGCCCGACTCGGTGCTGGAGAAGCTCGACGTGGTGATCTGCTCGGTGCACCAGCGCTTCAAGCTGGACGAGGCGGCGCAGACCGAGCGCATCCGCCGCGCGCTCTCGCACCCGCTGTGCCGGATCTGGGGCCACCCGACCGGCCGCCAGATCCTGCAGCGGCCGGAGATCGCCGCGCGCTGGGAGGAGCTGATCGAGCTGGCCTGCGCGAAGGGCATCGCGGTGGAGTGCAACGGCTCCCCGCGCCGGCTCGACTTCGGCGCCGACCTGCTCCGCATCGTCCGGCGCCATGGCTGCAAGGTGTCCTGCTCGGTCGACGCGCACTCGGTGGCCGAGCTCGGCAACCTGCACTACTCGATCGGCACCGCCCGGCGCGGTTGGACGGAGCGCGATCGGGTGGTGAACGCGCGCGGACCGGACGAGTTCCTCGCCATGTTGCGCGCCTGAACCCAAAGCCTGCTTCGCTGTGGCGCCCCAGTGGCGCTACACGGCTCGCCAGGCGGATTCCGGCGATTTCCGCGCTTTTCGCGCGCCGTCGCGCTGGCACGGCGCCTGCTGAAAGGGGCGCCGGAGGTGCGACCATGGATCAGAAGAACGTCTGGAGGCTTCCCGCGGCGCTGTTCATGGTGGGGATGCTGGCCATGCTGCTCGCCGGCGCCTGGCGCGAGCTCGAGATGCCCGCCCAACCGGCGCCGGTGATCACCTTGCCTTCGGTCGAGCAGCCGCAGGCGGCCGAGCCGCAGAACAACGAGATCGCCGACTTCCCGCAACTCGACTAACCGGGCGTGACCGCGCCGGGCAGCATGCGGCCCGTGGGAGCAGCACTCACATAGTCTCTAAATTGGCTGGATGCTTACCGACGGGCGGCCGGCCGGAGCGACGGCTCCCGGCCGGCCGGGCGGAACCGGTCAGCGCTCGTAGGTCTCGGTGGTGAACCGCGCGTGGTGCGGCGCCGGCGATGTGACGGTCAGGTCGATGGTGGCTTCGACGACACGGAGCGCCCGCAGGCCCTTGAGCGCGTGGAGCGTATAGCCCGACACCGCCACCCAAAGGGCGAGGAACGCGACCGGAACGACATTTTCACGCAACGCTCTCATCGCTTCCTCCTTTGTGCGGCAGACACTATCGGTACGGTTCGCGAAAGCTAAAATTTCGGCGCCGCGCCGCCAACGAGGTTGGCGTGAGTGCGCGTCGGAGCGTATGGGCGCCTGTGGTCTCGAGTTGCAGGCTCAGTCGCCTTGAGCGGCGACCGTCGATGAGATGCCGCGTCCCGGTTCTAGATTTCGCGCGTCAGGGAATCTGCCATCTCCGGGCAGATCGCGTGCGCCGTGCTGTGGAGCGGCGCCGTGACGGTCAGGTCCATCGTCGCCTCGATCACGCCAGGCCCGTGCAGACCCCCCAGCGTGTGGAGCGTGTAGCCCGACACCGCCACCCACAGAGCGAGGAACACCACCGGAACGATGTTTTCGCGGAGCACCCTCATCGCATCCTCCTTTGCGTCACGGTCATCCATACGCGGGAGGGAAGCAGAGATTTCACGCCGTACGTCCGGTCAGCGCCTCGACGGCTCGATCAGTCGCAGATCGAATGCGAACGGCACCGGCGCTGCGATGACGATGCGATGGAAGGCTGCATGCGCAGGATTGACGAGGATATTCATCTCAGTACGGGAGTGCACCGATGGAACTTCGAGGCAGAGCGCGCTGCCCTCATCGAGCCACGCGTCTCCGATCGCGCGCGAGACGTCGCTTTCCGGAACCGCATCCCAGCCAGCCGGCAAAGGAACGTTCACGCGAACGATCGTGTCGTCCGGTATCGTCGCCTCGACGAGCACGAGCGCAGGCGCTTCGTTCGGCCGGAAATGCGCGAGCGTCTCGAGCTTCGCGAGACTCTCGCTTCGCGCGGTGTGGACGATGCGACGGCCGGTCGAGTGCCACCGTCCCGGCCCATGCAGACCGCCACTGCCGTCGAAGGCCTCGGCACCCGTCCTCGCACGCGCCGCCCTCGCGACGCGCCAGACCCTCACGGCCACATGCCGTAATCGATCTTGGTCAGCTCGTGGAGCACGAGCTCCGTTCCGATGTCGGTGCGCAGCAGGTCGATCGGCGGTTGCCCGCCAAGAGCTACGTTGGGCTGCTCGATCCAGGCGCTCGCCTTCGCTTCGCCCTCGAGGACCTCGCTCGCCCGGGCGAGCACGCGCGCAACGCGCAACATCCGCTCGCTTTCCGGCGTGGTCAGCAACTCCTTGTTCTCGAGGCGGCGGGCCAGGGTGCGGGGGACCAGGTCGAGCGTCGTCGCCAGCTTCTCGCGAGTCCAGCCCAGGACCTGCGCAAGCCTGTCGATCACCTTGCTCGGAAGGCCCGCCCGCGCCAACTCGGCCCAACCCAGGTCGTCTTCGGGGGCGTCCTTGAGGCCAAGGAAGCTTGCGGTCGCCTGCGCCGCCCTTCTCCTTCCGGCCCGCGGCCGCTTGACCGAGCTTGGCATATGTCCTTCATACACGCGACATATGTCCGGCGCAAGACGCTCGACGACCAGTGGGACGATAGGCCGGCGTTCGTCAGAGCGAGAACTTCGCCTCTTCGAGCAGCTCGCGGACGCGGTGCAGGAACGCGTTGCCGATCACGCCCTCGATCACCCGGTGATCGTAGGAGAGCGTCAGGTACATCATCTGGCGGATGACGATCACGTCCTCGCCGTTCAGCTCGCGCACCACCGCGCGCTTGACGATCTCGCCCATGCGCAGGATGCCGACCTGGGGCTGGTTGATGATCGAGGCGCCGAACAGGTTGCCCTTGAGCCCGGGGTTGGAGACGGTGAACGAGCCGCCCGACAGCTCGTCGGCCGTCACCTTGCCGGAGCGGGCGCGGGCGGCGACGTCGTCGAGAGCGCGCCCGAGGCCGAGGACGCTCTTCTCGTTCGCGCGGCGGATGACGGGGACCAGCAGGCCCTTGTCGGTGTCCACCGCCACGCCGAGGTTGATGTCCTTGCGGAGGATGAGGCTCTCGTCCTGGACCACCGCGTTGATGCGCGGGAACTCGGCCAGCGCCTGGACGGTGGCGCGGCAGAGGCCGACGAGGAAGCTGGGCGCGCGGCCGCCGGTCTCCTTGGCTTTCTTCCACTCCTCGCGCAGGCGCGCGAAGGCGGTCATGTCCACCTCCGCCGTGCAGGGCACGTGCGGGCTGGTGACCTTGGAGTAGACCATGTGCTCGGCGATGAGCCGGCGGCGGTGGTCGAAGGGGACGACCTGGTCCCCTTCCTTCGGCGTGTAGCGCGGCGGCTTGTAGGCGCGCAGCTGCAGCGGCACCGGGCCGGTCGAGTACGGCACCGAGCTTACGGGAGGCGGGATGGTCGCCGGCCCGCCGGTGCGCGGCGCGCCCGGGAACGTCTGCGGGGGCGGCGGCTGCGAGACGACGGCGCCCGCGGGGACCACCGGATCGGGCGTGTCGGCGGAGCCGTCCGGATTGACGATGCCGACCGCCGCGGGCCCCAGGCCGCCGCTGTCGAGGTAGCTCATCACGTCGGCCTTGGTGATGCGCCCTTGCGCGCCGGAGCCGCGGACGCGGTCGAGGTCGACGCCGTGCTCCTGCGCCACGTTGCGGACCACGGGGCTGGCGCGCTGGTGGCCGTTGCCGCCCGGCTGCTGGGGCGGGGGCTGCTGCGCGGCCGGAGCGGTCCCGTATGCCTGCGGAGGAGGAGGCGGAGGGGCGGCCTGCGGAGCGGCTTGCTGTGGCTGCTGCGGAGCCGGCCGCGCCGCCGCGGCGGACGGCTGCGCGGCCGGGGCCTGCGGGGCCGCACCCGCGGCTGCGCCAGCGTCGTCCAGCCGCGCCAGCGCACCGCCCACCTGCACCACCGCGCCTTCCTGGGCGATCACCTCGACGAGCACCCCGGCGAACGGCGAGGGCAGCTCGGTGTTCGCCTTGTCGGTGGCGATCTCGACCAGCGGCTGGTCGCGCTCGACGCGCTGTCCAGGCTGCGCGAGCCACTTCACGATCGTGCCCTCGACTACGGATTCACCGAGCTGGGGCATCGTGACGGTCGTCGCGGCCATGAGAACGCTCCGTCTAGCGCCGGGGAAGCAGTGTGTCAACGAAAGGTAGGACCCCGCAGCACACTCCGGAATCATGGCTGTGAAGCGCGCGCGGTGGAGAGCGACGGGGCCACCTATCCGGACGGGCCGTCGACGCGGGAATCGCGCCAGGCCGCTGGAAGAAACTCTTCCAGCGGCGGCATGCCGGGCCGGACGCCCAGTTGCCAGTGCAGCCGATCAGGGGCCTTGCCGCGGACCCGCACGTACCCCATGTGCACACCGTGGAGATGGTGCCCGGCGCACAGGCTGACGAGGTTCTCCGGCTCGTCGCTTCCGCCGGCGGACCGGTAGTCGATGTGGTGCCCCTGGGCCGCGGCCAGGCTGCAGATCGGCACCTGACAGTAGCCGCGATCGCGCGCCAGGACCCTGCGTTGAAGCGTGTTCCGCTGCTTCAAGACCGGTTCCCACGTGTCGACGAAGTGTTGCAAGATCATCCGGAGGCATTCGCTCTCCGGAATCCACTTGCGGGCGAGGGCTCGGGCCGCCGCGAGGGCGGTTTCGAGCAGGATGCGGATCCCGCGAGGCATCCGGATGTCCATCCCTCGCCGCGTGCACATCTGCGCAGTCTCCTCCCCGTCGAGCTCCCGCCGCAGTGCGATGCAGGTCGTCCGCTCGGCCCGGCGGATCAAGTCGTCGACCGTGACGTCGGTGGCCTTCCAGGCGATCAGCCGCGCCTTCTCGTACGACACGCGGCCTTCCCGCATCGCCTGCCGCAGCGCGGGCAACGCGTACAGCCTGCGCGCCAGCGCGATGCGCTGCTCGACCGCGCGGACGCCCATCCCGAACAGCTCGTCGCAACAGTGCGCGAAGGAAGCGAAGCCCGCGTCGCGCCACAGCCCGAGCATGCGGAAGATCATCGCCAGATGAGCGAAGACGTCGTCCCACTCGCGCCGGAGCCGCACGAGCCGGCGCAGCTCAGCGTCGAGCAGCCAGGGATCCGACTCGACCGGCTCGCTCGGAACGGGAGCCACCACGGCCGGCCCGCGATCGAAGAACGCCCATTCCTGCGTGAGCTCCTCCAGGCCCGCTTTGAGCTGCTCGAGGTCCGGCACGGGCGCGTGCAGCAGCGCGTCCCCGGCCTCGTCGTCGCCATTGCGGGCAAAAGCCCCGTTGAACTCCTGCAGGATGCCCTCGAGCCGTTCCCACGCCGGCGCCGTCGCGCCGATGATCTTGCCCGCTGCCGCGAAGGCCCGCTGCGCCAGCGGCTTCAGGTCGCGCGGGATGTCCAGGTACACGGCGTCCCACGGCTCGTCCTCCTCCGGTACGGCGCCGCCGGCAGCCTGGACCGCGTTGGCCAACGCGCGCACCGTCCCCTTCTGCGCGCGCGCTACCCACTCCTCCTCGGCGTCGCCGCGAGCGACCGAGAGCACCACCTCTGCTCTGCGCGCAGTCACGATCCCGAGCCAGACGGCATCGCGCAATTTCGGTCGATCGCGCAGCCCCTTCGCAAGCTGCACCTTCTTCTGCGCGGTGCGCGGCGCCATGTCGAGCCGCTCGCGCGAGTAATCGCCGCGCTTCGCGTAGCCGAGCTGGGCGAGCCGATCGCCCACGGTCAGCGAGGAAAGGCCCTCGCCGATCGCGACGTCGATGGCCCCGATCCCGCGAGCGCAGCGGGTCAGCAGACCGATCAACAGCAGCGCCGCCTCGCTGCGGAGGATGCTGCTCCGCTCGCGGGGCGCGGGCGGCTCCATGGCATACGCGAGCCCTCGGATCTGGCCGAGGCCGCCGTCGCCTGCGTGTTCGCGCAGCTCCGTCATCGCAAACGACGCTAGCAGACCCCTCTGACATCGAAAGCGAAGCTCGCGACGGAACTCGGTTTTTCAGCTCCGCGGCGATCGGCCAGGGGCGTCGACTACCAGACCGTGTCGAGCGCTTGGACAGCACGCAGCCGCTCGTCCTTCGTGACGAGCCGCGCCCGGTGGGCCAGCGCCGTGGCTGCGATCATCCGGTCGGCAGGGTCGCCCTGGAGGTCCACCCCCGGGCCGCCAGCCGCGAGCGCGATCTCGGGCGTCAGCGGCAGCAGCTCGATGCCCGGTTGCTCGAGCGCATCGCGGACCCAGTCGGCCACGTCGCGATCGAGCACCAGCCGACCCCGCTGGATCAGCATGGCGAGCTCCCAGACGCTGATCGCGCAGACCCCGCGCACCCGTTCCTTCTCGATGGCTTTCCTGGCCGCGGCCGACAGCCGCGCCGGGTCCGCGACCCACCAGATCCAGGCGTGCGTATCCAGGACGATCAACGATCGACGTCCCAGCGCTCGCCGATGGGCGCCACCACGTCGTCCTGCTTCAGGACGCTCCCGAGCAGGCCTTTGTGGACCTTCGACGCGAGCGGCGCCAACCGCGCCACCGGCTTCCCGCGCTTGGTCACGACGATCTCCTGGCCGGTCTCGGCCACCTCGTCGAGGAGCTTCAGGCAGCGTGCCTTGAAGATGCCCGCGGCAATGGTCTTTCGCGTAGCGCCCATGGTCATGTGACCATAGTCATGAACGTCGGCTCCAGTCAAGGAGCGCGAGCCTTGCCGCCTCGCGACACCGCCCAAGCGCGAATGAGCAACGCGGCGCCGATCAGCTCGCCCGCGATGTACGTCGCGAGCTCGCGGTCGACGCCGTGCACGAGCCTGCCGCCGTACGCGGGAGGGAAGCCCCAGCCGAACAGCGGCCAGAGCAGCCAGTGGCGGAAGGTGAAGAAGTAGCCGGCGGCGAAGTCGGGCAAAAGGTCGAGGACGAGGTGCGTGGCGACTCCCCAGCCCAGGGCACGCAGCCGCTCGGAGCGCAGCGCCGCGCCGGCGACGAAGAGCGCGGCGAGGAAGAGCAGCGTGTGGCCGAAGAGGCGCGACCCGTGCAGCAAGTAGAGGTGGTCGCCGGGGCGGTGCTTCGCCATCGCCCAGAAGTAGACAGGCTTGTCGAGCACGTCGGGCAGCAAGCAGCCCAGGACGAGCCAGCGCCACCGGAGCTGCTCGCGGATCCGCGGCGGGACGATGTGGGTGCCGACTCCGACGTGGCCCAGCGGGAACATGGCTGCTTCTTCCTAGCCTCCCGGCGGCTCCTCCTCCACAATGCGTTTCCGTGGCCGAGCCGAAACCCGCCCGCGCGCCGGCGCCGCCGAGCTCAGGCCCGACTCCTCCTCCCGTGCAAGCGGCCACGGCCCCGCCGCCCGGCTCGTTGCGCCACCGGGCGCATGCCATCGGGCACGCCGTATCGCGCCAGCCGCACCTGCAGGCCATCCGCGACGGAGTGCTGGGCGCGCTGCCCATCATCCTGCTCGGGAGCGGGTTCCTGCTCCTCTGGCAGCCTCCGTGGCCGGGGCTGTCGCGCTTCCTTCCGCCGCAATCCGCGCTGCGCGCCGGCTACCTGGCGTGCGCGGGGCTGGTGTCGATCTACGCCTGCGCCGCGACGGCGCTGTCGCTCGCGCGGCGGCGCGAGGCGGACCTCGCGGCCAGCGTGACCACGGCGCTGGCGGTGTTCCTCGTCGCGCAGAAGACCGGCGTGCTCCAGGGCGGCGGCACCGCTCTCGGGCTGTCCACGCTGGGCGCGGGCGGGCTCTTTCCCGCCTTCGCCGCGGCCATCTTCGCCGTCGAGGTGATCCACTTCTTCGCGCAGCGCCGCTGGGGCATCCGCCTCTCCGGCGGCGCGCCGGACGTGGTGGTCCGCAGCTTCGCCGCCATGCTGCCCGCCACGGTCTGCGTGGTCGCCGTGTGGCTGCTCGTCCACGTGCTCGGCGTCGACCTGGTGGGCGGCATCGCCGCGCTCTTCCGGCCGCTGGTGCACGGAGGCGACACGCTCGCGGCGGTGCTGCTGGTGGTGCTGATCGACAGCGCGCTGTGGATGGTCGGGGTGCACGGACTGGCCGTGCTGGCCGCCGTCCGCCCGCTGTGGCTCTCCGCCCTGGCCGAGAACATGGCCGCGGTCAGCTCCGGCCACCCTCCCCCGCACGTGTTCACGCAGGAGTTCTTCGTCTGGTTCGTCTGGCAGGGCGGCTCCGGGGCGACCCTGGCGCTCGCGCTGATGCTCATCTTCGCGAAGTCGAAGCAGCTCCGGCTGGTGGGGCGGGCTGGCATCGTGCCGGCGATCTTCAACATCAACGAGCCCCTCATCTTCGGGACGCCCGTGGTGATGAACGGGAAGCTGGCGCCGCCCTTCGTGCTGGCGCCGGTGGTCATGGTGACGCTGAGCTGGCTGGCGATGCACTTCGGGCTGGTGCGGCCGCCGTACATCGAGGTGGTGTGGACGCTGCCGGGGCCGATCGGCGCGTACCTCAGCTCGGGCGGCGACGTGCGCGCGGTCGTGCTGCAGATGCTCAATCTCGCCATTGCGCTGGCGATCTGGTGGCCTTTCGTGCGCAGGTACGACCGCGCCCTGCTCTCGTCCGAGCGCACTACTCCGTGACCAGCACTGCCCGCCGCATCGCGCGGCCCCTCTCGTTGCTCGTCGCCGCGTGCGCGTTCGCCGTGCTGAACGTCAGCGTCCCGGGATTGCCGTCACCGGTACACGTTCCGCCTGTCACCAATACCGCTTCCGGCGTCCCCGTACCGTAGATGTAAACGTAGTAGAACGGGTTCGTCGAAGGTCCACCCGTATACAGCGGATCGACTCCCTTTACGCCCGCCGGACAGGCCAGCAGCGAAACCGTCTTCGCCCCCGGTGCCGTCAAATCTGTCGCTGGCGACTGCGTCCACGCAAAATCCGTCGAGTACTTCACCGCCAGCATGCCCGACGTCGCTCCGCCCGTCCCCGGCTTCGGCTTGTACTTTCCAGCCGAAGCGTCGTAGGTGACCACTTGGCCGTCGCCCGGCGAGATCGTGTCCAGCGGAATCCCCTGCAGCGCAGTCGCATTCGCGCTACTTCCACAAGCGCCCCACGTCGAATTGCCCTTCAGACACTGTGTATTGTCCGCGGTCCCCGTTCCCAACTGCGCGGGAGGAACCACGCCGCTCACAATGTTCGCCTTCGCCAGCAGCGCCGTATCGATGTAATGCTTCGTCGCGGCCTGCGCAGGAGCCGAAGGATCGGACGGCAGACTCAAGGGCCCGCTCATCGCATCGCCGTTCTTCGAAACGTACGATCCCGATCCCACGTTCGCCA
>Ga0137409_10005112_pt1 | contig 13718 bp, 14 predicted proteins | sample CZODoug1_16funga_FD_122059 | JGI IMG/M metagenome (GOLD analysis project Ga0137409, IMG submission 122059) | Vadose zone soil fungal communities from Angelo Coast Range Reserve, California, USA - CZODoug1_16fungal (Hybrid Assembly) | ecosystem: Environmental > Terrestrial > Soil > Vadose zone... | reverse complement strand
CGGCTGGTCTTTTTTTGACGGCCTTTTTTTCCCTGGCCGGTTGCAAAAACACCACAGCGCCCGCGGCTGACGTTTGGGCCGTCGTCAACGGCAAGGAAATCAAGCGCGACGAAGTCGATAAGTATTACCGCACGCGCGTTAGTCCCGAAGGCCAGGAGCCGTCGCAGGAAGAATCGCTCTCGCTCAAGTTGAATATTCTCGACGAGCTCATCAACAACGAAATTCTTCTCGAGCGCGCAAAAAAATTAAATTTGGTTGCGACTGACGGTGAAGTCGAAGACAAGTTCACCGAAATGAAAAGCCCCTTCACCGAAGATGAATTCCACCGCCAGCTGAAAGATCGCGGCATTTCGGTCGACGATTTGAAAAGCGATCTGCGCCGCCAGCAATCCATCACGAAATTAATGAACCGCGAAGTCGTCGCGAAGATCAGCATCAGCGATCAGGACCTTGCCGATTTCTACGCGTCGAACAAGCAGCAATTCAACGTCGCCGAGCCGCAATATCGCATCGCGCAAATCGTCGTAACGCCGCGCAAGGAACCCGTCGTCCGCAATCGCAAAAACGACGACGCCACGAACGAAGCCGAAGTCAGCCGCAAAGTAAAAATGCTGATGGACCGTCTGAACAGCGGCGCCGATTTCGCCACGCTTGCCATGGATTATTCCGAGGACATCAATTCCGCGGCGACGGGCGGAGATCTCGGCTACGTGCCCGAATCTTCTTTGAATCAATCCGATCCCACGTTGAAGCGCGTCGTGGTGGGCCTGAAGGCCGGAGAAGTCAGCCAGCCCGTGCAATTAAAAGACGGCGTGCGAATTTTAAAACTCGTCGCACGCGAAGCTCCCGGCCAGCGCGGTATCGGCGATCCCCAGGTTCAACAAACGATTCGTGACACCCTGAAAAACCGTAAAGAACAATTATTGAAGGCCGCGTATCTCGCCACGGTTCGCGATGAAGCGAAAGTGACAAACTATCTCGCGCGCCAGGTCATCGAGGCTGCCGGGCGTCTGCCCGAAGCGGCAAAAACGTCGTTCCCGTCGAAGCAAGGCACGCCGCAAAACTAGTTTTTCTTTTTTGATTTTTTTTTCGCGAAACTTTTTCAGTCGACCCAGGCCAAAGCTTCTCCGGCGTTCACCGCCTGGCCTTCTTTCACAAAAAGTTTTTCCACGCGGCCGCTCTTCGGCGAACGGATTTCATTCTGCATCTTCATCGCCTCGACAACCAGCAAGCCTTGTCCAACTTTCACCGCATCTTCCGCCTGCACCAAAAGCCGCACAATTTTCCCCGACATCGGCGCGACAATCTGCTGGCGTCCTTCTGCTTCCAGCGCTCCGTGACGGCGCCCGCGCCACGCCCGCGGATCGTCCACTTCCGCAACGTATTCCGCCAGCCCCGTATGCAGCACGAGTGAACCGTCCGGCATTGGCGCGACACGTACTTCGTGCGATTCACCTTCGATCAATATCGAAAATGTATTTGTCGCAATTTCGACGGCGTCGACGTCGAGCATTTTTCCGTCGAGAGAAATTTTGAGCTTCTGCGAATTGCGCGTGAGCTCCACGACGCGAGGTTTTCCTCCGATACGGATTTCGTACTTCATGGCATGCGGTCCGTCTGACGCGTGCGGCCGTCCATTTTCCAGCGCGAACTTTTTTCCGCGGCGGGCGGAACGGAAGCGGAGTCGTGCGAGGCGTGCCAAAGTGCTGCGGCGATTGCGGCGGCATCCGCTGCGCGCGAATCGACATCGGGAGCGGCGTGCGGGCGCGTCAGCACTTCGTCAAGCCACGTCGTATGAATTTCGGAGCGCAGAAAATCTGGTTCGACGAGAATTCTGCGGAAGAGCGCAGTGTTCGTTTTGATTCCCGTTACTGAATATTCTTCGAGCGCGCGGCGCAAACGCGCAATGGTTTCTTCGCGACTGTTGCCCCACGCGATTAATTTCGCGAGAAGCGGATCGTAATCCACTGGAACGGTCCAGCCGGAGTAGACGCCTTCGTCGAGACGAATTCCAGGGCCACTTGGGGCGCGGCGCGAAAGAATTTTTCCGGGCGACGGAAAGAAATTGTTTTCTGGATCTTCCGCGTACAAACGGACTTCCATGGCGTGGCCGCGCGGGGTGATGGATTCCCACGCGAACGGAAGACGGTGGCCGGCGGCAATCGCAATTTGCAGTTTCACAAGATCGAGGCCGGTCACCTGTTCGGTGACAGGATGCTCGACCTGCAAGCGTGTGTTCACTTCGAGGAAATAATAGTTGTAGTGAGTGTCGACGAGAAATTCCACGGTGCCGGCGTTGACGTAACCTCCGGCGCGCGCGATGCGCACGGCGGCATCTCCCATGCGTTTGCGCAATTCGGGCGTCACGATTGGCGAGGGAGCTTCTTCGATTACTTTCTGATGGCGGCGCTGCACGGAACACTCGCGTTCGCCGAGCGAAACGACGCGGCCGTGTGCGTCGGCGAGAATTTGAATTTCGATGTGGCGCGGCTTTTCCAGATATTTTTCGAGGAAGACACTGGAATTCCCGAAGGCGTTCATCGCTTCGGATGACGCGTCTCGAAACGCGGACATGAATTCTTCGTCACTCGAAACCAGCCGCATGCCTTTTCCGCCACCGCCCGCGACCGCTTTCAACAAAACGGGATAGCCCATTCTTTGCGCCAGTGCGCGCGCCTCTTCCGGCTTTTCAATCGGATCGTTTGTTCCGGGGACAATCGGGACATCCACTCCGCGAGCGAGAGAGCGGCCGGCAATTTTTGAGCCGAGTGCTTCCATTGCTTCGGCGGATGGACCGATGAAAGTGAGCGAAGCAGCTGAACAGGCGCGAGGGAGAGCGGGATTTTCCGCAAGAAAACCGTAACCGGGATGGACGGCGTCGCAGCCTGCGCGCCGCGCCACGTCCATTAATTTATCGAGGCAAAGATAGCTTTCGCGCGCCGGCGCAGGGCCGATTGGATACGCTTCGTCGGCGAGGCGAACGTGGAGTGAATTGCGATCCACTTCGCTGAAGACCGCGACGGACTTGATGCCGAGTTCGCGGCAGGCGCGGATGATGCGCACGGCGATTTCGCCGCGATTGGCGATGAGTATTTTCCGGAACATAGAAAGTGAAAAGGCCGCGTACGACAGACAGACGGAGAAAAGCATAGCACGCGAGAAAAATCTGCAGAGGGCGGCGTGATCCTCGCGTGTCCAATAAATTGCGGCCCGTCGAGGTATTGTGCTGGGCCCTATTTTTTGCGCTCGCGATGACGGGCTAACAGCCGTTGCTCGAGCGTTGCTGCGATAAAGAATCCGCTATTTTTCAACTGGTTTAGCACTGCGGGAAAATCGCTCATCAGGCCAGTGGTATCGGCGCGCTCAAGGACTCCGAGTGTTCCTGAGAGGGGCAGACCGCGATTCAGAGCGATCGTTCGTCCGATTTGTTCGTCGATTAAGAGCACATCCACACGCGTTTGCTCGGCCAAGAGAATTGATTGCCGCTCGCCGCGATGCAAGAGAACCGGAAATGCCCTGGTCTGGTCTTCTCCAACCGTGCGGACTTCAAGCCAAGATGGAGGTGACATGACGAACCGCCGCACAAGCTCTGGCGTTCTGGTGTCGGTCAATTCGTCCTGGACCGCAGATGGAATAAGGACCTTCTCAAAAAGGCGGCCGAGGAGGTGTTGTTGTTCGATTGCGATTAGGTAGCGGAGCGGAGTGGTATTGGAAACCGCTATCATTCGGGCGCGGTTCTAACGCGAGTTGCGCCGCGATGCGGCTTCGAAAAGTGCGGCTTCGCGGTTCAGATCCGAGTCGTCGATTCTTGCAAGCGGTACATGGTGCTTACCCAGGAAATCTTCTGTTTCAATGCGGGTGAGGCCCAGCAATTCTGAAATTTGATACAAGGTTAAGGCCTGATTCCGGTATCCCTCGAGTGCAATAGCCTCTAAGGCGTGGCGGGAAAGATCGGCCCCGGGGGCAGCAAGCTGCCTGGCGATTTCGTCAGGAATGTGGAGCGTTACTTCCATAAGTTGAGTCTAGCACGGGGTGCAAGGGAGGTGCGGATTGATGCGGACGACGATTTCGCCGCGATTGGCGATGAGTATTTTGCGGAACATTATTCGTTCGAGGGTTTGTAAGTACAAACCCCGGGCTCCCTGGGCTTGAGCAGCGGAAAAAAGCTTAGCACGCGCTGGAAATGAGCCGAGCGCGGCATTTTGTAGTGCGTGCTTAATTGTTTCAGAGGAAGAAGCCGGGTTGTGCAATGGAAGTTGACGCCGGTTCATCGGGCGTGAGCAGGAGTGACCCCGAGTTCGCTCCGCAGGAATGGCGCGACGGCGGCGCCGAGTATCTCTATGGCTTCCAACATTTGATTGTGCGGGAGTGTCGAGACGCCCATTTGAAACGTGACACGTGAGATGCCGCCGAGAGCTTCATTGATGTATAGGATTTTCTTCGCGACCGTTTCCGCGTCACCGATGATCAGCGCGCCGGTAGGTCCGCGCTGGGCGTCGAATTGGGCGCGAGTGGTGGGTGGCCAGCCGCGTTCTTTGCCGATTTCGGTGAAGGTATGCGCATAGCCCGGAAAGAAAATGTTCGCGGCTTTTTCGGTGGTGTCTGCAAGGAAGCCGACGGAATGAAGGCCCACAGTAAGTTGTTCGGGAGAATGACCGGCGCGGCGTCCAGCTTCGCGGTAAAGGTCAATGAGTGGGCGGAAGCGTCTGGGTTCGCCGCCGATGATGGCAACCATAAGAGGAAGTCCGAGCATTCCCGCGCGAACGAAGGATTCGGGCGTACCGCCGACACCGACCCAGATAGGGAGAGGATTCTGGAGCGGACGCGGATAGATTGCCTGGCCGGTGAGCGCTGGGCGGTGTTTGCCGGACCAGTGCACCTGCATACTTGCTCGGATCTTCAGGAGAAGATCGAGTTTTTCTGCAAAGAGCGAATCGTAGTCTTCAAGACGCAGACCGAAGAGCGGGTACGACTCGATAAACGAGCCGCGGCCAGCGACAATTTCGGCGCGGCCACGGGAGATGAGGTCGAGAGTAGCGAACTCCTGAAAAACGCGAACGGGGTCGGATGCGCTGAGAACGGTGACCGCACTGGTAAGGCGGATATTTTCGGTGCGCGCCGCGGCCGCCGCGAGGATCACGGCGGGAGCCGAATCGAGAAACTCGGCGCGGTGATGCTCGCCAATGCCGAAGACGTCCAGTCCGACACGATCGGCGAGTTCTATCTCTTCGAGTAGATAGTGCATGCGCTCCACCGGGGTGAGGGCGACACGCGTGGCGGGGTCGGGGATGGCTGCGGCGAAACTGTCGATTCCAATCTGCATTTGCATCACTTCTCCAAACATTAGAGCGATCGGCGCGGTACGCCGTCATGTGGAAGCCGGCATCAAGACTTTGGTTTGATGCCGGCCCCGAGGCTTTTGGCGCGCTTCCCAATCTTTTTCAATATCGTTTCAAGATTTCGCAATTCTTTCGGGCTCGCATCGGCAAAAACCCTCGCAATTTCGGCAGCGTGTTTCCTAAAGATCGGGGCTATTAATCCTTTACCTTTTGGTGTGAGCGACACGATGCGGACGCGCCGGTCTTGGGGGCTCTCGACGCGGCTTACGAGGCCTCTTTCGACGAGGCGGTCGACGGCGGTGCTGATGGAGCCGGGCGTTAGATGCACCTTTGGGCCGATCGTATTTACCGGCAAAGGCCCTTTGTTCAAAAGAGCTTCAAGTATCCGGAAGTCGGTATCGTCGATTCCAGTTTCCGCTAGTCCCGCATAGAGATATTTCGCGGCCGCATGAAAGGCCTTCCCCAACACCAGCCAACAGTGAACCGGGTCTCGCGAGTTCTTGTCCATGGCAAAACTATTGTGCCTCTTTGTATAACCGATGTCCAGAAACATGTATCTATATCAATAGACCTTGCATCAATAGATAACGAAAGAGAGGCAACCTAATTATGGAACGCGCAAATAAGAAGCACATCGCCGTAATCGGCGCAACAGGACAGCAGGGAGGCGCCGTAGTACGCGCCCTGCAAGCCGACAAGCAATTCAAAGTACGCGCCTTGACTCGGAATCCGGCCAAGCATAGCGAACTCGGTGACGAAGTCGTCCAAGCAGATTTAAGCCGCCCCGAAACCCTTAGGGCTGCGTTTGAAGGGGCGCACGGCGTATTTCTAGTCACCAATGTGTGGGAAAAAGGTGCCGACGAGGTCGAGCAGGCAACAGCGGCGGTACGCGCAGCCAAAGATGCGGGCGTTAAACACTTTGTCTGGTCCACGCTGCCGGATGTGGAAGCGATCAGCGGAGGCAAGTTCCACGTCCCCCACTTTACCGACAAGGCTAAGGTTGATCGGATAGTGAAAGAAGCCGGGTTTGCGAATCATACGTTCGTCATCGCGCCTTTCTACTATCAGAATCTTATCGGCGTTCTTGCTCCGCAAAAACAGGCTGACGGATCCCTGGGCTGGGCTCTCCCGCTTGATCCAACTGTGCGGAGCATTCACATGGGCGATATCACAGAACTGGGCAACATCGTGGCTGGAGCATTCGCGCACCCCGATCAGGCCGGCCACGGCGAGTATCTGCCCCTCGTCGGCGATTTCATGAGCTTCAATGAAATCATCGATACGCTAAATCGACAGGATCACAACTTCTCTTTCAACCAAGTGCCAAAAGAAGTCTTCGCGGGCTTCTTTCCTGGAGCCGCCGGGTTAGCCGAAATGTTCGGTTACTTTCAAGCGCACACGTACCTGGGTTCCGATTCGCGCGACCAAGTTGCGCTCGCAAACAAAATCACAGGCCGGCAGCCGACAAAGTTCCCGGTGTGGGCTCGAGTGAATTTCCACGCCGCAAAGAACGCCCACTCGGCAGCACTGTAATCGAAAACGAACGGAAATCGATTTTAGCCGTGTGGACAAACTTAGTTTGCGCGGTTGCTCGTAAACGGATTCAAAAAACAAAAGGAGGAAGTATATGGCTACGAATTCGATCGCAATTTCCAAAGATGTGGAGGCAACAAGCTTTTGGCAGGGTGCAGTGGTCGTTTTGGGACGATTTTTCTTCGCGCTGATTTTCCTGGTGGCTGCCCCCAATCACTTCAGCAAGCAAACCATCGCCTTTTCGGCTTCTCAAGGCGTGCCCTTAGCCTCGATCGCGGTTCCACTTTCCGGCGTGGTGGCCATCGCCGGCGGCCTCAGCATTTTGCTGGGCTACCGCGCAAAACTCGGCGCCTGGCTCATCGTGCTGTTCCTGATTCCGGTCACGTTGATGTTGCACAAGTTCTGGACTGTTACCGATCCCATGATGGCGCAGATTCAAATGATTCTGTTCATGAAGAACGTCTCCATGCTCGGCGGTGCCCTGCTGATTTCTCACTTCGGAGCGGGGCCGTTCAGCCTGGATGCGCGGCGGTCGCGCTGAACGCCCTTAGTAAAGGAGAGAACAAAAATGCACACTCAATCTGAACCGTCGAATCCTGGTGCGATCAAAACGCCGATCTCGAAGGACGCGCTCGATCAGCTTTTTCGCAAAGCGCGGACCCACTCAGCATGGCTCCCCGAGCCAGTGCCGACTAAACTGCTCCACGAGGCTTACGAATTAGCGCGTCTCGGGCCGACCAGCGCAAACGGCTCGCCTGTCAGATTCGTTTTTCTAACCACTCCTGGCGGCAAAGCGCGCCTCCAGCCTGCTCTGGCACCCGGCAATGTGGACAAAACCATGGCCGCTCCTGTGACCGTTATCATCGCCTGGGACACGGAATTCCACAAGCATCTTCCCAGGCTTTTTCCGCAGGCCGACATCCGCTCCTACTTCGCCGGAAATAAACCTCTGATCGAGGAAAACGCCTTCCGCAACAGCTCGCTGCAAGCCGCATACTTCATTCTGGCGGCACGCGCTTTGGGATTGGACTGCGGACCGATGTCTGGTTTCGACGCGGACAAACTGAATGCGGCATTCTTTCCCGACGGCAAGTGGAAGGTCAATCTTCTCTGCAACCTGGGCTATGGAGACCCAAGCAAACTCCACCCGCGTAATCCCCGCCTGAATTTCGAGGAAGCGTCTGTGATTCTGTAGGACTAGCTCATAATTGAGGCAGGCCGAGGGATTTCAGGCGGCGGTCCAAAAGGCGGCGATCAATGTAAACGTTGTGCGTCAGCAATTGCCGGAAGACGCTACGCAGGTCGGTCAAATATCGCCGAAGATAGAAGGATTCCAGCAGTCCGACGCTACCCAAAATTTCGAGATGATTTAACTTGGCAAGCTGGCGCGCTTTGTAGTCATCCATCAGCAGAGGGCCAGCACCGAGTTGCTTAGCCAGCAGGATTGCGCTCATTTCGCCCGGACCCAAACCATATTTCTGTTGGGCAGCGAGCAGATCTCCCGGCCTGGCAAGTTGCTTTACTTCGATCCAGTCTGCATGTCCCACTTCCGACGCGCCTGGCAGACCCGCACCAGCGATGACGACTTCGTGGTGAACTTCGTTAGAGACATAAATATGAGGAAAAATCCGATGGAGGAGGTCAAAACAGCCGAGTTTGGCGAGGATTACGAGCGGCGAAGAGTCTGCTACCGGGATCACGCTTTTAGACGGTCAGCAGCTTGTCGTTCTTGTTCCAAGTCTTCAAAACTGTAGCGAAGCGGGGGAACACCGTGCTTTGCCGCAAAATCCATAAAAGCCGCCAACGGTGTTTGGCAGAGCTCAGCCGCACGACCGAGCGAGACTTTATCCTCGCGATAAAGCTCAAGGGCAAGAAGACGAGCGGCCTCTTGAGAGAGGCTGCCTTCCTCCAAATTTGCCGCTCTCAATAGTTCGGACGGCAACTTCACTTCTACTGTATCCATAGGTAAAAGCTACCTCACAAGGGGTCGTTTGTCATGCGCATTTGTCTCCCCGTACGGTAGAGGCACTTGGGTTGTAGTGGAGGTTTTTCCATGTGTTCCTCTTGACAATCAGGATGAGAGGTGTATGCTCCTCTTGACTGTCAGGAGAAGCATTGCCCATGACCGACCAATCTAGCGATCTCGTCCAGGGAACACTGGACATGCTGATTTTGAAAACGCTGGCCCTTGAACCGATGCATGGTTATGGTGTCGCGGCGCGGATCGAGCAAATGAGCGGCGGGATTTTTCGCGTTAACGCGGGTTCCCTGTTCGTTGCGTTCGAGCGGCTACTGCGCTCTGGAACGATCAAGGGCGAATGGAGGACGACCGAAAATAGCAGGCGAGCGAAGTACTACTCGCTGACCGAACGGGGCCGCAAGAGGCTCGATTCCGAAACTCGAGAATGGACCAAGCAGGTGGCGGCGATTGCCAGAATTTTAGAGGCATCGTAAGAGACGGCTATGTCTGTGCTTCGAACCATCGCGGATGGACTACGAGCGTTGCTCCGGAAGGAACAGGTTGGCCGGGAGCTGGATGAAGAACTGAACGGCTTTCTGGAGATGGCAACGGAAGAAAAGATGAAGCAGGGGATGAGCCGGAAGGATGCGCTTCGCGCGGTGCGTTTGGAGCGGGGGAGCCTCGACGTGAGCCGGGAAATTATCCACGCGGCGAGATGGGAATCTTTCGTGGAGACGTTGTGGCGGGATTTGCGCTTCGCCGTGCGCGTGCTGCGCAAAAATCCCGTGTTCACAGCTGTCGTCGTCCTCACCCTCACTCTAGGAATTGGCGCCAACACGGCGATCTTCACGCTGATTGATACCGTGATGCTCAAGCAGCTGCCCGTAGCGAATTCCAAGCAGTTGTACCGGCTGGGCGACAACAACAACTGCTGTGTGATGGTCGGCACTCAGGACGGCGGCAGCTTTGTATTGTACTCGTATCCACTTTACGAGCACCTTCGCGACCAGACGCCTGAATTTAGCGAGCTGGCGGCCTTTGCATCTTACGTGTCGGATTTGAGTGTTCGCCGTGAGACCGATACTGCGGCGCAGCCGTACCGGGGCGAGTTCGTCTCAGGGAATTACTTCGCAATGCTCGGTGCCGGCAGCTTCGCAGGCCGGCTTCTAATGCCGGCGGACGATACCTCGGGCGCGCCGCGAGCGGCGGTGATGAACTATCACACATGGCAGCGCCGCTTTGGGGCAGATCGGTCGCTGATCGGCTCGACCGTCAACATTAACGGCGTTCCTTACACAATTACAGGAGTGACTTCGCCGGAATTCTATGGCGACACGCTCCGCAGCGACCCGCCCGACTTCTGGCTGCCTCTAGCAGTGAACCCGGACCGCTGGCTGTTCGGCGCTGAACCCGAATGGCTTTATTTGATGGGACGCTTGAGACCGGAGGCTGCGTCAGAGCAAGTCCAAGCTCGGCTTACGGTTGAATTGCAACAGTGGCTTGGGAGCCACCGGGAAGTTATCCCTGAGCGAGACCGGAACGACCTCGCTCGGCAATACATCCGGCTGACGCCGGGAGCCCGAGGTGTCGAGCAAATGCAGACGAACTATGCGATGGGGCTGCGATTGTTGGTGACGCTCTCCGCGTTGCTCCTGCTGATCGCCTGCGCGAACATCGCCAACTTGCTGCTGGCGCGCGGGTCGGCCAATCTTTCTCAGACGGCGGTCCGGCTGGCTTTGGGCGCATCGCGAAGCCGGCTGGTTCGGCAGATGCTCACCGAAAGCGTACTGCTGGCGCTAGTTGGCGGCGCGGCGGGACTCTACCTCGCGTATGTCGGAACACATGCCATTCTGCTCGTCGCTTTTCGCGGCGCCCAATATGTTCCCATCGAGGCGCGGCCTTCGCTGGCCGTATTGGCGTTCGCGCTGCTTTTGTCGGTGGCGACCGGGATAGTGTTTGGAATTGCGCCAGCCTGGATGACATCGCAGTCCTATCCTGCCGATGCCCTGCGTCGAGCAGGCCGTTCCGCGGCCGACCGCTCGTCGGTGGTTCAGAAATCTCTGGTGATCGTGCAGGTCGCATTCTCGATAGTGCTCTTGATTGGAGCTGGCATGGTGACGCAAAGTCTACGCAATCTCGAATACCAGAATTTCGGGTTTGTGACAGAGGGCCGCCTGATCGTGAATATCGCTCCGTCACTCTCCGGCTACACGGCGGATAAGCTTGATGGGCTTTATCAGCGACTTCAGGACACCCTGCCTCAAGTTCCCGGCGTCTTGAGCGCCAGCCTGTCCTGGTACAGTCCGCTCGGCGGCAATAACGCGAACGAACGCGTATTCATCGAGGGAAAGCCGCCGGATTATCGTTGGACAGCACCATCCTGGGATCGTGTCGGACCGCATTATTTCGAGACTATCGGCACGCGCTTGCTGCAAGGACGAGCGATTGAAGACCGCGACACACCTGCTGCCCAACACGTTGCCGTCATCAATGAGACCTTCGCGCGGAGATTTTTCCCGAACGAGAATCCTATCGGCCAACACTTCGGAATGGGGGATGCGAGTCACCGCGGTGATTACGAAATCGTTGGCATTGTCGAGGATACGAAATACCAAGACGCGCGTGCCCCCGCTTATGCCACGTTTTTCCTGCCGCTACTCCAGAGTCCACCAGGACAGCCCGTTCGTGGATGCGTCGGCGCCATCGAGCTGCACGTGGCTGGCAAACCGGAGAGTGTCGAGCCAGCCGTCCGGAAAGCGCTTGCTGACATGGACCCGAATCTCACCGTCCTAAACATGGTGAGCTTTGGCGAGCAGGTGGCGCGCAATTTTAATCAGGAACGACTCATCGCGCGACTCGCGGAATTGTTTGGCGCCCTCGCGTTAATCCTGGCGTGCGTCGGCTTGTACGGCGTAACAGCCTACGCGGTGGCACGGCGAACGAACGAAATAGGCATCCGCATGGCCCTTGGCGCCGAGAAGAAAAATGTGATGGGCCTCGTGCTGCGCACTGCACTCGGTCAACTTGGTTTGGGCTTGGCTATCGGCGTCCCTGTGGCACTGGCTGCTGGCCAGGTAATGGCGAGCCAACTTTATGGCGTCAAGAGTTATGACGCGGCGATTGTCGGGCTGGCCGCCGTGATTCTGACTGCGTGCGCGCTTCTTGCGGCATCGGTTCCCGCGTGGCGAGCGATGCGGGTCGATCCGATGGTGGCTTTGCGTTATGAGTAGTTCGCGGCGGTTGCGCGATATCTTACGTAAATGGCTCTCTTCAGCCTGGCTGATACATTTGTAGTGGAAGCGGCGCGCGGGACTTGCTAGCATCACGCGCATGTTAACCTTCCTTTTTGCGATTGTTTTTTACTTTTCCGGAGCCACTCCAAACATGGATTTGCCAACGAAAAAGGTTTTGAATCTGGCGGCGATCAAGACGATGATCGCCGCGGCGGAAGCGGAAGCGAAAAAAAGAAGCGTGGAAGTGACGCTGTGCGTCGTGGATGAGAGCGGGAACCTGCTGTTTCTGGAAAAGGCAGACGGGGCATCCATCAACACAATTCAATTTGCGCAGAAGAAGGCGCGGCACTCCGCTTTCTACCGTGCGCCTTCCAAAGATGCGGCGGATGCGGTGAAAAGCGGGCATGTTGAGGCGATGGCGATGCCGGAGTTTTTTCCGAATCAGGGTGGATTGCCGATCATCGTAGATGGGCAAATCCTTGGCGGAATTGCAGCGAGCGGAGCGAAATCGGAGATTGATGAAGCGATTGCGCAGGCCGGCGTGGACGCATTGGTGAAGAAATAAGCGGAAAAATTAGAGTTCAGAAAAGACTAGAACCCGTCTCATAAATGGGAGCGACCCAAAATCCAGGGCCTCAGAGGCTAAAGCCCCACATTTTTGGGCTGTTTTCGGCACGGCTGAAGCCGTGCCCTCCTGAAGAACATTTATGAGATAGCTTCTAATTAGGCCGAGGGGCGGAGGTCCTGGCGCAAGCGGGCGATGTCTTTTGTTGGCGCGCTTCCGAAGAAGCGGCTGTATTCGCGGCTGAACTGCGACGGGCTGAGATAGCCGACGCGCTGGCTTGCGGTGCTCGCGTCCGTCATTGCGGACAACATGAGACGCCTCGCTTCCTGAAGGCGCAACACTTTTTGATAGTGCAGCGGACTCATGGACGTGACGGCCTTAAAGTGCTCGTGGAACGAAGAGACGCTCATGTGGACGAGTTCGGCGAGCTCTTCGACTTTCATGGGTTGAGAAAAATTGTCGCGAAGCCAGGAGATCGCTTTTGCGACGCGGTTCACGCTGGATTCGGCGAAGCCCATTTGGGCGAAGCGAGCGCCGATGCCACTGCGCAGCAGGCGAATCAGAATTTCGTCCACGATCAGCGGAGCGAGAAGGTCGGCGTCTCCGGGTTGTGCGAGACACTCCATCAAACGAGTTGCTGCGCCGACGATGCTGGTGTCGAGCGGAGCTACGTAAACGGCACGCCTCTCCGGAATGGGAGGCAGGCCGTGAGGAAATACTTTTAGGACGAGGTCGGCAATTTTTTGTGGATCGAAGTCCAGTCTTAGAGCGAGATACGGATCGGCGTGGCTGGCACGCGTAACTTGAGCGGCAACGGGAAGCGCGACGGAGAAGACAAGCATGCGGGAGGCGTCGTACTCATAGACTTCCTGTCCGACGATGACGGTCTTCGCTCCCTGAACGATGAGGCACAATGCGGGCAACTGAATGACGTGCGCGCAACTGGCGTTGATTCGTGAAAAGCGGCTGACGTGCAAACCGGGAATGCTGAGGTCAAAGGTGCCGTCGTGAGGAGCATAGGCAGCGATGCGGCGTGCGAGGTCGGCCGTTTCTGATTCGCTCGCCGCTGCAGTCGTAATTTCGCGCCG
>Ga0137409_10005111_pt1 | contig 13720 bp, 9 predicted proteins | sample CZODoug1_16funga_FD_122059 | JGI IMG/M metagenome (GOLD analysis project Ga0137409, IMG submission 122059) | Vadose zone soil fungal communities from Angelo Coast Range Reserve, California, USA - CZODoug1_16fungal (Hybrid Assembly) | ecosystem: Environmental > Terrestrial > Soil > Vadose zone... | reverse complement strand
TACGTGTTCGATGTGATGTCGGCGCGCTCGAAGGGGTCCATGTGCAGGTTGAAGATCTTGAAGATCCGCATGCACGTGAACGGCTCGCCCCAGATCATGAGCGTACCGGGCAGCGCTGCCGTCGTGGCCATCGCGGCCAGCGCGACGAACGCCACGGCGACGAAGAGCGCGTTGCGGGCAATCGAGTGTCGGTCGTTCACCTGCGCCTCCTCATGTGCGCGTCTCTACTACTCGAACGCGAAGATCTTCTTCCAGTCGGTTTTCATGTCGACGACCGTCCAGCCCCGGCCCTTCGCCTCGTCGAGCGCCTTGTCCAGGCGGCCGACGCGCGACTGGCGGTCGTACGCCCATTCCCGCGCGGCGTCGGTGTGGTGGACGAGACCCATGAACCGCGCGCCCTCGGCGGCCGCCGTCCACTGGAGCATCTGCTGATCACCGTCGGAGTTGCCGAACGCGAGCACGGGTCGCCGCCCGATGAACTTCTGGATACTCACCGGCTTGCCGGGGCCGTCGTCGATGAAGTCGATCTTCGGCTGGCGCAGCAGCATGGGCTTGCCGTCCGATCCCAGCTTGAACGTGGTCACGAAGCTCGTGCCCACCACCTGCTCGGGCGGGATCCCGTAGGCGCGCTCCGTCCACGGGCGCATGAACTCGACGGTGCCGCCGGACACGATGTAGGTCTTGAAGCCGTTCGCGCGCAGATACGCGAGCAGCTCGACCATCGGCTGGTAGACCAGGTCGGTATACAGGCGCTTGAACCGGGGGTCCTGGGCGGTGCCGATCCAGTCCACCACGGTTTTCGTGAACTCGTCGGTGCTCATGCCGGTGTGTGTCGCGATCAGCAGCTGGAACATGCCCTTCTCACCGGAGGCCGCGAGGGCCTTCATGTCGCCGTCGCTTTTCTTGGCCGTCCCCTCATTCCAGGAGGGGAGCGGATCGGATTGCGCCCAGATGGCGTTGGGCACGACGAGCAGGAAGACCACACCCAACGCCGTCGACATGCCTCTACGCATGGCCACACCTCGCATGACTGGATGAACTGCCACGCCCCTCCGCCTCAGCCTTCTCGGCCGGGCCCGCGAAAACGCTACGCAGCCCGATCAGTCATGACAACCCAGACCTTGGTCGCAAACGAGCGACCGATGAGACGCGGTCAGACTATCGGTGCGCCACATGATCAAGGACGCGCTGTTCAAGTCGACGACACGGGCGTAGCATCTGGCGTGATCATGACGCCGTTCTCGTCTTCGCCTACGGGCCGGCGGCCGTACGAACTGCCCTGAGACCCGATCACGCGCGAAGCGCTCGGCATCTCATGCGAACGACCGCAATCGTCACCGGTGGGCTGATTCTGCTCGCGGCGGCTGCGCTGGCGGCCTGGCGCTACTTCGGGGCCTGGCCTCCCGCTTTGATGCGATCGTCGCAGACCAGCGACGGCGAGCGCGCCGCCACCTATGTCGGTGTTCAGACGTGCGCCGGCTGCCATCCCCAGGAGCACGCCCGCTGGGCGAGCTCCGATCACGCGCGGGCGATGCAGGTCGCAAACGAGGCGACGGTGCTCGGTGACTTCGCCGACCGCCGCTTCGCCTACGGCGCCGTCACCTCGACCTTCTCCCGGCGCGAGGGCCGATTCATGGTCCGGACGGACGGGCCGGACGGCAAGCTGGCCGACTTCGAGATCAAGTACACGTTCGGCGTGAGGCCGCTGCAGCAGTATCTGATCGAGCTGCCGGGCGGCCGTCTCCAGGCGCTGTCCATCGCCTGGGACGCGCGGCCGCGCGAGGCGGGTGGCCAGCGCTGGTTTCATCTCTACCCGACCGAGAAGATCGACTACCGCGACGAGCTCCACTGGACGCGTCGGCAGCAAAACTGGAACTACATGTGCGCGGACTGTCACTCGACGAACGTCCGCAAGAACTACGACCCCGCCGCCGATCGCTACGCCACGGCGTGGTCGGAGATCAACGTGGCGTGCGAGGCCTGCCACGGTCCGGGCTCTCGGCACATGGCCTGGGCCGACGCGACGCGACCCGGCCAAACGTACGACGCGAACGATAGCAAGGGCCTGACGGTGGTCTTGCGGGAGCGACGCGGCGCCCAGTGGGCCATCGATCCGAGCTCGGGCAACGCAAGGCGGAGCGTGCCCCGCACAACCGCCATCGATCTGGGGGTGTGTGCCCAGTGTCACGCGCGGCGGAGCCAGATCTCATCCGACTATGCCGCGGGTCGCCCGTTCCTCGATCACTACCTTCCGGCCTTGCTGACGCCGCCGCTCTACTGGCCCGACGGACAGCAGCGGGACGAGGTCTACAGCTGGGGATCGTTCCTCGAGAGTCGGATGCACGCGGCCGGCGTGACGTGCAGCGACTGTCACGAGCCCCACGGTCAGACGCTGCGCGCGCCCGGCAACCAGGCCTGCGCCCAGTGTCATGCGCCCGCGAGGTACGACGTCGCGACGCATCACTTTCACCGCGCGGGTGGTCCCGGCGCCACGTGCGCCGGATGCCACATGCCGACCACTCGCTACATGCTTGTCGATCCGCGCCACGACCACAGCTTGCGGGTGCCGCGGCCGGACCAGTCGGTGGCGCTCGGCGTGCCCAACGCGTGCACCCAGTGCCACGCTGATCGCAAGGCGGAGTGGGCCGCGGCGAAAACGCAGGCCTGGTACGGCCACGTCCCGGCCGGGTATCAGAAGTTTGCCGACGCGTTTCATGCTGCCGAGCAGGGCGCGGGCGGCGCGTCCCAAGAGCTCGCCGCAATCTCGCGCGATGCGCTGCAACCCGCTCTCGTCAGAGCGTCGGCGCTGGCGCGAATGCCCAGCGATCTCGTGCGGACACCTGCGGCGATGGACGCGGTGAAGCAGGCGCTGGGCGACGGGGATCCGCTCGTGCGCCGTGCCGCCGTGGCCGCGCTCGAGTCGCTTCCACCCGACCAGCGGAGCCGACTGGCCGCGCCGGTCCTGAGCGACCCCGCCCGTCTGGTCCGAATCGAGGCGGCCCGTGTGCTGGCCCCGGTTCGACCCGAAACGCTCGACCAGGCCTCGCGCGCAGCCTACGAACGCGCGGCGGCCGAATTCGTCGCCGCCCAGCGCACGAACGACGACCGGCCCGAGTCGCGGACCAACCTCGGTACCTACTTCGCCACCGCGGGCCGAGTGACCGCGGCGGAGACCGAGTTCCGCGCGGCGCTCGCCCTCGATCCCACGTTCGTGCCGGCCTACGTGAACCTCGCCGATCTCTACCGCGCCGAGCGGCGCGAGCCTGACGTCCGCCGTGTGCTCGCCGAAGGATTGACGGCCGTACCCGACGACGCGTCTTTGCACTACGCGCTGGGGCTGGCGCTCGTGCGCGCGCAGCGGACCGCCGAAGGGATGACGCACATCGAGCGGGCGGCGGCTCGCGCGCCGGACAACGTGCGCTTCGTCTACACCTACGCGGTCAGCCTGCACTCGACCGGTAAAGCTCGAGAGGCGATCGCCGTGCTGGAGAAAGCCCTGCGGCGCCGGCCGAACGACCGCGACGTGCTGATCGCGCTGGTCATGTTCAACCGCGATCAGGGCGCGCTGGAGCAGGCCCTTCGCTACGCCGAGCGGATGGCGGCTCAGTATCCGGACGACCCCGAGGCACAACGGCTCGTCGCTCAGCTGCGCGGGCGCCCCGGCCGCTAGCCACTAGACCTTCGTCCAGGGTTTAGGGCCGCCGCCCAGCGATTAGGTCGTTGGTCCGATTGACGGATCCGTTCTCCCTGGCTATCGTCCCGCCCGCCGAGAGGAGGCCCTGACATGATGGCTCGACCACTACGGATGCTCGCCTGTGCGCTCGCGGCTTCACTGGCCCTGGCCGGTCGCGCCGCGGCCGACGAGATCCTGTTCCTGAACGGTGACCGGCTCACCGGGAAGATCGTCAGCGCCGACGGCGGCGAGTCACCGTGGACCTGGCCAAGGTGAAGACCTTCTCGACCGATGAGCCCATCGTGATCAAGACGGGTGACACCACGCTCAGCTCGAAGGTCACCGGCGGGGCCGACGGCACGGTGCAGGTCGTTCCCGTCGCCGGCGGCAGCCCGCAAGTCATCGCGCTCAAGGACGTGGCGAAGATCAATCCGCTGGTCAAGTGGACCGGATCCTTCGTCGCCAACGCGATGATCACCACGGGCAACTCCGAGACCGAGAACTTCGGCGTCAGCCTGAACGCCGTGCGGCGCAGCGAGATCGACCGGATCACTCTGGCCGGCGCGTATTACTACGGGCGGCAGGAGGACAAGGACACCGGCAAGAAAGACACGACGATCGACAACTGGTTCATCCTCGGGAAGTACGACTACTTCCTGACCAAGCAGCTCTACCTCTACGGCTCCACCCGCGTCGAGCAGGACAACATCGCCGACCTCGACCTGCGCCTCACGATCAGCGCCGGCCCCGGCTATCAGTGGTACGAGACTCCGACCTTCAATCTCTCCACGGAAGCGGTCTGGCGTGAGTGTACGAGCAATTCAAAAACGAGGGCAGCGACGACCACATCGCCGCGCGGCTCGCCTATCACGTGGACTGGACGCCGTACAAGACGATCAAGCTCTTCAACAACGTCGAATGGCTGCCGAACGTGACCGACTGGTTCGGCGACTACAACCTGAACGCGGACGCCGGGCTGCGGGCGACGATCGACGAAGGCCTCTTCGCCGAGGCCAAGATCGAGCTCCGCTACGACTCGACTCCGGCGCCCGGAGCGAAGAAACAAGATGTACGCTACCTTTTCGGCGTCGGGTGGACGTTCTGATCGCCCGGCCCCGGAGCATGGAGGACGCTCGATGAAGACGCTGATCGCGGTGCTCAGCGTGGCCGCGGTGCTCTCGGTGCAGTCGTGCAGGTCGACCAGCACGCCGAGCGCCGAGGAGGCTCCGGCCCTGAGTGGGACCGTGGGCGAGGCCAGCATGGTGACGGTCCGCGGATGGATCGACGCCGTCGACAAGACCAATAACACCGTGACCTTGAAAGGCCCCCGGGGCGGCACGGTGACGCTCGACGTGAAGGACCCGAAGAAGCTCGACGCGGTCGCGGTCGGCGATCCGGTCGTCGCGGCGTTCATCGAAGCGCTGGCGCTACGGGTCAAGAAGGTGCCGGGCGCGACGCCCGGCGTGAGCGTGACGGAAGCCAGGACGACCTCGCAGCCCGGGGAGACGCCCTCGGGCGCCGTCGGCCGCGAGGTGGTCGTCACCGCGACGATCACCGCGGTAGACCGAAAGGCGCAGACTGTGACCATCAAGGGCCCTCGCGGGAATACGGAGACCATCAAGGTGAAAGACGCGACGAATCTCAAGGGAGTCGAGGCGGGCGACGTGGCGGAGCTGACCTACACCCAGGCGCTGGCGGTCACGCTCGACCGGGCCGGCCAATGAGCGCGCTGGGTCGGATCCTGGCCACGGCGGCGCTGGCGCTCTTGATCCCGGGCCCGGCGCCCGCGCAGGAGCTTCAGGGGACGTTGAAGAAGATCAAGGACAGCGGAACGATCGCGATCGGATATCGCGAGCAGTCGGTGCCCTTCTCGTTCCGCGGCACCGACGGCAAGCCCGCCGGCTATTCGATCGACCTCTGCCAGCGGATCGTGACGGGCGTTCAGCAGCAGCTCAAGCTGCCGAAGCTCGACGTGAAGTGGGTGGCCGTGACCCCCGAGACGCGCATCGCCTCGGTGGTCAACGGCACGATCGACCTCGAGTGCGGCTCGACGACGAACTCACTCTCTCGTCAGGAGCAGGTCGACTTCAGCCACATGACCTTCGTCGACGGTGGCAGCCTTCTCATCAAGGCCGACAAGGTGGCCGCAATGCAGGACCTCGGCGGCAAGAAGATCGCGGTCATCCCGGGTACGACGACCGAGCCCGCGGTGCGCGCGGCGCTCCAGAAGGGCTTTGTCACGGCGCAGATCGTCCCGGTGAAGGACCACCGCGAAGGGCTCGCCGCGGTGGAGAACGGCAGCGCCGACGCCTATGCCTCGGACCGCGTCATCCTCATCGGGCTCGTGGTGACGGCGAAGGAAGGGCAATTCGCGATCGGCGAGCAGTACCTGTCCTATGAGCCCTACGGCCTCATGCTGCGGCGGGGCGACGCGCCGTTCAGGCTGGCGGTGAATCGCGTGCTCTCCAGCCTCTACCGGTCGCGCGAGGTCATGCAGATCTACGCCCGCTGGTTCGGCAAGCTCGGCGAGCCCGGCAATCTCTTGATCGCAATGTACGCGCTGCACGCGCTGCCCGAATAGGCTCGCGCACGCTCCGCGCGGGGCCCGCCTCGCGGGCCGGCGGTCGGGTGGCGCTGGTATGCTAGGCGCGCCATGAGCGAGAGTTTTCGCAGATGTGCTCGGCTCTGGCGCTATCTCGGCTACGCCGCGGGCGCCCTGCTGGCCCTCGCGCTCGTCCTGGTCCTCGGGTCGTGGCTCGCCATCCGCGTCTGGGCGCCGGAGTTTGCTCGCGAGCGGCTCGAGATCGCGCTGACTTCGGCGCTCGACCGCCCGACACGGGTCGAGCGGGTGTCCGTCCAGCCCTGGCTCGGCCGCGTGGTCATCGGGAACGTGACCGCCGCCGCGCGGCCGGGCGAGCCGGGCCCCCACTTCGTGAAGCTGGCGCGGCTCGAGATCAACCTCGGCCTGAGCAGTCTGTGGCAGCGCCGGCTCGTCCTGCGATCGATCCGGCTCGACGACCTCGACATGACGATCCGTGCCGGCGGCGGGCCCGCGCTGCGCGAGATCCCGATGCTCCCGGAGATCGTCCAGGCCGGGCCCGTGGAAGTCGAGCTCGGGACCGTGGAGCTCCGCGGGGGAAAGCTCGTGTACGACGACCCGGCCAACGCGCTGCGAATCCAGGTGCAGGGCATGACGGCGAGCGTGCGGCCGGGTCGCGACGCGATGAGCGCGACCTTCGCCGCTGGAGAGCTCGCGCTCGACGCCGACAAGCTCCACGAGCGCGTCGCGCAGCTCGAGGCCGAGGTCCGCATCGCGCCGACGCGGCTGGACGTCCGTCATCTGGCGGGAACGTGGGAGAAGAGCCGCCTCACCGTCGCCGGTCGCGTCGACGGACCGTTCGATCAGACCCGCGTCGATCTGACGGCGCGCGGCGACGTCGAGGTGGCCGGCGTCGGCCGGCGGGCAGGGGCGACCGTGCCGCTGGCCGGAGCGCTGCGCGTGGACGCGCGCCTCGAAGGCCCGGCCGCGGCGCCTCGCGTGACGGGCGACGTCGCGTTCGACGAGCTCACCGCTGGACCCGTGAAGGCGCGAGCCGGCAAGGCGCACGTTGCGCTTGCCGACCGCGTGCTCTCCGTGACGAAGCTCGACGCGCGGGCGTTCGACGGCTCCGTGAACGGCTCGCTCGTCCTCGATCTGCAGCACAGGGACCGCGCGCACGCGGTGCTCGGCGCCCGCGGAGTCTCGGTCGCCGCGCTCGAAGCGCTCGCGCGAGCGAAGACCGGGGTCAGCGGACGCCTCGACGCCGACGTCGATGCCCGCGGCGATCTGCGCGACCCCGAGCGCATGCAGGGCCGCGTCCGTCTCCTGGCGCGCGAGGTCCGGCTGCCGGGGCCGCTCGCGTCGCTCGGGTCCGGTACCGTCGAGGCGGAGGCGCAGGGCCAGCACGGCACGGTCACGCTTTCTCGCGGCGTCGCGACCTGGCCGGGCCTCAAGGCGGAGGCGCAGGGCCAGGCGACGGTCGATGGGCCGAGGACTCTTCATCTGACCGCGACCGGAGAGCTGGCCAAGCTTGGCCCCCTAGTCGGGCAGAGCTCGGCGTCGGGCGAAGCCGTGCTCGTCGTGGATCTGACGGGACGCTGGCGCGACCCCGTTCTGGCCGGCACGCTCGAGCTGCGCTCTCCTGCCCTGGCCGATCTGCGCGCGGACCAGATCGCGCTGCCCTTCGAACTCACGCAGCGCTCGCTGCGCCTCACGGCTGCGAGTGCCCGTCTCGGTGGCGCGCGGGTCGTCGCCTCGGGCAATCTCGCGTGGCCCCAGGGCGCGTCGCCCGCGGTTCCGTCTGCCGATGCGGTCCGGATCGACCTGCAGGCGCAGACGGAGAACACGCGTCTCGAAGATGCGTGGCCCTGGCTTCCACCGGCGGGGCGTGGCAGCGGGCCGGTGCGGGCGAGTGTCCTGATGAAAGGCACGCTCGGCGCATGGCGGGCGACGGGACAGGTCGAATCGAGCAGCCTGACCTGGCCCACGATCCCGGCGGCGCGCGACCTGAACGCGACGTTCGAGGCGACACCCGATCGTATCGAGATCACCGCGCTCAAGGCGGTGGTGCTCGATGCGCCGCTGACCGCGCGCGGCCGGTGGCGATGGGCCGGCGGCGGCGAGGTCGAGGCCAGCACCGGCCTGGTCGATCTCGCGCGGCTGCCGGGAATGCCGGCCCGGCTGCGCGTCGAAGGACGCGCGCGCGCGAACGTCACCGCGAGCCTGCGCGATGGGCGCGTCAACGGCTCGGGCAAGGTCGTCGGGGAGCGCCTGGCGGTCGCCGGCTGGGCGCTCGGACCGGGAACCGCCGACGTCTCCCTGGACGACAACGCGCTCAAAGGCGACGTCGCCCTGCCCGAGGCGCGGATCGCGGCCAACGCCCAGGGTCGCCTGGACGGCATGATCGCGACGCGGGCTACGGTGACCGACTTCGAGATCGGGCCGATTCTCCGCCAGCTCCGCCCGGATCTCTTCGGCGATGCCGCCGGGCGTCTCTCGGCCGTGGCCACGCTCGACGTGCCGGCGCGTGACCCACGCGCGGCGCGCGGGCTCGTGCGCCTCGAGCCCGTCCGGTTCGAGATGGCCGGAGAGCGCTGGGAGGCGCAAGGGCCGATCATCGTCCGCCGCGAGCCCGGCCGGCTCACCGTCGAGCGTCTCGACGTCGCCGGCCGCCTCGGGACCGCCACGGTCACGGGCTGGCTCGAGGACGGCGGCACGCTCGACGGGACGCTCCGCGGTCAGGTGCCGCTCGCGTTGCTGGCCGTCCTGCGTAAGGAGGTTCGCGAGGCGTCGGGCAAGCTCGACCTCGACGTGCGCATCGGAGGGACGCTTGCGAAGCCGGCCCTCCTGGGACGCGGCACGATCAGCGGGGGGCTGATCGCGATTCGCGATCTGCCGTTCGTGGTCCGTGACGTGGAGGGCCGGCTGGCGCTCTCACCCGCGCGGCTTCGCATCGAAGAGCTCAAGGCCGCGATCGGCACGGGTACCGTGCGAGCGACGGGCGAAATCGCGATCGAGGGCGGTACCATCGGCGCCTATCAGGTGGCTCTCAGCGCGCAGCGGGTCAGCCTGACCCCGGTCGAAGGCCTCGAGACCGTCTGGAACTCCGAGCTCGCGCTGGTGGGCCGTGGCGCGCGCGGGCTCGTGCGCGGCGACGCGCACCTGGTGCGCGGCGCCTACACGAAGGATCTCTCGATCCTGCCACTCCTCCTCAAGCCCGGCGGGCGGGCGGAGCCGGCCGAATGGGGCCGCGAGCTCGCGCTGCAGGTCCAGGTCTTTCTGGACGACAACCTCATCGTGCGCTCGCCCCAGGCGCAGGTCCGAGCCGGCGGCACGCTCGCGCTGCGCGGCACCGTGGCGCAGCCAACGATCCTGGGCACGGTGGAGACCCAGGACGGGCGCATCACGTTCCGCCGCAACCGGTTCGTCCTCGAGAACGCCGTCGTGCGATTCGACGACCCGACGCGCATCAACCCGTACCTCGATGTGCGCGCCACCACGCGGATCCGCACCTACGACGTGACCATGTGGCTCTCCGGGCGCGCCGATGACCTGACGATCCGGCTCGCGTCCGAGCCGCCGATATCACAGGAGGACCTGCTCGCGCTCGTCACGGTCGGCGCCACGAAGACCGAGCTTGGAAGCTCGGGCGGCGGCACGGTCTTCGCCACCGAGGCCGCGCAGCTGATTTCCAAGGAGCTCCTCGGCGGCGAGCTCAACGCGCCCACCGTCGACATCCTCGAGTTCGGGAAGAACGAGGCGGGTCAGAGCGAGTTCCGCGTGGGCAAGCGCCTCAACGACCGCACGCTGGTGACGTACACGGGAAGCTTCGCCGAGGGCGGCAAGCAGAAGCTCCGCGTCGAGTATCAGCTGTTCGGGCCCGTCCTCATCGCGGGCGAGCAGTCGTTCGACGGCGGCGTCGGCGGCGACGTGATCTTGCGCTTCAGATTTCGATGATCCGCCGCCTCGCGGCGGCTCTCGCGGTGGCCGTCACCACGCTCTTGCCCTCGGTCGCCGGGGCCAGTCAGTCGCCGCCCGCTCCCATGGTGACGGCGGTCGAGGTCGTGTCGCGCCACCGACTCACCGGGCCGCCGCCCGAGCAATTCCTCACCGGGATCGCCGGCCAGCCGTTCTCCCGCGCGCGGGTGCGCGAGAGTCTCGATCGACTCTGGGCGCTCGGCATGTTCGACGAGGTCGCGGTCGAGTCCGTCGACGAGCCCGGAGGGATCCGGCTCCGCTACCGCGTGTCGCGACGCCCGTTCCTCGAAAGCCTGGACTGGACCGGCCACCTCGGGCTCGACGCCGCCGACCTCGCCGGCACCGCCGCGCTCGCGCTCGGGGGGCCGGCCGATCCCGAGCGCCTCGAACGCGCGCGCAACGACGTCCTCACGCGTCTGCGCCGCGAGGGCTATCTGGCGGCCACCCTGCGGCTCGACGTGCGCGAGAATCCCGCCACGAATGGCCGAGCGGTGACCATCGCCGTCGAGGCCGGGAAGGAGGCGCGAGTCGGGCGTGTCGAGATTGCGGGGCTCGCGCGCGCCGAGGAGAAGCCCCTGCGCAAGGCGCTCGACCTCGACGAGGGCGACAAGTTCAAGGACCGGCGCTTTCGGGACGGCGTGCGCGCGCTCGAGACGGCCCTGCACGCCCAGGGCTTCTTCGAGTCCCGCGTGACGACGCAGGAGCCCGCCTTCGATCCCGCTACGAGCAAGGTCGATATCAAGCTTCAGGTAGTCGAGGGCCCGCTGACGCGCGTGGAGTTCGTGGGACGGGATGCGCTCGCCGAGGCGGCGCTGCGCGAGCGGCTGGTCTTCGCCGACGACCACATCGTCGACGAGGTCGAGGTGCGAGCGAGTGCCGAGCAGCTCGAGAAGGGCTACCACGAGGCCGGTTACCACTTTGCCAAGGTGACGGGCACGCTGGGCGGCGACGCCAGCGAGCGCCTGGTGAAGTTCGAGATCGAGGAGGGGCCGCGCGTCGTCGTCGAGAGCCTCACCTTCGAGGGCAACGCGACGCTCTCCGCCAAGCAGTTGGCCGAGCAGATCCAGACGCGGCCCGCCGGCCTGATCCCCATCGGCATCTTCAAGGGGCTCTTCGTCGAGGAACGGCTCGAGCAGGATCTGCGGCTGCTTCGCCAGCACTATCGCACGCAGGGGTTCCCGTCGGCGGAGATCGGACCGCCGAAGGTGACGTTCAGTGACGAGCGTACCCACGCCCGAATCGTCATTCCGGTCGTCGAGGGCGCGCGGCGCATGGTCTCCGCGGTCACCGTCACCGGTAACCGCGTCCTCGATGCCGAGACGATTCTCAAGACGATCGGCTTCCGTGCGGGTGATCCCTGGGATGCGGTGCGGGCCGAGGAGTCGCGGCACAAGGTGGAGCAGCTCTATCAACGACGGGGATACCGGGGAACGACCGTGGGCCTGAGCACGGCGGACAAGGACGGGGCGGTCTCGGCGAGCTATGCCGTGCGGGAGGGCGAGCTCGCCCGGATCGGCCAGATCATGGTCTCCGGCCTGACGGCCACCAAGCCGTACGTCGTGGAGCGCGAGCTGCAATTCGCGCCGGGCGATCCGCTGACGGCGGTCACGCTCTCGGAGGCGCGCCGCCGCCTCGATACCACGCGCCTCTTCGACCGCGTGGACGTCGAGGCGCTGGGTGACCCCTCCGCGCCGATCCGGGACGTGCAGGTGGTCCTGCGCGAGGCGAAGCCCTGGCGCGTCGAGTTCGGCGCCGGCTACGCGACCGAGGAAGGCTTTCGCGGCTTCGTCGCGCTCGGCTACGATAACCTGTTCGGCACCGGGCGGAGCGCCTCGATCCGGGAGCGGGCGAGCGAGAAGGGCTATCGGACGGAGCTCAACTATCGCGAGCCGTGGGTCTTCGGCTCGAGCTGGAACGGCGAGGTCATCGGATTCCTGGAGCAGAAGCAGGAGCTCGGCTACATCAGCGATCGACTCGGCTCGACGCTCACCATCGAGCGTGAGCTTCTGACCGGTCTCCTTCGCCCCGTCGATCCGACGGACCATCCCAAGAGCCTGCGCGGCGCGCTCCGGTACCGGGTCGAGGAGTTCCGCCGCCACGACATCGATCCCGACCTCGTTGCGGATGGCGCCATCCGCGAGCGGGACGATCTCGTCACGAGCGTCCAGGGGATTCTCTCCCTCGAGCTGCGGGACCAGCCGGTCGATCCCAAGCAGGGCAGCTATCACTTCACCGCGCTCGAGATCGGCAGCTCGGCGCTCGGGGGCAACGTCAACTTCGTGAAGTTCCGGCTCGAGGATTCGTGGCTCTTTTCCTGGCCGCCTCGGACCGTGCTGGCGGTCTCGACTCGCTTTGGCGTCGCCGGGCCCTATGGGGACACCGCGGACCTCGTGATCGAGGATCGCTCCAAGGCCGGCGGCAGCACGACCGTTCGCGGGTACAAGGAGGATCACGTCGGCCCACTCGACGTGGACGGCAACCCGCAAGGAGGCGATCTCCGGATCTTGATGAACCTCGAGTGGCGCTTCCCGCTTTATCGCTGGCTCGGTGGGGTGGTCTTCTGCGACGTGGGCATGGTCACTCCCAGCGCGACCGATTTCGCGTGGTCCGCCTTCTACCCGGGTGTCGGCGGTGGGCTGCGGATCGCGACGCCGATCGGACCCATTCGCCTCGACGTGGGCTACGGGCTCCGGCAGGTCCGCACCGACGACCGGTTTCAGGTCTATCTCACGGTTGGCCAAGCTTTCTGATGCACGTCGGCGGCCCACGCCGCGCGAGCTCCGCCGGCCGGGCCTCGCGACGGCCGCGGTGCTCGTCGTCCTGTTTCACGTCTTTCTCGCGGCGGCCGAGCCGGTCGACACGTTGCTGGCTCGAGCCGGCTCGCGAACGATCTCGGCGAGCGATGTGGCGCTGGCGCGGGCGCTCGGCGTGCTGGGCTTCGCGCCGTCGGCCTCGCCGATCGAGCGATCCGACGTCGATCGTTACGTCGACGCTCTCTTGATGCTCGAGGAAGCCGGTCGGATCGGCATCGAGGTCGAGCCGGCTGCCATCGATGCCGCGTGGGTCGCCGTCGGCATCCGGGCCGGCGGCGAAGCGGCGCTCGAGCGCTGGCTCCGGGACAGCGCGATCGATCGCGACTGGGCCCGACGCCTCGTCGCGGAAGACCTCGTGAAGTCCAAGTTCCTCGACGCGCGATTCGCCGCCTTCGTGTTTCCGGACGAGGAGGCGATCACGCGCGAGCTCGGCCCCGGGCAGCACGACGAGGCCGCCCGCGAGCAGGCGCGCGAGCGCCTGGTGCGCCAGGCCGCGTCCGAGGCCCAGGCGACCTGGCTCGCCGACGCTCGTCGTCGTGCTTCCATTCGGATCTTGCTTCCGGCTGGGTCGTCCGTGGCGCCACCTTTCGTCTTGCCGTGAGCGCCCTATCGGGGCGGGGCTGGGGGGGGTGTGCGGAGGGGGGGGGTCGTCTGGACGGGGGGGCCGGGACGCGCGGGGGTGGGGCTTGTGGGCGCGAGGGGGGGGGCGGTTGGGCG
>Ga0137409_10005110_pt1 | contig 13720 bp, 7 predicted proteins | sample CZODoug1_16funga_FD_122059 | JGI IMG/M metagenome (GOLD analysis project Ga0137409, IMG submission 122059) | Vadose zone soil fungal communities from Angelo Coast Range Reserve, California, USA - CZODoug1_16fungal (Hybrid Assembly) | ecosystem: Environmental > Terrestrial > Soil > Vadose zone... | reverse complement strand
TTCCGGGTGTGTGATGAGGTAATAGCCATAACCGTCATCCAGCGTCACCTCGAACGGTTTCACCAGGCGCCCGGCGCTGATCTCCTCGGCAAACAGGTTGGTGTCGACCAGCGCCAGCCCCGCGCCGCCGAGCGCGTACTGCACTGCGAGCACCGCGGTGTCGAACACCAGGCCGCGCTCGATGTTGACGCCGGCGAGGTTGTTCTGGCGCACAAACTGCGACCAGAACTGATGCCGCGGCAGATCCGCGATCCTGACATGGACGATCTCGTTCGCCTCGATGAAGGCCGCCAGGTCCTCGCCGCGGTGCGCGGCCCCGATGTTGGGATGGCACAGGATGGACAGGCGCACCGGCCAGAGCAGATCGGTCACCAGATCGCTCACGGTCGGCCTTGAATAGACCACCGCCACGTCCACATCCCCGAGCGGCGGCCCGACTCCGTAGGGGCTGATGAGGTCGATGTCCACTTCAGTGCTCAAGCGGCGGAAGTCCCGCAGGATCGGCACCGCCAGCTGCACCGCAAAGCTCGGCGGCATCTGCACGCGCAGCGTGCGCTGACTCGGTGCGCCCTCGTTGCGGATGTCGTCGAGCGCGTATTCGAGCCGGTCGAACGACTTCACGACCGCGGGCAGCAGGTGCTGGCCCGCCTTGGTGAGGGTGAGCGCGTGCGGGCGGCGCTCAAAGAGCTGCACACCGGTCAGCCGCTCGAGCGCGATGACGTGCCGCGACAGGGCGCTCTGCGAGATCAACAATGCATTGGCCGCCGCAGTAAAGCTGCCGTGCTTGGCCACCCCCTCGAAGGCGCGCAGCGCGTTCAGCGGCAGCCAGCGCCGGTCGATGGTTCTTTTCTGCATGACACACTCCGCAGCAGGCGAGGCCGAGCTCCCCTCGCCCGCCATACTCGCCCAGAGTGAAGCGTCACGCCAAGCAGGGAGCGCAGCCAATGCTTTTTTTCGATGCGGGTAGACAATTTCTCGGCTTTGCGGTGCTGCGCAACTATGGAAGGCTCGAGCCCTGACTGGCCGCCTCCATGAACGCACGCCCCCTCAAATCCACGCGCGCGCTTTCCGGGCACAAGATCGCGGCGGTCTCGATCAGCCACCACCGCCTGCCGCTGGCACCCGCATTCAACGCCAGCTGGGACACCAAGCCACGCGTGCACTTCGATGCCACGATCGTGCGCGTCAGCACGGACACGGGGCTCGTGGGCGTGGGGTCGGGCGACCGGATGCTCGGCTTCGAAGGTCACGAGAGCCTGTTCGTCGGCCAGGATCCGCTCGCACTCGAGCGTCACTACCGGGTGTTGTCGAATATCGACTTCCACTATGGCCGCTGCTGGCCGCTGGATCTCGCGCTGTGGGATCTCGCCGGCAAGATCTTAGGCCAGCCCTGCTGGAAGCTCCTGGGCGGCCTTTCAAACCGGGTGCGTGCCTACGCTTCATCGGGGACGCTGCGCGATCCGGCCGCCCAGGCGGACGCCGCCGAGCGCTACCGCGCCCAGGGCTTCCCCGCCGTCAAGCTGCGCTTTCACCGCGGCGACTGGCGCGACGACGTCAAGGCGCTGGAAGCGGTGCGTTCGCGGGTTGGCGAGAAGCTCGAGCTGCTGGTGGACTGCAACCAGGGGTGGCGCCTGCCGTGGGACACGGACGCCGCCTGGAGCTTCAAGGATGCGCTCGCTGTCGCCCGCGAGCTCGAGCGACTGAAGGTCTACTGGATGGAGGAACCGCTGCATCGTGCCGATCACGCCGGCATGCGCACGCTGCGCGAAGCGACCGACGTGCGTGTCGCCGCGGGCGAGATGACCCGCCAGCTCCACGAGCTGCGCGATCTCATCACTGGCGGCTGCGTGGACGTGCTGCAGCCGGACGTGGCGCTGGTCGGCGGCATCACGGGCCTGAAGCGTGTGGCCATCCTGGCGCAGGAGCACCACCTCACGTTCACGCCGCACACGTGGACCAACGGCATGGGCGTGACTGCCAATGCGCACCTGGTGGCGGGCCTGTGCGATACGCCGTTTCTGGAATTTCCGTTCGATCCGCCCGAGTGGAGCCTCGCGCGCCGCGACTACATGATGACCGAGCCTCTCAAGGCCGATCGCGACGGCTGGATCAACCTGAGCGATGCCCCCGGTATGGGCTACGCGCTCGACGAGGGACGGCTGCTCGCCACGCGCATAGGCTAGTAGCGATCCATCAGGTGCCGCAGCGGCGCCACGTATTGCTCGTAGTGGCGCCAGCGCCCGACCGATGCGGCGCTGATCTTCTGGCGCACCTGCCATTTGCTGGCCGTGATCACGACGCGGTCGGTCTGGTGAAAATCAAGGCATTTCGGGTCCCACGGCAACCCGATGAAGTCCAGCATTCGTCGAGTCCAGCCCTCCTGGTCCTCGATCAGCGCCTCGTAAGGCACCTCCAGCAGCGTGGTCGCAGGAAGCACCGCACGCCAGTGACGGGTGACGCGCAGGTACTCACTATAGTAGTGCGCCAGATCGTCCAAGTCGTTGGCGTAGGGACCAATATTGAAAAAGTTCTGGAAGTAGATCGACAGACAGGTATCGAAGGGATGGCGCCGCATGTGAATGATGCGGGCCTGCGGGAAGGCGGCATGGATCAGTCCCGCATACATGAAATTGGCCGGCATCTTGTCAACGACTCGCGGCGCTGCGCCGGATAGCGATGCCAGGTGCTCGAGATAGGCGCTCGCCATCCCTGCTATCAGCTTCGCACCTGCCTTGCCTTGCAGTTCCGCGTCCCGATAGTCGTCGTACGCGGCATTCCAAAAGGTCACCTCGCCGCCACCGAATACCGCCGGGTGGGAGGCCAGGATCTGCTCGGTCAGCGACGTGCCTGATCTCGGCATACCGACGATGAACACCGGGACCTCGGAGGCCGAGGCACAGTCGCGGCATTCGTGTGTGAACGCTCCATCGAAGCTGCGGATGATCTGGTCGATGCGCTGGGTCAGTTTCGCGCCGTGGTACTTGATTCCGTAACGTTTGGTCAGTTCGTTCGCCTGCCGATACTGCTTGAACGCATCATCGTATTGCCTGACGTCGTCAAAATACTTGCCGAGCGCGTAGCGCAGGCTGATTTCGTGTCCAAGTGGCAGCTGCTTCGCTGCTAAGGCTTCGGCGCCCTGCCGCCAGCTCGTATCGTCGCGGGTCATCCTGCGGTGCGTGGCGATGCTGGCGAATGCGAAGGAGAAGTCCGGACCAATTTCGATCGCGCGTTGGAACAGCTTCTCGGCTTCGTCAAATTGCCCGCGGTCGGCCCGCAGTTCGCCGAGGAAAGAGAGTGCTTCGACGTAGTTGGGGTTGATGGTCAACGCGGCCTGGCAGCTGAGTTCCGCATCGGCCGGTCGACGCTGCTGGCGTAACGCGAACGCCAGGCTCAGGTGAGCCGGGGCATAGTCAGGCTGCAGTGCGAGGGCCTGGCGGTAACTCGCCACTGCCTCGTCTATCTGTCGCAATTCAAACAGCACGTTGCCGAGGTTGCAGTGGCTTTCGGCGCGCCTTGGATCGAGCTCGATGGCTTGGGCGTAGAGCGGCACCGCGCTGCGACGTTCGCCCAGGTCGCGCAGCACATTGCCGAGGTTATTGAGTGCCTCGACGTAGGCGGGCTGCAGCTGCAAGGCCTGGCGGTAGCTCGCGACCGCCTCCTCGCGTCGCCCCAGCGCGGCGAGCGCGAGTCCGAGGTTGTTGTGCGCGACACTTAATCTCGGGTCGAGCGCGATAGCCTCTCGGCCGATGGCTGTCGCCTCATCCAGTCGGCCCAGCTGCCGCAGGGCATTGCTGAGATTGCAGAGTATCTGCGCATCGCGGGGTTTGAGCCCGAGCGCGAGCCGGTAGCAGCCGATGGCATCGGCATGCTGGCCCAGTTCCAGGAATGCATTGCCAAGATTGTTGTGCGCCTCGACCCGCTGCGGGCTGCGTAATAGCGCGCGTTGGTACAGCGGCACCGCCTCGCGCGCACGGCCGAGTCCTCGCATCGCATCGGCGGCATCGACGAGCGCGTCCGGGTCGTCCGGCTCGATCGTCAGCGCCCGCCGCAAGCTCTCCAGCGCCGCAGCCCACTGCCCCTGGTCGTGCAAGGCCGCACCCAGATTGCGGAGCGCTTCGGCGTCATTCGGCATCAGCTCGGCGGCTCGCCGCAGTGCCGGCAGCGCATCTTTCCCTTGCCGCTCGAGTGCCACGCTGAGAATCTTCCAGAGAATCCCGGCATTCGGATGCGCCATGAGCGAGGAGCGGGCTGTAATTTCAGCCTCGCTCAGCCGGCCCTCATTGACCAGCGCGACCAGCGCGCCGATCTCGTGCGGACTCAGTATCTGCGGTGGGGAGACACCGGCAGGCAGTCCGCCGTGGCAGTGCTTGAATTTCCTGCCGCTCCCGCAAAAGCAGGGCTCGTTGCGACCCGGTTGGACAGCCATATCATTCGTCGCGGTAGCGGGTCAGCGCATCACCCAGCGCGGCAATGAGCGGCCCGAGCCACGGCTCGAAATTCTTCCACTGCTCGAGCCCTTCGCGGTAGATGGGCTGGCGAACCTGTTCCGAACTGGCGGTGCGCACGCTGCGCACGGTCTTGTGAAACTCAATGCACTGGGGTTCGAACTCAAGGCCGCAGAAATCGAGAATACGGCGCACGTTGCCCTCGAGATCGTCAACGACGTCCTCGTGCTGCACGCGCAGCACCCAACCGGGCAGCACCCGGTCCCAATGTCGCATCAGCTCCAGATAGGTTCGGTAGTAGCGGGCGATATCGTCGATGCTGTAGGTGAACTCCTGCCCCCTGGCGAACAGCTGCTTGAGGTTGCTGAAACAGCAGGCGATCGGTTCGCGCCGTGCGTCGATGATCTTCGCCCGCGGCAGCATCAGGTGGATCAGGCCCAGGTGCCTGAAGTTGTTCGGCATCTTGTCGATGAAGAACGGCTTGTCGGTGCGGTAGATTCGGGTGCCTTCCAGATAGCGCTCGCCGAGTTGCCGCAACTCCGCGCCACTCAGCTCGGTGAGGATGCGCGGGTAGCGCGGGTTGTCCAGATCCGGGTCACGGCCGCGAAGCGTGCCGACGATCTGCTGGATGTTGGGCAGCTCCTGCGTGCCCTCGACCTGCGAGTGCGACGCCAGGATCTGCTCGAGCAGTGTCGAGCCCGAGCGCGGCAGGCCGATGATGAAGATCGGATCCGGGTCCTGCACACCTGAGCCGCGACGGCTGGCGAAAAACTCCGGCGTACAGACCTCAATCTGCTGGCGCGTATTGTTCTCGATGATCTCCGGGCGATAGCGGCTTTCAGCGCGCTTCAGCGCATTGCCGAGCTCGTAGTGGTGGAAGGACTCGGCAAAGGAGCCTTCGTCCTCCAATGCCTTGCCGAGCGCAAAACACAGGTGAAAGCGGTCCACGGCCCCGAGCGCCGCATCCGCCTGCAGGGCCCGCAGCCGCTGCAGCTCTTCAGCCGTGAAGCGGTAGGTCTTGAGATTGGCGAGGCTCCAGTAGGCATCACCAAAGCCCGGTCGGGACACTGCCGCGCGACGGTAGGAGGCGATCGCCGCATCGCGCTCCCCGAGGGTCTTCTGTGCGTGCGCAATCGACAGATGCACGTCGGCATCCGCGGCAGTTCCGCGGAGCAGCTCCTGGTACAGGCCGATGGCCCGCTCGTGCTCACCGAGGCCCACGCATGCCGTGGCGTAGAGGCTCTGGTAGTAAAGCCGGTTCTGCGGATCCCCCTGCATGAGCCGCTCGAGCTCGCGGCGCGCCTCAGCGTGCCTGTGAAGCTCGATCAGTACCTCGGCGTACTCGGTACGCGCCGCGCGGTAGTCGGGAGCGAGTGCCAGTACCGCCGCGAGCAGCAACTCCGCATCATCGAACACCTTGCGTGCGATGCCGATGCGGGCCAGCAGGCGCATGGCTTCCACATGATCGCCGTGCTTCAGTAGCCAGGCGCGCACCATCGGCTCGGCGACGTCCAGATCGCCGTCCAGAAACAGCCCGGTCGCGGTCACGACTTCGGGCGGGATATTCCGCAGCGTCGCTACCTGGCTCGCTGCCATCGCGCTGTTGTCAGCCTGCCTCGTTATGCGATAGAGGCCTTCCAGCATGCTCCAGCTGGCCGGCAGCGCGTTGTTGATGCTGACCGCCGCCACAAAGGCCTCGATCGCCTGCGGCGCCTGTCGCATCACGACGTAGCAATGCCCGCGCTCCTCATGCAAGCGACTGAAGCGCGGATGATGCCGCTCGAGCTCTTCGAGCGTCTTCAGGGCGTCGGCGACCCGGCCGAGATAGCGCTGGGCGATGGCCACGAAGAGCAGCGCATCCCGGTGCTCAGGCGCTCGCGCGAGCAGCGATTGCCCGGCAGCGAGCGCCTCGGCGAACTTCTTCTGCCTGAGCAGCGCGCGGATCTGCGGGATTTCGGCAGCCGTCGCCGCGGGGGCCGTGATGGCGTCTGTCGAATTCATACGCTCCAAAAAAAGGGCGGACATTCGTCCGCCCTTGATTCTACTGCAACCGACCGAGGTCGATTGCCCACGATCAAAGTGTGCCGTTAGAACGTGTACCCTAGCGAGATAGTGAGCACGCGCGGGCGTATCGGAATCTCCGACTTGATGAACTGAGTGGAGCCAATATTGGTCTTCGCATCCGAGTTCGACAGGTTGTTGCCCGTAAGTTGGGCCGTCCATTTGTCCTTCGACACGCCGATCCCCGCGTCATACGTCGTGTACCCCGGAATCGTGTACTTGAGCAACGTCGTGGTCGGAGGATTTTGTGCCGGATCGTTGCCGTCCGGGAAGCTCGCCGGTTCGTTGCGCATCGAGGCGACGTGGTTCGCCCCGGCCATCACGAACGCATTGTAGCCAAGTGCCGTCCACTCATACTTCGCCCGGACGTTGAACTGCAGCGGCGGCGAGTACGCCGGAGACGTGCCGAGCACGCCGTACGGGTTGGTGTAAGGCTTGCCATTGATCTGCGTGATGCACTGACCGATCGGGGTCGGGTTGCCGGGAACGTTGCTCCGCAGACACGGCGCATCGGTCTGCTCGGAACTGTTCCACGAACCCGAGCCTTGCACCGTTAACCCCTCGACCAGGCGCGCGACGAGCTGAATCTCCACGCCCCTGACCCGGTAGGTCGGGCCGTTGACGTCGAAGGTCGTGTTGCCGAGGTGCACGGGATCGAACAATGGCAACTGCACGCCCTTCCAATCCATCTGGTACAGGGACGTGTTGAACAGCAGCCGGTGGTTCCAGAACTCGCTCTTGAAGCCGAGTTCGTTGTTGACCAGGTTGTCGGACAGATATCCCGCCGGCTTGAAGAGCTGCTTCGGTCCGCCCGGGGTAATCGGCGCCACCGCCTTCAGGGTGATCACGCTGCCATCGATATTGGTCTTGGTACGGTTGAAGCCACCCGGACGGAAACCCTGCGACCAGGTGTAGTACGCAAGCACATCCGGAGTCACATGCCAGGTGAGGTTGGCGCGGCTCTTGAAACCGCTCTCGCTCTTGTCGAGGGTGATGCCGAATCCGCAGTGCGTGCAGGTGCCATTGGGCACGTTCAGGACGGTGGAGGTCGCGCTGTAGTACTCCGAACCGTGCTCGAACTCCTCGTATTTGTAGTGACGCGTCCCGCCGGTCAGCGTCAGCACTTTCGGGATCAGGTCAATGTCGATCGAGCCGAAGAACGCGGTCTGCTTGTAGCCGCGGATCACGTCCTCGCCGAACGCCGTGTTCGTGTCCGTGCGATAGCCTGGGGTGCCCGCGAAAAAGCCCGCCATGGGTCCCACCGTCGTGACGCAGTCCGGGCCGCCGGCGAGCGAGATGGCGAGGTTGGCCGGGCTGCACTGCGGCATCGGCATGTAGTTGAAGTTCATGTTGTCGTAAATCGCGAACTTCTCCCAGAATGCGCCCACCAGGGCGCGCAGCCGGTAGTCCTCGTTCGTGCTGACGCGGAACTCGTGACTCTGGTGCGTGTTCCTGACCTGATCTCGCCACGAGCCGACCGGCGCGTAGCAAATGGTCGGCTTCGCCGACCGGAAATAAAAATAGCCGGCGCCCTGCCCCGAGCACGCGTAGTACGCGCCGTGTTGACTGCGCATGTAGTTGGAATAGTCCTGCTGCCCGTCGATGTTACGGGTCATGTAGCTGCCGGTGTAGACAGCCTTCAGGTCGGCGAAGCGCCCATTCAAGGTCCAGGCAGTGCTTGCATACTTATCCTTGCTGAAGGCCGGGGCCCAGGCCGTGATTTGGCGCGGCCCCAGAGCCCGGCCGTTCGGGTCGAGCGGATAGTCGTAGAAATAGCCGTCAGCCTCGAAGTGCTGGTAGTTCTGCTGCAGCAGCAGGTCCCAGTCGTCGCTGAACTTGAAAAGCGCCGAGAGGCGCGCGCCGCCATATTCGACCGTGTTGAGGTTCGACCCCACGACGCCCGCGTTGGGGGCCGGAGGACTGCCCGGACGTGGCAGCGGACCGCCCAGGGGCGGCACGCCGGGGACAGCAATCGTGTCCGAGACGTTGGAGATGTAGCCGCCGTGATGGTCGGTGAAGATCACGCCGCGCAGGGCGAAGTTGTCACCGAACGGCAGGTTGACGATCGCGTTCACGTTGTTGTTGGGGTCGCCGCCAGCGGTAATGCCGTAACCGGCATTGACGATGCCTTCGGTGACACCAAGCTTCGGCTTGTTGGTGATGTAACGAATGGCACCGGCCTGAGCGCCGCCGCCGAACAGCGTGCCCTGCGGGCCCTCGAGTACCTCGACACGCTCCATGTCGACGAGGTAGACGTCGTTGTTGCGGGCCGGGAACTGCATCGACTGGTCATCGAGGTACAGCGCCACGTTCGGGAACGGGGCAGTCGTCGACTGCGACTGGTTGCCCGAGCCGCCGGTGCTGAGACCACGCATGAAGATGTTGCCCGTGCCGGGGCCGTTGCCGCTGAAGGTCACGTTCGGCGTGTACTTCAAAAGGTCGCTGAATGAGACGACATTGAGTTGTCTCAGCTGATCGCCCGTGATCGCCTGGATCGTGATCGGCACGTCCTGGATGTTCTCCGACCGGCGCTGGGCCGTGACGACCACTTCCAGCACCTCACCGCCGGTGGCGGTGGCAGCGGCCGTATCGGCCGGCGCGGCAAACACAATGGTTGTGCTCGGCGCCCACAGTATTGCCGCCACGGCCGCAGAGATCTTCGAATTAGCCTTCATCGTTGCCCCCGAGGGTTGGTTGTGTATTTCCCACTCGAACGCGCTCCGCCTGGGCAGGCGGACTCCCGTATGACTTCTATACCACGGACCGTGAATACGCTTGAATAAACGCGTCATCCGGATGGTATCTGCCCGTTTGTGACACTAACCACCGTAGGCCAGCGCCCGGTTGTAGTCTGCACGCAACGCCCGTTTCCAGATCCCCCGGTACGCTCGGCCGCTGCATTTCGCGCAGCTCAGCTGCCGGCCAGATCGCCCAGAGCCACTCTCAGAGGTCCGAGCCACGGCTCGAAGTTGCGCCACTGCTCCAGACCCTCCCGGTAGATGGGCTGACGCACCTGCTCGGAGCTCGCCGTGCGCACACTGCGCTCGGTCTTGTAGAACTCGAGGCACGCTGACTCAAATTCGAGACCGAGGAAGTCGAGGATCCGGCGCACGCTGGGCTCGAAATCCTCGACCAGCTGCTCGTGCTGCACGCGCAGAACCGTGCCGGGAAGTACCGCGTCCCAGTGGGCCATGAGCTCGACGTAGGCGCGGTAATAGCGTCCGATGTCCTCGAGGCTGTAGGTGAACTCCTGCCCTGACGCAAACAGCTGCTTGAAGTTGCTGAAGCAGCAGGCCATCGGCTCGCGCCGGGCGTCGATGATTTTCGCGTTCGGCAGGATCAGGTGGATCAGCCCGATGTGCCGGAAATTGTTCGGCATCTTGTCGATGAAATACGGCTTGTCGGTCCGATAGACCTGTGTGTCGGCAATGAACTTCTCCCCGTAACGCTGCAGTTGCTCAGCAGTGAGCTCCGGCAGGACCGCGGGGTAGCGCGGCGGAGCATCCAGGTGATGCCTGCCGTTCAGGTGCTGCACCAGCCGCGGGATGTCGGCGAGCTCCATCGTGCCCTCGACGCGCGAGTGGGACGCGAGGATCTGCTCGATGAGGGTCGAGCCCGCACGCGGCAGGCCCACGATGAATATGGGGTCCGGGCGCGCGCATCCCACGCCCTGGCGCGCCGTGAACAGCTCGGAGGTGCAGACCGAGATCTGCAGACGCACGTCGCGCTCGAGCAAGCCCGGTTTGTAGCGCGTCTCGGTCTTCTTCAGCTCATTGCCGCGCTCGTAATACTGGAATGACTCCGCGTAGGCAGCACGGTCCTCCAGCGCCTTGCCGAGCGCAAAGCACAGGTGGCAGCGGTCGATCAGGGAGACGCCCGCCCGTGCCTCCTCGGCGCGCATGCGCGTCAGTTCCTCCTCGGTGAAGCGGTAAGTCTTGAGATTTGCCAGGCTCCAGTACGCGTCGCCGAAGCTCGGCTGCGCGGCCGCCGCGGCCCGATAGGCCGCGATCGCCTCGGGCTGTCTGCCGAGGGTCTTCAACGCGTGCGCAATCGACAGGTGCAGCTCCTGCGGATTCTGTGGCGCGTCCCCCAGAAGCTCGCGGTACATGGCCAGTGCTCTTTCATGATCGCCCAGGCCGACACAGGCGTTGGCATACAGGATGCGGAAGTTGCGATTCTTCGGCTCCCACTGCCGCAGGCGTTGCGCTTCCTTGAGAGCCTGGGCGTACTTGTGGCGCTGGCACAGGACCTCGACGTAGTCGTAGCGGGCCGCGTGATAGTCGGGAGCGAACACCAGCACGCTCTCGAGCAGGAATTCCGCATCATCCAGCACGTCGAGCTTCATGCCGATCCGTCCCAGCAGTCGCATGCCCTCGATGTGGTCCGGCTGCGTCTGCAGGAACTGCCGTACGATCTGTTCGGCGTTAAGGAATTCGCCCTCGGCGAACAGGCTCGAGGCACTGATGATGGGCGGCGGCAGCCGGGCGAGATATTCCGCCAGCGCCCTGGCGTGCTCGGCCTCGGCGTTGCGTCCGGCCGCGCGCAGCAGCTCCTGGAGCGCTTTCCAGCTCGCCGGCAGCGCCTCATTCAACGCAACCGCGCGCTGATAGGCGGCAATCGCCGCGGCGCTGCTGCCGAGCGAGCGGTAGCAATGACCGCGTTCCTGAAACAGCCGCGCGTACTGCGGATGCAGCGCCTCCAGGCGCGCCAGCGTGCGCAGCGCTTCGGGAATGCGACCGAGGTAGCGCTCGCCGGCGGCGATCAGGTAAAGCACATCGCGGTTCTCGGGCACCTCCGCGAGCAGCGTCTGTGCGAGGGCCAGCGCGGGGGCGAACTGGCGTTGCTCCATGAGGGCGCGCGCGCGCCGCACTTCGGCTTCGACGCGCGACACGGGCGGCTGCGACTGCGCGGCTGCCATAGTGGGTCCTTGCATGAAAACGAGGCGGGCATCGCTGCCCGCCCCGGATTCTAGCCAACTCGCGCCCCCGCGAGCGCCCGGCGAGGCTACTGGCCCTTGAACTGGTAACTGACCGTCAATCCGAGGGTGCGCGGGCGGTTCACCGTGGTCATCCTGATCCACTGGTTATAGTTCGTGAAGAGATTTGCCCGCTTGTCGGTCAGGTTGCTCCCATAGAACTGCATGCTCCAGGCATCCTTCGCGAGGCCCGCCGCGGCGTCCAACGTCGAGAAGCCGGGCTGGTCGTAAGCGATGGACGGTCCGACCTGCCCGACGGTGGTGCTCAACTCGTGGCTCAAGCGATCCGTGGTGGCGTAGGAGTGCCCCTGATGCGTGCCCGCGACCTGCACAAAGGCGTTGTAGTTGTTGAAATCCCACTCATAGCGTGCCCGCAGGTTGCCCTGGAACGGCGGCGATCCGGCCAGCGGACTTCCCTGGGATCCGTAGGGATTGGCGATGGTGATCGGATTGCCGTTCTTGTCGAGGAGGGTCGGCGAGTTGACGAGCTCGCTGCTGTTCCAGCTGGCCGAGCCGGTGACGGTGAACTGCTGGGTCACGCGCGCCACCAGCTCGGTCTCGACGCCCTTGACGCGGTAGTTGGGACCGTTGGTGGTGAACGTCAGGTTACCGGTGACTCCCGGGTCGAAGATCCCGATCTGCACGTTCTTCCAGTCCTCCCGATAGATCGCGCCGTTGAACTGCAGGCGATGCTCCAGCCACTCGGTCTTCCACCCGATTTCCTTGTTGGTGAGGACGTCGGGTGCGAAACCGATCGGAACCAGGAACACGCCGGCAAGCGGTGAGCTGCCGCCGACGAAGCCCGAGCCGCGATTGAAGCCGCCGGGCCGGAAGCCCTGCGACCATGTGCCATAGACCAGCGCATCCGCCGTGACCTTCCACGTCAGGTTGGCGCGGCTCTTGAAGCCGGTGTAGAGCTTGTGCAGGCCGGTAGCCGTGTCCGAATACGCGGAGTTACCCGCAGGCACAGGAATGGTGTCGAGATTGGTCGCGAGCGGACACGGGTTGGGCACCGCGGCAGCGCTGTAGATGCCGCCGGGCCGGCAGCCGTCCGTCCCGCACCATCTCCGGCGCGCAGCTCTCATCGAAGATCGAGGTGTCCATCCGGAAACCCGTGCACCGGATCACCGACTCGTACTCCAGCGTCGCCTGCTCGCCGTCGGCGTGGGTATACGTGATGTCGACCTCGAAGCCGTCGCCCGACGGACGGATCTCGTCGATCGTGCAGTCCAGGACCGAGTGCAGGGTCTTGAACTGGTAGCTGTCCAGGAGCGACTGGAAGATATAGCTCATGGCCAGTCCGCATCACGCGAGCAGGCGCCGCGTCCGTGAACACGCCGAAGCTGTTCGGCGAGGCCGGCTACGTCGCCAGCACGTACGCCGCACGGGAGCCGTTCAACAACAGCTTCCACGCCGGCCCCGGCCAGGTGCGTGTGCGGATATACGCGGCGGCGGTGAACCCCACGGACACGATGGCACGGAACGGCTCACGGGCCGAGCAGCAGAAGGTGGACCCGCCGCCCTACGTGCCGGGCATGGACGCGGCCGGGATCGTCGACGAGGTTAGCGATGGGGTCTCCACGGGAGTGCGGGTGGGGGACGCGGTCATGGCCATGGTGGTCCCGAAGGGCAGCCACGGGGCCTATCGCGAACAGATCGTCCTGCAGGCGCGCGCGGTGGTTCCTGCCCCGGCAGGCACCACGCATGTCGCGGCGTGCACGCTGCCCATGAACGGCCTCACGGCCCGGCAGTCGCTCGACCTGCTTGACCTGTCGCCAGGGCAGACGCTCGCGGTGACCGGGGCCGCCGGTGCGTACGGTGGCTATGTCGTGCAGCTGGCCAAGGCCGAGGGGTTGACGGTCATCGCCGATGCGTCCGAGGCCGATCACGCCCTCGTCGCCGCACTCGGGGCTGATATCGTCGTGCGCCGCGGCAACGATGTCGCCACGCGGATCTTAGAACACTTCCCCCACGGCGTCGACGGTCTCGCCGACGGCGCTGTCCTCAACGAAAAAGTGATTCCTGCCGTCCGCGACGGTGGCGCGTTCACGTCGGTACGTGGTTTCACAGGCGAGCCACAACGTGGCATCACGTTCACGACGACCTCGGTGCGCACGTACGACGGCGAGTTCGAGAAACTTGACCGCCTCCGACAACTCGTGGAGTCTGGAGCCATCACACTCCGCGTGGCCGACACCTACCCACCGGAGCGAGCCGGTGAGGCACACCGACGGCTGGA
>Ga0137409_10005109_pt1 | contig 13720 bp, 14 predicted proteins | sample CZODoug1_16funga_FD_122059 | JGI IMG/M metagenome (GOLD analysis project Ga0137409, IMG submission 122059) | Vadose zone soil fungal communities from Angelo Coast Range Reserve, California, USA - CZODoug1_16fungal (Hybrid Assembly) | ecosystem: Environmental > Terrestrial > Soil > Vadose zone... | reverse complement strand
CGTGTCGATGGCGGCGATCGCCGCCTTGCCGAGCGACATCTTGGCGCGCTGCTGCTCCTCCTGCAGGCTCCAGTCCTTGCCGACCCGGAGGCGGCGGATGAGCGGCTTGAGCGACAGGCCCTGGATGACCAGCGTCACCGCGATCACCACGAAGGTGAGGAAGATGATGAGGTCGCGCTCCGGGAATGGACTGCCGTCCACCAGCACCTGCGGCAGCGCGAGCGCGGCGGCGAGCGAGACGATGCCGCGCATGCCGCACCAGCTCATGATGAACACCTCGCCCTCCTGCGGGGCCGGCACCTGCTGGCCGAGCATGGTACGGAAGACGAGCGGCAGGTAGATCGCCGGGTAGACCCAGGCGAAGCGCACCACGATCGCCACCGCGGAGACGAAGGTCCCGTAGAAGAACAGCTGCGCCACGGTGTAGTCGGTCAGCCGGGCGACGATCGCGGAGAGCTGCAGGCCGATGAGTATGAATACCAGGCTGGTCAGCACGAACACCAGCAGGTTCCACACCGAGCGCGCGATGATGCGCATCTCGGCGGAGACGATCTCGGGCGAGTAGCGCCCGCGCACGATTCCCGCGGCGACCACCGCGAGCACGCCCGAGGCATGCACCGACTCGGCCAGGATGTAGGTGATGTAGGGCACCGCCAGCGTGGTCAGCACCTCGATGAAGGCGTCGCCGAGGTGCCGATGGACAAAAACGAAAAGTTGGCCCATGAGGAAGCCGATGACGATCCCGCCAGCCGCGACGGCGACGAACTCCAGGCTCGCCTGCCACAGCGAGAACGTCCCGGTGAGCACCGCGGCGACCGCGAATTTGTAGATCACCAGGCCCGACGCGTCGTTGACCAGGCTCTCGCCCTCGAGCACCGTGACCACCTGGCGCGGGATGTTGAGCCGCGACAGGATCGCCGTCGCCGCCACCGCGTCGGGAGGAGAAACGATGGCGCCCAGCACGAACGCGGCCGCCCAGGGTATGTCGGGGATGAGGAGCTTCAGCGTGGATCCGACGGCGAGGGTGGTCGCCAGCACCAGGCCGATGGCGAGCAACCCGATGGGACGGATGTTCGCCTTGAACTCGCGCCAGGACGTGAGCAGTGCCGCCTGATAGAGAATCGGCGGAAGCACCAGCACCAGCGTGAACTGCGGATCGAACTGGGGTTGCGGCAGCCGCGGCACGAAGCCGAGCAACCCACCCCCGATCACCAGGGCGATCGGATAGGGAAACTTGAAGTGCCGGGCGACCCATCCCAGCGCCACGGCAAACAGCATCAGGAACAAGACGACCTGCAGCACGCCCATTGCGTCTCCCTCGGCAGGCGCCATTAGATCATGCCGTGCGCCGGCGCACCATTCCGCCTCCGAGCGTGAGGCGGGTTTGACCGCCCCAGTCTCGCTTGCTAGCCTAGCGTGCATGCAATTCCCGCGAGCACTCATGGCGGCACTCGCGCTCGCGGCGGCGGGCGCTGCGGCCGCGGAGCCGCCGTCTTCCGCCGCGCTCAAGGACCTCGCGCCGACCGGAAAGCTGCGCGTCACCTTCATCGTTTCCAACCCGGTGCATGTCGTCAAGGATGCGGGCGGATTTCGCGGGCCCGCGATCGACCTCGGGCGCGAGCTGGCGAACAGGCTGGGCGTTCCCTTCGAGCCGCTCGGCCATCCGCGTGCCTCGGACATCGTCGCAAGCGCGAAATCCGGAGCCTGGGACCTGGCGTTCCTCGCCTTCGATCCGGAGCGCTCGGATGTGGTGGATTTTTCCCCGGCGTATCTCGAGGCGCATAACGGCTATCTCGCTCCGGCCGGCTCGCCCGTCGCCTCGTTCGGGGAAGCCGACCGGGCGGGCGTGAGGATAGGCGTGGGACAGAGCGACGCGGTGGATTTTCATCTCACGCGCACCCTCAAGCACGCGCAGCTCGTGCGCAATGCGCTCGGCACCCCGGGCGCCCTCGAGCTGGTCCGGGCGGGCAAGGTAGACCTATACGCCGCCAACCGCCAGCGGCTGGACGAGATGCTCGCGCAGCTGTCGGGCGCGCGCCTGCTCGACGGAAGCGTGCTCGCCGTGCAGCAGGCGCTGGCGCTGCCCAAGGGGCACGCGGCCGGCCTGGCCTACGTCGCCAATTTCGTCGCCGACGCGAAGGGCTCGGGACTGGTCGCTCAATCCATAGCGCGCGCAGGCCTGCGCGGCGTCAGCGTCGCACCTTGAGTCCGCTCGCCGCAGGCGCTCGCGGAGCGTTCACCAGAGGCACCGCCTTCGGGCTCGCGGCGCTGGTGCTCGTCTCGGCGCTGGGCTACTGGGGCGTCAGCGCCTATCGCAAGGGCCAGCTGCAGAAGACCGTGTCCGCGCTCGTCCGCGATGCAAGCGAGCGCATGGAGGCCGCTCTGGCTCTCGAGAACGAAACGGCAAATGCCGAGACTCCCCAGGCGGTCGCAAGGCTCGACGAGCAGGCGCAGGAGGTGGACAAGCACGTGATCGAGCTGCGTGACATGAGCGCCGCGCCCAATCGCGCGCTGGTGGCGGCCGCCGAGGACTACCTGCTCACGGTGCGCCAGATCCTGCGCGAGCAGGCAGCGAGCCACCGCTACCGCATCCAGGTCACGGCCAGCGACGAAAGGCTGCGCGAGCACATGCGCAAGGCGGGGCGCAGGTCGGCGGCCTGGATCGACGAGGCGGTCCGCGCCAAGGCCCGCCTGGAAAGAAATTATTTCGACTACCGGGTCTCGGCGGAGGCGCTCGAGCGGCTGCTCGCGTCGTATCCCTCGGTCCGCAAGAAAATGGCGGCGCAGCTGAGCGCACCGCTGCTCGCCGACGAGACGGTCGAGAGAGCGCGCAAGCGGACTCTGGCCGGCTCGAAGCGCATCGCCGCGGGTGTGGAGCAGGCGAGGCAACTCGCCGCAGTTCGTTGACGAGAATACCTTGACCACACTACCTTGATCATCGACCGGGAGAGGACATGACTTTATCGGGCAAAGCAGCGATCGTCACCGGCGCGGGGAGCGGAATCGGCCGCTCGGTCGCGCTGGCGTTCCTTAAGGACGGCTACCGCGTCGCGCTCGCCGGCCGCCGCAAGGATCTCCTGGAGGAAACGGCGAAGCTTTCCGGCGCGGGCGAGCGCGCCCTGGTCGCGCCCACCGACGTCACCGACCAGAAGGCGGTGCAGGGGCTGTTCGCCGCAACCCAGTCGAAGTTCGGGCGCCTCGACGTGCTCTTCAACAACGCCGGCATCGGCACGCCGGGCAAGATCCTGCTCGAGGACCTGACGCTCGAGCAATGGCAGGCGGTGGTCAACACCAATCTCACCGGCATGTTCCTGTGCACGCAGGAGGCGTTCAAGCTCATGAAGAGCCAGACCCCGCGCGGCGGGCGCATCATCAACAACGGCTCGATCTCCGCCCACGCGCCGCGGCCCAACTCCGCGCCCTACACTTCGACCAAGCACGCGGTCACCGGGCTTACCAAGTCGAGCGCACTCGACGGCAGGAAATACGACATCTGCGTCGGGCAGATCGACATCGGCAACGCGCGCACGCCGCTCGCGTCGCGCATGGCGGACGGCGTTCCGCAGGCGAACGGCGAGATCAGGCCGGAGCCGCTGATGGACGTGGACCACGTGGGCGCGGCGGTGCTGCACATGGCGAACCTGCCGCTCGACACCAACGTGCAGTTCATCACCATCATGGCGACCAAGATGCCCTTCATCGGGCGGGGCTGAAACATGAAAAGCCGGCGCAAACTCACCGGAGATCGGCGATGAGCAACACCGACCCCAGGTCGATCACACTGTCACCAGGCCTCGTGTCCACTTCCCCGGACGAGGTCGAGCGCGTGCTGAGCGCGCTGCTGGTGCGGCGCGAGCCGCTCGCGGCGCTGCTGCCGGGCGGCGACGCCCCGCAGTGGAGACTGCGCTTCGTCGACCCGATGAGACGGCACATCGTGGTCGAGCCGCTATCGGGCACGCGCGATGCCCTGCTGCAGAACCGGCAGGTGACCTTCCTCGCCGAGTTCGGGGGAATGAACATCGAGTTCACGGCGTCCGGCCCGGAAGCCGTGACTTACGAGGGCGCGCAAGCCGTCCGCCTGGAGTTTCCCAAGGTCACGGTGAGCCGCCAGCGGCGCGCGCACCCGCGCGCGGCGCTCCCACCGGAGCTTCCCGTTCACTGCGCGATTCCCGCCGGCGCGGGCGTCGCGCTCGAAGGTCAGATCATGGACATTAGCGAAGGCGGCCTCGGGCTGCTCGTCCGCTCGAGCTATCTCGTTCCGGCGCCCGACACGCTCATCCGCGGCTGGCGCATCGAGCGTCCGGGACAAGGTGTCGTCACCGTCGATCTGCAGGTGCGTCACTGTCGGCCGATGGTGCTCGCCGACGGCAGCCAGGCGCACCGCTGGGGCTGCCAGTTCGTCAATCCCTCCGAGGAAGCCAGGAAGCTGATCGCCCTGCTCACTCGTACGTGAAGGCCGCGCGCCGGTTTTGCGCGGAGCGCGCCTTCTGAGACAATTGCGCCTTTTGATTTCGCGCCGCCGCAGACCATGACGGAAAGAACCATACGCCGCGAGGATCCGCGGCTTCTCACCGGCAGCGGACGCTACACCGCGGACTGGAATCTTGCCGGGCAGCTCTACGCGTACTTCCTGCGCTCGGACCGCGCGCACGCGGAGATCGTTACTATCGACCCATCGGCCGCGAGCAGGCGCAAGGGCGTCCGCCTCGTCCTCACCGGCGCCGATTACGCGGCCTCGGGGTGGAAGTCGCTCCCCGGGGGAGTCTCCTACGAGGGCGTGGGCGGGCAGAAGCAGAAGAAGCCGTTCTGGCCCGCGCTCGCGCAGGGGAAGGCCCACTACGTCGGGCAGCCGGTCGCGCTCGTCGTCGCGGAGTCCGCGGCGCTCGCGCAGGACGCGTCCGAAGACATCGTGGTCGAGTACCGCGACCTGCCCGCCGTGGTCGGCTTCGAAGCCGCAACGCGCGCGGGTGCCCCGCAACTGCACGCCGACATCCCCGGCAATCTCGCATTCGAGTACGAGACCGGCGACCGCGCGGCGGTGGACCAGGCATTCGCGGGCGCGGCGCACCGCTCGCGCTTCACGCTGCGCAGCCAGCGCCTCGTCGGCAACCCGATCGAGCCGCGCGCGTTCCTCGCGCAATTGGACGCGGCGAGCGGCGTGTTCACCGTCTATTCGCCCAGCCAGGGCATGAACGGCATGCGCGGTTTCCTTTCCGCGGCGACCGGGATGCCGGCCGAGAAGATCCGCGTGATCACCGAGCTGGTCGGCGGGAGCTTCGGCATCCGCAGCTTCTCCTACGCCGAGCACATCGCGGTGATGCTCGCCGCCCAGAAGACCGGGGCGCCGGTGAAGTGGGTGGCGACGCGCTCGGAGGTCTTTCTCTCGGACAACCACGGGCGCGGCCTCACCATGACCGCCGAGATCGCCCTAGCCCGCGACGGAACATTCCTCGCCCTGAAGTTCGAGGACGCTGCCGACCTCGGCGCCTACTCCACGCCCTTCGGCCCGCAGATCGGCTCGCGTAACATCACCATAACCATGGGCGGCGTGTACCGCATCCCCGCGATGTACGCGCACACGCGCTGCGCCTACTCGAACGCCCTGCCGGTCTCGGCTTACCGCGGCGCGGGCAGGCCCGACATCGCCTGCGCGGTCGAGCGCGTGGTCGACCGCGCCGCGGCCGAGCACGGCTTCGACCCGGTCGCGCTGCGCCGGAAGAATTTCATTCCGCCCGAGGCGATGCCCTACAGGACGGCGAACGGGACCACCTACGACTGCGGCGAGTTCGAGGCGGTGATGGACAAGGCTCTCGTGCTGGCCGACTGGAAAGGTTTCCCCGCGCGCCGCGAGCGCGCGCAGCGCGACGGAAAGCTGCGCGGCATCGGCATCTCGACTTTTCTCGAGGCGAGCGCCGCGGGCGTGGCGGCCAAGGATCAGGCGCATGCCCGCTTCGACAAGGCGGGCGATCTGCACGTCTACACCGTGTCGCAATCGACCGGCCAGGGCCACGAGACCGCGTTCACGCGCATCTTCCGCGAGGGCCTCGGTCTCATTCGCGACAACGCCGCTGAAGGTATCCGGTTTCACGAGGGCGACCCGGACCTGTCCGTCGTCGGCAACGGCACCGGCGGCTCGCGCTCGCTCTACGGGGCGGGCAGCGCGGTGAAGCTGCTGGTGTCGAAGCTCATCGAAACGGCGAGGCCGCTCGCGGCAATCGAGCTCGGCACCGATGCCGAATACGGCGGCGGACAATTCAGAAGCGGGAGCAAGTCGGTCGGTTTCTTCGAGCTCGCGAAAAAACTCGCGGGTCAGACACCGCACCCCATGGATTGCGTCGCCGAGGGCGCGTTCGGCGCGACCTACCCGAACGGCTGCCACATCGCCGAGGTCGAGATCGACCCCGAGACCGGCGTCGTCGAAGTGATGAAATACGCGACCGTGGACGACATCGGGACGGTGGTCGACCACACCAGCGTCGAGGGGCAGGTGCACGGCGGCGTGCTGCAGGGTGTCGGGCAGGTGCTCGGCGAGCACGCTGTATACGACGAGGATACCGGCCAGCTCCTGGCGGGCAGCTTCATGGACTACCCCATGCCGCGCGCCGACTGGATGCGCGCGATCGTCTGCGACGAGCACCCCGTGCCGACGAAGGCGAACGCGCTCGGTTCGAAAGGCGTGGGCGAATCGGGAACCTCGGGCGCCCTAGGGGCGACCATGAACGCGATCATCGATGCCGTGCGTCCCCTGGATATCCGGGACCTCGACATGCCGGTGACGCCGGACCGGATGTGGCGGGCGCTGCGCGAGGCGAGAACTCGAGAGTAGGCCTTTCGAGAATCAGCTGCCGGCGATGGACCGCTTGGCGGCCGAGGCCCACTGTTCCTCTTCCTCCACCGACGAAGCAAAGCGCTTGGAATGCTTCACGACTTCGTTGAACATCTCCATTGCCGCCTCCTGTTTGCCGAGGCGCAGCAGCAGGTTGCCGTAGCGGTAGCGGGCCTCGAGACCGACGAAAACCGCTACGAGCTCGCGATACATCGCAAGCGCCGCGTCGTTTTCGCCGCGTCCTTCGAGCATCCTGGCCTCGAGCAGCCGAGTTTCCATCGGCCGCATCTTCGGCGCGTCGGCCTTGAGGCGGGTTATCGCGCCGCCGGCCTTGCCCCAGTCGCCCGCTTCTACCGTCGCCCTGGCGAGGCCGAAAAGCATGGTGCCGTCGGAAGCCCAGGCGCCGTTGAGACAGCTCTCGTACAGCCTGATCGCCTCCGCGTACATCTGGTGGTTCATGCATTCGGCGGCAAGCGCGGCCTTGTTGTCCACGCTGCCGCAGATTTCAAGCTCCTCCGCCCGCTTCCTGAGATCGGCATCGGGCTGCAGAACTTTTGCGAGGTTGCGCACGGCCTTGTTTGCGCGGCGGTGTTCGCGCGAGCCCGGAAACACCTCGACAAAGTAGTAAATGATGCACCCCATCACCGGGAAGCCCATGATGATGAATATCCACCAATAGGGCCGGCCCGTTTTGAGCACGTGAAAGGCAAAGCAGAACTGAATCACCACGACGATCGCGCCGATGAGTGGCATGGCTCCCCCGCTATACGTGACCCCTACTGGGCCGTCATCGTAAAACCGCGGGCGGGCGGATGCAAACAACTTCGCCACAAGGTTTAAACTATGCCGAATCTCGCTCCAGGAGCCGCCCCATGACCGTCACCCGCCTGAAGAAGCAGAAGTCCGTCCGCGACCAGGTCTCCGCCGAGGAGTGGGCGAAGCGTATCGACCTCGCCGCCGCCTACCGTCTCGTCCACCTCTACGGCATGGACGAGATGATCGCGAACCACATCTCGACCCGCGTTCCCGGCGAGGACGGTGCGTTCCTGATCAATCCCTACGGCATGCTCTACGAACAGATGCACGCCTCGTGCTTCATCAAGCTCGACCTGGACGGCAAGGTCCTCTTCAATCCGACCGAGTACGACGTCAACCGGGCGGGCTTCGTGATCCACAGCGCGATCCACCGCGCCCGGCACGAGGTGGACTGCATCATCCACACCCACACCATCGCCGGCATGGCGGTGTCGGCGATGAAAGCCGGGCTGATGCCCTTCGCCCAGACGGCAATGCGTTTCATCGACATCGGCTACCACGAGTACGAGGGCATCGCGATCGACATGGACGAGCAGGAGCGCCTGGTGCGCGACCTGGGCAGCCGCGAAGCGATGATCCTGAGGAACCACGGGCTGCTGGTCGTCGGCGCGAGCATCCCCCAGGCGTTCGACAATATCTTCCGCCTGGAGCGCGCCTGCCAGCTCCAGGTGGCGACGCTCTCGTGCAACACCGAGATCTCGCTCCCGCCGCGCAGGATCATCGAGGAAGCCTCGCACCTCTACCAACCCGGCGTGCGCCGCAAGCTCGGCATCCTCGAGTGGCCGGCGCTCATCAGCAAGCTCGATTCGATCGATCCGTCGTACCGCGACTAACAGAAACAGGGAGGCATCATGCCTGCATTCAACGTCGTCCGGCTCCGGGTGAAGCCCGGCTACGAACAACAGCTCATCGACCTTCATCGCAAACCGAGGCCCGGCTTCAAGGGTTTCGACGGCGGATGGCTGGTGAAAACCGGAGACCAGACCTTCTGCATCGTCGGCCAGTGGAAGTCCTTCCAGAGCATCGTCAACGCGCGGCCGGAGATGATCGGCATCCTGGACGAGATGCGCGGCATGCTCGAAGACCTCGGCGGCGGGTTCGGCGTCACCGACCCCGTTTCGGGCGAGGCCGTGGTGCGCTTCGGCGTGAAGAAGAAGGCAGCGAAGAAGCGCGCCTCGCCGAAACGCAAGAAGACCAAACGCAGACGCTAGGGCTTCGGCGGGCGCCGGTCGCGGCGCCGGTCGAGCCACCACGCGAGCAGCGGCAGGAGCGCGAATCCCCCGGGAAGGACGAGGAGCGCGACGTAGGGCCCCATTCCCGAGAGGCGCTTCAGGTGCTCGACCAGCTCGCGTTTCTCCTCCTTCGTCCACTTCGCGCCGTTGCGCGGCTTCATCAGCAGCGGCATCATCTTCTGCGTGTGCGCGAGTTCGTCGCTCAGATACTTTTTTTCCCGATCGACGATCCCCTTTAAGCGCTTGAGCATCGGATAGAGCTGCTTAGCGCCAAAATTCTTTCGTGGCTATCCTCGCGCCCTCGGCCATCGCCGCCATCTTCGCCCACACCACGTCCGGGTCGACCGCGGCCTGCCCCACCCAGGTTCCGTAGCCGCAATCGCTTCCGGCGATGACGTTCTCGCGCCCGACGAGCTTCGCGTAGCGGCCGATGCGCTGCGCGATCAGCTCGGGGTGCTCGATGAAATTGGTTTTCGACTCGAGCACGCCGGGAATGAGCACCTTGCCCTCGGGCAGCTTCACCGACTCGAACAGCTTCCACTCGTGCGCATGCCGCGGGTTGGCTGCCTCGAAGGAAATGGCCAGAGGCCGCGCGAGAAAGATGAGGTCGATGATATCGACGAGGGGCACGTCGCAGTGGTGCGGACCTTCGTAGTTGCCCCAGCACAGATGCATGCGCAGCTGCTCCGGCGGGATGTTGGAGAGCGCGTGGTTGAGGACCTCGATGTGCAGCCGCGCCTTCTTGCGGAACTCTTCCAGGCTGAGATCGGCGTACTGGATGTGCCGTCCCATGCCCAGGTCGGGGCAGTCGATCTGCAGGATCACGCCCGACTTCGCCACCGTCTCGTACTCCTGGCGCATCGCGTCCGCGATCGCGTAGAGATAGGCTTCCTGGCTCGGGTAGTGGTCGTTGCGGAAGAACAGGCCGATCACGCCGGGCGAGGCGGCGCTCATGAACATCTCGTGGGTTTTCACTTTCGCAGCCGCCGCCTTGAGGTTCGCCACGTCCTCCGCGGCCGCCTTGGGGTCGCGCACGCCGATCGGCGCGTTGCACCCCGGGGTCTTCCTGCGCGAGCGCCCCGGATCGCCGAACACGCGCTTCGCCAGATTGGGGAATCCGACGAGATCCTGGTAGACGAGAGTGTTGCCGGTGCCGCCGAAGCCCTCCAGACGATCCTTGACGTAGGTGGCGTAAGAAGGCTTGGACATCTCGCCGTCGTTGACGACGTCGACTCCGGCCCCCGCCTGCTTGCCCACCACCTCCTCGACCGCCGCGCGGATGCGCGCGGAAAGCGCCGCGCCGTCGACCGGCACGCCTTCCTCCTTGGCGTACATCATGCGCACCAGGTCATCCGGCCGCGGCAGGCTCCCGGTGTGCGTGGTGAGAAAGCGCTCGCTGCTGCGCTTCAAGGCTTGGCCGGGCCGTCCGGCGTGGTGCCCGCACCGGGACGTTGCCACTGCTCCTTGCCTTGCCGCTCGGCCAGGGCCTTCCTGATGCGCTCTGCGACGTTCTCCTCCCCGGGCACGTCGAGCAGCTTGTCCGTGTCGGCTTTGTATTGCGCCATGGTGACCGGGTCGGCTACGCGCAGCTTCTCGGCCTGGTGTGGATTCTCCGCCCGTACTGCCAGGAAATTCCTCACCATCCGCCGGATGATGTACAGCGCGACGAGCGCGAAGACGACGACCGCGAGGATCGCAATTGCGTTCCACAAGGAATCGCAGCCAGGCTCCGACGCCGGGAGCGCCGCGCACAGGGATGCGTAGCCCCACAGGGCTTCGAGCTGCCTTATCGTCTCCATTTCGCGCGGAGTGTACGCAATGCAGCCGCGCCCCACAACCACACGGCCTCAGGCCGCGCGCCTCACCGCCCACAGGTTGAACAGGCCGTAGCCCGCGTAGGCGGCGAGCCACAGTGCGCCCGCGGCCTCGAGGGACAGCGGCCCGGGGTAGGCGGCGAGCAGCGCGGCGAACAGCGGCATCGAGAGGAATTCGCCGACGACGAGCGGTCCGGTGCGCCGCATCGCGTAGAGCGCGTACAGCGGCAGCCAGGAAGCGATGCGCGCGAGCGTGCCGGCGAAGAACAACGCCACCGTCGCGTCAGTCATCTGAAAGCTTTCGTCGTAGAGAAGCGCGAAGACGGGGCGGTGGAGAGCGCCGATCACGGCGAGCGCGGCCGTGGAGGGCAGAATGGTGGCGGTGGCGGCGCGCCTGAGCTCGTGCGCGAACCGCGGCGTGCCGTGAGACGCGGCGAGTCGCGGGAGGAAATGCACCGCCATCACCCCCGCTGCCACGTTGCCCACCCAGTCGGAAACGCGCCACAGCGCCTGCAGCAGACCCACTTCGTGCCAGGACATCGCCGCCGACACGATGTCGCGCGCAGCCACCGCCCCGAGCGGCGTGAGGACGCCTATGGTTACGCCCGGAAGGATGTAGCGCCGCAGGGGCGAGCGGCCGGCCTCCTCGGCGGACGTTCCCCGCCCCGGCGATCCCAGGAAAAAAATCGCGGCAAGCGCAGGCACGGCCAGTGCGAGCGTGAGGACCACCAGCACCTGGCGTTGCGGAGCGGCGACCGCCGCGACAAGCTGCACGGCGGCCGAGCCGACCGCGAGAGCCAGCATCAGATCGCGGCGCTGCTGGCCCAGCCAGTAGCCGTTCAGCATTCCGGGCACGACCGCCATGCAGCCGACCACGGCGGCGAGCGCGATCAGCGGGCCCGACAAACCCGGCGCGACATGCTCCGGAAAGGCGAGCGAGACCGCGGCCACGGCAAGCATGACCGGCGCCGACACCAGGAGACCGAGCCGGAGCGATTCCCGCAAGATCCCGCGCCGGCGGTCGAGCCCGTCGGCCTGCGCAACCAGCACCGAGATCCCGGTGCCCACGCCCGCGAGCGCGACCCCCGCGACCAGCTCGATGACCGAACCGAGCTGCGCCCAGTAAGCGACCAGCTCCGGCCCGCCGCGCAAGGTGAGCACCTTGTCGACCGCCGAGCGGCCGGCGAGACCGGCGAAAATAATGGCGAGCGTCGCGATGAGCTTGATGGGAACCGCCTCCCTGCGTCGCCGAGGAGTCTAATACGCGGGTGCGGGTTTCGTCCTGTCGGGGATCACGACTGACTCCGCCGCTGCGATGCTCTCACATATAGCGGCACATATTTCCATATGCGGGTATATCGTTGCATATACCGGTGCATGACTTTGCTCTACCACATGGAAGATTGAGGTCGACATGGATTTGCAACTTCAGGGGAAAAGCGTGCTGATCACTCCAAGCGCTCCATCACCTGATCCAGAAGAAACAACGGAGGTAAGTCATGACTACTTTTCCATTCACAGTTACACACGCGCGAGATGCTCACTTCGAACGCGGGTTGCGCTCATTCTTCGAGTATCGTGATCTTGGCATCAAGCAGGTCACGGCCGGGCAAGTTGTCGCGCACGTCATACGCGCGGTACCTGGGGAATCGCTTCCCGGCAAGCCGCACCTACACCACACCACCTTCCAGCTCGTCTATGTGCTCAAGGGTTGGATCGAGTTCGAGTACGAGGGTCATGGTTCTGTTCGCCTCGACGCGGGGTCGTGCGTGTACCAGCCGCCGACCATACGCCACCGCGAGGTCGGGCACAGTGACGATATAGAAATGCTAGAAGTCGTCATGCCCGCTGAATTCATGACCGAAGAGGTTTCGTCTGTGGAGGTTTCAACATGATCTCCGCACTCTTCACCAGGCTTCCAGCGGACATGCGTCTCGAGCACGTATCGACGCGTGCCTTCGATTTCGGCTTCGTTCAGAGCCGGTACCGCGTGGTCAAGGCCTGACCAGGCTGTTCGCGTCAGAACCGAGCTTCGCCGCGTAACGCTCGAAGTCCGGCGCCGGCATCGGCCTGCCGAAATGATAGCCCTGCACTTCGTCGCAGGCGTGCCTCTTCAGGAATTCGAACTGGGCCCCGGTCTCCACGCCCTCGCCCACCACCTTGAGCTTGAGATTGTGCGCGAGCGAGATGATCGCCTGGGCGACGATGCCCTCGTCCGGCCTCCCCATGCCCTTGATGTCCTGCACGAACGACTGGTCGATCTTGAGCGCGGTGATCGGAAGGCGCGTGAGGTACGAGAGGCTGGAGTGCCCGGTACCGAAGTCGTCGACCGAGATCTCCACGCCGATTTCGCGCAGGCGCTCGAGCACGCGGATCGCGGCGTCGGTGTCCTGCATCACCAGGCTCTCGGTCAGCTCCATCTCGAGCCGCCGCGGATCCAGCCCGCTTAGCCGCAGCGCATCGTCCACGGTGCCCGCCAGGGCTTCCTGCCTGAACTGGCGCATCGACAGGTTCACCGAGACCGTGATGGGCGCCATGCCCTTTTTTTGCCAGGCTCGAGCCTGGGCGCAGGCCGAATTCAGCACCCACTCGCCGATCGGCACGATCAGCCCGGTTTCCTCGGCGAGCCCGATGAAGCGCTCGGGCAACGTGAGACCCAGCTCGGGATGCTGCCAGCGCAGCAGCGCCTCGCAGCCCACCAAAGCGCCGTTCTCGACGTGGATGCGCGGCTGGTAGTACAGCTCGAGCTCGTTGCGCTCAAGCGCGCGGCGCAGGCTACCCTCCATCATCAGGCGCTCGTTGACCTGCCGGTTCATCTCGGCGGTGTAGAACTGGAAGTTGTTGCGTCCCTTCTCCTTGGCGCGGTACATCGCCGCGTCGGCGTTCTTGAGCAGCGTCTCCACGTCGGGACCGTCCTGCGGGTACAGGCTGATCCCCGCGCTCGCGGTCACCATCAGCTCCTGGCCGTCGATCTCGATCGGCTCGGCCACCTTGCTGATGATGCGCTGCATCGCCCGGTAGATGACCTCCTG
>Ga0137409_10005108_pt1 | contig 13724 bp, 12 predicted proteins | sample CZODoug1_16funga_FD_122059 | JGI IMG/M metagenome (GOLD analysis project Ga0137409, IMG submission 122059) | Vadose zone soil fungal communities from Angelo Coast Range Reserve, California, USA - CZODoug1_16fungal (Hybrid Assembly) | ecosystem: Environmental > Terrestrial > Soil > Vadose zone... | reverse complement strand
CCTGGAATCTGGCGGCAGATACCGCCCAGAGCTGACATGTACCAGCTGTACAGAGCCGCGGACCGGACCTCTCCTCCCGCGCCCGTGATCTCGCAAGCTGGGTGCACGCGCGGCCTCAAATTAATCGTGCGCCCGAATCTTCGAAGCTTCGTTGCGCCCGTGTGCTCAGCGGTGCGGCGCGGGCGTCATGCCCGCCGGCTCCCGGGCCGCGCTCTGGGCCCGCAGCGCGGCCGAGACGAACGCATCGGTATCCGCCGCCGAGCGCTCCCCGATCTCCTCCATCGGCACATGCCCCACGCCGTCATAGACGACCAGCCTGGCCCCCGGAATCCCGCGCACGAACCGCTGCGCGTGCGCGACGGGAATCAGCCGATCCTGCGCGCCCCAGAGGATCAGCGTCGGAGAGCGGATGTTGGCGATGTCGCCGCTGCGATCCTCCGCCCGCCGCGCGACGCGCGCCACGAAGGCGCGCCGGTTTCCCTCGCGCAGCGCGAGCTTGCGGTAGCGCTCCACCAGCGCGGGCGTGACCTTGCGCGGATCCCCATAGCAGTCGCGGAGCGTCTTCTCGGTGATCGGACCAGGATCGAGCTTCGTCATCAGCCACGAGATGCCCGGGATCCGGGCCAGGCGGAAGACGAGCGCCGGCCGATCGATCGGGTACCCGGCCGGATCGAGGAGCACGAGCGCGCTGACCGGCGCTGGGTGCGCAACGGCATAGCTCCACGCGATCTGCCCGCCCAGCGAATTGCCGGCGAGGGCGAAACTGTCCAGCCCGAGCTTGCCGCGGAAGGCCTCCAGGAACGCGACGTACGCGTCGATCCGGTAGTCGTCGTCCCGGTTGGGCCCCGTGAGCCCGAACCCGGGCAGGTCCATGCGGATCACGCGGAAATGGGTGCGGACCGCCTCGGCCCAGGCGTCCCAGGTGTGGAGCGACGCCCCCGTCCCGTGCAGAAGTACGAGCGGCGGACCCTCGCCTTCGTCGCGGTAGTGGACCTGGAGTCCACCGACATCGACGAATCGCGAGGCGCCCCCCGCGTAGCTGCGCTTCAGCTCGTCCACGGGGATATCGCGCGCCACCTGGGACGCGATCGCAAGGGCGACAGCGGCCAACAGTGCCCAGAGGCCGCGCCACAACCACTTCCGTGGAGCCTGGTCCGTCACACGCTCGCAGGATAGACGATCTTCCCCGTCCGCAGCGTGTACCGCACGGTAGCCAGCGCCCGGGTCCGCCGGAATCTTCAGCTCTGCCAGGGTGAAGTCCTCGGTGAACCAGCCGGTGATCGCCACGCCGTCGATCGACTTGGTCGTCCTGCGCGAGGCGAACTCGGGGTGGGCGGCGACGTCGGTAGTGCCGGAAATGTCGTTCTCGTGGCGCGCCACCAGGTGTCCGTCGCGAGTCGACACCAGATCGGGTTCGATGATGTCAGCGCCGAACGCGATGGCGAGCTTGTACGACGCGAGGGTGTGCTCGGGACGGTACCCGCTCGCGCCGCGGTGCCCGATGACGATCAACCGCGAGGCCGCGCAGCGCCCCTGGTCGTGCTCGGGCTCGCGCTCCTCGGCCCGCGCGAGCAACTGCGGCGCTGCTAGCGGCGCGGCTCCGCTGGCGCGTTCGGGTGCCGCCCCAGAAGAAGCTTCAACGACGGCGAGCGGCGGACGAGCTCCTGCTTCATGAGATGTGCAATCAGCGCAGGCGGACACGCCGCCCAGCGGGAGATGTTCTGCACCAGCAGCGTCGAGGTGTACGTACGGCTACAGAGTTGCGCGGCCGTCTTGCCGTCGACGGGTAGGCCTGCGAGCGCCGCGAGGCAGCGACCTTCGGTCTTGACGATGACCTCCACGCGCTCGTCGGCTTCAGCAGTCGAAAACCGCCCGCGCAAGAGCTCTCGGGCAGCCCGGCGGGTCTGCTCCGGCACATCGCGCGATACGACGAGCTTGTGCTGCTCGAGCAGTCGCCGGCCGCCGTGCAGGCGTCGCAGCAGGCCGGTCGAGAGCTGCGGATTGCGCAGCAGCGCCCGACGCACGCCCGTATCCGCGGCGAGGGCGGCCCGCGCGGCGAGCGCCTCGAGGCCCGAGGGAGTCCGGTGGTGGGCGGCCACGAGCCGGGCCTGCGTGAGACTGAAGCGCGGATTGTCGAGCAACGCGTGGATGACCGCCGGCAGCGGATCGAAGCAGAGCGCGGAGAGCTCCGGCTCCTCTGCCCCTTTCGCCCGCGCGGCTCGCTCGTCCGGGGCGAGCTGCCGGAGAGCAGTCTCGTACAGCTTGCGTTGCGTGCCGGCGGGCTCGTCTCCCACCACGGGCTCGCCCTCCTCGAGGACCTCGGGCGGCGACACGGCCCCGAGGGAAACGAGTCTCTCCAGCGCTGCCTCGATGCGCTCCGGCGACAACCCGGTGACGACCGAGAGGCCATGAAGGTCGGTCATTCCGTCGAGGCGCGATGCGATGAAGCCCTCTTCCGGCGTGAGAGGCAGGCCGCGGAGCTCGACGCCGGGAGTCAGCAACGGCTTCCACGGCTCCGCCTGGGCTTGATCTCGTCCGGCCAAGAGCTAGGGGCCCTCCGTGACTTGTCGCATCCGCCGGTATTAGAACTCGAATTGCAGCTGGATGCCGAAGTTCTGGGTCCTCTCGAAGAAGAACTGGCTGAAGAGCACGGCGGCCCGCTGATACTCGAGCAGCAGCCGGATACGGTGCGCGCCACCCGGCGACGCCCATTCGAGGCCCCCGCTGAGGTTCGTGTTCACGGTCCACCCCGTCGCCTGCACCGACGAGAAGTTCGCACCGAAGACGGGACGCAAGCGCGTCTTCTCGAGCCAGTCCCAGGGCTGCCAGCCGGGGCCGCGCAGCTCGAGGCCCCACTGCAAGAATCCCGGCGTGGAGGAGAGGTCGGGCGTGCTGGAGCTGAGAACCACCACACCTCCGCCGCCGAAAAGCCGCCACCATACATCCTCGACCGAGACGAGCGCGTCGAGGATCTCGAAGCTCAGATCCTGCCGCTGCACCCCGTGCGCGAGGCCGAAGTTCAGGAGGAACTCGTCGCCGAGGTGACTGCTCTGATGATAGAAGCGCGCTCGCCCCGACCAGCGCCCACCGCGGAAACTCAGCTCCGCCCCGACGAGGTAATCGGCGTTGAGGAGGTCGAACGAAGGAGTGTCGAGGTTGAACTGCGCAAAGACCGCGCCGAACACGCTCACTTGAATCCCGTCGCAGCCGCGGGGCTGCCGGAGGCCCCAGATGCCGAACGCGCCCCCGAAGGCGAAGAGGGCCTCGTTGATATTGCTGCCGTGCCCCTCGGAGAGCACCTCGGAGCTGCCCCGGAAGTGGACTCGCCGGTAGTCCGCGTAGAAGCGCGGCTCGCGCTGGTCGGCGAGCAGCGGGCGGAAGAGGTCGTTGTCGGGCAAGACAACGCCCTCCAGCGGGCTGGGCGTGTCCTCCGCGGACGCCTGTGTCGCCGGACTGGCCGTCGAGTAGCGGCAGTCCAGGTGCTCGGGAGCGATTTCGAAGACCCGCTCAGCGCCCAGCGCTCGTTCCGCCGCCGCCGCGACGAGCAGCGCCGCGAGGATCTCTGCGAATCGCCACACCGGTCGTCGCCAGCCACGGCGCATCATCGGTGACCCCCATGCAAAAACGCCCTGGATCGCGATGTAACGGGCGCCCTGCGCGGTGGCCCCCAAATTTCGGACCTCATCTTGCGAGGTGCTGAAGCGGATTGCTGTCCTCCGCGGCGAGCGGTATGCCACGTGACACTGGACAGGGTCCCTTTCCGAAAGGATGCGCCCCATGACCTCGGGCATCACGGCCTTTACGTTGATTCACGTTCTCATCAGTCTCGTCGGCATCATCGCCGGGCTCGTGGTCGCGGGAGGGCTCGTTGCCGGGAAGCGGCTCGACGGCTGGACCGGCGCCTTCCTGGTGACGACGGTCGCCACGAGCGTCACCGGGTTCGGCTTTCCCTTCGTGACTTTCCTGCCGTCTCACGCCGTCGCGATCCTCTCGCTCGTCGTGTTGCCCGTCGTGATCGTCGCGCGCTACGTGAAGCACCTTACCGGCGCCTGGCGCGGGATCTACGTAGTAGGCGCCGTGCTCGCGCTCTACCTGAACGTATTTGTCCTGCTCGCGCAGTTGTTCCTCAGGCTTCCGGCCCTGATCGCCGCCGCGCCGACCCAGAAGGAGCCGCCATTTCTCGTGACGCAGGTCCTCGTGCTGGCGCTGTTCGTCTGGCTGGGCCGGGCGGCGGTGAAGGGGTTTCGCGCGGAGGCGGGCGCCCATGGCGTGACCGCGCAGCACGCGTAGTGTCGCACGCGACGATTTAGGCTCTCCCAACTGGCGTTCGGATTGCTTAGGTTCCGTGACATGACATCCATACGGAACTGGCGGGCGCTCTGCGCCATCGTCATTGGACTGGCAGGAGCGCTGCCCGGCTGCCTGGCTGCTGGCGCGGCAGCAGCGGGAGCCGGGACCGGGGTCTACCTGACCAGCCGCGGTGCGGAATCAATCGTGGCGGGCTCGATCGACGACGTGGAGAAGCGTGCCCGCGCCGTCTTCGAGGCTGAAGGCATCCCGGTGACCGGCTCCCAGGTCGAGAGCAGCGGCGCCAAACGGGAGCTCAAGGGCAGAAAGGGCGACCTCGAGATCACCGTCTCCATGGAGCAGCAGGGCGCGACGGCCACCAAGACCGAGGTTTCCGCGCGGAAGAACGTCGCCGTCTGGGACAAGGACTACGCGCAGCTGCTGCTCGGCAAGATCGTCAAGCAGAAGTGAGCCCGCCTGACTCCCGTCTTACCTGATGATCCGCTGCACCTCCGCGTGGCGGAAGCAAGTGACGAGGTGGTCGTTCACCATCCCCACCGCCTGCATGAACGCGTAGCAGATGGTCGGCCCGACGAAGCGGAACCCGCGCCCGACGAGCGCCTCGCTCATGCGGTCCGACTCCTTCGTGCGCGCCGGGAGCTGGCGCAAGGAGCGGCGCGCGTTCTGCTTGGGCGCGCCGCCGACGAAGCTCCACAGGAACCTGGCGAACGACCCTTCCCTCTCCCGGAACTCGAGGAACGCCCTCGCATTCGCGACCGCCGCCTCGATCTTCTGACGGTTGCGCACGATGCCGGGGTCCTTCAGGACCTGCGCAATTTTGCGGCGGTCGTAGCGCGCCATGCGCTCCGGATCGAACCCGTCGAAGACCTCGAGAAAGCGCGCCCTCTTGTTCAGGATGATGGACCAGGAGAGCCCCGCCTGGAACCCGTCGAGCACGAGCTTCGCGAACAGCTCCCGATCACCATGGACCGGCACTCCCCATTCGCGGTCGTGGTAGTCGAGCATGAGCGGGCTCGTGCCCTCGGCGGTCCAGCAGCGCCTGACGATCGGGGTCGCCGGGGTGCCGGCGTTGCTCTCTGCTGGGCTTGACGGCGAGGCCATATGCGCGGGGAGGATAGCAGCTTCAGCGTGCTCCTTGCCGTGCGAACCGGTGGTACGCGCGCGCCAAGCGAGAGATGCCCGATTCGATCTCCGCTTCCGGCACGGTCGCGTACCCAAGGATGAGAGTGGCCTCGCGCGGTGGTCGCAGAAAGAAGCATGGTGGAGTCCCCAACAAAGGAGACGGACCATGGACCAAGCCCCACCGACGATTCTCGACGCCAGTATCGTAATCGAGCTCCGTCAGTACAGGTTGCATCCAGGAAAGCGCAACGCGTTGATCGACCTCTTCGAACAGAGCTTGGTCGAGCCTCAGGAAGCGGCGGGAATGCGCGTCCTGGGTCAGTTCCGCGACAAGGACGACGCCGACCGCTTCGTGTGGCTGCGGGGCTTCCGCGACATGCCCTCGCGGGCCGAGGCGTTGCAGTCGTTCTACGGCGGGCGCCCCTCCGATCGCTCGATTTCAGACCGAGTACGCGCAGAACAACTTCCCCGCGCTGCCGGTGCGCGAGGGAGAGCACGCTTTCGTGTGGTTCGCGTCGTTCGCGAAGGCCGGCGACTACGACCGGCATCTCGCCAAGCTCCCGGAATCCAGATCCTGGACCGAAGCCGTGCAACCCCAGCTCGCGAGGCGCCTCAAGTCTCCCGCGCAAGTGCTCCGGCTCGAGCCCACGGCGCGCTCGCTCGTACGCCACGCGTGGGAGACGAACTGGACGGCGGAATTTACACGGGCGAAGTGAGGAGCAGGATCACTGCCGCGCGAGCTATTGTGAAGTCGATTCTGTCCCACGCTCGCAAGCTTGCTTGACGTTTTGACAATCTCACGCCTCGTCGATGTGCCGCCGCCAGAGGATGCGAGCGCACGGCACGCGGCGTGCAAGCCCCGCGGCCGTGCCCACATTCCGTGTGCAGCAGGCAATGCTGCTCGTGTACGCGCTGTCGCGCGCGGCGCCGGTCGCCGGCGCAGAGCGCCCGGCTGCGGCAACGCCGATCAATCACAAGGACGTCGCAAAGAACGCGAAGACGGTGCTCCTCTCGTTCGACAAGCGCGACATCGCGGACGTGATCCAGTTCGTCGGCGAGCTCACGCGGCGCAATTTCATCCTGCCCGATCGGCTATCCGGGAAGATCACCCTCCTGTCGAACGCGCCGATCCCGGCGAGTGAAGTGTGGGACGTCTTCGTCGCCGCCCTCGACGCGAACAACCTGGCCGTCTACCAGGTCGGCAGGTATTGGAAGGTCGCCGAGAAAAAGCAATCCGCCCGCGCTGGCATTCCCACGTATCTGGAGGAGGGCGAGCAGCCACCGCAGACGGAGCAGATGGTCACGAAGCTCTTCAAGCTGAAGTTCGTCGAGGCGGACCAGATGCGCAGCGTGCTCCAGCAGTTCGCCTCGCGCGACTCCGACATCCAGGTCTTCCCGTCGGATACGCTGATCATCTCGGATCTCGCCCTCAACACGAGGCGTCTGGAGAAGCTGATCGAGCAGCTCGATCGGCCTGGGGCGTCGCAGGATATCCACGTCGTCTCGGTCCAACACGCGAGCGCGCAGGACCTCGCGCAGAAGCTCACCGACGTCTTCCAGGTGCAAGCCGCGGCGAAGCGCAAGATCATCGCGGACGAGCGCACGAACAAGCTCATCGTAGTCGCCAGCGGGAATTCGTTCCAGGCGGTCCTGGATCTGCTGCACCAGCTCGACGTCCCGAGCGGCGACGGCGGCGTGCACGTCTACTACCTGAAGAACTCCAAGGCGGAGGACATCGCGTCGACCTTGCAGTCGCTCTCCCAAGGCGCAAGCGCCCGGCCCCGCCCGGGCCCCGGCGGTCCACCGCCGCCGGGCGGCGGTCCATCCGGCGCCCCTTCGCAGGCGGTGGACGTGTTCAGCGGCGAGGTCAAGGTGACCGCGGACAAGACCACCAACTCGATCGTGGTGGTCGCGAGCAAGTCGGACTACCGCAGCGTCGTCAAGCTGGTGGAGCAGCTCGACATCCCTCGCCGCCAGGTCTTCGTCGAGGCGGTCATCATGGAAGTGAACGTCGACGACGATTCCGAGTTCGGCGTCTCCGTGCACGGGGGCGACCAGCGCGACGTGAATTTCGCCGGAGCGAGCGGATCGGCCGTCGGGGTTCTAGGCAGTCAGCTGGGAGGGCTCAGCTCGCTGGGAGGAGTCTCGTCGCTGGCCACCCTGAACGGCTTTCTCGCCGGCATCCAGGGACCGCCCATCACCATCTCGGGAGTGACGATTCCCTCCTTCGGAATCCTCCTCCAGGCGCTGCAGAAGTCGAGCAACGTCAACGTCATCAGCACCCCGCACGTGATCCTCACCGACAGCGGCGAAGGCGAGATCGCCGTGGGACAGAACGTGCCGTTCCAGGCCGCCTATGCACCGAGCGGCACTTCCACCGGCTCGGTCGTCGTACCGGGCATCAACTCGCTCTACGCGCCCATCCAACGCCAGAACGTCGAGCTGAGGCTGCGCATCAAGGCCCAGATCAACGAGGGAGACGCCGTTCGCCTGGAGGTCGACGAGCAGACGGAGGAGATCGCCAGCGTCGACAAGACGCTGGGGCCGACCACCAGCAAGCGGTCGGCGAAGACGGCCGTCGTCGCGCGCGACCAGGAGACCATCGTGCTCGGAGGCCTCATCCAGGAGCGCATGGCGCGCAGCGTGTCGAAGGTTCCGGTGCTGGGTTCGATCCCCATTCTCGGATGGCTGTTTCGCAGCGAGAGTACGAGAAAGCAGAAGACGAACCTGCTGCTCTTCCTCACGCCGTACATCATTCGCGACCAGAGCGACGTCCGCCGGATCTTCGAACGCAAGATGGCCGAGCGCGAGGAGTTCGTGCGCCGGTTCCAGGGAGGCGAAGGCGATTCGAAGCGATTCATCGATTACGACAGCAAACCTGGTCCCTTCGGCCGGTTGCAGCGCGAAATCGCTGCGGAGCTCCGCAAGCTCGAGAACGGCGGACCGGGACGGGATGGGGAACGCGTGCTCGGATTCGAAGCCGCAAAAACCCCTTAGAGCGCTCGATGCCGTCTCGTGCGCTCGGACCCACAGGAATGCTCGATGAGAACCGCCATCCTCGCCGCTATCGCAGCAACCGCGCTCGCCTGTTCCCACCAGATGATCCCGGGCACGACCATCCCGGACGAGCCGCAGACGCGCGCCTTGCTGGACGTCTTCGTCCGCTACAAGCGCGCGCTGGAGGCGCGCGATGCGAACGCCCTGCTCCATCTCGCCGCGCCGGACTATTCCGACCCCGGCGAGACGTCGCGCGGCGAGGGCCCCACTGACTACGAGACACTGAAGACGAAGCTGCCGCTGGCGTTCGAGAAGCTGAGCGACCTCAAGCTCGAGGCCACCGTGCGCGATGTCGAGGTGAAGGGCCAGGAAGCGCGCATCGATTACTACCAGGTGCTCCGTTTCGCGCTTCGGACCCCGAACGGCGGCGAACGCTGGAAGAACGTGAGCGACGACGCGCGCATGAAGTTCGTGAGGGTGCAAGGGGAGTGGAAGATCGCCTCGGGTCTGTGAAGGTCTTCGTCCATCGAGCCTCCGACCGGCAAGTGGTCGTCACCGCAAGCAGACAGGCACTCCGGTGGCATCCGATGTGCATCTGATGCTGCCATCGGAGATAGAAATGAAAACACTGCGCCGTATCGCTCTCGTCCTCTTCTCGATCTTGGTGGTTGCGGGAGTGATCGCTTACTTCGGCCTCGACGGAATCCTGAAACGGACTGTCCAGACGGAAGCCACCAAGTCGCTCAAGCTGCGCACGACCCTGAACAGGGCGCATCTGTCGCTGCTCGGTGGGAAGCTCGACCTGAACGGGCTCCGCATCGCAAACCCCCCGGGCTTCGCCGCGCCCGAGATGCTCGAGCTGGGCGGAATCGATCTGGCGGTCAAGTACGATCAGCTGCGCAAAGATCCGATCCATGTGCAGTCGCTCACCATCGATCATCCCAAGTTCGTCATCGAGCAGTCCCATGGCGCGCTGAACTTCAAGAAGGCGATCGATCGGATGCCCCAGAGTCAAGGCTCGTCGGGAAAGCCGATCAAGCTCGTCATCGACGAGCTGAACGTGCGGGACGCGCAGGTGATCATCCACCCAGGCTTGCCGGGGATGGGGCAGGAGATCACCGTGCCGGTTCCGTCGATCACGCTAAAGAACGTAGGCAGCGGCCGCGGCTCGCAGAATGGCGCGGCGATCAAGGACGTCGCGTCGGTGGTCCTCGCCGCCCTGGCTGGCAGCGCGGCGAAGTCCGCCTCGGTCCCCGCCGCACTGACGGCCATCCTGCACCTGAACGTCGGGCAGGTGGCCGGCAAGCTCGGCGCCGACGCCCAGAAGCAGATCGCCGCCGCGATTCCAGGCGGCCTGAGCAACATCTCCAAGGTGGCCGCGAACCCGCAGGGGCTGATCACGGGCCCCGCCAAATCGCTGGAAGGAGAGGTCAGTGGAATCTTCGGCGGCAAGACGCCGCCGCCTGCGGCTGGTCGGGCCGGGACCCCTACCAAGCGATAGACGCCTGCCCAAGCGGGCGTCGCACCGCACGAGCCCGCTCGTGCTTCACAGCGCCCGAGAGCGGACCAAGGTTCCGGGAGAGGTTCCCATGGGCACTGCCATCCGACTCGGCCGCATCGCCGGCATCCCCGTCCAGATCGACTTCAGCTTCCTCCTGGCGCTGCCATTCCTCGCCTACCTGTTCGCCCAGCAGTTCGTGGCGGCGGCCCGCCTGGTGGACATGCCGCAGGAGAGGATCGGCGGTGACCGGTACCTCTGGGGGCTGGCAGTCGCGCTGGGGCTCTTCGCGTCCGTGCTTCTCCACGAGCTGGCGCACTCGCTGTACGCCCGGCGGACGGGCAGCCGAGTGAACGCGATCACGTTGCTGATGATCGGAGGCGTGTCGCAGATAGAGGACCTGCCCCGCCGCCCACGAGACGAGGCGCTGATGGCGTTCGTCGGTCCGCTGACGAGCCTCGTCCTCTCCGCGATCCTGTACGCCGCGTTCCTCGCGGTACCGGGGGACACGGGCCTCTGGGAGCTTCGATTCGGTCTGGCCTTCACCTCCTACCTGAACTTCTCCCTCGGCCTGTTCAATCTGCTTCCCGCCTTTCCCATGGACGGGGGGCGCGTGCTGCGCGCGCTGCTGGTCAAGCGCCTGGGATTCCTGCGGGCGACCCGGACGGCCTCGCTGGTCGGCAAGGCGTTCGCGCTGATCTTCGCCGCGCTGGGCGTCGCGACGGCGAACCTGCTCCTGATGCTGGTCGCGTGGTTCGTCTACGTGGGTGCGCAGCAGGAAATGGCGCAGGTGCGAGGCAAGGAGGTCCTCGGGTCGATACGAGTCGCCGACTTGCTCCAGCAGGATGGTCCCGCCATCGATGCGCGCGCCACGCTCGCCGAGGCCGCCGAGCAGCTCCTGCGCGCCAGGCGCCTCGCGCTCCCGGTGCTGGCGGACGGCTCGTTGGCGGGCATGCTGAGCGCAGACGACATCGGGCGAGTCGGGCCCGCCGTCCGCGCTCGTTCACTGTCCGCCGATTTCGTCCGGGGAGTGCGGCCGCCGCGTCCCGACTCGCCGGTCTGGGAGGCGCTGCAGGCCATGTTGCAGGCCGGCGTTCCCGAGATCGCCGTCGTCTCTCCCGAGGGCGTGCTCCTGGGAACGATCTCGCGAGCAGACATCGAACGAGCGCTGCGGCTGGCCGAGCTGCAACCGTCGACGACGGAGGGTAGCTGGAGCCTCCGCAAACGGACGGTTTGACAATCTCGTCCTCTCTGTCGAGGAGGACGCGTGCGATCAAGGTGGACGCGCGACGGCTCCAGAATCGGATTGCGCGGCCGCGGTCGCCCGGCCGGCGCCCTCCAGGGCCGCGGTCGCGGCGGTGGTCGGGATGGGAGGCAAGCTCCGTTCGCGGAGCACCGCGTCCAGCGCCTTGACGTCCGTCGCGGTGAGCTGATCGAAGTCGCGCTGGACGTCTTCCAGCTCCCGGCGCAGCGCCACGATGCGGGCGTCCTGGTACACGGCCGGTTTGCCTTCGTATCGCAGCAGCGCTCCATAGAGGTGATCGGTGTGCTCGCGGATGCGCTCCTCGCCCGTGATCGCCCCGCCTTCCTTGGTGGTGACGATCTTCCTCTTCACCTCTTCGAGCTTCTCGCGCAGCGCCGCAAGCCGCGGCGCCAGCGGGTCGCCCTTGGGCAGCTTGCCCGTGCGCTCCGCCGTACCCTTCTGCGCCGCGTCGATCCGGTCGACCAGCGCGCTCATGTCGCCGAACAGCGCCACCACCTTGAGCTGCGCCTCGTAGTTCTTGCGCCGGTCGTCCATCGAGTAGGTCGCTCGCCGGTCGAGCGCGATCTCGATGCGCCCGTCCACATTCTTGCCTGCCTTGCGCAGCCGCACGGCGTACGTCCCGGGCATGACGCGCGGCCCGCGAGAGCCCCAGTTCGCCACCGTCGCCGCGCGCGGGACGCGCGGTGGTTTGTGCTGCATCGTCCAGGTCACCCGGTTGAGCCCGCGCCGCGTGCTCGCCGGGATGACGTCGATGACCTTGCCCTGCTCGTCCAGCACCTCGATCTCGATGGGGCCGTACAGGTGCCGTGCGCGCTGGTAGTACGTCACGAGCGCGCCGTTCGGTGGGTTCTCGCCGATGAAGGTCGCGTCGCCCTCGGACCACCCGCCGGACGCGGACATGCGCTGCTGGGCCGGCCGCCCCGGAACGAATGCGACGTCCTTCGCCAACACTTCGTCGGAGAGCGCCCGGAGCGGCGACAGGTCGTCGACGATCCAGATGCCGCGGCCGTGCGTCGCCAGCACCAGGTCGCCGTCGCGCGGATGGATCTGCAGATCGCGCACCGCGACGCGCGGGAAGTCGCCGCCCCGGAACTCCGCCCAACTCCTCCCGGCGTCGATGGAGATGAAGAGACCCAGCTCGGTGCCCAGGAAGAGCAGGTCCTTCTTCACCGTGTCTTCCTTGATCACGTGCGCATAGCCGCGCACCGCGCCGGACGGGCCCGCGATGCGCGTCCAGGTCTTCCCGAAATCCTGCGTCCGGTACACCCACGGGGTCATGTCCCCGAACGTGTGCCGATCGAAAGCCGCATAGGCCGTCCCCGGCTCGAACCGGCTGGCCTCCACCCAGGAGACGAAGCTCGCCTTGGGTAGGCCGGCGACGTTCCCGACCACGTTGGACCAGTGCGCGCCCGCGTCGCGCGTCAGCTGCACGTTGCCGTCGTCGGTGCCGACCCAGATGGTGTTCGCATCGACGGGCGACTCGCTGATCACCGTGATCGTCGTATGCGCCTCCGCCGAGGAGTTATCGACGGTGATGCCGCCGGACTCCTCCTGGCGCTGCTTCTCGGGGTCGTTGGTGGTCAGGTCGGGCGAGATGCGGTCCCACGTGTCGCCGTGGTCCTTCGAGCGGAAGAGGAATTGCGCGGCGACGTACACCACGCCCTTGTTCGTCGGGCTCGCCGCGATGGGCGCGTTCCAATTGAAGCGCAGCTTCTCCTTGTAGTCGGCCTTGGGCTGCACGTCGCGCGACGACATGGTCCGGCGATCGACGCGGCCGATGAAGCCGCCCTGCGACTCGACGTAGACCGACTCGGGGTCCGAGGTGTCCGGCACCGCCCAGAACCCGTCGCCGCCGTAGAGGTTCTCCCAGCGCTTGTTGCTGATGCCGCCGCCGGAAGCCGAGTCGCCGCCGACGTCAGCTCCACATTTTCTCGCGTTCATGGCTTGACTGCTTTCAGATGCAAACGAACGGCGCCGCCAGCGCGCAGCAGGGGCAGCAGCAGATCATCGTCACCGGTGAAGACCGATAGCGTCGGAAAGCGTCTTATGATGGCCTTGGTATTCTCGAAATCGCCCGAGCTGTCCTTCAGGCCGATGATCTGGCCTGGATAGGCGGTCAGGAGCCGCTCGATCAGGCCGAGCCCGATCGGGACGGCGGACATGCCGGGAAAATGATAGAGATAAACCCGCACGGCGTCGCCGGATCGCTCGATGAGGCGAGCGTAGGAATCGAACAATCCAGCCTCCGCCACTTCCTTGAAATAGAAGGGCGGCACGACCAGGACACCGAGGCAGCCGCGTTCGGTGGCATGCCGGCTCAGGCGGGCGGCATCAGGGACCGCCGCCGCGCCGGTTCCCACCAGGATCCGGTTTGCCGGGACGCCGTCTTCGATCAACTGCTCGAGCGCCGAGGCCCGCTCCTCGGCTGTGAAAGAGGCGAACTCGCCGGTGGTACCGAAAGGCACGACGCCGTGGCAGCCATGATCGAGCAACCAGTGCGCCAGGCGCACGAAGCCCTGACGATGGATCGCGCCA
>Ga0137409_10005107_pt1 | contig 13726 bp, 15 predicted proteins | sample CZODoug1_16funga_FD_122059 | JGI IMG/M metagenome (GOLD analysis project Ga0137409, IMG submission 122059) | Vadose zone soil fungal communities from Angelo Coast Range Reserve, California, USA - CZODoug1_16fungal (Hybrid Assembly) | ecosystem: Environmental > Terrestrial > Soil > Vadose zone... | reverse complement strand
AAACCACAACGACCCGTACGTGAACAGTCACCCGCGGGACTCCCCATTCTGACGACCTGTCGGTACAAAAGTGCAGCCGGACCGTTTTTCGAGAATTCCACTTACGACCACAATCCTCAAACCGGCTGGCGACGCCACATCGACAAATAGGGCGCGGTACTGACTGAGTTCCCACAGCCGATGAAACCGATCGCAATAGAGCGCGGACTTTTTCCCTCCAAGTTAATATATGGGGATGGAAAGATCCCTTGACGAGGCGCGGCAGGCTCTAAGGCGCCTGCGGCACAGCCCCGGATTCACGGCCGCGGCGCTGCTTACGCTTGCGCTGGGGATTGGCGCCAACGCCCTGATCTTCAGCGTGGTGAATGCCGTTTTTCTGCACCCGCTCTCGTACCGCGATGCCGGCCGCCTCGTTTGGGCCACGGAGTTCTTCCCGAAATTCAACCGCTCTATGGTGCTGGCTCCCGAGTACGCGGCCTGGAAGCGGCAGAGCGCAGTATTCGAGCGTATGGAGGCTATGGGCGTCACCTGCGGGGCCAATTTGCGCTGCGATACGGCGACGGGCAATTGCGTGGACATCTGCACCGCCGGTGGCAACGGGACCGAGGCGCACTGCTGCACGAATCTGGGATGCGCGACCTGCGAGAAGTGCGTGTCGCACGCGTGCCAGAAGGAGGCCAACGAAGACGTCAAACAGGAGTGCACCGGTACGTGCAAATCGGGCGTGTGCAATGGGCAAGGGGCGTGCGCCAATTCCACGAACAACCAGCCGGGATCCGGATGCATGGGTGCCGCGCTCGAGTGCCAATCGGCGCAGTTTTGCAGCAACGGCACGTGCATGCGGTCGAACACCAACGGCGCGCAGAGCTGCGGGACCTGCGGGACGTGCAACGCGGGCACGTGCGTCGCCGGTGCGATCGTCACGCCGCTCGGCCCGCTGGTCTACCGCCTCGCCTACGAGAAGCTGGCCGACCATCCCGTCCTCAGGACCGATCCCAAGTACGCCGCGCTGAAGGGCGAGGGCGTGCAGTACCACGCCTATGGGTGGCCAGCTCCCGGCTCCGAGAAAGTGCAGCTCATCACCAACTCGTACATCCTGCCCAACATGATCGCGAAGGCCGTCACGGGCACGTCGACGAAGGACGCCATCGCCTGGGCCGAGAACGAGATGAAAAAGATCATGGCGGGCTAGCGAAGACGTGGCGATCGGAACGCTTCCCGCAGCGGCGACTCGGGCGCGCCCCTCCATCCGGGCGCGCCTGAGCGAGTTCTTCGACCGTGAGCACATCCTGGGGCCGCTCTTCATCTCGCCGGCCTTCCTCCTCATCCTGCTGCTCGTGGCCTACCCGTTCTGCATGGCGATCTACTTCTCGCTCTCGAATACCTTCATCGGCCGGCCGAGCCACTTCATCGGCTTGACGAACTTCATCAACCTCTGGGACAGCGACGCGTTCCGGCAGACGTTCCAGAACGCGTTCGTCTTCTGCGGCCTGGCGGTCGGCGCCAAGATCGTCCTCGGGATCTCGCTGGCCTTGCTGCTCAACCAGCAGCTCTGGTTCAAGCGCATGATCCGCGGCGCCGTGCTGCTCCCCTGGGTCATCCCGACGGCGCTCTCGACCCTCGGCTGGTCGTGGATGTTCAACTCGCTCTACAGCGTCGTCAACTGGACCCTTCTCGCCAGCGGCATCATCGATCCGCCCGGCCCGAACTGGCTCGGCCAGAAGTATTACGCGATGGCCGCGGTCATCATCGTCAACATCTGGCGCGGCCTGCCGTTCTTCGCGATCACACTTTTGGCGGGGCTGGTCGCGATCCCGAAGGAGCTCTACGAGGCGGCGGAGGCCGACGGCGCGGGGCCGATCTCGCGCTTCTGGTATGTCACTCTGCCGCTGCTGAAGGGCGTGCTGGCCATCGTCGTGCTGTTCTCGACGATCTTCACCTTCAGCGAGTTCAACATCATCTACGTGCTCACGCACGGCGGGCCGATCAACTCGACCCATCTCTTCGCCACCCTGGCGCGCCAGGTCGGGCTCGAGACGGGCCGGATCGGCGAGGGCGCGGCGATCTCGCTCTATCTGTTCCCCGCGCTGATGATCGTGGTGTGGGCGCAGCTGCGCTACGTCAGAAAGCAGGCTAACTGATGAAGGGCCGGAAGTTCTGGAATCAGGTCCTGGCGCACGCGGCGCTGATGCCGTTCATCATCTTCGCGGTGTTCCCCTTCTACCACATGGCCTTGACGTCGCTGAAGCAGAACCGCGAGCTCTACGATCGCACGGCGGTGCCGCTGCTGATCCGGCAGGGAGCGACGCTCGAGCACTACAACCGCCTTCTGTGGGAGACCGAGTTCATCACGTGGACGAAGAACAGCTTGCTGGTGACCATTCTGGCCACGGTGATCTCGCTCGTCATCGGGACCATCGCCGCCTACGCCCTGGCGCGACTGAAATTCTTCGCGGTCGCGGGCCTGGGCACCGGGATCTTCGTCACCTATCTGGTGCCGACCTCGCTTCTGTTCTTACCGCTGGCCCAGGTCGTGAACTGGCTCGGGCTCGGTGATTCGAAGTGGGCGCTCGTCGTCACGTATCCGACGTTTCTGGTGCCCTTCTGCACGTGGCTCCTGATGGGCTACTTCCGTACCGTGCCGAAGGAGGTCGAGGAGTGCGCGATGGTCGACGGGGCGACGCGCATCCAGGCGCTCTGGCGGATCGTGCTGCCGATCGCAGTGCCCGGCCTCGTGTGCGCCGCGCTCTTCGCCTTCACGCTCTCCTGGAACGAGTTCATCTACGCGCTCACGTTCACGTCGTCGTCGGAGCAGATCACCGCGAGCGTGGGCGTGACGACCGAGCTGATCCGCGGCGACATCTACTACTGGGGCTCGCTGATGGCCGGCGCGGTCCTCGCCTCGGTCCCGATCGTGATCCTCTACGTCTTCTTCCTCGACTACTACGTCTCCGGCCTGACCGCCGGCGCGATCAAGTAGCCGACTGATCAGCCAACCGGCCGGCGGGTGCTTCGCGCACCCGCCGGCGGCCGCCGCTCCGCTCGCGGCGAGACGAGTTATATTGGGACCCTTGGATACGGGCGTGCCGGTTCCGGAGATGTCCGGCCTTTTCGCCTGATTACTACGACTGAAAAACTCGCACTGGAGAAGAACGAATGATCAATCTCAGAAGCTTCGTCACGGTCGGCCTCGCCACCTTTTGCGCTCTGCTGGTCGCCGCGCCGGCGTGGGCCCAGGAAGGCACGCTCAAGAAGATCAAGGAGACAGGCGCGATCACGCTCGGACATCGTGACGCGTCGATCCCGTTCTCGTACTTCGACGACAAGCAGGCGGCGATCGGCTATGCGATGGACCTCTGCGGCAAGATCGTCGACGCGGTCAAGGCCGAGCTCAAGATGCCCAACCTCCAGGTGAAGCTGAATCCGGTCACCTCGGCGACCCGGATTCCGCTGATGGCGAACGGCACGGTCGATCTCGAGTGCGGCTCGACCACGAATAACCTCGAGCGGCAGAAGCAGGTCTCGTTCACGATCACGCACTTCGTGACGGCAAACCGCTTCGTCAGCAAGAAGGCCGCGAACCTCAAGACCCTGGACGACCTCAAGGGCAAGACGGTCGTGTCGACCTCGGGCACGACCAACATCAAGCAAATCACCGAGCTGAACGGCCAGAAGAACCTCGGCATCACGATCCTGCCCGCCAAGGATCACGCCGAGGCGTTCCTGATGGTGGAGACCGGCCGCGCCGTCGCCTTCTTCATGGATGACATCCTGCTCTACAGCCTGGTCGCGAATTCGAAGACCCCCTCGGAATGGACGATCTCCGCCGACGCGCTCTCCATCGAGCCCTACGGCATCATGCTGCGCAAGGACGATCCGTCCTTCAAGAAGGTCGTGGACGGGGCGATGACGAGCCTGTACAAGTCCGGCGAGATCAACAAGATCTACGCGAAGTGGTTCCTCTCGCCGATCCCGCCCAAGGGCATCAACCTCAACGTGCCGATGAGCGAGGTCTTCAAGCACGTCGTGGCCAAGCCCACGGACTCGGGCGATCCGAACGACTACAAGTAGCCGGTTCGCCCGTGGGCGCCACGCCCGGCCGGTCGGAGAGCTGACCCGGTGAAATACAACTGGAACTGGGGCATCTTCTGGCAGCTCTCGCCGGACGGGCGCGGCACCTATCTCGACACGCTCGTCGCCGGGCTCGGCTGGACCCTGGCGACGGCGCTGTCGGCCTGGGTGATCGCGCTCGTGCTCGGCATGATCGTCGGCGTGATCCGGACTACGCCGGTGCGCTGGCTCCGGCTTCTCGGCGACGCGTGGGTCGAGCTGTTTCGCAACGTGCCCCTCCTGGTCCAGATGTTCCTGTGGTTCTTCGTGGTACCCGAGCTCCTGCCGGCGTCGGTCGGAGTCTGGTTGAAGCAGCTGCCGCGCTCGGCCTTCTACACCGCGGTCGTGTGCCTGGGCCTCTACACCTCGGCGCGCGTGGCCGAGCAGACCCGCGCGGGGATCCAGTCCCTGGCACGCGGCCAGGGCATGGCGGGCGTCGCGCTCGGGCTGACCCTGCCCCAGACGTACCGCTACGTGCTGCTGCCGATGGCCCTCCGGATCGTCATGCCTCCCCTCACCTCCGAGTTCCTGAACGTCATCAAGAACAGCGCCGTGGCGCTGACGATCGGATTGGTCGAGTTGACGGCCAGTGCCCGCTCGATCCAGGAGTTCAGCTTCCAGGTCTTCGAGGCGTTCACGGCCGCCACGCTCATCTACATGGTGCTCAACCTGATCGTCGTGATCTTGATGCGCTGGCTCGAAAAGCGGCTGGCGGTACCCGGGCTGATCGGTCCGGGCACGGCGATGCCGCAGGCGGGCCACTGAGCGTGCTGACCGGCTTCGACTGGGACGTGATCCGGCGCACCGCGCCCTACATGTTCCGGGAGGGCATGACCTTCACCCTGACGCTCACCGCGCTGGCGATGGCGGGCGGGATCGTCTTCGGCACCTTGCTGGCGATGATGCGGCTGGCAAGCTACCGCGTGCTCTCGACCGCCGCCAGCACGTACGTGAACGTGATGCGCTCGACGCCGCTCGTGCTCGTGATCTTCTGGTTCTACTTCCTGGTGCCCTGGATGGGGGGCTGGCTACTCGGGGCGACGCGCCCGATCCAGGTCGGCGCGTTCCTCTCCTCGCTGATCACGTTCATGATGTTCGAGGCGGCCTACTACTGCGAGATCATGCGGGCCGGGATCCAGTCGATTCCGCGCGGGCAGATGTGGGCCGGCTACGCGCTCGGCCTCTCCTACTGGCAGACCATGGGCCAGATCGTGCTGCCGCAGGCGTTCCGGAACATGCTGCCGGTGTTGCTCACGCAGACCATCATCCTGTTCCAGGACACCTCGCTCGTCTACGTGCTCTCGATCACCGATTTCCTCGGCGCCGCCTCGAAGATCGCGCAGCGAGACGGTCGGCTGGTCGAGATGTACCTGTTCGTCGCGGTGGTCTATTTCGCGATCAGCTTCGGCCTGTCGAGCCTCGTGAAGCGGCTCCAGCTCCGGCTGGCCGTGCCGAGCCGTTGAGTCCTCGGAGCCCCGGGAGGGCACCGTCATGGCAATGATCGAGATGAAAGACGTCAGCAAGTGGTACGGACCCGTGCAAGTGCTCAAAGACTGCTCGACGGCCGTGAGCAAGGGCGAGGTCGTCGTCGTGTGCGGGCCCTCCGGCTCCGGCAAGAGCACGTTGATCAAGACGGTCAACGGGCTCGAGCCGTTCCAGAAGGGCGACGTGCGGGTCAATGGCGTCTCGGTGGGCGATCCCAAGACCAACCTGACGCGGCTCCGGGCACAGATCGGGATGGTCTTCCAGCACTTCGAGCTGTTTCCGCACATGAGCGTCACCGACAACATCAGTCTCGGTCAGATCCGCGTGCTCGGCCGGTCGCGCGACGAGGCGAAGGCCCGGTCGCTGAAGCTCCTCGAGCGCGTCGGCCTGACGCAGCACGCGGCGAAGTATCCCGGCCAGCTCTCGGGCGGTCAGCAGCAGCGCGTGGCGATCGCGCGGGCGCTCGCGATGGATCCGCTCGCGATGCTCTTCGACGAGCCCACCTCGGCGCTCGACCCGGAGATGATCAACGAGGTGCTCGACGTCATGACCGAGCTGGCGCGCGAGGGCATGACCATGATGGTCGTCACGCACGAGATGGGATTCGCCAGCCGCGTGGCGCACCGGGTCATCTTCATGGACCAGGGCCAGATCGTCGAGGACGACAAGAAAGAGGACTTCTTCCGGACGCCGCGCTCGGAGCGCGCCCAGCAGTTCCTGTCGAAGATCCTCCACCACTGAAGAGCGCTCAGCGGATGACGACGAGGACGTCGCCGCCGTTCACCGTCTGACCGGGCTGGACGCGGACCTCGGCGATCGTGCCCGAGGCGCCCGCCTTGAACTCGTTCTCCATCTTCATCGCCTCGATCACCAGGAGCGTCGCGCCCTTTTCGACGTGGTCGCCCGGCTTGACCGCCACCTTGACGATCCGTCCGGGCAGCGGCGCCACGAGCGTCCTCGCGGCCTGTCCGCCGCCGGCGCCGCCCTTCGTGCGGATGATATGGCGGGTGTGCTCCTCCACGTGGATCACGTATCGCTCGGCGCCCACGTCGACGACGCACGAGCCGTCCTCGTCGAAGACGTCGGCCACATACGACACTCCGCCGATGAGCAGCGAATAGATCCCCTGCGCGGTCAGACGCCCGTCGACCTCCCAGACCTCCGACCCGATGGTCAGCCGATACTGCCCGGCCTCGCCGCTCACCTCGACCATCTCGGTCGTGTCGCCGACCGTCACCGCGAACTTCACGACCGCCACCCCGGGTGTCGGCCGGTCCGCCAGGAGTCCGGCGACGGCCCCGGCGCCTCCACGATGGTGCGGCGGCCCAGGCGCTCGTACTCCGCGAGCACCGCGGCGATGACCGCGACCGATCGGCCGCGGTCCCTCTCTGCCGCGAACGTCGGCAGTACCCGGTCGAGGAAGCCCGTCGAGAGCCTGCCCGCGCGGAAATCCTCGTGGCCCACGATCTGGGCGAGGACCGGGATCGTCGTGAGGATTCCGGCCACCTTGTACTCGGAGAGCGCGCGCGCCATGCGCTGGATGGCGGCCGGGCGATCCGCGCCCCACACGATGAGCTTGGCCAGCAACGTGTCGTAGAAGCGCGGAACCGTATAGCCCTCGTAGGCGCCGGAGTCGTCGCGGACCCACGGCCCCGCCGCCGCCCGCAGGCCGGTGATCTTGCCCGGCGAGGGCATCCAGCCCCCGAACGGATCCTCGGCGTTGATCCGGCACTCGATCGCGGCCCCGCGCACGGCCACGTCGGCCTGCGCGAACCCGAGCGGCTCACCGGCGGCGATCCGCAGCTGCTCGTGGACCAGATCGATCCCCGTGACCATCTCGGTGACCGGGTGCTCGACCTGAAGGCGCGTGTTCATCTCGAGGAAGTAGAAGCTCCGGTCGGCGGCGTCTACCAGGAACTCGACCGTGCCCGCGTTGACGTAGCCGGCCGCCTTCGCGATCCGGCACGCCGCCTCGCCGAGCCGAGCGCGCATCGCCGGGTCGACGAACGGCGAGGGCGCTTCCTCGACGACCTTCTGGTGGCGCCGCTGGATGGAGCACTCGCGCTCCCCCAGATGGACGACGTGCCCGTGCGTGTCGGCCAGCACCTGTACCTCGATGTGGCGGGGCTCCAGCAGGAGGCGCTCGAGGTAGACGGCTCCATCGCCGAACGAGTACGCCGCCTCGCTCTGCGCGAGGCCCAGGGCGGCCACGAGCTCTCCCTCGGCGTGGACGGCGCGCATGCCTTTGCCGCCGCCGCCCATGCTGGCCTTGATCATGATCGGATAGCCGATCTGGCGGGCCGCGGCAAGAACGGCGGCCTCGCCCACCACCGGCTCGAAGGTTCCGGGCACGGTCGGCACCCCGAGCTCCCGCGCGATCCGGCGCGCCGCTGTCTTGTCGCCGAGGGCGCGAATCGCCGCGGGCGGGGGACCGATGAAGACGAGCCCGGCGGCGGCACTGGCTTCGGCGAACACGGGGTTCTCGGCGAGGAATCCGTACCCGGGATGGACGGCGTCGGCCCCTGCGGCCTTCGCAACGCGCACGAGCTTGTCGATCGCGAGGTAGCTCTCGTTCGGCGCCGGAGGGCCGATCGGGTACGCTTCGTCGGCCATCAGCACGTGAAGCGCCTCGCGATCGGCCTCGGAGAACACGGCGACCGACGCGATGCCCTGCTCGCGGCAGGCGCGGATCACGCGCACCGCGATCTCGCCCCGGTTGGCGACGAGGACCTTCGCGATCCTCATCGGATCGTCCTCAGCGCCCCTCGAAGCGTGGGCGGCGCTTCTCCCGGAACGCCTTGACACCCTCACGGTGATCAGCGGTCTTGATGAGGATCGACTGGCCGAAGCTCTCGAGCGTCCGCGCGGTGTGGAGGTCCGCGCTGACGCAGCTCTGGATCACGCGCTTGGCCAGGCCCAGCGCCTGCGGCGCCTTGGCGGCGAGCCGCGACGCGAGCGCCCGCGCTTCGCTCAGGAGCTCGGCGTCCTCCACGACCCGGCCGACGAGACCGAATCGCTGTGCCTCGTCGGCGGTGACGATCTCTCCCGTCAGCACGAGCTCCTTGGCGCGCCCGAACCCGACCAGCTTGACGAGGCGCGAGCACCCGCCGATGCCCGGGATCAACCCGAGGTTGTTCTCGGGCAACCCGAACCGCGCCGAGCGCGCCGCGATCCGGAGATCACACGCCAGGGCGAGCTCGAGGCCGCCACCGACACACGTGCCGTTGATCGCCGCGATCAGCGGCTTCTCGAGCGCCTCGAGGTCGTTGAAGAAGCTGGTGAGGAGCCGGGTGTTGGCGCGGAACACCGGCGTGTTCCAGTCCGTCTCGAAGGTCGAGACATCGGCGCCCACGCAGAAGGTCTTGCCGGTTCCGGTGAACACGGCGACCCGGACGGCCTCGTTCCCGTAGAGCTCGTCGGCCAGAGCCCGAAAGTCGGCGCGCATCTCCATCGAGATCGCGTTGTTCTTCTCGGGGCGATTGATGACGACCGTGGCGATTCCGTCCGCCACCTCGTACTTGAGCGTCTCGTAGGCCATCCTCATCCCTCCGCGGTCGAATCCATCGGGCTACCGCGGGTAGAGCTCGAGACTGGAGAAGAAGTACGGGATCTCGCTCGCCGCCGACTCCGGCGAATCCGAGCCGTGCACCGCGTTGGCCTCGATGGACGACGCGAAGTCCTTGCGGATCGTTCCGGCCGCGGCCTTGGCCGGATCGGTGGCGCCCATCAGATCGCGCCAGCGCAGGATCGCATTCTCGCCCTCGAGGACCATCAGGAGAGATGGCCCCTCGGTCATGAACGAGCAGAGGCTCTGATAGAACGGCCGCTCCCGATGGACGTAGTAGAAGCCGCGCGCCTCGGCCAGCGACAGGTGCGCGAGCTTGGCCGCGAGAATCGTGAAGCCGCCGTCCTCGATCCGCGTGAGAATCTTCCCGACGACTCGCTTGGCCACCGCGTCAGGCTTGACGATGGCGAGGGTGCGCTGCGCGCTCATCGTCCGATCACCTTCGCCATCGTGGCTCCCATGTCGGCGGGGCTCTTGACCAGGGTCGCCCCCGCCTCCTCGAGTGCTTTCATTTTCTCCGCCGCCGTCCCCTTCCCCCCCGCGATGATCGCGCCGGCGTGGCCCATGCGGCGCCCGGGCGGCGCCGTCTGGCCGCAGATGAACGCGACCACGGGCTTCGTCACCTTGGCCTTCACGAACGCGGCCGCTTCTTCCTCGGCGGTGCCGCCGATCTCGCCGATCATCATGATCGCGCGCGTCTCGGGATCGTCGTTGAACATGCGCAGGACGTCGACGAAGGTCGTGCCGTTGACCGGATCGCCGCCGATCCCGACGCAGGTCGACTGCCCGATCCCGCGCCCGGTGAGCTGGCCGACGACCTCGTACGTCAGGGTGCCGCTGCGCGAGACGACGCCGACCGGTCCGGCCTTGTGGATGTGCCCGGGCATGATCCCGATCTTGGCCTGGTCCGGCGTGATGACGCCGGGGCAGTTCGGTCCGATCAGGCGGCTCTTCGTGCCGGCCAGGTAGTGCTTCGCCCGGACCATGTCGGTGACGGCAATCCCCTCGGTGATGCACACGACCAACGGGATCTCCGCCGCCGCCGACTCCATGATCGCGTCGGCCGCCGCCGGGGGCGGGACGAAAATCAAGGCGCACGTCGCGCCCTCGCTCGCCACCGCCTCGGCCACCGTGTTCCAGACCGGGAAGCCCTCGTGCGTGGTGCCCCCCTTGCCGGGGGTCACGCCGCCGACGACGAGCGTGCCGTACTCCCTGCACCGCGCGGCATGGAAGGCACCTTCCCGTCCCGTGATGCCCTGCACGACCACCCGTGTCGTCCGGTCGACCAGGATGCTCATTCAGCGCTTCCGCCGCTTGTCGGCGCGCCGCTGCTCGAGGACGTCGGCGACCTCGTGATAGCGGGGATGGTCGCTGGGCATCGTCTTGACGATGATCTCATAGCACGTGTCGGTGTCCTCGCGCCGGCACCATCGGATCATGTCCTCGACGAGCCGGTCCCGGTAGGGGCTCTGCGGGTATTTCTCGAAGAACGCCTTCGCCTTCACCATCGACATCGTCGCGACGGCGTCCTCGTAGGCTCGCTCGTCGCCCCGCCAACAGCCGGTGCTCGCGACAGCGCAAGCCACGAGGAAGAGAACGGGTAGCCACCGGCTAGCCCCGCGCGAGGGCCACCGCCTTCTTCGCGCCATCACCCATGTCGTCGGCATTGGTCAGCGCCAGACCCGACTCGGCGAGCATCTGCTTGCCCTGCTCCACGTTGGTCCCTTCCATCCGCACCACGACGGGGAGCCGCAGCCCGAGCTTCTGCACGGCCGCGATCACACCCGCGGCCAGCCGGTCGCAGCGCAGAATGCCGCCGAACACGTTGATGAACACCGCCTTCACACTCGGATCCGACGAGAGGATCCGGAACGCGTTCTCGATCTGCTCGGGTGAGGCGCCGCCGCCCACGTCGAGGAAGTTGGCCGGCTCGCCGCCGGCGAGCTTCACGATGTCCATCGTGGCCATGGCCAGCCCGGCGCCGTTGACCATGCACCCGACGTTGCCGTCGAGCTTGATGTAGTTCAGGCCGTACTTCGACGCCTCGACGTCGAGCGGATCTTCCTCGTTGACGTCGCGCAGGGCGGCGATCTCCTTGTGGCGCGCGAGCGCGTTGTCGTCGAAGTTGAGCTTGGCATCGAGCGCCAGCACCCGGCCGTCCTTCGTGACGACCAGCGGGTTGATTTCGACCAGCGAGCAGTCGCGGGCGAGGTAGAGACCGAAGAGGCGCCGGATCATGGCCACGGCCTGCTTGAACTGATCGCCCGCCAGGCCGAGCCCGTAGGCGAGGCGGCGGGCCTGGAAGTCCTGGATCCCGAGCGCCGCATGCGCCCACTCCCGGAAGATCCGCTCCGGCGTCCGCGCCGCGACCTCCTCGATGTCCATGCCTCCGGCCTGGGAGGCCAGAACGACGTGAGTGGCGCGCGCGCGGTCGAGCGTGATCGAGAGGTAGAGCTCGCGATCGACGGCCGACGCTTCCTCGACGAGCACGGAGCGCACGAGGATGCCGTCGGGCGGTGTCTGGGGCGTCTTGAGCTTCATGCCGAGGATCTGCTGCGCGGCGCGCTGGGCTCCGTCCGCGTCGTCCGCCGGCTTGATGCCCCCGCCCTTACCGCGTCCGCCGGCGTGCACCTGCGCCTTCACGACCACCTTGCCGCCCAGCCGAGCCGCGACCGCTCGCGCCTCCGCCGGCGTCGTGGCAACGTCGCCGGCCGGGACCGGCACGCCGAACTCGCGCAGGAGGGCCTTGGCCTGATACTCGTGGATTTTCACGGAGGCGAGATCAGGCCTTCTAGCTCTTCTGGCCGCGGAATTTCCGCAGCAGCCAGACGATGGGATCGAGCGAGTCGGCGACACGCTCCTTGAGCGGGATGATCCCGTTGTCGGTGATCTGGATGTGCTCGGGACAGACCTCGGTGCAGCACTTCGTGATGTTGCAGAGCCCGACTCCCGCGTCCCGTTGGATGAAGGCCGAACGATCGCGGGTGTCCAGCGGATGCATGTCGAGCCCCGCGAGCTTGATGAAGAAGCGCGGCCCCGCGAACGCGCGCTTCTTGTCCTCGTGATCGCGGATGACGTGGCACACGTCCTGGCACAGGAAGCACTCGATGCACTTGTGGAATTCCTGGATGCGATCGATATCTTCCTGCATCATCCGATAGGTGCCGTCGGCCTCGGGCGGCTTGAGTCGGAGCGGCGGCACCTGCTTGGCCTTCTCGTAGTTGTAGGACACGTCGGTCACGAGGTCGCGGATCAGCGGGAAGGTCCGGATCGGCGCCACCGTGATCGTGTCGCCCGGCTTGAACAGGTCCATCCGTGTCATGCACATCAGGCGGGGCTTGCCGTTCACCTCCGCGCTGCACGACCCGCACTTGCCGGCCTTGCAGTTCCACCGGCAGGCGAGGTCGTTGGCCTGGGTCGCCTGGATGCGGTGGATGACGTCGAGGACGACCATGCCTTCCTCGGGCTCGACCGTGTAGTCCTTGAAGCCGCCGCCCGAGGCGTCGCCGCGGAACACGCGCATCGTGAACTGGGCCATCGCTACTTCCTCTCCTGGAAGAGCGCCCTGAGCTCGGCCGGCATCTCCGGCAAGGGCTCGCGGCTGAGGGCCAGCGCCCCCTGCCTCTGGCGTATGACCACGTTGATCTTGCCCCACGAGTCGTCGGTGTACGGGTGGTCGTCGCGGGTGTGGCCGCCGCGGCTCTCCCGCCGCTCGAGCGCGGCGAGGGTGCAGCACTCGGCCACGGTGAGCAACGAGGCCAGATCGAGCGCCATGTGCCAGCCCGGGTTGTAGGTCCGCCCGCCGTCCACGTGCGTGCGCGCGGCGCGGTGCTTGAGCGATTCGATCCGCTTCAGCGCCTCACGCAGCTCGTGCTCGGTCCGGATCAGCCCGACCAGAGCTTGCATCGTGTCTTGAAGGTCGGCCTGGATCGCGTAGGGGTTCTCGCCGCCGCTCCGGGTGAACGGCTCGAGCATCTCGCGGGCGAGCGACTCCACCAGGCTCGACTCGACGGTGAGCGGGCCCCCGAAATCCTTGGCGTGGAGGGCCGCGTACAGCCCCGCGCGCCGGCCGAACACCAAGAGGTCCGAGAGCGAGTTGCCGCCGAGCCGGTTCGAGCCGTGCATGCCGCCGGCTACCTCGCCGGCCGCGAAGAGCCCCTTCACGGTCGCCGCGGTCGTGTCGGCGTCGACCCGGACGCCGCCCATGATGTAGTGGCAGGTCGGCCCGACCTCCATCGGCTCCTTCGTGATGTCGACGCCGGCCAGCTCCTTGAACTGGTGGTACATCGACGGCAGGCGCTTCCTGATGTAGTCGGCCGGGCGCCGCGTGCAGATGTCGAGGAAGACCCCGCCGTGAGGGGTCCCGCGCCCGCCCTTGATCTCGGCGTTGATCGCGCGCGCGACCTCGTCGCGCGGCAGCAGATCGGGCGTGCGCCGGTTGTTCTTCTTGTCGGCGTACCAGCGGTCGGCTTCGGGCTCGTTGTCGGCCGTCTCGCCCTTGAAGAACTCCGGGATGTAGCAGAACATGAAGCGCTCGCCCTTGGTGTTCTTCAAGGTCCCGCCGTC
>Ga0137409_10005105_pt1 | contig 13729 bp, 13 predicted proteins | sample CZODoug1_16funga_FD_122059 | JGI IMG/M metagenome (GOLD analysis project Ga0137409, IMG submission 122059) | Vadose zone soil fungal communities from Angelo Coast Range Reserve, California, USA - CZODoug1_16fungal (Hybrid Assembly) | ecosystem: Environmental > Terrestrial > Soil > Vadose zone... | reverse complement strand
GGTCGTCATGGCGGTCGAGCACCGGACGGCCCCGCTGGCGGCCGTCCAGTTCCACCCGGAGTCCATCATGACGCTGGCCGACGACGTCGGGCTGCGGCTCCTGGCGAACGTCATGGCCAATCTGGCCGCTTCTGAGCTACCATCCCCTCCGTGACGTGGGGCGGGGGCCCCACGGTGCGAGGCAGCTGGAGGCAGTAGCCAGAGGCAGCAAGGAGAGGAGCAACGGCATGGCTTACGACCTGCTCATCAAGAACGGACGCGTCATCGACGGCTCGGGTCGGCCCGCGTATCACGGCGACGTCGCCGTGGCCGGGGGCAAGATCGTCGAGGTGGGGCGTCTCAGCGGCTCGGCGCGCCAGACCATCGAGGCCGACGGTCGGGCCATCGCGCCGGGCTTCGTCGACAATCACTGCCACTACGACGCGCAGGTCGTGTGGGACCCGCTGTGCACCTACTCCTGCCATCACGGCTCCACGACGGTCATCATCGGTAACTGCTCGCTGGCGCTCGCGCCGGTCAAGGCCGAGGCGCGCGAGAAGCTGGCCGGCATGCTGTCGTACGTCGAGGCGATCCCGATGGACGTCCTCCAGGCCGGCGTGCCGTGGAACTGGGAGAGCTTCCCCCAGTACATGAACGCGATCGGGCAGCGGCTCGGGGTGAACGTGGGCACGCTCGTCGGCCATTCCGCCGTCCGGCTCTACGCCATGGGCGAGGAGTGCTCCGACCGCGCCGCGACGGACACCGAGCTCGAGGTCATGCGTCGCCTGGTGCGCGAGTCGATCGACGCCGGCGCGCTCGGCCTGTCGATCACCCGGAACATGAACCACTTTGACATCGCCGGTAAGCGCATCCCGGCCGCCTGCGCGCCGGAGTCCGAGCTGTTCGCGCTGGCCGACGTGCTCCGCGAGGCCGGCACCGGCGTGATCCAGTGCGGCGGCGGCACCAACCCGGAGCTGAAGGATCGGCTGCTGTCCCGGATCTCGGAGGCGTGCGGCCGGCCCATCATGTACAACACCCTGCTCGAGCAGGCGCGGCAGCCCGGGCGGTGGCGCGAGCACCTCAAGCACGTCGAGGAGACCGCCAAGCAGGGAATCCGGGCGATCCCGCTCTGCAATCCCGGCAGCATTCTCAATCGCTTCACGATGAAGAACTGCCAGGTGTTCCGCAGCATGCCCACGTGGCTGCCGATCCTCCAGGGACCCGATGCGGAAAAAATGCGCGCGTATCGCAACCCGGAGATCCGCGCGAAGCTGCGCGCCGAGGTCGACGCGCCGCTGGGTCCGGACTCGACGTTCTCGCAGCGCTGGGACCTCATGGTCGTCGAGGAGCCCAAGCTGGCGAAGAACCGCGGGCTCGCCGGCAAGCACATCGCCGAGATCGCCAAGGCGCAGGGCAAGCACCCGGTCGACGCGTTCCTCGATCTGGCCGTCGAAGAGGAGCTCGAGACGGGCTTCTGCCTGGGCGAGATCAACATGGACACCGAGGCGGTGGCGCAGATCCTGGGAAGCCCCTACGCCGTGGTCGGCCTCACCGATGGCGGTGCGCACGTGCAGTTCCACTCGAACGTCAGCAACCCCACGCGCCTGCTTGGCTACTGGGTGCGCGAGAAGAAAATCATGTCCCTGGAGCGCGCCGTGCAGCGTCTCACGTTCGACTCGGCGTCGGCGTTCGGCATTTATGACCGCGGCCTCGTGCAGCCCGGGATGGTCGCGGATCTGGTCGTCTTCGACCCGGACACGGTCGCCCCGCGGAAGGAAGACGTCGTGCACGATTTCCCGGCGAACGGCTGGCGGATGCGCGAGCTGGCCGACGGGATCCACTACACGGTCGTGAACGGCGAGGTGCTGCTCGAGAAGGGCGAGCACACGGGGGCCCATCCGGGTCGCGTGCTGCGGAACGCCGGCTATCACGCCTCGCGAAACGGCGGCGCGTAGCGGCAACTTCGGCGCGGGGCTCACTGAGCCTCGCGCCATTCGGCTGGACGCTGAGGGGCGGTGACGAGCCGCCCCTCAGCGCGTTTCAGCGCCCGGCCGCCGCCGGGTGCCGGCCTACCCTCGCAGCTCCCAGACGGTGCCCCCCGGCGTGTCGCGCAGCTCGATTCGCGCCGCGATCAGGCGGTCGCGCACCCGGTCGGCGAGCTCGAAGGCGCGCGCGGCGCGCAGCTCGCCTCGAAGGGTGATGAGGTTCTCGACCAGCGGAGCCAGGAGCTCGCGCGGGTCGCGAAGACCGCCCGCGGCGGCCTCGCCCAGCCGCTGAACCAGCGAGTACAGGATGGCCCGAGCTCGATCGGGCTCGTCGGTCTGCAGCGTGTCCGCCGACCATTCGGCGATCGCGCGGTCGAGGGTCAGAATTGCCTCGGCGGCCTCGGACGCCTTGCGACCGGCAATGGCCGACTCGAACGCCTGCTCGAGCCGCGCCACCTCGGCGAGCAGCGGCGACCGCTGCCCCGGGGCTTTCTCGGCCTCCGGCGCGCCCGCGCCCGCCGCGGCGCGCGCGGGCTCGGAAGCGCGGGCGCGGGTGGCGTCGCCGCGCGCGGCCGCCAGCAGCGCGTCGAGCTCGAGCCGCTGGCCGGCGGCAAAGACCTGTGAGGCGCCGCGCCGGCGGACTGTGAGGCCGCCGCGCCCGGACACCACGACGGTTCGCGCCTCCAGATCGACGACCAGCACGGTGTGCTCGTCGATGCCGAGCACCCAGGCGTCGTCGGGAAGCATCGCCTCCATTGCCGACAGCCGGCGCTCGCCCAGGTAGCAGAAGTGCGTGTCGTGGGTGCCGCCCTCGGCGTTGTCGTAGTGCGGGATGACCACGCACGAGCCCTCGAAGCCGGCCGCCTTCATGAGATCGAGGCCGTCGAGCCAGTGCGCGGGCTGGCCGACCTTGTAGATCTCGTACACCGGCACGCTGAAGCGCCCGAGCGTCAGGGCCGCCGCGCTCGAGAACACGACGGCGCCTCCCTCGGCGAGCTTCGCGGACAGGGCCTCCGGCACCGGCGATCCCTTCCACACCGACAGCGCGTACGATGGGCTCCCCGGCCCGGCGAAGACGAAGCCGGCCGTGCGAAGCCGCGAGAGCGCGGCGGCCTCGGCGATCGGCGTGCGCTGCGTCTGATCGGGGGCGAGCGGACCCAGAAAGCCGGCCGGCTCGATCGTGAGCTGGACGCGATGACTGAAGTACTCGATGGCTCGCTGGGTGATCTCCGACGCGTTCTCCTGGAATCCGTAAGGGGTGTCGAGCAGGACCGCGCGGGGCGTCGGGTCGCCCAGTCGCGCGACGATCTCGCGATGGGGCGTGACCATGGTGGGCGCGGTCTCGCCCGATCCCATGATCGCCAGGATGCGCGGCAATCGGGAGCTCACGCGAAGAATCCCTCCCGCACCGCGCCGGCCAGGAGGTCGCCGACGCGCGACGGGAACTCGAGATGCAGATCGTGGTGACCCGGCGAGAACCAGACCGAGCGCAGCGGGCCTCCCGCCGCGAGCGCCGCCGCCTCGGCGCGCCGCTTGGCCCCGGTTCGCGCCTGGTCGCCGGCATCGGCCAGCATCAGGAGCGCCGGCGTCTTCAAGGTCGCCCAGCGCGTCGAGGGACGATGCTCCCAGAGCGATCGGAGGATCGAGAGGTGATGGCTCCGGGACAGCCGCGCCTCGATCGTTCCGTCGGCGCGCGTGCGGAAGCAGTGCAGGTAGGCGTGAATGGCGTCGTCGGTGAAGTGCGGCACGCCCTTGCGGATCCGACCCTCGAGCTCGGCCAGCGTGAGGTGGTCGAGCGCCGGCGGCGTGAGCTTCGCGAGGCAGTCTTCCCACACCGGGTACGACTGGGCCAGGTCGACCACGCCGCCGTCGACGCACGCGATGCCGCGAACCGCTTCGGGCCGTCGCCACGCCGCTTCCAGCACCACCGTGCCGCCCCAGGACTGGCCGGCGAGGACCGGCCGCTCGAGCCCGAACGCCCCGATCAGCGCGCGAAGGTCGGCGATCGCCGTGTCGAGGTCGTAGCCCCCCTCCGGAGCGTCGGACCGGCCGTGGCCCCGCTGATCGATCGCGACGACCGTGTGGCCCAGCGCGTGCAAATACGCGGCGACGCCGTCCCAGAGCCGCAGGTTCGACGCCAATCCGTGCACCAGCACGAACGGCGCGGCGGCGCGCTCGCCCGTTCGCTGTTCGGCGTGGAGGAAGACGCCCGGTGACACCTCGACGCGGCGCTCGACCGGCGCCGTCACGGAGACGCCCGCATGTTCTGTCATGGGCGCAATCGTAGCACCGTTAGAATCGGTCGGGGCGGAGCGACCCGAGGAGGCATCATGGCACAGGCGACGATCGAAGGACTGGCCGGGGTGCTGGTGTGGACGGAGGCCGACCGGTTTCCCGCGATGGCGCGCTTCTATCGCGACACGCTCGGGCTCACTCCGCGCTCCGACAAGTCCGACTTCGTCAACTTCGACTGGAGCGGCGTGCGTCTGAGCGTGGGCGTTCACGCCGGGGTCCGCGGTGCGAGCCGCGAGCCTCTGCGTGTCATGCTCAACCTGACGGTCGCCGACATCCAGGCCGCGCACACGCGGCTGACGCACGCGGGCGTGGTGTTCTCTCGCCCGCCGGAGCGCGAGGACTGGGGAGGCTGGGTCGCCACGTTCTCGGATCCCGACGGCAACATGCTGCAGCTGATGCAGCTCCCCGAAACTCGGATATAATCCTCGCCGGAATTCCGAAGCCTCGCGAAGCGAGGCGTTTCGTGTCTAATCCCACGGTCCACGTTCGGGTCCTGGCATCGCTCGCGCGCGTAGATCGCGCATCCAACCGAGGGAGATCCCGATGAGTGCTACGACACGTGTGAAGTGGGGCGCGGCTTTCCGCAGGCTCGCCGTCGCCATGGCCGCGATCGTCGTGCTCGAGCTACCGGCCCAAGCCCAGACCGCTGCCTTCGATCCGCGGACGCTCGTGGGCGAGTGGTCGGGGGAATACTCCTCCGGCACGTCGAGCTCGAGGGGAAAGTATTACCTGACGATCGAGAAGGTCGACGGCGACCGGGTTCACCTGCGCATCGAGCGGCCGGATCTCAAGGAACCCGCGGCCCCGAAGAACGCCCGCTCCGTCGGGACTCTCAATGGAAACGTTCTCAGCTACGCGGCGCCGCTCGTGCCCCCGACGCAGCTCACGATCGATGGAGACCGGATGTCCGGCAGCATGCAAGGCCGCGACGGCCTCAAGATCGAGCTGAGAAAGACGAAGTAGTCCGCTCGTAGTACTCACCGTTCCTGGTCGTCGCCCGCCGGCTGGAGCGGCTCGATCCGGCGCGCGCCGACCCAGCGTTCGGCGTACCACGCTTCGTCGAGACCCGCGACGGCCACGCGCTTGCCCGTCTGACGGGCGTGGATGAAGCGGCCGTCGCCGATGTAGATCCCGTTGTGGCGCAGGCGATCGAAGAAGACGATGTCCCCCGGCTGGAGATCCTCGCGCGCCACCGGCGCGCCGAGCTCATACTGCTTCGCGGCGTTGTGGGGAAGATCGACTCCGACCTGTGCGTACACGTACCGGACCAGCCCCGAGCAGTCGAAGCCGGACGGACTCGAGCCGCCCCATCGATAGGGAGCGCCGACATGCTTTCGAGCGATCTCGACGATGCCGGAGCTGGTTCGCGGCGATGTCGCTACCTCCGGCGTGCCGAGATCGGCGGGGCGCTCCGGCACGCTCGCGCAGCCGGCGAGGACGAGCGAGACACCGAGTCGCACGAGACACGGCCGGACACTCGACACCGCGCAACCTCGTTGGGCTCGGTAATCGAGCCCTCGTCGGCGCCGGCCCAGCGGCCGGGGATGCTACGGGCTAGAGCGTAACGGCGCTATCGGCGCCGAGCGGAAGCGCGATCGTTCGGCTCAGGCCCGGCACCAGCTCATCGTAAACCTCGACGAGGGCCCGTGCCACCGACGGCCACGCGTAGCCCTGCGCCCAGCGGGTGGCGTGCCGGCCGAGCGAGCGCCGGCGCGGCGCGTCGGCGAGGAGCGACGCGATCGCCGCGGCAAGGGCGGCATCGTCCCGCGGCGGCACCAGGACGCCGGTGATGCCGCTCTGGATGGTCGTGGCGAGACCGCCGACTCTCGACGCCACCACCGTGGCGCCGCACGCCATGGCCTCGAGCGCCGCCATCCCGAACGTCTCGTGATGCGATGGGACCAGACACAGATCGGCCGCGCGATAGTAGTCCGGCAGGGCCGACTGGAGCTTGGGGCCCTGGAAGTCGACCCACGCGCCCACGCCGAGTGTGTCGGCCAGCGCGCGCAGGCGCGTCCGCTCGTCGTCGCGTCCCTCGTCGCGGTCGCCGCCCACGATGACCAGGCGCACGTCGGCCCGCGCGAGCCCGTCGGCCTTCAGGCGTGCCAGGGCCTGCAGGAGCACCTCCAGCCCCTTGACGGGCGCGGGGCGGCCGACGAAGAGCAGGACCCACTCGGCGTCGAGACCCAGGCGCGCGCGCGCCGCCGCCGAGCTGCCGGGGCTGAAGAGATCGACGTCGACCCCGCAGGGAATGGTGCGGACCCGGTCGTCGGCCGCGCCGCAGTACCACGCGAGCTCGGCGCGCTCCAGCGACGTTGCCGCCACGATGCGATCGGCGCGCCCGGCAACCGTGGCTTCGGCGTCCAGCCTTACATGGGGAACCCATTCGCCCGGGTCTTCCGCCAGGGCGTTCTTGACGACGCCGAGCGTGTGAAACATCTGGACGACCGGAGTCCTGCCCCAGCGTCGGGCGAGCTCGACGGCCACCAGCCCCGACAGCCAGTAGTGACCGTGAAGAAGCGCGTAGCCGCCGGGGGTCCGGCGCTGGAACGCCTCCACGCCGTCGATGAACGCGGCGAGCTCGGCCACGATCTCGACCGTCGGCATCGGTCGTTGCGGGCCGGCCTCGATGTGCACCACGCGGGCGCCGGGGCCCAGCGGGACGACCTCGGGAACGCCGGGGGTCTGGCTGCGCGTGAAGACGTCGACGGCGAGACCCAGCCGACCGAGATGCCGCGCCACTTCCCGGACGTAGACGTTCATGCCGCCCGTCTCCTTGCCGCCGAGGGCCGCGAGGGGACAGGTGTGCACGGAGATCAGGCCGATCCGCGGCGGGCGCATGCTCAGAGGCTCGCCACCGTCGTCGCGGCGGCTTCGCGCAGGCGCTCGAGCACCGAGAGCAGCGCGATCGAATCGGCGCAGGACCGGCGCGGCGCGGCCTCGCCGCGCACGACGGCGTGGAAGTGATCGAGCATCAGGCGGTAGGGGTCCGCTCCGCGGGCGACGATCTCTTCGAGCCGCCCGCTCCGGTGACGGAGCGTGATCGTCACATCGTCAGGTCCGGGTGTGTACGCGCGATCGACGAGCACCGCCGCCTCGGTCCCGACGATCTCCAGAAACTGCCGCTCGGGGGCGTCGAAGGAGCACTCGATCGCGGCCGTGAACCCATCGCCCCAGTCGAGCCAGCCCGAGAACGAGGCGTCGACGCCCGATTTCGTCATTGACGCCGCTGCCTCGACGCGCGCGGGCAGCCGGCCCGCCGCGGCGAGGAGCGGCGCAATACAGTAGATACCGACGTCGAGCAGCGCGCCGCCGCCCATGTCCGGTCGCCAGCGATAGTCGTCGCGGCGATCGAGCGTGCCGGTGAACGCGGCCCGGGCGAAGCGCAGGGCGCCGAGGCGGCCCGAGGCGACGAGCGCCGCGATCGCTTCGGCTCGCGGGTGAAACGGGGTCATGTAGGCCTCGAACAGCGTCACGCCGGCCGCGGCGCACGCCGCGGCCATCGCCTCGGCGTCGGCCGCGCTCGGCGCCAGGGGCTTCTCGCAGAGCACGTGCTTGCCGGCGTCGGCGGCTCGCTCCACCCACTCGCGATGCAGGCTGTTCGGCAGGGGGACGTAGACCGCTTCGACCTCGGGGTCGTCGAGCAGGGCGGCGTAGGAAGAATAGAAACGCGCCGCCCCGAAGCGGCCGCCGTCGGTCGCGCGCTCGCTCGCCGCGGCGACGAGCCGCGCGCGGGCGCTGGCGCGCATTGCCGGCAGCACGGCCTTCTGCGCGACCTGTGAGGTGACGCCGAGCACGCCCCAGCCCATCGCCGGAGAGGCCACCGGCGCGTCAGCTCCCGTCCGCGTCGAGCGCCACCGCCGCGCCGCCCCGGGTGCTCGAGCGCTGGGCGGCCTCGAGGACGGCGATGACCTGGCGCACCGACGCCGGCGTGACGGCGAGCGGCTCGCCGAGGTGCAGATGGTCGGCGAGATTTCGATGGAACGCGTACGGCTGCTCGAGCGCCGGCGGCAGTCGCGTCTCGCTGATTCCGTAGCCGCTCTCGTACCGCGCGAGCACCAGCTCGGCGGGCGCTTCGGCGTGATGCGCCTGCGTGGCCACGTAGCCGCGGCCCGGCTCGATGGCCTCGAGCGTGATGGTGCGGTACGTGCCCACGAGCGTTCCGGCGGTGCCCTGCACGTAGAACTTCGGCCGGCGCACGGCGGCGATGTCGGATTGCAGAAACTCGGCCTCGCGGCCGTCGGACCACGTCATGCGGACGCGAATCTGGTCGTGGTTGGTGACGTCGTGCCAGACGCGCTTGTGCCCGTGCGCCTGCACGAGCCGCGGCACGCCGCCGAGGAGCTGGAGCACCCAGTCGACGTGGTGGGAGCCCCAGTCATATCCGGCGCCGCCGGAGACCGCGGTGTCGGAGTGCCACGTCCGGCACGGATGCGCGTAGCCGCCCACGAACGTCTCGACGTTGAAGATCTCGCCGAGGAGCCCGGCGTTGACGGCGCGCCGGAGCGCCACGAAGTCGGGGTCCCATCTCCGGTTCTGGTGGACGGTCAGCATGCGCCGGCTCGCCGTCGCCGTCCCGATGATCTGATCGGCCTCGGCCACGGTCAGACAGAGCGGCTTCTCACAGGCCACGTGCTTGCCCGCGCGCAGGAGCGCCAGCGTGAGCGTGACGTGGTGAGCGGGCGGCGTCGCCACCAGCGCCACCTCGACGTCATCGTCGTTGACCAGATCGCTCACCGACGCGTAGGCTCGCACGCCGGGGAAGTCGGTCTCCGCCGCCTTGCGCCGCTCGACGTTCGGGTCGACGACGGCGACGAGCTCGAGCCCGTCGGTGCGCGTCACCCCGAGGCCGTGGTGGTAGCCCATGCCTCCGAGCGGGCCGTAGCCCACGATGCCGACGCCGATGTTGCGCCCGCAGCAGTGCAGGTCGGGGCGCAGCGCGCGCGCGAGCAGCTGGACGATCTCCGGCGTGCGAAGGGCGGTGTCCGAGTTCCCCAGGCCGCACGCGACCACACGGCCGGCCCCGCGCGACGTCTCCACGACGGCGGCGAGGTCGTGCAGCGCGACGCTCACGTCGACGATCACCTGGCCGTCCGCGAGCGGGATGAGGGGCACGAAGCCGTCGACCACGGCGAACTCGCGCGGGACGCGGGCGGAGATGTGGGAGTGCGCGTCGGTGACCCGCGCGTAGTACTCGCCCGGAGGCGGCTCGGGGCCGGCGATCACCCCCAGCAGATCGGCCCAGAACCCGTCGCGCTCGGCCGGCGCGGCGCCGATCGCCACCAGCGCCGCCCCGCGCTCCACGGCCGAACGGATCGCCCCGAGGAACGCGAGCGGCCGGGCCGGCTGTGGACCATCGACGATGATCGCGTCGTGCTCGCTGACGGCCGGCGCGAGCTCACCCGCGCCCAGGACCTGGAGCTCGCCCAGACCTTCCGTCAGGGCGCGGAGGGTCGCGCGGCGACTCTCCGTGAGACGCGGCGAGAGGACGAGAATGCGCATGGCGCCGGCCTAGAAGTGCATCACCTCGGCCGCGTGCTCGTACACGTCCTGGATGCGGCCGTGCGAGATCGCCGCGGCCTGCACGGCCGAGACCAGATGACGCCAGCGCAGCGACGGACGGGTCGCGTAGAACTCCTCGTACGTCGCCTGGTGATGCTTGAAAGCGTGCATCTCCGTGAAGTTGTCGCGGCACGCGATCTTGCCGAGCATGGTGATCAGGGGCCCGGGATCGTAGCCGCAATTGCCGTACTGCTGCGCCAGCGCGGCGGCCTGCTTCACTTCGTCGGTCGAGCGCCAGCTGGCGAGGCCGGCGGTCGGAAGCCGCTCGCCGACCGGCAGGCGGTCGATGAGGGCTCCGATCTCGTCCAGGAGCTCGTCCTGCGTCCGCGACGGCAGATAGGCCACGCGATCCGGCTCGGGCTGGATGTCCGGGGCCAGCATGCGCTGGGCCATCCGCACTTCCGGTCCGGTGTTCCACATGAGCAGCGCCTGCAGCTTGATGCGCCGGGACAGCTCGGGCTGCCCGAGGAGGTAGCGCCGGGTGTTGGCGCCCGTGTTGATGTGCACGTCCATCGGGTTGCCCGTCAGCGAGCGCAGGAAAACCGTCGAGCCGCCGACCGAGAGGCCTTCGCCCGTGCCTTCGAGCGACAGCCCGTCGCCGAGCGCCTGGGCGAGCATCTCGGGAATCTCCGCGAAGTCGTTGCAGCGCCCGATCCGGTCGGCGAGCCGCGTGATGGCTTCGGTCTCGTCGTCGCCGGTCTTGACGCGCAGATCGCGCTCGAGCAGCTCGTGCTTCTTGATGAGGTTGTCGACGTCGATCATCATCGCCGGGTTCGTCGGACGCGTGATGTAGCGCACCGGCGCGCGGCCGATGTACTTCGCGTAGTCCCAGCCGAAGTACTCGAGAGCCCGCCAGGTGAACACCGGGAAGAGGAAGTAGTGGTCGTCCAGCTGGTTCTTGGGGACGCCGACCTCGAGCAGGAGCTCGAGGACCTGCATCGGCGACAGGCGCTCGAGCAGGTAGAGGTAGTAATGATCGCAGGCGTTGTAGACGCCGCGGCTCACCGCGGTGCGAAACGCCTTCACGGTCGCCTCCACGTCGTCGTTCTCCGACACCGGCTTCGCGTCGGCCAGGGCGTAGGGGCCCATGGCCGGGGAGTGGATGTGCTTGTTGGCGACGGCGACGTTCTGGATGACGGGCAGCAGGGCGTACTCGCCGGTCAGCCGCGCCGAGATGTGGCGCACGGCGTGCAGCCCGGCCAGCGGGTGGAGCGGTCCCCCGTGGTGTCCGGGCGGCAGGTCGGAGGAGCGCACGACCGCCAGCGCCGAGGCCAGCAGCATGTCCTTCACGGGCGTGCCCGCGACGAGCTTGTCGTGCGTCTGCGCCACGATGCGGTCCGGGGTCGTCTCTTCCACGAACTGCACGAGTGGCTCGATGTGATCAGGGAAGCGAACACGGTGGCCCATGGACCCGATCCTCCGTTACCTGGCCGTTGCGCCGAGGGGCGCGGACACTGCCGAAAGGGCTTCTCGCAGAAACCCGGGATCGAAGATACGGTCTGCCATCACCTGGCAGCGCTTCATCAGCCGGTGCTCGTCCGGCCGGTAGTCGGCGATCGCGTTGTGCAGCGTGCCGATGTGGTCCCACACCAGCACGTCGCCCTCGGTCCACTGGTGCGTGTACTGGTACTTCGGCTGGAGCTGGTGCGCGAACAGCATCTCGAGCACGCGATCGCTCTCGGCCTCTTCGAGCTCGTTGATGCGGATGGCGTAGCCGGGATTGCAGTAGAGCACCGGACGCCCCGTGATCGGGTGCGTCAGGAAGAGCGGATGGACGGAGGGCGGCCGCCGGCGGCGCTGCTCCTCGGTCAGGGGGCCGCGCAGGCTGCCCGGCCGGCGGCGCATGTTCTCCCAGAACTTGTTGAAGTCGTGGGTCGCCGTCGCGTGCGCGAGCCGCGACTTCACCTCGGGCGCGAGGTCCTCGTGGGCCGCCTGCGTATTGACGAAGGCGGTCGCGCCCAGCACGCGGCCGTCGCGGCGCGGCACCTTGACGGCGTAGAGCACGTTCAGGAAGCCGATCGTCTCGTTGTAGGACATGTCTGTGTGCCAGTCCTGCCCCGCGTCGGTGATTCCGATCGGCTCGCCGTTCTCGATGATGTTCGAGAGATACCCGACCTCGGGCATCCCGGGCTCGTGGTGGCGGCCGGTCAGCGTGGCCTGGATCCGACCGAAGCGTCGGGAGAAGTCACGGAGCTCACCGGCCTCGAGCCGCTGACCCGGAAACCGCAGCACGCCGTGCCGACCGAGCGCCTGGAGGATGGTCGCGAAGTCCGCGTCGCTCAAGGGTTTGGCGAGATTCACGCCCCGCACCGTCGCCCCGAGAATCTGACCCGTCGGCTCGACCGCCGTCATGCCCCCTCCTTGATGCCCGTCGGGATTATACTGCGCCGGGCTCGCTCGTGATGAAGGCTCTACCAGGAGGACTCCATGGAGATCAAGGCGGCCGTCTTTCGGAAAGTCCACGAGGCTCTGACCATCGAGCCGGTCGAGGTCGACAAGCCGTGGGGCCGTGAGGTTCTCGTCCGCACCGCGGCGACCGGCGTGTGCCACAGCGACCTGCACGTCGTCGACGGGGTGGGGCGGTTCCCGCTGGATCGCCCGATCATTCTCGGGCACGAAGGCTCCGGCGTCGTCGAGGCGGTGGGCGCCGACGTGACGACCCTGCGCCCGGGCGACCACGTGGTGGCCTGCCTCTCCGGCTTCTGCGGAAGCTGCGAGCAGTGCCTCGGCGGGCACCCGAACCTCTGCGTCGGCGGCATCGTCACCCGGGCCGAGTCCGCCCCGCCGCGGCTCTCGCAGCGGGGCCAGCCGCTCCGGCAGTTCATCGGGATCTCGAGCTACGCCGAGCACATGCTGCTCCACGAGAACTCGGTGGTGAAGATCGACCCCGAGCTGCCGCTCGACCGGGCGGCCCTCGTGGGGTGCGGCGTTCTCACGGGCGTGGGGGCGGCCCTCAGATCCTCGGGGCTCGAGGCCGGGCAGACGGTCGCGGTGTTCGGCTGCGGCGGCGTCGGCCTGTCGATCGTCCAGGGCGCGCGGATCGGCGGCGCCAGTCAGATCATCGGCGTCGACATGTTCGATTCGAAGCTGGAGATGGCCAGGCGCGTGGGCGCCACCCACGTCGTGAACAGCAAGAACGACGATCCGGTCAAGGCCGTTCGCGCCCTCACCCGCGGCGCCGGCGTCGACCACGCCTTCGAGGCGGTCGGGAACACGACGCTGGTCCGCCAGGCCATCGAGAGCCTGGCCATCCGCGGCACCGCGACGATCGTCGGCGTGCTGCCTCCCGATGCCAAGATCGAGTTCCCGTGGATGGCGATTCGCCCGGAGTGCAAGGTCCAGACTTCGCGGATGGGCTCGAACCGCTTCCGCACGGACATCCCCCGCTACCTCGAGTTCTACCGCCAGGGCCGCCTGCTGCTCGACGAGATGGTCACACGGCGGGGCCGGCTGGACGACATCAACGAGGCGTTTCGCGCGATGAAGGCCGGCGAGGTCGCCCGGACCGTTCTGACGTTCAACTGAAGGGCGTGCCAATGAGACCTCGTCCCGGCTCGATCCGGATGCTGTGGGGACTCGTCCTCGTCTCGCTCGCGGCGACTGCATGCGTGTCGCTGCCCCCGAAAAAGCCGGTGAGCGACGTGGGTTCGCTCGCGGGCCGTTGGGAAGGCCACGTGGTGGCCACCGGCCAGTCGCTCTCCTGGGATGTCGCGCGGGACGGCTCCGTTCGCTGGACGGCGTCGAGCGGCACCGGGACCGGAAAGCTAAGCCTTCGCGACGGCCGCCTGTTCTACGAGTCGTCCACCGGACGGTCGTCGTTCTTCGACTATCACGAGGGTGACGGTAAACGAGCTCTCACGACTCCGGACGTCGAGCTGACGGCCCGATGACGAGCACGCCGACCTCCG
>Ga0137409_10005104_pt1 | contig 13729 bp, 12 predicted proteins | sample CZODoug1_16funga_FD_122059 | JGI IMG/M metagenome (GOLD analysis project Ga0137409, IMG submission 122059) | Vadose zone soil fungal communities from Angelo Coast Range Reserve, California, USA - CZODoug1_16fungal (Hybrid Assembly) | ecosystem: Environmental > Terrestrial > Soil > Vadose zone... | reverse complement strand
CTTGTCGGCCTCGGTGAGCGGGCAGTTGCCGCCCTGCTCGGCGGCCATGTCCACGATCACCGAGCCCGGCCTCATGCTCTTCACCATGTCCTCGGTGACCAGCACCGGCGCGCGCCGCCCGGGGATGAGAGCCGTGGTGACGACGATGTCGGCGGACTTGATGCGCTCGGCGACCAGCGCCGCCTGGCGTATGCGGTAATCCTCGCCCATGTCGCGCGCGTAGCCGCCCTGGCCCTTGGCAAGCTCCTTCTCCGCGTCGGTGAGCGGCACCTCTATGAACTTCGCCCCCAGGGACTCGACCTGTTCCTTGGTCTCCGTCCGCACGTCGGTCGCCTCGACCACCGCGCCGAGGCGCTTGGCGGTGGCGATCGCCTGCAGGCCCGCGACGCCCACGCCCATCACTACGACGCGCGCGGCCTTGATGGTCCCGGCCGCGGTCATCAGCATCGGGAATATCCGGCCGAAATGGTTGGCCGCGACCATCACCGCCTTGTAGCCGCCGAGGTTCGCCTGTGACGAGAGCACGTCGAGCGATTGTGCGCGCGAGATGCGCGGCGCGGCCTCGAGCGCGAACGCGGTCGCACCGGTGCGCGCGATCGCGGCGAGCCCTTCGGCGTCGAAGCGGTTGAGCATCCCCACCAGCACCTGGTCGCGCCTGAGCATGCCGAGCTCGGGGCCTTGAGGCGGGCGCACCTTGAGGATCAGCTCCGCGCGCACGTAGAGATCGGCCGCGCTCGCGGCGATTGCGGCTCCCGCCGCCTGGAAATCGGCGTCGAGGATGCTGGCGCCCGCCCCCGCGCCCGACTGGACCAGGACGGAGTGCTTGCCGACGACGAGCTTCTTGACGGTCTCGGGCGTCGCGGCGACGCGGGTTTCGCCCGCGCGGGTTTCCGCGGGTATGCCGATATTCATGGATTTGTTCTCGGGCGCTCTATCTTTCTTCTGCCGCGCGGCCGCGCCGGCCGAAGCGAAGTCCGATGATACACGGCCTCGTATAATCGGCTCAACCCAATTTCAAGGAGCAGTCATGACCGTCAAGGTGCGGCGGGTGATAACCGGGCACGACGCGAGCGGGCGCGCCGTCGTGAAAATCGACGAAGTCTCGAAGAACCTCATCTCGAACCGCCCAGGCGCGTCCGCCTGCGTCGTCTGGACCACCGACGCGATCCCCGCCGACAACTCCGGCGAGGGCGACGCCGGCCTGAAGAAAGTCGGCACGACGCTCCCCGGTGGCACGGTGTTCCGCGTCGTCGAATTCTCGCCCGGCGTCTCGCCCCGCGTGCACCGCACCGACTCGATCGACTACGCGGTGGTGATATCCGGAGAGATCGACATGGAGCTGGAGAAGGGGAACGAAGTCCGCCTCAGGGCGGGTGACGTGCTGGTCCAGCGCGGCACCGTCCACAACTGGATCAACCGCGGAACCGTCCCCTGCGTGATCGCCTTCTCGCTCGTCGACGCGAAGCCCGCTGCCGCAGGCGGCAAGGAACTCAAGGCGTTCGGCTGAGGTTGGAGTCGTTGCGACGGCCGGTTGGAACGGAGGAAGGTCTAAACGTTCGACATGAGCGATGGAAGGGCTAGATCTCTCGCCACTCATTGGACTGGTAGTCCTTTCCAGTGGCGCGGGCGAATTCATCCGCAAACTTCCGGATTGAGCTGAACAGTTCCTCGTTACCGAAGGCCTTCGCCGCAATTCCGAACGCCAAGATGCCTCTGTAGAAGTAGTTCCACAGATCCGCACTGTGCTCAAGATGCCTCTCTGTACCACGCATCCCTCGCACGTGGAAGCGTGGTGGGTTGCCGCCGTACATGTCCATGATTTGCGGCGAAGCGGCATGAATGTACCCTGAGTAGACCTTGCTTACGGTTCTTGATGCGTCCAAATGCTTGCTTGATCCCTTTGACCCGCTCGTGACTCGGTCTATGTAAGCTCGAATCTTCTTCCGTGGAACGGACGCGCGTTCGCTTGACGAGGCGACCGTGTCGTTTGGATCGAACTCTTCCTGGAAGAAAGCATCGAGATACGTCTTGTGCAACGGGGTCGAGTCCTTGTAAACCACCGAAAAAGATAGGAACGATATATCTTCGGCAATTTCGTCGAGGATCCGTTGCAGTGCAGCCTGCTCTTGGACGAACCCAGTTTCCATAAGAAGGCGCGCCGCGTGAAGACCGCTAACCAAGCGCGCAAGCTTTTGTACGAGCGCCTGGTAGACCGATTTCTCCGCGTATCGGAAGACAAATGAGTCTTTGTACGGGATACGTCGTGGGGAAGGAACGCACCGAGCAAGCTGGTGCAACGTGTGCTCCATGTTCTTCAGCGCTTGGTTGTAGAGCTGTGCTGCCGCCACAAGGGACCTAACGTTCACAGTGACCCGCGCGCGCCGCTCTTGCGCGCGTCGGGGTCGACTGTGGGGTTAGCCGTCATTGGATGAAGTTTCTCCAAGTTCGCAACGTCCTCAAGATCAGACTCGCGAGCAAGAAGCCGTTTGTTCTTGAGGAGGTCAGCAAGGTTGAGAACGTGGCAAGGTACACCTTGCTCCGATGCTGATACGGAGTGACCAATCGATGCTTCGAAATCAAGACCAGTAACGGTAGTCAGGAATTCGGTATATAAGCCGCCAATGGGCATTTTTATATCCGGCCGACTCAGGCGAGCGATTTGATCGGCGGTTAAGAACACGCCAATAGATGACAAGGCTTGCGCAACCCGTTGTGCATTTTCTCGAGATGGCTCTATCCAAATATCCAAATCTTTCGCCTCACGAAGATGGCCATGGAATATTACCGCGTGGCCACCGATCACTATGTACCGCGCTCGGTAGTCATTCAAGGCGGAGAGCAATTCAACTTCTTGGGCGTGGAGTATGAGCGTCACTGTCCGAACCGATTACTTGCAAGTGAACGTCACAGTGGCGACGCCATTTGCCGGGAAGGCGTACTCTGATTTGATATCGGTGACGGTAATTCTCTTACCGAGTGACGCGCACTTTTCATTCGCATTAGTGACGGCCATTTCTCGCGCCCCGGTAATTCCTCCCCTTGCAGGTGAAGCGTTAGCGGAGGTTTGATAAGTGTCGTCGCCAATCTTGAGCGCTGCAGATTGCCACGCGCATCCCGACGCTAAAAGGAGGGATAGCGCCAGCAGGAACCTGATAGTCATCTGTATGACCTCCTTGTGACGGCTAACGTCTTGTTGACTGGCGCGCGGCTTTTGCGCGTCCGCTCGAACTAAAGTTATACGGCATACGCCACAGACACCTCAGTTTTTGCTTTCACCTTTAGTGTTTCCAGAACCTCATGAGCGATCTGACGTATGCACGCCATTGTTGGCGGCGGAAATGGTCTTTGAACATCGCCCTCACGAATTACCCACGCCAAGGAATTGTTTCTGGATAGGTCCGCATAGGCTGCGTCTAGTGCTGGATCTACATGCGCACCACCGTCGGTGTCAGCCACATTGAGAATCAATTCTCTGCGATTGAAGTATCGTTGTTGGTTGTCTTTTACGACCCTGTTATTCCACCAGTCCTCGAATGGAATCCAGCGTTCCCCGAGCGGTCCGCCACCTTGGGCGCAAAGCGGCAGGTAAGCATTTTGTCCGCCGATTTTCATGAGGCACAGAGGGCAATCAGTCAACAAGTTGCGCGGGTTCAACTCACCAGCTGTGTCCATGAATCGTTTTGATCGTAGGTCGAGCTGTTGAAGGAGTGCTTGAGAGTTCTGGTGGTGATGTAACAGAACCCTCAGACTGAGCGCGATGTGCTTACCAATAGGTTCCAGCCCTTTATCGTAAGACTGACATGCATGGATCAAGAGCGTGATCTGCTCCTGTAATTCGCGGAGGAGATCGGCGCGTGTCCTCTTTACCCGCGGCTCTTTCATGTTGCCGTATAACGTTGGAGTTCACCTGCGGGCGACAGCCGCAGGCTGGCGTACGTCGGGTGCAACGACGGGTTAGGCCTCACTTGAGAGTCGGCCCTGCCACGAGCAGCGATGCCAACGTAGAAGCCAACCATCGATGAAGGGCGTCGAAGTCAGTGGTATCCGCCTCAACTAACGGGGTGCTGGATGTCGCCGCGAAGTTGATGGGCTTTGACGGTGGTGGGGGCGCCCCGACCGATCCTTGAATGATGCGCGGTAGGTTTGATCGATGAGTCATTCGGTTTCTGAGGTCGACCCATAGCCTCCACTCGTTGGCCGAAAGCAGTCGGTCCAAGGCTGACGTGAGCGCCGCGGCGGAGGCGTGGGGCGCCACCCAACCGCGTAGGGCAGCTGGAGCACAGCGCCTTTGCTCAGCCATCCCGAACGGAATAGCCAGTACCGACGGATGGCTGGCGAGAGCCGCGAGTGAATAGACGGCGCTCTCGATACAACTCACCCCGCAGGCGAACATGCCAAACATCGCGCGTTCCCGCCGATACAACTCTTCATGGTCTGGATTGCTGTGGTTCTCCAGGGAAGCTCTGTAGTCCTGCCAGTCTTCATATGAAGCCCTATAGCGCCACGCAATGAGGTTTGAGGCGCCTGCGAACTCGGACCACGCAGCTGACTTTTGTGGCTGGAGAAGTACCTTGCGGGCAAAGGCCATGTACTGCGTCAATTCCCCCTCGGGAAAGTCGTCAGGCAAGTCAATGCAGTACTCGGCGGATCGACGCATGGTGTAAGGCCTAACGTGAATTGGTTGACAAAATAGTTGACACTTCGGTCGGTTTGCAAAGCACCTTACGGGCTGTTTTCCGAAAAGGCTTTTCGTCTTACGTGCTTGCCGCATCCAGTGCAGCTCGTCAAATCGCCTCTGTCGGGATTTTAGCGTCCGGCTCGGCGTCACACCACGGCCTCGGAATCCTTTTTGGCACCGCCTCTCCGATAGGGAGGACTCTACTGAGAACGCCCCCGCGCGATCCAGCTGAACTGCCGCTCAAAGAGCAGGAACGCTCCCTGGATGAGCAGAGCGAGCGCCGCCGCAGGTATCGCCCCGGCGAGGAGCGTGGCGTTGTCGTTCAGCGCTAGCCCCGAGGCGATGCGCTCGCCGTAGCCTCCCGCCCCGATGAAGGCGGCGATGGTCGCGGTGCCGACGTTGATCACGGCGGAGGTGTTGATGCCCGCGAGGATTGAGGGCAACGCGAGCGGCACTTCGACGAGCAACATCCGGTCGCGCGTCGACAGGCCGAGCGCCATCGCCGCCTGCCGCATGCCTCGGGGGATTCCGACTAGTCCGGCGCAGGTGTTGCGTACGATCGGAAGTAGCGCGTAGAGGAACAGCGCGATCAGCGCGGGCGCGATGCCGATGGTCCCGACGATTGCGATCAGGAACGCGAGCAGCGCGAGCGACGGGATCGTCTGGACGATGCCCACGACGCCGAATATGACGGCCTCCGTCTTCGGCACTTTCGCGGCGAGAACGCCGAGCGGAACCCCGACGGCGATGCTCACAGCGAGCGAAACGAATACGAGGAGCAGGTGTTCGCCGGTGAGGCGCCAGAAATCCGGGCCGAACAGCGTGGCGAAAAAGGTCCGCCGCGCAGAGACCGGCATTCCGTCGCCCTCGTTCAGCAGCGCCGCGGCTTCGGCAAAGCTCCTGCCGTGCAGCTCCGCCTCCGCGTTCATGCGGATCATGCGCCGCTCGTCGATCCTGCCTTCCAGCCCCTGGAGCGCGCGCCAGGCTTCGGGAAAGCGCTTCGGCACCTCGAGCCGGTAGAGGAGCACCGCCTCGTAGCCCGGAAAATATTTCCTGTCGTCCTCCAGCACGCGCAAGGCGTAGCGTTCGATCTTGGCATCGGTGGAATAGATGTCCATCGCGTCGATCTTGCCGGTGGCGATCGCCTCGTAGGCGAGGCCGTGATCGAGCCCCGAGGGCGTCGCGTAAGGCAGCCGATACGCCGCCTTCAATCCCGGCCAGCCGTCCTCGCGGCCTATGAATTCCTGCGACAGGCCGAGCTTCAGGCCCGGATGCTTCGCGAGGTCCGAAAGCGTGCGGATCCCGAGCGCCTGCGCCCGGTCCTCGCGCATGGCGAGCGCGTAGGTATTGTTGAAACCCAGTCTGACCGCAATGCCGAGGCCCTGCGGCGCAAGAACGCGGTTGATCCGGTCGAGAGTCGGATTGCCGTCGAGCTTGAGGATCTCCTTCGCGATCGTGCCGGTGTATTCCGGATACAGATCGATCGACCCGGCGCGCAGGGCCGCGAACACGATGCCGGTGTTGCCGAGGCCCGGCCTGTGCACGACCGCCGTGATTCCTTCGACCTGCCGCTTCAGCACCTCGCCGAGGATGTAGGACTCGGTGAAGCGTTTCGAGCCGATGCGCAAGGTGTCGGCGTGCGCGGGAAGCGCAGCCAGCAGCAGCGACAGCGCGACCAGAGTCCTCATGGCACGGTCGAGAGATCGCCGAGGAATTGCAGCGACGCAAGCCGCGCATACAGTCCCTGCTCGCGCACCAGCTCGGCGTGCGAGCCCGCCGCGATCACGCACCCCTGGTCCATCACCACGATGCGATCGGCGTCCTTCACGGTGGCGAGGCGGTGCGCGACGATGAGCGTGGTGCGCCCGCGCATCAGGTGCTCGAGCGCGCGCTGCACGTAGCTTTCGCTTTCGGCGTCGAGCGAGCTGGTCGCTTCGTCGAGCAGCAGCACCGCGCGGTCGGCGAGCAGCGCGCGGGCGATCGACAGCCGCTGGCGCTGGCCGCCCGAGAGGCGCACGCCGCGTTCGCCGAGAAAGGAGTTCATGCCTTCGGGCAGGCGCTCGATGAACTCGGTTGCGTACGCCGCCTTGCAGGCGGCGAGCACCTCGGCATCGCTCGCCGCTGGCCTCCCGTAGCGCACGTTCTCGGCGACGCTCGCGGCGAAAATCACCGGGTCCTGCGGCACCAGCGCGATGCGCGAGCGCACCGCGCGCGGGTCGGCGTTCGCGAGCTCGACGCCGTCGAGCGTGATGCGGCCCGAGGCCGGATCGTAATAACGCAGCAGCAGCTGGAACACCGTCGACTTGCCCGCGCCCGACGGTCCCACCAGCGCCACCCTCTCGCCGCGCGACACCGCAAGGGAGAAATCCGAGAGCGCGGCGGCGTCGGGCCGCGAAGGATAGCGGAAGGTGACGCGTTCGAAGCGAACTTCGCCGCGCGAAGGTTCCGGCAGCGGCTGCGGATTCGCCGGCGCGCGGATCGAGGATTCGCTTGCGAGCAGTTCCATCAGGCGCTCGGTCGCGCCCGCCGCGCGCTGCAGGTCGCCGATCACCTCGGACACCGCGCCCACCGCCCCCGCGACGAGCACCGCGTAGAACACGAAGGCCGACAGCTCGCCGGCGGAGATGCGCCCGGCGAGCACGTCGTGCCCGCCGATCCAGAGGATCACGCCGACCGCGCCGAAAGCGAGCAGCATCACCAGCGCGACGAGGAGCGCCCGCTGCCCGATGCGCTTCACCGCGGTTCCGAAAGCCTGCTCGACGCGCGCGCCGAAGCGCTCGCGGTCCTCGTCCTCGTGGCCGTAGGACTGCACCGTGCGAATCTCGTGCAGCGATTCGTCGATATGCGTGCTCACATCGGCGATGCGGTCCTGGCTGGCGCGCGAGAGCTTCCTCACCCGCCGACCGAACAGCAGGATCGGCGCGATCACCAGCGGTACGCCGAGCACGACCAGCGCGGTGAGCTTAGGGCTGGTGATCACCAGCATCACCAGGGCCCCGAGCATGATGAGCGTGTTCCGGAGCGCGAACGATGCCGAAGACCCGATCACCTGCTCGAGGAGCGCCGTGTCGTTGGTGAGCCGCGAAATCACTTCGCCGGTGCGCATGGTCTCGAAGAACCCCGGGGACTGCTCCAGCAGGTGCCCGAACACCGCGCGGCGGATGTCGGCCGAGACGCGCTCGCCGATCCAGGACACCGAGTAGAAGCGCGTGTAGGTGGCGCCGGCGAGCACACACACGATCGCGAGCAGCGCGAACAAGGCGGTGTCGAGCGAAGCCGCGTCCGCCCCCGAGAAACCGGCGTCGATGACGCGCTTGAGCCCCTGGCCGAGCACCAGCACGCAGCCCGCCGCGACCACGAGCGCGACGCCCGCCACGACCATGCGTCCCTCGTAGGGAGCGACGAAGCGCAGGACGCGCGCCAACTGCCGGATGTCGCGGTTCGCGGGGCGCTCGGGAAGGTTGTCGATCTGCCGTGCCATGCGATTCCCCGCCCGACGGCCTAGGCGAGCCGCTCTTCGAGCGCGACGATCCAATGCTTCACCGGCAGCCCGGTGCCGCTTTGCAGGTGAGCCTGGCAGCCGATGTTGGCGGTGACGATCTGCTCGGGCTCGCCCGAGGCGAGCGCCGCAAGCTTGTTCGTCTTCAGACGCCCGGCGAGCTCGGGCTCGAGGATCGAGTACGTTCCGGCCGAGCCGCAGCACAGGTGCGCGTCCGGCACCGGCGTCAGCTCGAATCCGGCGCGCGCGAGGACCTTCTCCGTCACGCCGTGCAACGCCTGCCCGTGCTGCAGCGTGCACGGCGGATGGAACGCGATGCGCCCGCCCTTCTTCCCGAGGAGCGGCGCGAGGCGCTCGAGCTCCGCGGTCATCACCTCGCTGATATCCCGCGTCAGCGCGCTCACCTTCGCGGCCTTCTCGGCATAGCGCGGATCGTGCCGAAGGAGGTGCCCGTATTCCTTCACCACCGCGCCGCAGCCGCTCGCGGTCATGACGATCGCCTCGATCTGGCCGCGCTCGATCATCGTCCACCAGCGGTCGATGAGGGCGCGCATGTCGGCTAGGCCCTGCTCCTGGTAGCCGATGTGGAAGCGGAGCGCGCCGCAGCAGCCGGCGCGCCGGGCCTCTACCAGCGAAATGCCGATGCGGTCGAGCACGCGCGCCGCCGCCGCGTTGATGTCGGGCGAGATGGCAGGCTGCACGCAACCGGCGAGCACGAGCATCTTTCTCGCGTGACGCGGCGCGGGCCACGCACCCGCTGCCGGAACCGACGCCGGAACTTTTTCGGCGAGCGCAGGCGGCAGGAATTGCCGCACCAGCCGGCCGACGCGCAGCAGCGGCGCAAACAGCCAGCCGCGCGGCAGGACCTCGGCGAGGACCCGGCGCCTCACGCTCTGCCCGGCGGGTCGTGTCGTCTTCTCCTCCACGAGCTTCCGCCCGATGTCGAGCAGGCGCCCGTACTGCACGCCCGACGGACAGGTGGTTTCGCAGGCGCGGCAGGTCAGGCAGCGATCCAGGTGCAGCCGCGTCTTCTCGGTGATCGCCTGCCCCTCCAGCGCCTGCTTCATGAGGTAGATGCGGCCCCGCGGGCCGTCGTTCTCGTCGCCCAGCAGCAGATAAGTCGGGCAGGTCGCGGTGCAGAAGCCGCAGTGCACGCATTTCCTCAGAATGGCGTCGGCCTCGCGCCCCTCGGGCGTGTCGCGGATGAAGTCGGCGAGCGCGGTTTGCATCAGAAATCGGGGTACATACGTCCGCGGTTGAAGACACTCTGCGGGTCGAACTCGGCCTTGAGCTGCCTGTGGATCTTCATCATCGCCGGCGCGAGCGGCTGGAACACGCCGACCGATTTGTCGCCGCCGCGAAACAGCGTCGCGTGGCCGCCGGCGCGCCTCGCAGCCTCGCGCACCGTGCGCGCATCGGCGTGCGAATGAAGCCAGCGCAGCGCGCCGCCCCACTCGATCATCTGCTCGCCCTGAAGCTTGAGCGGCGGCGTGGTCGAGGGAACCGACAGCCGCCAGAGCGGCGCCGCATTTTCGATCGAGCTCCTGAAGAACGGATCGGCGTGCTCGCGGACGCCGTCCCAGAATCGGCGCGCCTGCCCGTCTTCGACGCCCTCGCCGCCTATTTTCCCGCGCGCCTCCTGCACCGCAGCGGTCGCCCCTGAGAGGCGGATCGCGAGATCGTGGCCGGTCCACGCACTGGCGCTGATCGGCAGCGGCCTGCCTGCCCAGCGGTTGAGCTGCTCGATCGCCTTGTCCTCGGGCAGCTCGAGCCTGAGGGTCGCCTCCGCGACCGGGCGCGGCAACACCTTGAGCGAGACCTCGAGGATGATCCCGAGCGTCCCCAGCGACCCCGCCATGAGGCGCGAAACGTCGTAGCCGGCGACGTTCTTCATCACCTGCCCGCCGAAGGAGAGCACATCGCCGCGACCGTCCATGACCTTCACGCCGAGGACGAAATCGCGCAGCGCCCCCGCCGCCTGGCGGCCTGGCCCCGACAGCCCGACCGCCACTGCCCCTCCGATAGTCGCGGGTTCCCCGAAACACGGCGGCTCAAACGGCAGCATCTGGCCGCGCTCGCGCAACGCGGCTTCGACCTCGGCAAGCCTTGTGCCGCAGCGCGCGGTGATCACCAGCTCCGAGGGCTCGTAGGCGGCGATGCCGGAGTGGGCGCGCGTGTCGAGCACTTCGCCTTCGAGCGCCTGCCCGTAGAAGTCCTTGGTGCCGCCGCCCCGCAACCGCAGCGGCCGGCTCTCGCCGGCCTGGCGGATCGCGTCGGAGAATTTTTCCAGATTGGCATCCATCGATTGTCCCGACAGCGGCCCGTCGCTCACTCGAAGCTGAATCCGAAAATCGCCTTGACGGTCCACTTGTCCGTCGCCGGCGTGAGCCCGTAGCCTACGCCAAAGTTCAGCGACCAGGCCTTCCGCTCGATGTCGGTGACGAGATAAAGCGTGCGCTCCTGCTCGCTGCGAGGCAGACGGTCCGCGAGCGTTCCCAGCCCGTTGTAGTACTCCGCCCCGACCGCGATTCCCTTGGCGACGTCGTGCACCGCCTTCCAGGCGAGCGTCACCTCCGGGCTGCCGCGATACCCCTCCGAGAGCGCCCAATCCAGTATGGGATTCACCCCGATCAGCCAGCTCCCGGCGCGGTACCCGCCGATGAAGCGTACTTCGTCGCTGAGCGGGGATTCGGAAAATTTCTTCGTCAGCCGCGACAGTTCGTTGTTGACACCGAGGTACCAGCCGCTCCCGCCTTCTGCGGCGCGCACCGGGAGCCATTTCACCCGCAGCTTGGCGCCGCCCAGATACCAGTTGCCGTGACCGTCGGTGGCGCTGGGAAGATACAGGCCCCAGTCGAAATCGTGACCCAGGCCCCAGGAAAGCTCCGGCGTCACCCGCCAGCCGTGGTAGGGAGGTAAATCGCCTTCGTAGTTGGCCGTCTTCCTCCCGCTCGGGGTGGTATTGACGTGCAGCTCGAGTCCGCTTTGTCCCGCCGCATCGAGATCGTCAGTGTAGACCTGGATCTCGTCAACGATGGCAAAGGCGCGCCCGCTGCTGCCCGATACGGCCACGGCGCCGGCGAGGCAGGCCAAGGCTCGCGCGATGCGGCGGATCGGGCGGCTTCGCTTCAGAATCGGGGCAAATCGGGATGGGGAAGGTTGCCGCCGCGCGCGCGCATGCGGCCGAACTCGGCGCAGCGGTGCAGCGTCGGGATATTCTTGCCCGGATTGAGCAGGCCTTCGGGATCGAAGGCGCGCTTCACGCCCTGAAAGCGCTCGATCTCCGCAGTCGAGAACTGCACGCACATCTGGTTGATCTTCTCCACGCCCACTCCGTGCTCGCCCGTGATGGTGCCCCCGACCTCGACGCACTTCTCCAGCACCTCGCCCGCGAAGCGTTCGGTGCGGTCGAGCTGGTCGGGATCGTTGGCGTCGAAAAGGATCAGCGGATGCAGATTGCCGTCGCCGGCGTGGAACACGTTGGGGCAGCGCAGGCGGTATTTCTTCTCCATCTCCGCGATGAATTTCAGGATCTCGCCCAATTTCTTTCGCGGAATGGTGCCGTCCATGCAGTAGTAGTCGGGCGAGATGCGCCCGACCGCGGGGAACGCGGCCTTGCGCCCGGCCCAGAATTTCTGCCGCTCGGCCTCGGAGCCGGAAATGCGGATCGCGGTCGCGCCCGCGCGGCGCAGTACGTCGCCCATGCTGGCGATGCCCTCCTCCACCTCCTCGGGCGTGCCGTCGGCTTCGCAAAGGAGGAGCGCAGCGGCCTCGAGGTCGTAGCCGGCGTGCACGAACTCCTCCACGGCACGCGCCGCCGGCCGGTCCATCATCTCCAGGCCCGAGGGCACGACGCCCGCTGCAATGACGTCGGCGACGGCGTTGCCCGCCTTCTCCACGTCGTCGAAGGAAGCGAGGATGACGCGCGCCGTCTCCGGGCGGGGCAGTAGCTTCACGGTGATCTCGGTGGCGACCGCGAGCATGCCCTCCGAGCCGATCAGGAGGGCAAGCGTATCGAGGCCGGGCGAATCGAGCGCCTCGCTGCCGAACTCCACGACCTCACCCTCGGCGGTGACCGCGCGCACGCGCAGGACGTTGTGCAGGGTGAGCCCGTATTTCAGGCAGTGCACGCCACCCGAATTCTCGGCGACGTTGCCGCCGATCGAGCACGCGATCTGCGAGGAGGGGTCGGGTGCGTAGAACAGGCCGTAAGGCGCCGCGGCCTCCGAGATCGCGAGATTGGTGACGCCGGGCTGGACCCGCGCCGTGCGCGCGAGCGAGTTGATCGCGAGAATGCGCCGCATCTTCGCGAGCGACAGCAGCACGCCGTCGCCGCGCGGCAGCGCTCCCCCGGAGAGCCCGGTTCCCGAGCCGCGCGCGACGACCGGCACCTTGAGCTCGTGGCAGGCGCGCAGCACCTCGCGGACCTCGTCTTCCGTCGACGGCAGCGCAACCACCATCGGCAGCTGCCGGTAGGCCGAGAGGCCGTCGCACTCGTAGGCGCGCGTATCCTCCTCCGCGTGCAGCACCGCGTCGGCGGGAAGCAGCCGGCGCAGGCGCGCCGCGACATCGGCCTGGCGGAGAAAATTGATTCCGGTGACGGCGATGTTCATGCGTGTTTCCGGCTCTGCGTGCAGCTTACAAGTAATTCTTTGCCCACGCCAAGCTATCCTCGGTTTTTCCCGTGGGCGTATATTCGGCACCGATCCAGCCGCGGTATCCGAGACGGTCGATACGATCGAAGAGCGCCTGAAAATCGATCTCGCCCGTGCCGGGCTCGTGCCGGCCCGGGACATCGGCGAACTGCATGTGCCCGATGCGGCCGAGGTTCGCCGCTATCGTGGCGGCGAGGTCGTCTCCCATGATGCGCATGTGGTAGAGGTCGTACTGGACCTTGAGGTTGTCCGCGCCGACGTCATTCACAAGCGCGAACGCGTCATCGGATCGATTGAGATAGAACCCCGGAACGGCGAGCGTGCTGATCGGTTCGACGAGGAGCGTCATGCCCGACCTCGCCAGCTCGCGCGCGGCGTAGCGCAGGTTGGAGATGAAGGTTTTCCGCAGAACGGCACGATCTGCGTCTCGCGGAGCGATCCCGGCGAGACAGTTCATTCGCTTGCAGCCGAGCGAGACGGCGTAGTCGACCGCTTTGCCGACGCTCTCTCGGAACTCCGCAACGCGACCGGGCAGGCAGGCTATGCCGCGATCTTTCTGCGGGTCTCCCCCCGGGAGATTGATGAGCGCCACTTCAACCCCGGCGTGCCAAGCGATCTCGGCGAGCTGTCGCTGGCTCCAGCCGTAGGGAAACTGGATCTCGACCGCCTTGAAACCGGCCTGCGCCGCGGTCTCGAAGCGCTCGGGGAGCTCGACTTCCCCGAACAGCATGCTGATGTTCGCGCTGAACCTCGGCACGTAAGCCGTCGAAGCGTCAGGCGGGCGCGGGCCTGCGGATCACCGGCCGCTCGTCGATCGGAAGATTGACGACGACCGAGATCACCGACAGCCCGATCGCGATCATCCACACGATCTGGTACGACCCGGTGTGATCGAAG
>Ga0137409_10005103_pt1 | contig 13729 bp, 7 predicted proteins | sample CZODoug1_16funga_FD_122059 | JGI IMG/M metagenome (GOLD analysis project Ga0137409, IMG submission 122059) | Vadose zone soil fungal communities from Angelo Coast Range Reserve, California, USA - CZODoug1_16fungal (Hybrid Assembly) | ecosystem: Environmental > Terrestrial > Soil > Vadose zone... | reverse complement strand
AGCCGCCGAAGCGCGTTGGGGCTGGCGAGTTCCAGGTTCCAAGTGGTCACCTTTCCGCTCTCGTCCTTTACGTCGATGATGAAGCGGGCGTGAGGATTGAACCACTCGACTTTGGTCACCACGCCGTGCAGGGTCACCGGTCTTTTGGCGTCGTACTCGGCAGCGAACGAATGATGCGCGAGCGCGGGGAGCGCCAGGACAAGCAAACCGAGACCGGTAACCAAGACACCCACCTTAGTTCTCATAGGACGCCTCCAGCCTAAGATCGGATCAAAACAGGAGCTTCAGCGCGAACTGGACTTGCCGCGAGTTCGTGGACGTCAAGGTAATAACCCCCGCGGAGGGGCTAGTGGTACTGCCCGCGAAAACTACCGGGTTGGGTGACGCGAAGTTTGCGTGATTGAAAATGTTGAAGGCCTCCGCCCGAAACTGCAAGCTGTATTTCTCATTGAAACTGAACTTCTTGAACAGCGAGGTATCGAAATTGGTCAGCCCCGGCCCAGTAAACGACCCGCGCGCCACATTTCCGAAAGTCCCGGCCTTCGGCATCAGGAAGGCCCGCGGATCGAACCATTGCTCCGGTTTCCCCAAAACTACTGGCCCGCTAAAGGTCGGATTCAAGTTGGGAACATCGGGATTTTGGGTGTCCCCGGTTCCAGAACTATTGGAGCCAACCAGAGGCGTGAAAGGGAAACCGCTCTGAACGGTGACGCTGCCATTCCATTGCCAGCCGCCGATCAGTTTGTCCGCCACCCCGCTGGCTTTGCCTCCGAGGTGCTGGCCGCCCCCAAACGGCAACTGATAAGTGTAGTTCGCGTTGAACTGGTGTTTGAGGTTGAAGGCCGCTGGTCCCCTGTTGAATCTCAGATCAAAAGGATTCAAGACGCTCACAGGTTCATTCGTGCCGGAGGTGGAGAGGAAGGCGGAATTGATATCCAGAAGTTTCGAAAACGTGTAATTGGTTTTGAAAGTGAGTCCGCGGGTGGCGCGCTTGGTCAGCGAGACATTCGCCGAATGGTAGCTGCTGGTACCGAGATAGAACCAGCTCTGGGTCGGGCCCACAAAGGGATTCGGACGCATCTGGAGTACGGTGTTCCCAAACGCGACGGGGGGCGTGGATGGCATGTACGTCGTGCCCTGCGGGACAACGACCGCTTGACTTGCCGCACGAATTCCCCCGCTGAGGCATCCCGCCGGGTCCGAACAGACTTGAGGTCGAGTCGTATTTGAATCCAAAGCAGTTACCACGTGATAGGCCTGGCTGCCCACATAGCTTAGTTCAAGCATGAGGGTAGGCGTGATCGCCCGTTCCACCGTAAGGGACCATTGCTGGAGAGCGGGGGTGTGCATAACCGGATCTAGGCCTCCGGGGGAAAAGATTGAGCAGGCGGGCGGCCGCAACGGCGACTGCGCACTGCAACTGGGCGGAGCTTGCGTTCCAAAGGGGAACGGAATAATGGAAAGCAGCGGTTTGCTCGTTATCGTCTGCCGCGCGTTGAAAGGCGGATCGGCGTTGAGCCGGTGACCGATATTATCCTGGAGGTCGTAGTGAATGCCAAAGCCGGCCCGCACCGACCACTTTCCCGTGCCGGTCGGGTCCCAAGCCAAACCAATGCGCGGCTGCCAGAGCGCTTTGGCGTTATTTTCAAGGAACGCCGAAGAGGCGACCCGCGGGTCGGTTTGGACGACCCCGTTGGCATCGAACACGTAATTGGCAGCGTGTCCGTACACCTCATTCCATCCATTCGTCATCTCATCCCTCAATCCCAAACGCAAGGTGAGATTCGGTTTGAGCTTGATTTCATCCTGCACATACCAGGCTCCTTCCGTGGAACGGAAGTAGACCGGCTGGGGGTTTGCGTTCGCAATAAACTGGGTTGGGAGGTCCTGGAGGAATGTCAGCAATGTGGCATAGTTGATAGTTCCAGCCGTAGCTTGGGCTCCCCCGTACATGTTCTGCTGTACCCGCTGAATCCATACGCCTGCGCTCCAGGAGTGACTGCCTTTCGTGAAATGCAGGTCATCGGCCCAGGTGAAGTGATTTCTTGTATCGCGATTGGGGCTGTTGCCCGACGGCTGCGCGAGGGCTGCCGCGACGTTGGTGTTCGCCCCGCCCCCGATCGTGATCGAGCCGGGGTTGGTTCCGGAGAGAAAGACCAAGTTTGCGGGGATAGGCACCGCGGGAGCATTTACCATAGTTCCCCATGCGCGCGAGAACCCCAAAGTTGCGACATTCACGACCGTGGAGGAGAAAATATGCGTTTCTTGCAAGCCGAACAAATAAGCGCGTTGGGTGGTGAGTGTGGTAAAAACCGGGTCGACAGGAGGCGCGGCTCTCTCCCCCTCGTCCACGTTGAAATTCGCCGAAAAGGAATCTTTGCTGGACACGTTGCCGTCAAAGCGCACCAGGCCAAAATCTTCCCGAACCTTCCGCAAAGGATTACCGACGGCGTAGGCGCTTCCTGTTGGTAAGCCCCCCACGAGTAATTCGGAACCATTGGGCGCCGGCCAGAAGTAGTTGGCGTATGGCAGCATGCCCGTCGCCAGCTTGGGAACGGGAGCGTAGCCGGAGGGTGGGCAGGAACTAGGAGCAGGGGTGATCACGTTGCAAGGTAGAAAGCCCTGGCGAGCCTGCGCGTCCGGCACGATCGCGACGTTGGGCACCGCCCACCGCTCCCGAAATCCTTCATAGTTTCCGAACAGGAACGCCTTGTTCTTCTTCAGCGGACCTCCCAGGGCTCCTCCGAATTGATTCCGTTTGAACGGACCCTTGGTGCCCTCGAAGAAGTTCCGGGCGTCCAAGACGCTGTTGCGTAAATACTCGAACGCATCTCCATGCAACTGGTTCGTCCCCGAAGAGGACACAACGACGACTTGTGCGCCGGCCCGTTTTCCATACTCCGCGCCATAGGTGTGCTGGAGGACATTGTATTCCCGCACCGCTTCCACCCCGAGCAACTGCCCGCTGGACCCTGACGGCGTAATGAACTGGCCGGTCGAGTTGGAACCAATGTAGTCGACCCCGTTCATTAGAAACCGGTTTGTTTCCGGCCGCTTGCCCGACACGGAGAAGGAGGTCCAGGCGCCGTTGTTGATATTCGAACGGTTATCAACCGTACCCGTGTTCAGCGTCAAGAGCTGGTCAAAGCTCCGTCCGTTCAGCGGCAGCTCCTTTATCTGTTCCTCGCTTATCAATCCTGACATCTGGGTCATCGTAGTGTTTACAAGGGGGGCATCCTCCGTCACCGTGACCTGCTGCACCATACTTCCCACTTGTAACGTCAAGTTCACCACCGCTTCCTGAGCCACCACCAGCTTAATTCCGCGCCGCACTTCCCGCTGGAATCCCATCTTTTCGGCAATCAGCTCATACTCGCCCACCGGGAGCGATGCAACACTGTAATTACCACTGGCGTCAACCACCACCGCGCGCGTCAGCCCGGTCTCCAGCTGTTTGACGGTGACCGCCGCGCCCAGCACCGCGGCGCCTGACACGTCCTTAACCGTACCCGTAATGGCCCCCGCGAAACCTTGAGCGAGAACCGGGCAATTGCCCAAGGCGATCAATGCAACCAGCCCCACGAAGATCGCTACCAATACTGGCGGCCTGAATGGGCTTCTCCCTGTGCTCGTTACCATGGCTCCTCCTTGAAGGAAGGACGCAACTGCCTTTAGCCTGAACCACGGTTGCAGCCGAGGTTCCGGCTGGCCCAAAGAATTACTACGGCAATAGTCTAGCGCTTAGGAACGTTCCCAGCTCCGCCGATGCCGCGTCGTCCACTGGCTCCTTCTGGTCTCGTCCTATTTAGTAAAAGAAGTTAACTATTGAATGTGGTGATTCCTCAAAGTTCTTCTGGCTGGGAGTAATCCTCATCGCTCACCCCGCTTGGCGATGACACTAGGAAATTTAGGAGAAAATCTGGCCTTTTGGACAGGCAACCATTCTATACGATAAGCGAACTGATACGCTCGTTTGCCGAGCTTGTCAAGCAATCTTTTGCCTACAGTCAATTGGCTGGAGCGTTGTACACTGCGGCGGTTAGGTATAGATTAGCGGTCAGCCGGCAGGCCAAAACAGAAATTCCGCATTGAAAATCTAATCGCAAAAAAGGAGTTGGCGATGAAAACAATCCTGGGCTTTCTTGCATTTCTGTTCGCGGTTTCCGCGGTAGCCCCCGAAGCGGCCACCGCCCAAAAGGGGGGTGCGCGCACGAGGTCTCTTCCCGCCACCTATGTCAGCGCGGCGGACATCCAAGCCAATCTGAACGGAGCGCCCAATGCAGCGACAAATCCTCAGCCGAACATTCGTGTGGTTAACGCCGGAGGATACAATGTAGCCGTTGGCGTAATCCACCGGCCACAGACGCCGCCCGGCGTCGCCGCCGTGCATTTCAAAGTGTCGGAAATTTATCACGTGATGGACGGCGCGGGGACACTGGTGACCGGAGGCACGATGGTCAATGCGAAGACGAGGCCGCCTGACAGCACATCCGTCAAGCTGGAAGATGGCCCCGGAGCAAGCGGCACCTCTATCCAAGGCGGTGTGAGCCGCCGGATAAAGGCGGGCGACGTGGTCATTATTCCCGCGGGTGTGCCGCATTGGTTTAGCGCCATCGATGGATCGATTACGTACGTTGTCATGCGGGTCGACCCCGGCCGCTTACTGGCCGCCAAGTAAATCAGAAATCAACCGGGTGGCACGCCTTTCCTACGCCGGTGCATTTCGGGTGCCGCTCTCACCAAAGCAATTTCAGCCCAAACTGAATCTGCCGGGAGCTGGTGGTCGTCGAAGTTATTACGCCCGCCGTCGGAGAAGGTCCCGACGTTGCTGACGTCAGTACGACCGGGTTCGGATTATTCAAGTTTGTGTGGTTGAAAATGTTGAAGAGTTCGGCCCGGAACTGAAGGTTGAGCCGTTCCGTGAAAAGAAATTTCTTTGCCAGGGAAAAATCGGTTTCGACGAGCCCTGGCCCCTCCAGAGAGTTCCGTGGCGCGTTGCCGTAGGTGCCGGCGAGCGGCGCAATGAAGGCAGCCGGATCGAAATATTTATTGGGGTCCCCCAGGATCAGCTGGCCTGTGAAATTGGGATTCAAGGACGGCCGGACGGGATTGCGACCGTCGCCGTCGTTCGAGGGGTTGTAGGATAACTGCGGGGTGAAGGGCAAACCCGTTTGCACAGTTTCGATTCCGCTGAGCTGCCAGTCGCCAATCACCCTATTCCACCAGGGAGTTCTGCCGCCGGTGTTCTTGCGACCAAACGGCAGGTCATAGGTTGCGTTGATCACTGCGATGTGCCGGATGTCGAAGGATCCCCGGCCATAATCCGATCCTTTCGGATCGAGCGGATTCGAAGCGAATGCCGGGGAGTTCGTCGCGATGCTGGTGTTCAAACTATCGCCGTCGTCGAGCGCCTTCGAGAATGTATAGACTCCACGGAATTGCAGTCCGTGGCTGACGCGGCGGTTTAGATCCACTTCCAGGCCGTTGTAGGAACTGATGCCCTCCGAGAACCAATGTGTAGAATTCAACAGAGCATTGTTTGCCAGTGGCGCGCCGGATGCATTGTAGTACGCCCCGGAAGGATAGCCTGCGGGGCACGGCGAAGCAGGGCAAATCGTGGGAACCGGCACGTTGGCGTCGATCGAAAGGATCTCATGGTAGCCATGGGAACCAATGTAGCCCACGCTCAATGTTGTGTTCGGTGTAATCTGCTGTTCGATTTTCAGCGTGTAAGATTCCACGGCCGGGGTTTGGAGATTTTGCTGCACGCCGCTTGGGACAATCTTCGCCCCGGAATACGTCGCGCTCGGAGCGATCCTCGAAATCGGGACATTCTTCGCTGCGAAAACGGTATTATAGGGAGCGACTTGATCCAAGCGGTAACTCAGGGCGTCATTCAACGCGTAATAGAGACCGAACCCCCCGCGGACCACCGTTTTCTTCGATCCGAACGGCGACCAGGCGATCCCCACACGGGGCGAGGGAAGAAACTTGCCGTTGTTCTGGCTGTAGACGGAATTCCCGACCACCGGTTGCGTGATGAGGACTCCGTTTGAGTCAAATGCGTAGTTCGCGGCGCGTCCGTACGCTTCGTTCCAGCCGTTCGTGAATTCCGCCCGGAAACCCAGCCGAAGTTCGAGGCTTGGGTTCAGCTTGACCGCGTCTTCGGCATAGAAAGCGCTTTCCAGTTGGCGCCAGGACAGCGGCGTGTAGGACGGAGCGTACGTATAAGTGCTCACCGTGCCCTGCAAGAAGGTTTGCAGAGTGGAGAACGAAGCCTGGCCGTATTGATCCTGAATCAGAGTGTCGTTGCTCTGCAAGCGCTGGAACCACACGCCGAAATTGAATAAGTGGATGCCATGGGTGAGGGTGACCTGATCGGTTGCCGTGAACAGATTACGCACCACGGTGAGATTGCTTCCGGCATTTGTACCGCCATTGGTGAGTTGCGATGCCCCGTTCAGCGTGGTGCCACCGCCGATTACGATGGTCCCGACCGGCTGCCCCGCATGCAGCCAGCCGCCGGGCACGGTGGAAGCTGGCCCGGTGACTCCGCTATTGAAATAGAATCCCCCGCGCGAGAATCCGAAAGTCGCCTTGTTGAGAAAGTTGGAGGAAAAGACGTGAGTTTCACTCAGGCTCGCCACCTGCTCTCGCAGGAAAACGTCGACCAGGCTGAACGGATTGGTCGTGGGCGAATGGGATTCGCTGTCATCTGCGGTGTAGACGCCCGCGAACGAATCCCTATCCGAAATGATCTGGTCGAATCGGGCGGTTCCGAAATCCTCCCTAATGTGCTGCTGAGGATTGCTGAACGCTTTGGCAATACCACTCGGCTTTCCATTAGAATTAAGAAGCTCCGTCCCTGGTGAAGCAACCGGCCACAAATTTAGATACGGCCGGACGCTTGCCACGGCAGCGGCGCGGGACGCGTCGTCCGGCACCAGCGTAACGTCGCTCAGACCGAGAACTTGGCGGAAACCTTCGTAATTCCCGAACAGAAACGCTCTGTCTTTCTTAATCGGGCCGCCCAGAGAGCCGCCAAAAACGTTGCGCTGGAAATTGGGAATCTGTGCCTGATCGAAGAAATTCCGCGCATCGAGGGCGCTATTGCGCAGGAATTCGTACGCGTTGCCGTGAAGCTGGTTCGTGCCGGAAGCAGTCACAATGTTGATCTGCGCGCCGGGGCGCTTGCCGTATTCGGCGCCATAAGTATCCTTCACGACGGCAAATTCCCGCACCGCGTCTACTCCCAGCAACTGGCCGCTCGTCCCTCCCGGCGTGTTATTAATCTCCGACGCGCTCGTGAATTCGACGCCGTTCAGGATATAGAGGTTCTCCTGCGGGCGGCGGCCCGAAACCGCAAACATGTTGCCAACCACCGAGTTGGATGTCCCGATCCCGCCGGAACGCTGCGACGTGTAGTTGACGATTCCAGGGTTCAGCGTGAGCAGTTGATCGTAGCTCCGGCCATTCAGCGGTAGATTCTTCACTTGGGTCTCGCCGACCAGCCCCGAGAAATCCGCCGTCGTCACCGCCAATTCAAGAGCGGTGTCCTCAACGTTGATGGACTGCTGTACTCCACCAATTGCGAGCTTGAGGTCCACAGCCGCGCGCTGTCCCAGCACGAGAGTAATTCCAGTTTTCGATTCCGCGCGGAACCCGGTCTGTTCGGCGGTCACTTCATATTTTCCGACGACCAGCAGGGACGCGTCGTACCGCCCGGCGCCGTCGGTGACCAGGGTGCGGAGCGCGCCCGTCTCCACATTCTTCACCCTTACCGTTGCGCCCACGATGACGGCGCCTGTCGAGTCCGTGACGATTCCGCCGATCGAAGCTTCTTCCTGCGCCCAGGCGGTCCTTTGTGCCCTCCCGAGAAGCAATAACAAAAATCCTGCAATTACTTTCCATTTCACTCTGCTGGTATTCAGTCGGGTCATTGAATTTCTCCTAGGATTTCCTCGCCGTTCTTCTCTCGCGAAAAATTGGCCCCAAAAAAAGAAAAATCCCACCGTCAGATCGTGTCTGACGGTGGGATTCTAGAATTGCTCGGTTTATGATCCGATTTCTAGAGCTTGAGCCTCCCGGCGCCAGAAGACACACATGGACAGCAGGTACAACACATACAAGCCTGCATGGTCTTCTGGCCGTCGCGATTCATGATTTAAAAACCCTACTGGAACCGGCTCCGGTTGTCAATTTAATTCTCGTTTCGCGTCATAGCTCATTTGATTTGAAATGTTCCCCTATAACCAAACGCAGGGACGAGCACGGGCCCACTTGCCTGGCCCGGGCTCGGGGCGGATAATGCCCGGGGCATCAGAGCGGAATGGTACAACGCGCCGGACGACAACGGAGGCTCTCATGGCATTGGCAAAGCTCTCGGAACAAGAAATTGCGGGGGAGTTACGAAATCTCGCCGGCTGGAGCGTAGTGAACGGAAACTTGCACCGCGTGTTCGAATTCAAGGATTTCACGCACGCCTTCGGCTTTATGACGCGGGTCGCGCTGGCGGCCGAAAAGATGGATCATCATCCGGACTGGTCGAATTCCTGGAACAAAGTGACCGTGGATCTCTGCACCCACAGCGCCGGAGGCCTAACGAAAAATGATTTCGGCTTGGCAGGTAAGATTCAGGAAATCTACGGCGGTTGAGAACGCGGACCTTCGATTCAACTCAGCGCCCGTTCGAAGCAGAGCGCATTCGGCGTGGGATTTTTCAAATACGCGGGTATTTCCCGGAAACCGAGATCCTTATAGAGTTTCTGCGCCTCAAGCATATTGGGAAGCGTATCCAGGCGCATCTTCGTGTAGCCCATCGTGCGGGCTTCCTCGATTACCGCCTCAACCAGTTCGCGGCCGGCGCCTTCGCCGCGGAGACTAGGCCTGACATACAACCGCTTCATTTCGCAGGTTCCGTCTTCCAGCTTGCGCAACCCGACGCAGCCCACTGGCAGATCGTTCCCTTGCGTGCCCTGACGCAGGGCCAGCAGCAAGCGGCCCGTTGGTGGGCCATACGAGCCGGGAAGAGAAGCAAGCTCGCGTTCGAAATCTTGTAAACATGGCTCCACGCCAGGTGACTTGGCGTATTCCCGGAATAGCTTTTGCGCCTGTGAGATCTCCGGTTCGGCGATTGCTTGTGTGATGCGCATCATTGTAGCTTCGGCCTCTGATTGTGGGCCGAATGGAACGTAGAGGCAATGTGCTTGAATCCTATGGCGCTGGCCCCTATGCCAATTTGGCTCGTGAAGGCCGCGTCTGCAACATGTTTGATAGAATGATTCCTTTGACCCGGTAACGCACATAGGACGCCACTGAGATGCCGGAAGCGATAGAGCAGAAAAGCGCCGAGCACGATCGCGTGTATGAAAGTTACCGGCGTTGGGGCTATCTCGCGGCAGACCTCGATCCGTTGGGCTTCCTGGCGCCGGTCGAACATCCGGAGCTCATTCGCGATGGCCCAGCCGCCGCTGCCGCGCGAAAATTATACTGCGGCACGATTGGCGCCGAATTCGTGCATATCGACGATCCCGAGCGCCGCCGCTGGATTGCCGATCGAATGGAATCGGACCCGCCTCAACCCGAACGCGCCTATATCCTGGAGCGGCTGATTCGCGCCGACCTGTTCGAACAGGTCCTCCAGGCGCGTTACCTTGGCAGCAAGAGATTTTCACTCGAAGGCGTCACGGCGCTCATTCCGCTGCTCGACCGCGTGCTTGCCGCCACCGCGGAAGCGGGCGGCGAGCAAGTGGTGATCGGCATGAGCCATCGCGGCCGCCTGAACGTGATGGCGCACATCGCGGGACAACGCGCGGCGGATATTTTTGCGGGCTTCGAGGACGTGGACCCGCGCAGCGTGCTGGGCAGCGGTGACGTCAAATATCACGTCGGCGCCACGGGGGAATATCGCACGCGGCAAGGACGAAAACTGGACGTCCATCTCGCATCGAACCCGAGCCATCTGGAAGCGGTCGATCCGGTCGCGATTGGGCGCGCGCGCGCGAAGCAGGCGCGCATCGGCAGCGGCAGCCGCGCAAAAATCCTGCCGATCGTGCTGCACGGAGACGCCGCGTTTGCCGGCCAAGGAGTCTGGGCGGAAACGATGAACCTCGCCGATCTGGAAGCCTATTCGGTCGGAGGCACGATCCATGTCATCGTAAATAATCTGCTCGGCTTCACGACCGCGCCGGCGCAGCTTCATTCCTCGCGCTTTGCTTCGTCGCTGGCCAAGCGCCAGGCGATTCCCATTTTTCACGTCAATGGAGAAGACCTGGACGCCGTGGTGCGTGTTGGACAAATGGCGCTCGAGTATCGCCAGGCGTTCGCGGGTGACGTGGTCGTGGACCTCATCGGTTACCGGCGCCACGGGCACAGCGAAGTGGACGACCCGACCATCACGCAGCCGCTCCTGTACGCGAAAATTAAAGATCACCCGCCGCTGTGGCAGATTTACGCGAAGCTGACCGGCGCGGACCCGGCTTCGATGATTGACGCGGTGCGCGGCGAACTCGAAGCCGCTCACAAAGCTGCCAGCGCGATGCAGAAAAAGCCGCGCCTCCGCAAGCTGCCGTCCTATTGGTCGCCGTACAAGCGCGGGCGGTACGACAGCGCCTACGAAGTGGATACTGGGGTCCTGGCCGAAATGCTTGGCGAAGTCACAGACAAGTTGACGAGCTATCCGGCAGACTTCGCCATTCACCCGAAAGTGAAAAAACTCCTCGAACAGCGCGCCGAAATGGGGCATGGCAAGCGCCCCGTGGACTACGGCATGGCCGAAGCGCTCGCGTTCGGATCGCTGCTGCTCTCGGGCACGCCGGTGCGGCTCACCGGGCAGGACACGAGGCGCGGCACGTTCAATCAACGCCACGCGGCGTTCGTGGACACGCGGACGGAGTTGGAATACGTGGCGCTCGAACATCTGGCGCCCGGCCAGGCGCGGTGCGAAATCTACAACTCCACGCTCTCCGAGGCCGGCGTGCTCGGCTTCGAATACGGCTATAGCCGGGACTATCCCGAAGCGCTTGTCCTTTGGGAGGCGCAGTTCGGTGATTTTGCCAACGGCGCGCAAGTGATCATCGATCAGTTCATCAGCGCGGGAGAAGATAAGTGGGATCTCCCGTCCGGCGTCGTGCTGCTGTTGCCGCACGGGCATGAGGGCCAGGGCCCGGAACATTCAAGTGCGCGCATCGAACGTTATCTGCAACTCGCCGCCGAAGACAACATTCAAGTTTGCCAGCCATCGAACGCCGCGCAATATTTTCAATTGCTGCGCCGGCAAGCGCTGCGCCGCTGGCGCAAGCCGCTGGTGGTGTTCACGCCGAAGAGCATGTTGCGCCACCCCGATGCGTCTTCGCCGATTGAGGATTTTTTCCGCCCGCGGTTCGAGTGGGTTGTTCCCGACCGCGAAATCACTTCCGCAAAGCGCATCCTGATCTGCAGCGGAAAAATCGGGCACGAGCTGCGCCATGAACGCAAACAGCGCGGCGACAACGAAACGGCGATTCTCTTTCTCGATCAGCTCTATCCGTTTCCGAAGGAAGAATTGCGAGCGGAAATTGCGCGCCATCCGAATGCGCGTGAAATTGTCTGGGTGCAGGAAGAACCCGCCAACATGGGCGCGCTCTCCTATGTACTGCCTCGAATCCAGCACTACATTCAAGGGATTCCGGTACGCTCGGTGAAGCGCTCGGCGAGCGCCAGCCCGGCGACTGGATCGGCCAAGGCCCACGAACTCGAGCAGAGAACATTGCTCACGCTGGCTTTCACCACGGGGCCGAGCTGATTGGCACTGATTGGGACGGAACTGCGGACGGTTTTGAGGAGGCAATTGAGATGCGATCGACAATCTTGACGGGAGTTGTGCTGGCGGCGGGATTTTTCTGTGCGGCTATCTGTGTTTCCGCGCAGCAGAATGCGCCGCCGACGGCCGTGCCGCCGAAGGAAGGCGATTTCGTTACTCATGATTTCAAATTTTCGGACGGCCAATCGCTACCCGAGGTGCGGCTGCACTACACGACGATCGGCACGCCGCAACGGGACGCAAGTGGCCGCGTCACGAACGCCGTGCTGATTCTCCACGGCACGAACCGCGCCGGCCGCGTATTCCTGATCCCCTCGTTTGCGGGCGTGCTCTTCGGGCCCGGCCAACTGCTGGACGCCTCGAAGTACTACCTCATACTTCCGGACCAGCTCGGCGCGGGCTTGGGGAAATCCACGAAGCCGAGCGACGGCTTGCGGGCGAAGTTTCCTCACTACGATTATTCGGACATGGTGCGCGCGTCTCAGATTCTTCTGGCCCAGGGATTGCAGGTCAATCATGTGCATCTGTTCATCGGCGCGTCGATGGGCTGCATGGAAGGTTTCATGTGGGGCGAATCGAATCCCAGCGATTTCGATGCGATGCTTCTGCTTTCCTGCCTGCCCGTCGAAGTCGCCAGCCGCAACCGCATGGTGCGCAAGATCATGATCGATGACATTCGTCTCGATCCGGGATGGAACAGCGGCAACTACACGCAGCAACCTTACGGATTGCGCGCCGCGCTCGGCCACCTGCTCGTCGTGGGGAGTGTTCCGACATTCTGGCAGAAGGAATATCCGACAGCGGCGCTGGCGGACAAGTACGTGAATCAATACATCGAAGAAAACATGAAGACGACGGACGCGAACGATTTCATGTATCAATATGATGCGTCTCGCAACTTCGATGCCTCGAAGGAACTTGGTAAAATCACCGCAAAAGTGCTGCTCATCAATCCGCAGGAAGATTTCTGGAATCCTGCGGAGCTCGGAATCGCGGAGCAGGAAATCAAGAAAGTAAAAAACGGGAAATTTGTTCTGTTGCCGTTTTCCGATCAATCGCGCGGCCACTACACATTTTTCCAGGCCCCGGTTTGGCAGAAGCACCTCGCCGAATTCATGGAAGGTTTGAAGCACTGAAAAGCAGCACGGAGAAAAGTTTTTCGCCGCCCGCATTAAGTAGCGTCTTGAATTATTGCCTAACTCAATTGTTCGCACGTATTTGTTATCACCACCTCAGAACCGAAAAACATTATTTTCATCCCGCCAATATAAAGTTGACTTCGGCTGCGGCGCGTGATACGTAGACATTAATTTAACCGGGTGGTCTCAGTTCAAATACAGAATTTGGCTATTTGGCATTTCGGGGGCAGCACGTGAGTGTTTCCTTTTTTGCCTGCCGGCACCGCGCCACGAGACCACGTGCGGGCATGCAACGTTTCCGATGGATCGACGCCCAACCAGGCGCTCATCTTAATATTCCCTTCTGCATAAAAGCAGTAGCGTCCACACCATTGAACAGGCTTCGTCGCTCCCAAAAGTTGTTGGGAAGTGGGTGTGTTGAATGTCAGAGAAATCCTTGTACCAAACGGGAGGAACTGCGATGAAATCGAACGCAACCAAGATCTTCGTATTGATCTGTGCTCTCGGACTTGTGTTCTTGGCAACTCCGTTGCGGGCACAGGTGGCCGGCGCAACGTTATCCGGCACTATCACTGACGCGCAGGGAGGGGCTGTTGTCGGCGCTAAAGTCTCCGCCAGAAATGGCGCAACGGGTGTAACGACCGATAGCACCACGAATGGTTCCGGTTTCTATACCATAGTGAACCTCAACCCGGCGGACTACGCTGTGTCGATAACCGCTCCGGGTTTCCGCACCGCCACTAGCAAAGTGACGCTGATAGTCGGTGGCCAGCAAGCGTTGAACCTCGCT
>Ga0137409_10005100_pt1 | contig 13734 bp, 10 predicted proteins | sample CZODoug1_16funga_FD_122059 | JGI IMG/M metagenome (GOLD analysis project Ga0137409, IMG submission 122059) | Vadose zone soil fungal communities from Angelo Coast Range Reserve, California, USA - CZODoug1_16fungal (Hybrid Assembly) | ecosystem: Environmental > Terrestrial > Soil > Vadose zone... | reverse complement strand
CCCATCTCCACCAGGCCCATGTAGAGTTCGGCGTGCGGCTGGCGGGCAGCAGCATGCAGCGAAACCTCACACCCTCCGCCGAGTGCAAGACCAAAGGGCGCGATCACCACCGGCTTAACTGAAAACTTGATTGCCTGCGTCATGCCCTGAAATTGGCGGATGGCGAGATCGATGTCGTCCCATTCTTCTTCCTGGACGGACATCAGGAGCAGCATCAGGTTGGCGCCGACCGAGAAATTCTGCGCGTCGTTGGTGATGACGAACGCGTCGAAATTATCTCCCGGCCCACCGGGCCTCAGGCTTTGAGTGATCAACGAGACAATGTCCGCGCCGATCGCGTTCATCTTGGAATGAAACTCGATGCAGGCCACACCGTCGCCCAGGTCCACCAATGAAGCCCCGGCATTCTTCTTGACCACGCCCTTCGACTTCTTAGCCACTTCGACGGACCAAACTCCCGGCGGTACTTCGACCCGTCGAAAGTCGGTAGCCGCGAGACCCCAGTACTTGCGACCGGATGCGGCTGTTGGATCCTCCGCGTACCAGGACTTCTGGCCCGAGGAGAGAAGCTTCTCGACGTTGGCCGCGACCGGATGTCCTTCCTTGTTCATGCGGCCGACGGTAGCTTCGACACCCGCCGCGTCCCAGAGTTCGAAGGGTCCAAGTTCCCAGTTGAAGCCCAGGCGCATGGCGCGATCGATTTCAACTACAGTGTCAGAAATTTCTGGAATGCGGTTGGCGGAATACGTCCAGAGATCCGACAAGGCAGCCCATAAGAACGCTCCGGGCTTGTCGGCTTTTTGGGGGCCGCTGCCAGCGAGACCCAGCAACATGCGCACACGCGCACCCGTCTCCTCCACGTTCTTGGCCATGTCGAGCGCGGCAAACTTCGCTTTCTGCCGCGGACGGTATTCCAACGTCTTCCAATCGAGGGCGAGGCGATCATCCTCGCTGCCTTCACCTTTGACTTTCTTGTAGAAGCCTTGTTTCGTCTTGTCGCCCAACCATTTTCTTTCCAACATCTGACGGTAGAAGTCCGGAAGTCTGAGATCGCTACGTTCATCGACAGCGGCGGGCGAGGGCGTCCGCCCCACACCTGCACCCGTCATGTTCGAGACCACGTGTCCGAGAATATCGAGGCCGACCATGTCGATGGTGCGGAACGTCGCGGATCGCGGCCAGCCCAGGGCCTGTCCAGTGAGCGCATCCACGTCTTCGATACTCATGTCCATTTCCTGCATGAGACGCATTACGTTGAGCACGGAAAAAGTTCCGATGCGGTTCGCGATAAAGTTAGGCGTGTCTTTGGCGAGCACGACCCCTTTGCCGAGCTGGGTGTCGCAGAAATGCGTGACCGCTTCGATCAGCGCGCGATCCGCTTCAGGCGTTGGAATCAGCTCGAGCAATCGCATATAGCGTGGCGGATTGAAGAAATGGGTTCCGAACCACGAGCGCCGGAAGTCGTCGGAGAAACCTTCCGCAATCCTCGCTATCGGTAACCCGCTGGTATTGGTGGTAATGATGGTTCCCGGTTTGCGGATTGCTTCGACTCTCTTCAACAGTGAGCGCTTGATCTCGAGATTTTCGACGATGGCTTCGACGATCCAATCGACGTCGGCCAGGCGCTTTAGGTCGTCTTCAAAATTGCCGATCGTGACCAGCCGCGCGAGCGAAGGGTCATAGAATGCGGCGGGCTTCGATTTCTTGGCGGCATCCAGCCCGGCAGCAGCAATCTTGTTGCGGGCGGCGCCGTCGGCATCTGGTGGAACGATGTCCAGCAAAAGAGAGGGAACTCCGGCGTTGGCAAAATGGGCGGCGATGCGGGCGCCCATTGTGCCCGCGCCGAGGACAGCAACTTTATGGATGCGTTTCATGAGTGCATACTCCGAGTATGACCGATCGCGAACTGCGAATGAAAAATGACGAGAGACGAAGGACTATGGAAGTTTATCTACCACCCAGTCGTTCTTGCCAGTGTTGACGACGATGATTTCTGACAACCTGCGGCGAACGCGCGACCCCGCGGGAGTCACGAGCACAGTCGCAAATCGGTAGCGCCCGCGGTTTCCCCTTCCGCGTGTGATTTCAAAGGCCCGATCAGCGTCGCCTGAGAAGAACTGTTCTAATTTCTCCGGATCTTGCGAGTGGCGTACATGATCGCTAAGGAGGACCATACCAGTTTCAAGATCACCCGACTGCCAGGCATGCAGAAACCGATTGGCGGCAGCCAGTGCGAAGACGTAGTCCGGGTCAGTTGGCGCAGGTTCAGTGGAATGACGCTTCCGCGAGCCGCCAGCCCAAGTCGGGAGTGATAGAAGCAAGATCAGAGCGGCAGTCCACGCGAGTTTCACGATCTGGTTAGTTCTTGCGGTCGAGGTCAAGAGGCTTCGGCTTTTAACTCCCGGCATACGCTGACTTCACTCTCCAGACCTCGGGTCGGTACACATTCGCGAACTCATTGTGCTGGCTGCGAGCCTCAACTTCAAGGGCTATCATGCTTTAGCCACAAATGGCTGTTGATGCGTCCGAGTGCTACAGGGCTCGTCCAGGGGCAGGGGCGAATATCCCGACTAACTGTCGCATAAGTGACATATCATCGTTATCGAGAGTTTTTATATGAGTACACCTTATGGATTGCAGATTACAGAGAATTGCGTCATCTGCAAGCTGCGTCATTCCGGTTTCTTTTGTGACCTTCCTAAGCAGTCTGTAGAAGACCTCGACAAAATCAAGTATGCCAGCGCTTTTCCGCCCGGAGCGGTCTTATTTGTGGAGGGTCAGGTGCCGCGCGGTGTTTATATTATCTGCAGTGGCCGGGTCAAACTGACCACCACCTCGCGCGATGGTAAGACGCTGATCCTGCGCATAGCGCAGGCTGGCGAAGTGCTAGGGCTTCACGGCACGGTGTCGGAAAAACCCCACGAGTTGACGGCGGAGACGCTGCAGCCCTGCCAGTTGGATTTCGTCAAGCGGGATGATTTCCTGAAGTTTTTGCAGAGCCACCCCGATGCTTGTCTCCATGCCGCGCAGCACCTGAGCCAGGACTGCCAGAGCGCCTACGAGATGATCCGTTCGCTGGGCCTGTCGCATTCCGTGTCTGAGAAACTGGCCCGGCTTCTCTTGGAGTGGGCGAGCGATGGGGAAGAAACCAAGGAAGGTATCCGGATCAAGGTTGCCCTGACGCACGAGGAGATCGCTCAGCTCATTGGCACCTCCCGAGAAACCGTGACCCGCGTGCTGGGCGAGTTCCGCGAAAAGCAGTATGCGCACCTGCGGGGTTCAACTCTTTTGATCCGCAACAAGGCCGCGCTGGAAAAGCTGATCGGGGCGTAAGCGCGCGGATTTTCAGTCAAGAGTGCGCTCGGTTCTTCTTTGTGTCCTCTCGTAGTGAAGGTCTTTTCCGTTCGCGCTCCTGCCCGCGTGATAGACTCCGTTTTCTGCCAACGAAAGTCATGTCGTCCGCCTTGCCTTCTGCCAGCCGTATTGCCGCCGAGATCCGATCAAAGTCTATTTCCCCGGTGGAAGTTGCACGCATTCACCTGGAGCGCATCGAGCGACTCAACCCGAAGCTGAATGCATTTGTAGACTGCCGCCCTGAACTCGTGTTGCAACAGGCACGACATGCAGAGAAAGCAATGATGCGCGGTGATGTGCTTGGCCCGCTGCATGGAGTTCCACTCTCAATCAAGGCTTCAATCGACGTTGCCGGACATCGCTGCGAAGCCGGTACCCGCCTGCGGGCCGGATACGTGGCCGCACAGGACGCGCCGCTGGTCGCGCGATTGCGGGCTGCGGGAGCTGTGATCCTCGGCGTAACCAACACCCCGGAATTGCTGATGGCATGGGAGACCGACAATCTACTCTACGGGCGAACCAACAATCCCTGGGACCTGAGCCGCGCGCCGGGGGGCTCCTCGGGCGGCTCCGCGGCCGCCCTCGCCGCGGGCCTCACCGGCTTCGAGGCGGGCAGCGATATCGGCTCCTCCATCCGCAACCCCGCGCACTACTGCGGCGTCTTCGGCCACAAGCCGACCTGGGGCATCGTGCCGCCGCGCGGCCAGGCGTTGCCGGGGCGTGTGTCCCAGGCGGACATCTCCGTGATCGGGCCGCTCGGCCGGAGCGCGGAAGACCTCGAGATCGGCCTCGGGGTCATGGCGGGGCCCGACGAGATAGATACCGCGGGGTACAAGCTCACGCTGGCCAAGCCGCGCCAGAAAGCCTTGCGCGACTTCAAGGTCGCCGTCATGCTCACCGATCCGGTCTCGGAAGTCGACCTCGAAGTCCAGGCCAGGATCCAGGCAGTGGCCGAGTTCCTCGTCTCCAAGCGCGCCAAGGTCAGCGACCGGGCGCGTCCCGATGTGGACTCGGGGGAAGCGCAGCGCGTCTACATCCAGCTCCTGCGCGCGGCGACCTCGGGACGATTGACGGTCGAGGAGTTCGAAAAGACCCTCGAGGCGATGAAGACACTCGAGCCGGAGGACGAGAGCTACTACGCGCGCATGGTGCGGGCCAATGTCATCTCCCATCGCGACTGGCTCGCCGCGAACGAACGGCGGCAGAGGATGCGCTGGAAGTGGGTCGAGTTTTTCAAGGAGTACGATCTCCTCCTGTGCCCGGCCGCGGCCTCGGCGGCTTTCCCCCACGACCAGCAGGGCGAGCGCCACGAGCGGACCATCGAGATCAACGGCCGGCGCGTGCCCACCACCGACCAGCTCTTCTGGGCCGGCTACTCGGGGATGGTCTACTTGCCGTCCACGGTCGCGCCGGCGGGCTTCACGAAGTCGGGGCTGCCCGTGGGCGTGCAGATCGTCGGGCCGCAGTACGGCGACCGCACGTGCATCCACATGGCGCGGCTGCTCGAGCGGGAGTTCCAGGCGTTCGTCCCTCCGCCCGACTTCCCGTAGCGCGAGAGCGGAGACCTCGACATGCATCGATGGGTTTTCGTGGTCGCGGCGGCGATCCTCGCCGCCTGCGCCGCCTCCGCGCCCGGGCACCGGACGGCCGAGGACGCCCGCGCGCGCATCGACCACATCGTGGTCATCTTCCAGGAGAACCGCTCCTTCGACAACGTCTTCGGGCTCTTCCCCGGCGCCGACGGTCTCGGCAACTCGCGCGCGGCGCCCCCGCAGGTGGACCGGGACGGCCGCGTCTACCGCACGCTGCCGCAGCCCATCGACACCTCCAAGCGCCCGCCCGCGCCGGATCTGCGCTTCCCGCCCGATCTACCGAACGCGCCCTTCCTGATCGACTGGTTCGCGCCGCCGGGCGAGAAGACGGGCGACCTCGTGCACCGCTTCTACCAGCAGCAGCACCAGATCAACGGCGGGCGGATGGACAAGTTCGTGGCCTGGAGCGATGCGGCGGGACTGGTCATGGGCCACTATGACGGCTCCAAGCTCGCCACGTGGGCGCTGGCCAAGGAATTCACGCTGCTCGACCGCTTCCACCACGCGGCCTTCGGCGGCTCCTTCCTCAACCATTTCTGGCTCGTGTGCGCGTGCACGCCGGTGTGGCGGGAGGCGCCCGCGGAGGTCCGGGCCCAGCTCGACGCCGGCGGGATGCTCGTCAAGGACGGGCAGGTCACGCCCGACGGCTTCGTGGTCAACACCGCCTTCAGCACCTATCAGCCTTATCCGGCCAATGTGGCCCCCGACCGTCGCGTGCCGCCGCAGACCCTGCCCACCATCGGGGACAGGCTGAGCGGGGCGCGCGTGAGCTGGGCCTGGTACTCGGGGGGCTGGAATGACGCGCTCGCCGGGAACCCGGACCGGCTCTTCCAGTTCCACCACCAGCCTCTCGCGTACTTTCGGCAGTTCGGCGACGGCACGGCGGCACGGGCCGAGCATCTCAAGGACGAGAAGGATTTCCTCGCCGACGTGGACGCGGGCCGGCTGCCCGCGGTGGCCTTCGTGAAGCCGATCGGGGCGGACAACGAGCATCCCGGCTATGCCGACATCGCGCGGGGCCAGCAGCACGTGGCCGACCTCGTGCGGCGCATCCAGACGAGTCCGGCCTGGAAGGGCACGGTGATCATCACGACCCACGACGAGAACGGCGGCTTCTGGGACCACGTGGCGCCGCCCGTGGTCGATCGCTGGGGCCCGGGGGCCCGCGTGCCGAGCATCGTCGTCTCGCCCTTCTCCCGGCGCGGCGTCGTGGACCACACCACGTACGACACCACCTCGATCCTGAGATTCATCGAGTGGCGCCACAACCTGGCCCCTCTCGGCACCCGGGATGCCGCCGCCGCCAATCTCCTGAACACCCTCGACTTCAAGGAGCTCAAATGATGCGCATGCGCAAGATTGGGAACAGCAGTCTCACCGCCTCCTCCATCGGACTCGGGCTCATGTCCATGTCCGGCACCTATGGCAAGAGCGACGACCAGGAATGCATCGGCGTCATCCACCGCGCCCTCGACCTCGGGATCAACCATCTCGACTCCTCGGACATGTATGGCTGGGGGCAGAACGAGGAGCTGCTCGGGCGCGCCATCAAGGGAAAGCGCGACCGGGTGCTCGTGGCAACCAAGTTCGGCCAGGTGCGGAGCCCGGACGGCAAGGGCAACCTCGTCGACGGCCGGCCCGCCTATGTCGCGGAAGCCTGCGACGCGAGCCTCAAGCGCCTGGGCGTGGACGTGATCGACCTCTACTACCAGCACCGCGTCGATCCGAAGGTGCCCATCGAGGACACCGTGGGCGGCATGTCGCGCCTCATCGAGCGCGGGAAGGTCCGCTTTCTCGGGCTGTCGGAGGCGGCGCCCGAGACCGTCCGGCGCGCGCAGGCCGTCCATCCCATCAGCGCCGTGCAGAGCGAGTACTCGCTGCTCTATCGGCAGCCCGGCGAGGACACGATCGCCACGTGCCGCGAGCTCGGCATCTCCTTCATCGCCTACTCGCCCCTCGGACGCGGTCTCCTGAGCGCCCGGATCAAGCAGGCCGGAGACATTCCCGAGGACGACCGCCGCCGCCAGCATCCGCGCTTCCAGGATCAGAATCTCGAGCACAACCTCGGGCTCGTCCGCCGGATCGAAGAGATCGCGCGCGAGAAGGGCGCCACCCCGTCCCAGCTCGCGCTCGCCTGGCTCCTGGCGCAGGGCGAGGACATCCTGCCCATTCCAGGCACCAAGCACCGCTCGTACCTCGAGGAGAACGTCGAGGCGCTGTCCATCAGCCTGTCCAAGGATGACCTGGCGCGGATCAACGAGGCCATGCCCCCCGGCGCCGCCGCGGGCTCGCGCTATCCCGAGGCCCAGATGAAGGGCGTCAACATCTAATTTCTATCCCTCTCCCCCATCGGGGAGAGGGTCGCAGTTCGAACCGAGACGCTCGCCGCGAGCGACGAGGCGAGGGTTGAGTAGATAAGGGGGCAAAAAGGTGGCCAAGCGACGCGTAGTTCTCACGGGGGCGTCGGGGTACGTCGCCCAGCGCATGTTCAGCGAGCTCTCGGACCGCTGGGATCTCGTTCCCATCGACGTGCGGGGGACGACGAGGGCGGGTAAGGCCGTCCCGGGCATCGTGGTCGCGGACCTGACGCAGCGGGACCGCAACGCCTACCGCCGGCATTTCAAGGGCGCGGACGCCGTCATCCACTGCGGCTATGTCAGCTCGCCGGGACTGGACGCCACCACCTGGCAGGAGAACAGCGAGGCCAAGTTCTGGGCCGAGCACGACAACGTCGCGCTCGCCTACAACGTCTACCGCACCGCCCTCGAGGAGGGCGTGCGGCGCGTGGTGGTGTGCAGCTCCAACCACGCGGCCGACTACTACGAGCGTCTCATCTGGGCGGGCAAGATGGAGATGGTCACGCCCGAGATGCCGCACCGGTCGGACAACTGGTACGGCTGGGCCAAGGCCGCCTACGAGCTGCTGGGCTTCGTGTTCGCCACCGGCAAGGTCGAGGGGCGCAAGCTCGAAGTGGTCCAGTGGCGGATCGGCGGACCTCGCGACGACGATATCGACCACGTCAAGCCCGGCGACATCAAGATCATGCACCGGGCTCTGGGCGCCTACCTGTCGCAGCGGGATCAAGTGCAGCAGGCCATCCGCATGGTCGAGACGGAGAACATCGCCGACGAGCATGGCGTGCCCTTCCTCATCATCTACGGCATCAGCGGCAACACCCACCGCTTCTGGAGCATCGCCAACGCGCGGGACAAGATCGGCTACGAGCCCGCGGACGACAGCCAGATCAACTTCGCCGACAAGATCGCCGCCATCGCGAAGGCCGCGAAGCGGTAGCGAGGCAAGGGACCCATGCCTACCTTCAACTTCGACCTGTGCGAGCTGCCCCCGGAGGCGCAGTCGCTGCGCGCCGAGGTGCGCGAGTTCCTGCGCGAAGCCCTGGGCGGTATGTCGAGCTCGAAGCGCGCGCTCTCCTGGGGCGGCTTCGACCGCGAGTTCTCGCGCCAGCTCGGCGCCCGCGGCTGGATCGGCATGATGTGGCCGAAGAAGTACGGCGGCCACGAGCGGACGGCCCTCGAGCGCTATGTCGTGCTCGAGGAATGCCTGTCCGCGGGGGCGCCCGTCTCCGCCCACTGGGTGGCCGACCGCCAGAGCGGCCCCCTGCTCCTGCGCTTCGGCACCGAGGAGCAGCGGCAGCGCTTTCTTCCCCGGATCGCCAGGGGCGAGCTCGCCTTCGCCATCGGCATGAGCGAGCCCGATTCGGGCTCGGATCTCGCCTCGATCCGCACGAGGGCCGAGCACGTCGAGGGCGGCTATCGCGTCAACGGCACCAAGATCTGGACGAGCAACGCCCACATCTCGGACTACGCCATCGCGCTCTTCCGGACCAAGGTGGTGCCGGACAAGAAGCACGAGGGGCTCTCGCAGTTCCTCGTCGACCTCAAGTCCCCGGGCATCCGCATCCGGCCCATCATCGATCTCGCGGGCGGCCATCACTTCAACGAGGTGCACTTCGAGAACGCCATCGTGCCCGACGACATGCTCGTGGGCAAGGAGGGCGAGGGCTGGCGGCAAGTGAGCACGGAGCTGGCCTTCGAGCGCAGCGGCCCCGAGCGCTACCTGTCCTCCATCCGGCTCATCATGGAGCTCATCCGCGAGGCCGGCCGCGAGCCGGGCGAGCGGGCCGCGGTGGTGATCGGCCGCCTCACCGCGCACCTCATCACCCTCCGCCAGATGTCGCTCTCGGTGGCGGGCATGCTGCAGGCGGGGCAGAACCCGAACCTCGAGGCCGCCGTGGTCAAGGACGTCGGCACGAGCTTCGAGCAGGAGATCCCGGAGACCGTGCACGCTCTGCTCGGTGTCGAGCCGCGGCTGGGCTCGGGCAGCCAGTTCGAGCGGACGCTCGGCTATCTCGTCCAGCACGCGCCGTCCTTTTCGCTCCGCGGCGGCACGCGCGAGATCCTGCGCGGCATCATCGCGCGCGGGCTGGGGCTGCGGTAATGCCCGGGGACAAGGAACTCCGCACGTTACTTGCCGACACCTGCTCGGGGCTCTTCGCCGCGCAGGTCACGCCACAGCTCCAGGAATCGGCCGAGAAGGGGGCATGGCCCGAAGCCTTGTGGCGCCAGGTCGAGGAGAACGGCCTCACGCTACCCCAGGTGCCGGAGTCTCGCGGCGGCGCGGGCGGCAGCTGGTCGGACGCGCACGTGGTCCTGATCACGGCCGGGCGTCATGCCGTCCCCCTGCCCATCGCCGAGACCATGATGGGGGGCTGGCTGCTCGCCCAGAGCGGGCTCGACGTGCCCATGGGGCCGATCACGCTCGCGCCCACCTCGCTCCACACGCGACTGACGCTGACCAGGAACGGAAAGGGCTGGCGGCTCGAGGGCTCGGCGCCGCGCGTGCCCTGGGGCCGGCAGGCGGAGCACGTGGTGGTGGCGGCCGAGGACGAGGGACGGCCGATGATCGCGCTGGTCGCGCGCGGAGCCGCTTCGGTCGAGGAAGACGTCAACCTCGCCCTCGAGCCACGGGACACCTTGACGTGGCGGGCCGCGCCGGTGGTGGCGGCGATTCCCGGGCCGTCGGTGGATCGACTCTGGCAGCTCGGCGCGCTCGCGCGCGCGGCCCAGATGGCGGGCGGCCTCGAGTACCTTCTCGCCCAGTCTGTCAAGTACGTGACGGAGCGAAGCCAGTTCGGGCGCACCCTCGCGTCCTTCCAGGCCATCCAGCACCAGCTCGCCCTGCTCGCCGGCCACACGGCGGCAGCAGGCATGGCGGCGCAGCACGCCTTCGCCACCATGGACGCGCGCGGCGCGGCCAACCTGGGGGAGGCCGCCTTCGAGGTCGCCGTCGCCAAGGTCCGCGTGGGGGAAGCGGCGGGCCTCGGGGCGGGCATTGCGCATCAGTCTCACGGCGCCATCGGCTTCACGTACGAGCATTCGCTCCACTTCGTCACGCGGCGTCTCTGGTCCTGGCGCGCCGAGTTCGGAGGGGAGAGCCACTGGTCCCTCGAGCTGGGGCGCGAGGTCGCCGCGCGGGGCGCCGAGGCGCTCTGGCCCCACCTGACGTCTCGATAAGGGGCGCCGCGTGAGCCGCCCGGCGATCTTCGTCGTCAAGGCGACCGTTGCGCCCGAGCGGGAAGCCGCCTTCAACGAGTGGTACAACACGCAGCGGGCCTCCGAGGCCTCACGCGTGCCCGGCTGCCTCGCCATGCGCCGCTACGAGGCCATTCCGCTCGACAGTGACCACGTGGGGGCCGAGCCCTGGCAGTACATGGTGATCTACGAGTTCGAGTCCGAAGCGGCCCTCCACGACTTCGTCCATTCGGACACGCTCAAGGCCATGACCCGCGACTACAACACCCGCTTCGCCGGCGCCGGCGAGCGCGCCCGCTTCACCTACAAGCAAATCTTCCCCTAAGACCAGACCACCAGGCGGCCGAGAAAGGTCCAGATGCGAGGCGGCGCCCCGCCGTTCGAGTTGAGCGGCGGCCAGGGGCCGACGCGAGACGAGGGCTGAGTTGATCCCGCACGCGAGGCGTAGTCTCTCTACGTTGAGCGCGCGGCCGAGGGCGCCATCATCTACTCGCTTGGCGGTGGATCACCTCGGTCGAGCAGTGGGCCTCTTCGCGCAGGCGCTCATCGGGCAGATGGGCCTGTTCCAGCCGCCTGGCGAAGTTTGTCAGAGTGACGGCGCTCGACGTCCGCCTCGGACGCCCAGAAGAACGGCGCGCCATCTTTTTTGTCTGATTCGGGGGGCTACGAGGCCACCCGACGCCCATATTCCGGGCTTTTCGCGTCAGCATGCTGACAGGCCCAGAAAACGGCCCTTGGCACCGACCGTGCAGTTACGAACGGCATGATGGACAGCTTGATTTCAACAATTACCGAGCGGCACTAACTCTCAAAGGAGACACGAAATGTTGAGCTTCTGGCACACGAAGAGAAAGGCGCTGGGCAATCAGCGCGGCTTCACGCTCATCGAGCTGATGATCGTGGTGGCCATCATCGGTATCCTCGCGGCCATCGCGATCCCGCTGTACGCCAACGTCCAGACCCGCGCCCGCGTCGCCAAGGCCCAGGCCGACTCCCGGACCATGGGCTCCGCCATCAGCATTTTCACCGCCCACATGGGCGCGCTGCCGGCGGCGCTGACGGATCTCACCCAGCAGACCACGAACGGCCTCGGCCAGGTCGCTGGACCTTTCATGGCCAGAATCCCGACGCCTCCCCCGGGTGGCACACCTGCCTGGTCGGGTACCTACACCTATACGTCGAGCAGCACCGGCACCTTCTCGGTTACCGCCAACGGCGACGGCACCACGATCACCGTTCCGTAACCACATACCGGGATCCATCCGCCGCGCCGGAGAGGTCGAAAGGCCTCCCGGCGCGGCGCTGTCTTTCCCTCCATCCCCTCCTGCCCCTTCTTCGGGCACCTCGCCTGAGAGCTTCCCCTTTCAGCTCGAACCGGCACGTTGACAAGCCTGCCGCGTCGAGGCAGAGTCACGGCACCTGTCCGTACGTATTCCCTCGATGGAGGTGGCGGTATGGCGCGATCCGGTTTGCTCCGGCGGCTCTTCACGGCAAGCATGGCGGTCCTGTTCGGGCTCGCCGCTCTGACCACGGCGGCCCATGCGCAGACCAAGGGCGGTGTGGTCAGGGTCGGCAATCTCGGAGAGCCTCCGGCGCTGGATGCCCACTGGACCACCGCCAGCATCACCGAGACGCTGACCAACCACATCTACGAGGGCCTCTTCAGCCTGGACAGCAGCAACCGGCCCATCCCCATGCTGGCGGAGAGCCACACCGTCAGCAAGGACGGCCTCGTCTACACCTTCAAGCTCCGCCCGGGCGTCAAGTTCCACAACGGCAAGGAGATGACCTCCGAGGACGTCGTGGCCTCGCTCGGCCGCTGGGGGAAGCAGTCGATCTACGGCAAGGCCCTCTTCGCCCAGGTCTCGGAGCTCAAGGCCGTGGACAAGTACACGGTCGAGATGCGGCTCAAGGAGAAGTCGGCCATCGTGCTCATCTCGCTCGCGGTCCCGAACAACTTCGGGGCCATCTATCCCAAGGAGATCGCCGAGAAGTTCCCGCCGGAGCAGAAGGCAACCGAGTACATCGGCACGGGGCCCTTCAAGCTCGCCGAGTGGAAGCCCGATCAGTACATCCGCATGGTCCGCTTCGACGACTACAAGTCGCGCAATGAGAAGCCCAACGGCTACGGCGGGGGCAAGACCGCCTACGTGGACGAGATCCGGTGGATCCCCGTGCCCGAGGTGGCGACCCGCGTGGCCCAGGTCGAGACGGGCGAGCTGGACTTCGCCGACGACCTCAACCTGGACTCCTATGACCGGCTCAAGAAGTCCCCGAACGCCCGTCCTATCGTGTCCAAGCCGTACTACTGGCTCGTCGCGGTCTTCAACAAGAAGGAAGGCCTGATGACGAACCAGAAGCTTCGTCAGGCCTGGCAGGCCGCCATCGACATCGAGCCGATCATGAAGAACGTGGCGGGCGGCAAGTCCGAGTTCTATCGCATGGACTCGAGCCTGGCGCCGGTCGAGATCTCGTCGTGGCACACCAAGCTCACCGGACTGCCGTGGAACGAGCACAATCGCGACAAGGCGAAGCGGCTCTTGCAGGAGTCCGGCTACAAGAAAGAGCCGATCCGGTTCATGACCACCCAGGAGTACAAGTGGATGTATGACTTCGCCCTTCTGAGCAAGCAGCAGCTCGAGGACCTGGGCTTCAATATCGATCTCCAGGTGGTGGACTGGGCCACCCTCGTCAAGCGGCGCAATAACTCGAAGGAATACGACGTCTTCACGACAGGCATCGGCGCTGCGTACGACCCCACGCATCACGTCTACCTCACGGCCAACTGGCCGGGCTGGACCACCGACGAGGACATCCAGCGCATCCAATCCGAGCTGGCCCGGGAGACGGACCCGAAGAAGCGCATGGCCCTCTGGGAGCAGCAGACGCGGCAGTTCTACGACAAGGTGCCCGTCATCCGCTACGGCGATCTCTTCGGGCTCCGCGCGATGCGCAACACGGTGAAGGGCTTCAACGAGAAGACCGAGCGCATCCGCTTCTACAACGCCTGGCTCGAGAAGTAATGCGTGGGGCCTTACCTCGTCCGACGGGTCCTGGCCCTCCTGCCCGTGATGGCTGTGGTGGTCACCGTCGTGTTCCTGCTCATCCACTTGATCCCGGGCGATCCCGTGTCCGTGATGCTCGGCCCGGACGCCACGCCCAGCCAGATCGAGAAGACCCGCCAGGCCTTGGGGCTCGACCGGCCCCTCTACGATCAGCTGCTGGGCTTCTACGCG